>Ga0247844_1003631_pt1 | contig 22301 bp, 13 predicted proteins | sample LaCtaG_FD_192421 | JGI IMG/M metagenome (GOLD analysis project Ga0247844, IMG submission 192421) | Freshwater microbial communities from meromictic Lake La Cruz, Castile-La Mancha, Spain - LaCruzMarch201714.5m_1 | ecosystem: Environmental > Aquatic > Freshwater > Lake | place: Spain: Castile-La... | reverse complement strand
GCTTTACCGAGTTGTTTCGCACGCCGATTGAAAGACAAGGCGACCCCGAGCGGCTGACCCAGCTGCGCGCCCGCATCACGCCCTTCATGCTGCGCCGCACCAAGGCGCTGGTGGCCAGTGAGCTGCCGCCCAAAGTGGAAAGCATCACCCGCGTGGAGTTGTCGGGCAAACAGGCCGACCTGTACGAAACCATTCGCCTAGGGATGGAAAAAACGGTGCGCGAGGCGCTCAACAGCAAGGGCTTGGCCAAGTCGCAAATCACCATTCTGGACGCGCTCTTGAAGCTGCGCCAGGTCTGCTGCGACCCGCATTTGCTCAAGTTGCCCGTCGCGCAAAAGGTCAAAACCTCGGCCAAGCTGGAGCAACTGATGGAGATGCTGCCCGAGATGGTGGCGGAAGGGCGGCGCATTTTGCTGTTCTCGCAGTTCACCACCATGCTCACGCTGATTGAGGCGGAACTGAAAAAACGCAACATCCCGTGGGTCAAGCTCACGGGGGCCAGCCTGAACCGCGATGCACTGATAGAGCAATTCACCAGCGGTGCCGTGCCTATCTTCCTCATCAGCCTGAAAGCCGGTGGCGTGGGCCTGAACCTGCCGCAAGCCGACACCGTCATCCACTACGACCCGTGGTGGAACCCGGCGGCCGAAAACCAGGCCACCGACCGCGCCCACCGCATCGGCCAGACGCACACCGTGTTTGTCTACAAACTGGTGGCGCAGGGCACGATTGAAGAGCGCATCCTGGCCCTGCAAGACCGCAAGGCCGCGCTGGCCGACAGCATGTTCAGCGGCGCCACCGGGCGCAAGCAGCCGCTGTTTACTGAAGGGGATTTGGCGGAACTGTTGAAGCCGTTGTCAGGTTAATAGCCATCAACTGTACGATTTCTTTTTGGACAGTTCACCCCGCGTAACGGTAGCCTCGCTACAATCAAAAACTCGAGAGACAAAAATCGGCTCCACGCCGTGAGGTGATTCGGTTCATCCTATATCTCTCGATCCATCTTCCCGACACCCGCTCTACTTTCCAAAGTCAGCGGGTGTTCTTTATTGAAGATGCCGCTTTCTCGGGCAGATTTCTTGCCCTTACGGGTTGGCTCCACATCCAAGTCCAAGACCTCCAGCGTCTGCGACCACACAAAATTCAGGTATCTGGCCTCGCCCCGCTCATAGAACCGTTGCAACGCCCACAGGTAGTAATCGACCGCCTGCAAGCCCGCGTGGTCTTTGGGCACCGAACACAAGACCTCCGTCGGTTTGGGCTTTGACAAACCAAAGTCCCGCGCAAACCCGTCGCCCTCGTGGGCGATAGCGTCCACAAATGCCTTGGTACGGGGTTTGTGCCCGCGCTGCGCGAACACAATTTTGTGGTCACTCCAGCCGTGCAGGCGGGAAAACAAATGTCGGGTCAGCTCGTCATACAGCTCATGGCCGGTAGGGTCGTACCGGTACATGGGTTCTATCCTGCGCCGCTGCAGGGCGTAGTCCACCAAACGCAACTTGTCGCGCACCACAGCCACAAAGCGCAGGTCATGGTTCGCCAGCAACTTGTAAACCATAAACCGGACCTCGGGCGGGTCGTCTTTGGCGTGGAAATGGACAGCGGTGCGTTTGCGCGCCGGGTCCAGCGACGGTACATCCTTGAAGAACGGGTCTGCCACCACATCCTTGCGCAGGCGCGCCAGATCAACGGTCAGCGCGTCCACGTCGCGACACTCCAGTTTTCCGGCTATGAAAAACCGGGAGCAGCCCTCGGTGGCGGCAACGACCTTGCCGCCTTTTCCAAACAGCGTGGGGTCACCAGCCTCGTCCACGAACCAGGTTGTTCCGGCATCGGCCTCGTTGGCTCCGTAGGTCTTGACAGGTGTGAAAGGCATGACCATTAGGGCACTAGTCCCGAATCAATTCCAGATCTTCCGGGTCCACTACCACAGTGATCAATTCACCCTTCATGGAGACGGCGTTGTCTGGGGCAAAGATGTAGTCATCCTGAAAGATGGCGACATCACCCTCAACGCCAACGGGTGGGCGGTACACCACATCGTCATACCCTGCGATGTCAAAGCTGCGTTTTACCCTGGCCCGAAATCTTGGCAACTTTGCAAGACTGGGCACAAGAAAATTGGACGCTGCTGCCAAACTGATCAATTCAGTGACCGCAGAAAGCTGTAGCACCGCTTCAATGATGTAGGTGTGCTCTTCGCGCTCGGTGCCCCACTGCCACCAGACAGTGATGTATTCGCCGGGCAGTATCTTTCTCTGCAGGAGATTGGTCTTGTGAAAGCGGTTGAAGCTATCCCAGCCCGAACCCAGGTCAATCAGACCTTCGGGTGTCAGCAGAACGCCATATGCATCACCGATGCCATTCATTGCGCCCCAGAACCCAAAGTGCGCCTTGTCTTCCAACGGTAGCAAGTCACGTCCCACAGTAAGGTCGAAGCGGCAGCGCTCCCCGTCTGGACCGACCTGCCGCAGGCAAACTCTAACCATCATGACGTACCCACTTTCCTGTTTGACGTTCTCCGATACCGACGTTCTACGCCCCGCCCGCAAGCCTCTAGGTCACCGGAGCGCATGCTCGCGCGAACCAGAGAAACGACGACAGGCTCAATCTTTGGACCGGCCCGCCCAAACCCAAGACTACGCGCAAATTGCGTTGGCACATCAAGGGCAGGTGTCCATTTGCGTGAAACCAATGCCAAAAGATGCTGCCGGAGAAAGGCGCGGTCGTAACCGTCGATGTCTTTGACAAACACGGTCAGCACACTGCCCGAGTTTTCGGCAATGCCACGGCGCACGGCGCGACGAATAGCAGTGTCCAGCTCCACCTTCAGCGCCGGGCTGGTACGGGCATGCCCCAACTCCCGCGCGGTGGATCGAATCAAGTCATCCCGGCTGAGCCCACCACTACCCGTTCTTCCGGCGCTAGCCAAGACACGGCGGATGGCGCACATCACCTGGCCATCGTTCAACCCGTTCAACTGCACAGCCCTGCCAGAAACTTTGCCACCCGCTGCCTTGGCAGGGGTGGCCCTAGATTTTGGGCGGTCTGGCCCTCCCGCTGCGCCAGCCATGTCTTCTAGGTCGTCGAAAAGGCTACCAGCCCCCGTGGGACTTGCGTAAGCAGCTCTCTTTTTTGCAGCAGTTGTCGCCTTCTTCTGCGCCTTGAGCTGCTCTTTTTGCACCATTTGCTCGGCGGCCAGCGTGGCGGCGTCGGGTGGCGGGTGGTTCTGGCTGAACGCGCCTGGCCAGCCGCCATTGGCTTCAATGGCCTGGTCCACCTGCAGCATCAGCTTTTGCGTCGCCTGCAGCGCGGCATAGACGCGCAGCCAGTGGGTAATGTCGTCCTGGCTTAGGCTACGGCCCGCCTTGCGTCGGTCGTCCAGCCACTTGTGCAGCACCTGATAGCCGCCAATGGTGTGCTGCCAGATGGACTGGCGCACGTTGGCAAAACCGCTGGTGGCGTTGATGAACACCTTGCCCACCTTGTCGTCGGTGCCCTGCACGTCGGCCAGCTCGCGCGATTTCTCTGCCACCTTGACCATCGCGAAATCAGTGCCAAACCAGGCTGCAGCCCTCGCGGAACGTGCGCCACCAGCTACTATGTTTATAGCATCTGGATGCTCCAGCAGATGCCAGGCTACCAGCTCCGCGCCTAGTTTGGCGAGAGCGTCGAACACCTTGCGGCTGCCGGGAATGGGAATGCGGGGGAAGTCGGTACGCAGAAACGCGGCGTAGCGCTCGCGGTAGGCCGGGCTATGCAGCACGGCGTAGAGGTAGTGAAATATTTTCTCGGCGTGCAGTGGGGCGGTGAGGTCTTCGGGGCGGTTGTCGGAGGGGGTTAGATTGAGGGCGGATTGGAAGGTGCTTAGGAAACTCGGCGAAAGATTTGCGACTTTGCCATCCTCCTTAGACAGCCAAAGTGGAAACGGGCAATTTCCCCCGCGTCGGTAAAAGTTGAAGTCTGTAATTTGGCGTGTGGCAGCAACAATGGTCCAAGGGTTGTTGTCGATGACCTGCCCTGCCTTACCCACCGTAACCGCCAAATTGTCGCCGCCCAACAATTGCCCCATAACCCGATCACGACGATGCACCGCCACATGGTTGTCGTAAATGGTCGTCCTTATGTCAAACGGCTATGTGCATTCTAGGGTTGACGCCTGGAAATCAGAATAACATCTCATTTGTGCATTCTACGGTTGACTTGGTATAAATTTCTGATATCCTCATTTGTGCAATATAGGGTTGAAAAAAATGGCAGAAATATCAGGTTCCGGCGCATCACTGGCAGATTTCATTTGGAAGAATGCTGAAGACCTTTGGGGGGACTTCAAGCACACCGACTTTGGCAAGGTCATCTTGCCGTTCACTTTGCTGCGCCGTCTGGAGTGCGTCCTTGAGCCAACCCGGCAAGAGGTTCGTGATGCAAACGCACTCCATAAAGACTCAGGCATTGATATTGATCTGATCCTGCGTCAATGCACACGTTTCCCGTTCTACAACACGTCTGAATACGCGCTTGGTACTTTGGGGGGAACGAAGACCCGGCAAAACCTTCAAGACTACGTAGCGCACTTTTCAGACAACGCGAGAATCATTTTCGAGCAGTTCGACTTTTCCAATACGGTGATTCGTTTGGACAAGGCTGGGCTCTTGTTCAAAATTTGCAAGAATTTCGCCGGGGTTGATCTTCATCCGGACGTGGTGCCTGACCGGGTAATGAGTAATCTCTACGAGCACCTGATCCGCCGCTTTGGTGCTGAGGTCAATGAAGGTGCCGAGGATTTCATGACGCCGCGAGATGTTGTGCACCTTGCGACCTCATTGCTACTGGACCCGGATGACGCTTTGTTTGAGTCCAATCCTGGCTTGATTCGCACCCTGTACGACCAAACATGCGGCACTGGTGGTTTCATCTCTGACGCCATGAACCATGTCGCTGATTACGGCAACCGCTTTAAGGTTCCACCAGTCATCATCCCCTACGGTCAGGAACTCGAACCGGAAACCCATGCCGTCTGTCTGACCGGCATGCTGTTGCGCACACTGGAATCTGACCCAGGACGAGACCTGTCCAAAAACATCAAGTTAGGCAGCACACTGTCCAATGACCAGTTCGCCGGTCAGCGATTCCATTACGGCGTATCCAATCCCCCTTTTGGTAAGAAATGGGAAAAGGACCAGGTAGCAGTCACAACCGAGCACAAGGACAAGAAGTTTGACGGACGGTTTGGGCCTGGACTCCCCCGCATCAATGATGGCTCCATGCTGTTCTTGTTGAACCTGGCCAGCAAGCTCGAATTGCCTGAAAACGGAGGTGGGCGTGCTGCCATTGTCCTGTCCGGTTCTCCCTTGTTCAATGGTGGTGCGGGCTCAGGAGAGTCCGAGATCCGCCGCTGGCTGCTGGAAAATGACATGGTTGAGGCCATCGTTGCACTGCCCACGGAAATCTTCTTTCGCACCGGGATCGGCACTTACTTGTGGATCCTGTCGAACAAAAAGCCTGTGGCTCGTCGCCATAAAGTTCAGTTGCTCAACGCCTCCGACCTGTGGACCTCGATCAAGAATGAAGGCAACAAGCGAAGAATGATCAGCGACGAGCAGATCCGCCAGATCGTGGATCTGTATTCAGCCTGTGAGACCAACGAATTCAGCCGCATGGTGGATTACCGTGTCTTTGGCTATCGCCGAATCAAGGTTTTGCGGCCTCTTCGTATGTCCCTACACCTCAACGCCGAGACCATTACAAAGCTCCAAGACGAGAAATCGTGGGGCAAGCTCACAGTTGAGCAGCAAACCGCCTGGTTGGCCGCTCTACAGCCGCATATGGGAACAAGTCAGTCGTTTGCATGGGCGCAAACCTTTGCCGACGAGGTATCGCAATCGTCAACATTGGTGGGACGGGTCGGGAAACCATTTGTCAAAGGGATGATCAATGCCTTTGGTGAGCGCGACCCAAACGGTGAGCCGGTGCTTGATGCTGACGGCAAGGTTGTGGCTGACCCTGATTTATCGGACAACGAGAACGTACCGCTTACAGAAGACATCCGGGACTATTTCGCCCGCGAGGTACTCACCCATTTGGGGGATGCCTATATCGATGAGACCTTCCGTGACGACGCGGACAAGGGCATTGGCCGAGTTGGGTACGAGATCAACTTCAACAGGTTCTTCTACCAGTATGTGCCACCGCGCAAACTGTTTGACATCGATGCGGACCTCAAGCAGGTGGAGGCGGAGATTGCGGAGTTGCTTGGGGAGGTTACTCAATGACCAAGAAACCAAAAAATCAAGGATCCGACATAAGCATTGTTCGATCATCCGCCGCTGAATATTTGACTTTTGTGGCGGCCAGTGGCAAGGGTGGAATCGAAGCGATTTACGAGGATGAAAGCATCTGGCTGACCCAGAAGATGATGGCTCAGCTTTACGACGTGGACGTTCGCACGGTGAATGAGCACCTGAAAAATGTCTTTTCCGACAACGAGCAGCAGGAAGATTCAGTTATCCGGAAATTCCGGATAACTGCCTCAGACGGCAAAACCTACAACACCCTGCACTACAAGCTACCCGCCATCATTGCCGTGGGCTATAAGGTCAACTCTGAGCGTGCCGTCCAATTCCGCAAGTGGGCGACCGGAATCATCGAACAATTCACGATCCAAGCCTACGTGATGGATGACGAGCGCATAAAGGCAGGGGGTTCGATTCTCACCAATCAGTATTTTGAAGAACACCTACAGCGCATCCGTGAGATTAGGCTGTCTGAGCGCAAGTTCTACCAAAAGATCACCGACATCTATGCCACGTCGATTGACTACGATGTGGCAGCCCAAGCCACCAAGCGATTCTTCGCAACCGTGCAGAACAAGCTGCATTGGGCTATCCATGGGCAGACGGCTGCAGAGGTTGTCTACAACCGCGCCGACGCAGCAAAAGACAACATGGGGCTGACCGCCTGGAAGGATGGGCCTGTAGGCAAGATCCAAAAATTTGACGTGGTAGTTGCTAAGAACTACCTCTCAGAAAACGAAATTGCGCAATTGCAGCGACTGGTTTCCGCATACCTGGATGTAGCCGAAAGCATGGCGATGCGGAAGATTCCGATGACGATGCAGGACTGGGAGGGCCGTCTTAACAAGTTCATTGACGCGGCAGACCGTGAAGTTTTGCAGGATGCTGGCAAGGTGACGGCGGAAATCGCCAAAGCCCATGCCGAAAGCGAGTTCGAAAAGTACCGCATCGTTCAAGATAGGTTATATCGCTCCGACTTCGATCTGCTGACCCAAGAAGATATCGCTCCGACTGAACCAGATGCGCCAGAGGAAAATGGTTGGGACGTAGAAAAATGAGCCATTACAAACCGTACCCGGCATATCGTCCTTCAGGCGTTGAATGGATCGGGGCTGTGCCTGATCATTGGCGTGTTACCCAGCTCAAGAACATCGCTACCACGGTAAACGGCGCAACGCCTGAAAGTGGCAAGCAAGAATACTGGGATGGCGATGTTGCCTGGTATACCCCAACTGACATTGATAACGAAGTGGCGTTAGAGCTTGGATCACCACGTCGTTACATTTCTCAGGCGGGCTTTGACAGTTGCGCCGTTAAGTTGTCCCCTCCAGGAAGCGTAATACTGAGCACGCGCGCACCGATAGGTAGTGTTGGCATAACAACTATCGCATCAACAATTAACCAAGGTTGCCGGACGCTGATACCTGACCAGTGTGTTCCAACGAGTTTTCTGGCGTCGATCTTGATCGCTGCTAGAGGCGAGATGAGACTACGTGGAAACGGAACTACCTTCCAAGAATTATCGACGGATGCTTTGAGGTCCCTACGCGTCCCGATGCCCCCGCGTGAGGAGTCCAATTCAATCGCTTGTACCATCGACCGCGAAACAAATCGCATCGATTCCCTGATCTCCAAGAAGACCCGGTTCGTCGAACTCCTGAAAGAAAAGCGCCAGGCGCTGATCACGCATGCGGTCACCAAGGGGCTTGATCCCAAGGTAAAGATGAGGGATTCTGGGGTTGAGTGGATTGGTGAGGTGCCGGAGCATTGGAGCGTCTCAAGACTGGGGCATTTTGCCTCTGTGGAAAATGGTACAACCCCCGCAACAGGCAATGAGTTGTTTTGGGAGAACGGAACAATCCCTTGGTTGGGGTCTGGTGAGGTTAATCAGCAAGTCGTCACTCAGCCAACAAAGACCATTACTGAATTGGCTCTACAGCAGTGCTCACTCCGCCTGCTCCCTGTAAATACCCTAATTATTGGAATGGTTGGGCAAGGCAAGACCAGAGGCCTTGCAGCAATTCTTAAAATTGCAGCAACCATAAATCAGAACCTGGCAGCGATCTGTACAGGGTCGAAATTGAAACCCGACTTTCTTCTTTTTGTTTTCCAAGCCGCGTATGAATGGATTCGAGAGGCAGGACGTGGCAGCAATCAAGCCGCCATGAACTGCGAAATTATTGCGGAATTTAGGTTTGGCATCCCTGACATCCAAGAGCAAGGCGATATTGTGTCAATGCTTTCAACGATGAGCGAACGCATTGATCTTTTGACTAGAAAAACCCAACACAGCATCGACCTCCTAAAAGAGCGTCGTTCTGCCTTCATTACTGCCGCTGTCACCGGCCAAATCGATTTACGGGAGCCAGCATGAGCGATACCGCACACCAAGAAAAGCATTTCGAGTCCTACATCGTTTCCAAATTGGAGGCGCAAGGCTGGAAGGTCGGTAACACCCTCCAGTACGACACTGAGCGTGCGCTGTATCCAGATGACTTGATTGCCTGGCTGGAAGCTACCCAGCCTGAAAAATGGGCCAAGCTCTGCAAGGACAATGGTGAGCGAGCCCGCGAGATTCTGATGGATCGACTGGCCAAGGCCTTGGATCAGCACGGCACCATGCATGTCTTTCGCAATGGTTTTTCGATTGCCGGTTGCGGGCACATCGACATGTCGGAAGCAGCCCCCGAAGACAAACGCAATGAAACCGTGCTCAAGCGTTATGCCGCCAATGTGCTGCGCGTGGTTCCCCAGCTTCAGTACCATCCAAGCAGAAAACTGGCTATTGACCTGGTGCAGTTCATCAACGGCCTGCCAGTGGCAACGGTTGAACTCAAGACTGACTTCACCCAGTCGGCGGAAGCGGCCATGGACCAGTACAAGACGGACCGCCTGCCCTATGACCCCAAGACCAAGCGTAAAGAGCCTCTACTGACCTTTAAACGCGGGGCCGTGGTGCACTTCGCTATGTCGGACTCCGACATTCAGATGGCAACCAAGCTCGAAGGCGAAAACACTTTCTTCCTGCCATTCAACCAAGGCAACGACGGTCACGCTGGCAACCCCCCACGTAAGGACAAGGAATATCCGGTCGCGTACTTCTGGGAGCAGATTTGCCAGCCCGATGCCTGGTTGCGCATCTTTCACAGCTTCGTCTATGTCGAAAAGAAGAATGTCGTGGACATCAAGGGTGATTGGGATAAGAAGGAGACCCTGATTTTCCCCCGCTACCACCAGTGGTCAGCCGTCAATGACATGATTGCCGACGCTCGCAGTAATGGTCCCGGCCTGTCCTATCTGGCCGATCACAGCGCCGGTTCCGGCAAAACCAGCACGATTTCATGGACAGCCCATGATTTGGTCAAATTGCGCCGGGACAATGGCGATGCCATCTACAGCAGCATCATCATCGTGACAGACCGCACGGTACTGGACGGGCAGATTCAGGATGCGGTCAAGCAAATTGATCATCAGTTTGGCGTCATCGCGGCGATTGACCGGCAGAAATCCTCGAAGTCAAAGAGCAAGCAGCTCGCAGAAGCCCTGATTGCAGGAACGCCCATCATCGTCGTCACCATCCAGACATTCCCCTTTGCAATGGAAGCCATCGTCACAGACAAGGCATTGAAGGGCAAGAACTTTGGTGTGATCATTGATGAGGCGCACGCCTCTCAAACCGGCTCAACCGCCGCCAAGCTTCAAGCCGCGCTGGCCATGAGTGGCAACGGAAAAATGGCGACGCTTACGGTAGAGGAATTGCTGGAAGAGTTGCAGAAGTCGCGGGCACGACCTACCAACATCAGCTACTTTGCGTTCACGGGCACTCCCAAGCATTCGACGCTCATGCTTTTCGGTCGCCCAGCAGATTCAACCAAACCGGCATCAAAAACGAACCTGCCGAAAGCCTTTCACCGCTACCCCATGCGCCAGGCCATTGAGGAAGGATTCATCCTGGATGTACTCAAAGGCTACATCCCGTACAAGACCGCCTTCAATTTGTCCAAACAGATTGAGGACACAAAGCGGGTCAGCGGCAAGACCGCCAAGCGGGCTCTGGCTCAGTGGATGTCCTTGCACCCCACCAATGTGACCCAGAAGGTTCAATTCATCATTGAGCACTTCAGTAAAAACGTGGCGCACCGGCTTGATGGCAAGGCAAAGGCCATGGTGGTCACCAGCTCCAGGGCCGCAGCCATCCGGTACAAGAAGGGTTTTGACGCCTATATCGCCAAGCACCCTGAATACTCAGCCATTCGCTCGCTGGTTGCCTTCTCTGGAAAGATGACAGGCAAGCAGGTCATACACGGGGATGATGTGGGCGATGCGGCTGAAATCTTCATGGTTGACGATGGCGAGGAGTTCACCGAAGTCAGCATGAACCCAGATGTGGCTGGACAGGACCTGCGGATTGCGTTCGAGCGCCCAGAGTACCGGGTCATGCTCGTGGCCGACAAATTTCAGACTGGGTTTGACCAACCAAAGCTGGTTGCCATGTACGTTGACAAGAAGATTGCCAATGACGTGGAGATTGTGCAAACCTTCTCCCGACTGAACCGCATGGCTCCCGGCAAGGATGAGGTTTTCATCATCGACTTTGTGAATGACCCAGCCAATGTGCGCCGGGCGTTTGAAATGTACGACGATGGAGCCCAGATTGACGATGTGCAGGATGTCAATGTCGTCTATGAGGTCAAGGAAACATTGGATGCCCAAGGACTCTATGAGTCAGAGGACTTGGAAGAGTTTAAGGAAGCCCGGTTCAAGACCATCCGTGACATCACCCATGCGCAGGAGCCGCAACACAAGGCTCTGTATGCAGCAACCGAGCGCCCAACTCGACTTTTCAATCAGCGCCTGAAAATGCTTCGGGATGCCATTGGGACGTGGGAGGTGGCCTTTGAGAAGGCACACAGCACGGGCGATGACGCTGCCATGAAGTCAGCCGAACACCACAGAAGAGAGCACGCCGACCAGATCAAAACTCTGATTGCATTCAAGTCTGGCTTGGGCCGCTTCGTGAGAACGTACGCCTATATTGCCCAGCTCGTGGACTTCGGGGACCCTGAGTTGGAAAACTACGCCGCCTTCGTCAAACTACTTCAAAAGCGACTCAATGGTGAACCACCTGAGTCCGTGGATCTGAAGGGACTGGTACTCACTGGGTTTGACATCAAACTAAAGGAGGATGTGCCTGCCGGTGAAGATCAACCGACTGTTCTCAAGCCGATTGGTCCAGGTAGCGGCGGTAGCAAAGGGGAAGACCCTCACTATCTGGCAGAGATCATTGACCGGTTAAACCGTTTGTTTGGGGAGGCGACGCCGCTGCGTGACCAGGCAACCTTTGTGAACCATATCGTAGCCATCGCCCGCGAAAACGACGTTGTGATGGCACAGGTTGAAAACAATACCCGTGAGCAAGCCTTGAAAGGCAATTTACCGGGTGCAGTCCAACAAGGGGTGGTCAGAGCACTGACATCCCATCAGAAGTTGGCCACACTGGTCCTGAAATCCGATCGCCAGTCAATGGGAGCCTTGACCGACATGATTTATGAGTTGATTCGCGACCGTAAAAACATTGACATGGGTGGCCACGGTGCATGATCTTCTTGGACTAGCTGGCGTCAGACCCACAGATTTACGAGCTACAGCCAAGGCTATTTTCATCGTTGCCGAGGTCATTGAAGGTGAGATACCACCTTGTCCAGATTGTGCTGGCCCCTTATATCGGCATGGCCGTAGAACGCACACTTTTGCCGACACGCCAATGCAGATGCAGCCGGTGCGCCTTGAAATTGCGCGGCCTCGCTACCATTGCAAAGCATGTGGCAAGATTCTGACCCCGGATTTGCCATTCCTAGACGAGAAACGGCGGGCAACCAAACGACTTGTAGATGCCATTCGAGCGCGTTGCCTTAGTACGACCTTTCGCGCCATGGCCGAACAAACGGGTTTGGCAGTCAATACCATCAAGAACATTGCCCAGGACCTGATCGATGAACTTGGCCGCACGGTGCGCTATGAAACGCCGGTCATTATGGGCATTGATGAGCTGATGCTGGCGGGGGACTACAGATGCGTCATCACGAACCTTGCGACGAATAACGTCTTTGAGATGCTGGAGTTCCGCACCCAGGATTATTTGAAACCATTTTTCGAGAAGTTGCCTGATAAGGAGCGGGTCGAATGGGTTTGCTCCGATATGTGGCGTCCCTTCAAGAGATCCTTCAGCGAATACCTTCCCAACGCCAAACTCGTGATCGACAAGTTCCATGTGGTGAAGATGGCGTCCGAGGCATTGGAAGAAGAGCGGAAGAAATACCAGGTAACACTGACAAAGGACGAGCGCCTTCACATCAAGAAGTCCATTCGCTGGCTCACGCTTAAACGACCGGCAACGCTTACGCCAAAAGAGCAGGAGGCTTTGGCTATTGTTCGCGCAAGCATTCCTGAACTGGCGATTGCCTATGATTTCAAGGAATCGTTTTTCAGAATCTACGATGAACCGGACAAAGCGTCTGCAATGCGTGCATTTGCGTTGTGGGAGCAATCGATACCAAAGAAGGGACTAGACCAATTCCGCAGTCTGGCCAAGACGGTTCACAACCACTATGAGGACATCTTTGCGTACTGGGATTCACCCAACCAGATAACCAATGCTTACACCGAAGGCTTGAACGGGCTGGTAAAAATCTCAAACAGGCTCGGACGAGGGTACAGCTACGAAATCATCCGGGCCAAGACCTTGTATGCAAAACATGCCAGAAAAGTTGGCAGCGGCATATTGTTGACCGAGGCGAAAGGGACAACCAAGGCCACATCGCAGACTATTGAATATGGGCCTCACATCCCAACGCTGGTTGAAATTGCGGAGTCGGGTGGACTCGATTAGCTTAAGCCGCTTTCAAGTACATGTCGATGTGCATGGACGAATAAGGGCAGACCACGCCGCCGCTCTCTGTTCGCTCCAGCAGGCCCAATCCAGCCAGGATAACCACGTCTTCATGCACACGTTTTACATCGCGTCCAACTGCACGGGCTAGTTCACGCACTGATAGTTCACCTTTGCCTTGTGCGGCCCGGACAATCTCCCATCGCTTCTCGGAAAGCTGTCCAAAGAAGTGCCCAGGGCTTTCGAAATTCAGCACCTCGCCCTGGTATTTATCCGCCTTGGTCGCTTGCGCCATGGCTCGTAAAGCACCTTTCCAGTCAGGCTGCAGTGTGATGGTGAGATAACGATCTGTCATGGGGATCTCCTCGCAGCTACTGCCGCAATAAAGTCTTCGATTAACTGGTCAACGTCCTTGAAGGTGTAAGACACTTCGACACCATCTAGGTGGCAGTGGTCACCTTTGCCGCGTTCATTGTCAAAGCCGACCACCCGCACACCGTCCACCACATACACGGCGCTGTACTTGTAACCGTGATCCGTCGGCGGCACTGGCTTTGGCACCTTCCAAATTACCACTTCCAGTATTGAGCCATCCGCCGTGATATTTTTGAAGCGGGAAATCAGTTCGGCTGGCATGTTGGCAATTATGACAACATTTGGTATTGTTGTCAATGTGGCCAACGCTGGTTAAGTTTGTTGAGTCTGATGTTCAGTCGAAGGTCATGCCGCCATCTGAATCGCGTTCATCATACGGAGCGCACTGACGCGGAGAGTCAACTTGTCGAATCGAGGTCAATTCGGATTGGGTTAAGAGTCGTCGCCCTATCCGTTTAAAACCAAACTCGGCATGAACAGGCACCCCCCACCCCGCATCACGGGATGAATCGATCGCAACGCAGATTTCTCCGTGCAGGGTCACATAAAAGTCTTGGGGTAGCGCCCCCCCATCGTCGACATAGGCGGGCTCGATATGGGGAGCTTCGCTTAGGAGTCGGCGAAATACCTCCACAGTGCCGTGAGAGCGCACGAGTGCCTCAATCTCCTGGTATTGCCCATCGAAAAACTCGTACCGCGCCCGCCAGTAAATATTGTGAAGGTGCTGACAAATTTCCAAGTCGCCCACAACCTGCTTCTCTGAAATCTCGCTGATGAGTAGGTCCCAGTGATCTCGATTCATCTCTAGGCCAAAGTCCAGCGCACGAAGCATGGCGGATTCCGGCACCATTACAGCGTAGGCGGCTTTGCCGTCAAATGCCGATGCGTCTGAAATTGAGAATGAAGCGTAAGTCTTGTGCCCCAATGCAGCTGCAAGCAGCTGCTGAGTTTGGCCTAGAGATATCTGAGGAAAAAAGGAATGCAGCTTAGCGTGTGCAACCTTGGCGCATTTTTTGAATCGTGACATAGTGTTCTCCAAGAAGCGGACCTTGGACGATTACGGGTCCGCATCAAGAATCACCGTATGGATCCAAGAAGCGTTGAAGATAAACCTGACGAAATCAGTCCTACTTTAAGTCGTCCAAAACTTCGGCGGGAACACCTTGTCGCTACTTTAGCACATGACGACCACAGTTCCAATTCATACGCGAACAAGGAATCTCAGTCCAGCGAATTCCGTTTTGGGTCGAATGTGTGAGTTTGGCAAACAAACATGACCGATCGCAATGGGTATGCTGGAGTCGGTCGTAGGCATGGCAAATGCCAACATGTAGGTCGGGTTTCAACCAATGATGATTCCAAGGATGGACGTTAAGTCGCTTGGATTCCAACCACTGCACGGTTTTGGAAATGAAGTGAAAACGGGTCAAGAACCGTTGATTCCAACCTCAGAATGCACTTAGCCTGTCAAACGGACGGTAGAGAACTGGCACGATCTTTTGCTTCCAGGCTCCGGCAGCAAGAGCTGCTTTTGCGTCGCTGTAGTTCCACTGCTCTTGGGTGCAAAGCTGGAATATCTCGCGTGCTTCGGCTTCATTGGCAGTAGCCAAAAGCGCTTTCACCTTGGCTCTTGCTTCCTTTGCATCCCATGAAATTGCAAATTCGTCATGCGTAGTCACGATTCCAGGCGCAGGATCTCCATTCGGCGAAAAGATCACCGGAAGTCCCCAACCGTTTTCGTAATCGTTACGCCCGGCTTGGGCCTGCGGTTTGAACAGCCAAAGCGGCTCATTTGGGATCAACGTTGTCAGTGTTTCCGTTTGAAGAGAGATTCGCAGCATGGCTTCGGCTTTGAATGTCTCGGTTCCCAGAACATCGAGACTCTTCTCACTCTTCGTTGCAGTACCGTGGGCGTACAGACCAATTGCTGTGCCTTGGATGATGCCAAACACGGACTCATCTTTTGAGCCATCCAAAGCTTTTTCCTTTTTCTTACTGTTGCCGTGAAGGTCAACGATACGCAGGTATGGAAAGCTTTGGCGCAAATGGCGGCGCATGCCTTTGAAAGTGGGATTGTCGAGGTAGGAGTGATCCGTAATAAAGCCCAATATGCCGACACCGCCATCCAAAATCCGCAGCTCCGAAAACCTCATGAATTTGACGTAATCGTTCTGCAGCCACTTACCTTGGCCGGGCTTCTGCAAATCCGGGTAGCCGCGCTTGTATTCATGAACCGCTGCCACAATGCCAGGCACATTGTTGTTGGCCGAGTGGCCCGCATAGGGCGGGTTGCCAACGATAACGGTAAAGCAGCATTGCTCCTTTGTCAGGTTGGCCGCATTAGCCTCATGCGCAAGCATGGGTGCCATGGATTCCAAATGCGCTTGCACCGGGTGCGTAGGCTCCAGCGCATTGGTCAAAAACACATTCACACGCGGCCCGTCTTCGGGGAAGGTGTAGCCCGTCTCAGCCAGCTTCAGGCCGATCTTCATGTGCGCAATGGCATACGGGGCCATCATCAGCTCAAAGGCATACAGGCGCGGCAGCAGGTGGTGCTTGACGTACTCCACCCACAGTGGTTGCCACTTGGCTTTACCAACGATGCCTTGTTTGGCCCACTTGGCCAGCATGTGGGCGTGGATTTGGGTGATGACTTCGACGATGAAGGTGCCGGTGCCGGTGGCGGGGTCCAGCACCTGCACAAAGGGTGTGGCGGCGGTGCAGAACTTGGGCAGTTTCAGCTCGGGATTACGCGCCATCATCTCGCCCCAGGTGATGGTGCTGGCCAAGCCGTCTTCAATGCCGAATTCGGTTTTCAGAATCTCGTCCACGCTGCGCACGATGAACTGCACCACGGGGCTGGGGGTGTAGAACACGCCGCGCTTGGCGCGCATGGCTTTGTCGTAGGCTTTGAGGAAGTCTTCGTAAAAGTGGATCACCGGATCGTCGCCCGGCTTGCTGGCATTGAAGCTGCGCAGTACCGCGTCCATAGGCACTTCGCGCAGCACGGTCACCACTTCATTGATGCCCAGTTCGTCAAAGTCCACCCGCTTCTCACGGTTGCGGGCGCGGCCTGCAGCGCTTATAAAGCTGCCCAGCAGTTCTTTCAAAAACGGGTTGGTGCTGGGCACCATATCGGCCAGGTTGTCGGCCACCAATGCGCCGCTCTCGCGGCTGGCGCGGGCGGTGAACAGGCCGTAGGTGATGGTCTGCGCGAACATGTCGGCAAAGGCATCGTCAGACAAATCGGCAATGAGGTTGTCTTTGAAGGCCTTGTGCATTTGGCGCAGGTGGCCGCTGTCGCTTTCCAGTGCCAGCACGGTGTTGACGCGCCTACGGATGCGCTTGGCCAGCTCTGCCATGGCCAGGGCCAGGGTTTTGGCGTCGTTGATTTCTTGGCGATAGCCCAGCGCGAATGCACCGGCCCATTGCGCGCGCCATTTGGCCAGGTCGTCTGCCGTGCGGGTGTTGGCGGGCCAGCGCAGTTTGTCGCGCAGGGTTTGGGCCACATAGCCCAATTGCATGGGGGTGTCGTCATCGTCCCAGCCCAGCACGCGCAGGGTGGGCAGGTCGCCTTTGGCAGACTCGTCGGTGAAATGGGCCAGCGCAATTTCACGGGCATTGCTCTCGCCAAAGCTGGAGACAAACAGCAAGTCGTGCGCAGCCCAGGTCTGGTGGCCACCCCCAATTGCACGGCCCTTGGGTATCAGGCCATTGAGCACGCGACGCAGCGCGGTAATGGGCAGGCGGCCTTTGGCGAACTCCACAAAGAAGATGCCCCAGGGCTGGTCGCTGACCAACGGGCGCAACTGCTTGATGGACTTGACCTTGACTTCGTGCTCAGCTTTAAGGTTGAGCTCGTCGGGCTGCCAGTCAAAGAGGTTGTCTTCCCAGTCCTCCACATTCACGGGCCAGCCCAGTTCGTCGTGCAGGTAGTGCACCAGGGCGGGAATGGTATGGACCTGGCGCAGCTTGTCGGCCAGGGGATCTAGCGCAGTGTTTTGGGGGCGGGTTGCCATGGTTGTGTTCTCCCTTTTTGTCTTTAATCAGCGCGAGGGTCTATTGCCCAGCTTTGCGCGGTCCGTCGGGCATGGTGCGCAGCATGAAATGGTCAAACAGCGGTACGGTAAACGCCGTATCCCCGTGGGCCGGGCTGTAGATCATTCCTTTTTTGATCAGACTGGAACGCAGCGGTGCGATGGTCTGCACTTTCACGCCGAGGCGCTCCGCAACTCCGCCCGAACGCTGGTTGCCCGTGCCCAGTTCAGCCAGGGCACTGAGGTAATCTTTTTCGCGGGGCGTGAGTCGATCAAATCGTACGCGGAAAAAGCTCTGGTCCAGGCGGGCGGTAGACGCGATGGTCGTTCGCTGAATCAACGGCAGGTCTATGGGCGATTGTTCTGCCATGTTCCAAGACTGGTAACCCCATTCCTGCAAAAAATATGGATAACCTTGGGTCACACGAAACACTTCAGCCAATGCCTCGGACGTGAAGGCAACACCTTGCGTTGCAACCGGGCCTTGTAGCGCAAGTGAGGCATCTGCCAACGACAGCGCACCTACTTCTGGGTAGGTAAACAATCGCTCGGCGTAGGATTTGGATTTACCTGCCAAACCCACCAACTGTGGCAAACCCGCTCCTATCAGGACCAATGGCAAGCTGCGTTGTGACACCCGGTGAATAGCCATGATGAGGGCGCTCATCTCGACTTCGGTCATGTATTGAAGCTCATCAATGATGATGGCGACTGCGGTGCCACGGTCAGCGGCCGCTTCGCCGACAGCTACAAACAGTTCGGCCAAGTCGGCCTCAAGGTCGCCACTGTCTGCGGAGCCGGTTTCGGGGTCAATGTCCAAGCCAAACTCCGCATCGCCTACTTTGACTTTGACCGCCCCAATAAAGCTACGCAGCACCCGCAACCCACGCTTAACCTTTTGGCTGACGTTTTGCATACGATCCAGCGCAAACAATGTTTGCCGCAACGGCGGCAGCAGCAGCAGGGGCAGAGACTTGCTTTCGTGCGCCTCAATTAGCAGCGCCTGATAGCCTTGTGCTTCAGCCATTTCGCGCACCCGATTGAGCAATACCGTTTTACCCACACCGCGCAGGCCGACCATGAACATGCTTTGCTCACTGCGTCCGGCCTTGACGCGTGCCAAGAGCACTTCAACTTTGTGCAAGAGTTCGCCGCGCCCAGCCAGCTCTGGAGGTTGATTGCCTGCACCGGGCGAGAACGGGTTGGAAAGAGGATTCATATCAATTGAAGTTACTTTAGTTTATAGATTATCAAATTAACAATGATAACTTTATATAAATTCAATATACATAGCGCACTTTACGGGGGGATTTTTAGTTCAGTTCCATCCAGGCAATGAGCTGCGGCACCACACCCAAGGGTGCCTGCACCTGCCGCAGATAACCATTCTTTAGGTGCTTTTCCACCTTGGCACGCGCCTCTGACAAAGTGGCCTGCGCGATGTTGCAATGCCTGGGCGTTTCGGGCGCACAGTGAATCACTGCATCAATGGCGGCCGCATCGTCCAGCACTTTGCCGCTTTGCAGGTCCAGCAACAACCATTCGGTGCGGCCAGCGGCGACGGTCCAGGCGTCGGACTCCAGCGCTGGCGCTGACACTGTGTTGTCTTTGCCAGGCAATGCAAAGCAGAAAAACACGGCCTGCGTGCCAGGTTGCAAATGCACTTTGCCGCTGAACACGCGGCCCGGCAGTGCCTGCAGGCGTTCGGGCAAGTCGGGGTGGGCTGCAAGCAGGCGCTGGTATTCCAGGTGCATGGTTTCTAGCGCGGTGGGTTCACCTTCAAACTGGTGGTCAAAGTCGCGCAGGGCGGCAAAGTCGTCTTCCGGGCGCAGGAGTTTTTTGCCCTCAATGCCCAGGGTTTTGGAAATGAGCAAGGTTTTGTTGGAAACCTTTTTGAACAGGTTAAGCAACTCATCCAGTTCGCCAGGGGGCAAAAAGTTCCAATACTCCACGGTGCCACGGATGGCTTTGACCTCGGGGTGGTCTTTGACCAGCATTTTTTCAATGTCGGGATTCATGCGCCGGTCTACACGACCAATGCGTTGCATGAGGCGCACCGGGTTCCAGTGCAGGTCGTAGTTGATCAGGCGCGTGGCGTCCTGCAGGTTCAACCCCTCACTGAGTACGTCGGTGGCGATCAACACACGGGTTTCTGTGTGGCCCTTGTCTGCCAATGCCTGGCTGGTCATGTTGTTGTAGTACGGAGCGAATTGGCGAATCACGTCGCCACGGCTGCGTTTGGTGGCAGAGTCGATCTGGTCGATGCCCTTGATGCCAGCCTTCTCCAACTCTTTGGCCAGGTAGCGGGCGGTAGCGGAAAACTCGCTAAAGATCATGACCTTGTGTTTTTTCAGCACGGGGTCAGTTTTCAACAGCTGAATGAGGGCGCGCAGTTTGTCGTCGTGGCTGGGTTTGAACTGGCGCAGTTCGTTCAAAAATTCGGCCAACTGGTTCAGGTCTTGCAATGACTCCGAAAGCATTTGCGGCACGTCGAACTGGTCGCGGTCAAGCAAGTCCACCGCCGCCAACATTTCTTCAGGAATAACGTCTTCGTCCTGCTCGGTTTCGTCTTCGCCGCCATTCTCAAAAAGCTGGTGCTGGCGCTTCTGTACATCACCCAACAACTCTTCCTGGTGGATGCGCCAGCGCTCCAGAGCCGCCTGCTCGTGCTTGGTGGTGCTGTTGACCTGCACAAAGGCCATTACTTTGCGCAGCAGTTGCTGGCATGAGGACTCAAACGCGCTGGCCGAGCTTTCAAAGCGCTTCAAAAACAAAATACGGATCAGGCCCACCACCTGCTTTTGGCGATTGTCTTCAAAGCCGTCGGCCACCGGCACTTTGGAATAGGCCAACGGGTAATACATGGGCAAGGTAAACAGTGGCTGCTTCTTGTTGAAGGCCTTTTCCACCATAGTCAGCAGCTTGCCGTAGGTCTTTTTGACGGAGTAATCGGCCACCTTGGGCGCTTCACGCTTGGGGAACAGCGCCGCCTTGGCCCCGGCAGTGATCTGGCTTTGGCGCACGTAGGCGCGGCTGCGCTGCACCACCAGTTCGCGGAACAAACTGTCTTGCGAGAGTATGTCGCCCGTCTCCAAGCCAGCCAGTTCGCCTTGCAATAGCTCGCTGCCCATGCGCTTGCTCAGCTCTTTTTCAAGCTTGCGGAAGTGCCCCGGTAATGAGTGAATGCCCAGGGTGTCTTTGAAGTGCCCAGCCTCACGCTGGGTGAAGTGTTCAATGAGGTGTTGCAAGTCGATCAAACGGTTGTTGATGGGCGTGGCCGTGAGCATGAACACTTGCTTGTCTTTGGCGAGCGCTTGCATTTGCCAATAGCGCGATGTGTCTTTCTTGGTGCTGGGGTTTCGAAAGTGGTGAGCTTCGTCAATGACGATCACGTCGGCCTGTTCCTTGAGCCGCTGGATTTTTTCCACCCAGTCACCACCGCGCTGCAAGTCGGTATGGTTGATCAACACCAGGTTGGAAAAATCCCCAAACAACTCGGGCAGATAACGCCGCAAGCTGGATTCCCAAACCGGCTCACGCCCGGACTTTGGCACGACCAAGAGCACCTTTTTGCGCTCAAACTTCACCAAACGCTCTATCAGCATGAGTCCGACAAATGTCTTACCCAAACCCACGCCATCGCACAAGAATGCACCGCCATACTTGCCGCCAATTTTTAGCAGTGCGCCGTAACCATCGCGCTGGTACTGGTCCAGGATGGGATACATGCGCGACTGGTGCCGTTCCCAATCGCCCGCCGTTTCTTCGTAGTTATTGAAATAGGCTTGCAGCGACTTGGCGTACACCTCAAAAGGCAGGTAATTACGTGTCTGGCGCTCCATCACCTTGAGCACTTCAGCGGAGGCGTCTTCGGCCTCATCCCAATGCGCATCAAACCATTGCTGGAGCTCTTCGACCTCGCGGCGAAGCTGAACGTTGAGTTCGACGTTGCCGGTGAGGCCGGGATAGGTGAAATTGCTGGAGCCCACCAAGGCGGATGAGCCCACCACCGCAAGTTTGCTGTGGGTGATATACGCCTTGGCGTGGAATTTCTTCTTGGCGTACACACGGCATTGAATTTTGCCGCTGGCAATGGCCTGAACGATTTGATCGACCCCGGTCAAAAAATCATTCTTTTGCTTTTCTCGCTCAATGCTATCGTCCAGCAATTGGCCAACACGCGCAAGACCTTCGGACAAGGCACGGTGGGTGCGCTTGGTGACCTCGTCCCCCATCAGGATACGGATTTGATCAAGCTTTTGCCACTTGCCATCAAGGGCAAGCAAGGCACCGATTTCAAAATACCCGGTGGCAATGTCAAATTTGTGTGAAATTTCTGACCACTCGGCCAGATAGTTCAGCACCTTCCAGTCTTCATCGCTGTTGTCTACGATGAAAAGATCGTTGCCTGTTTTTGTTGCCATCTTGTTTGCTCTTTTTATTGCCAAGCGCTGCGAACTGCAGGCCTCAATCGATCAGCCTGGCCATCCGCAGCATCGTGGCTATCGCTGCTCCCTATACCGCAATGAAGCCGTATACCTGTGCTCCAATGTACAACAAAGCACTGAGGCGTCCGATAGCGAGCCTTGTCCAATGAGGTATGAGCCTGAAGGCAGGCCTGTATTTCCAAGCGGGAATGAGCCTGAAGCCGTAATTTGAGGTGAATTTGAGGGAGGGTTGATCATCCAGAAATGGTGATCAACATGG
>Ga0247844_1003629_pt1 | contig 22306 bp, 22 predicted proteins | sample LaCtaG_FD_192421 | JGI IMG/M metagenome (GOLD analysis project Ga0247844, IMG submission 192421) | Freshwater microbial communities from meromictic Lake La Cruz, Castile-La Mancha, Spain - LaCruzMarch201714.5m_1 | ecosystem: Environmental > Aquatic > Freshwater > Lake | place: Spain: Castile-La... | reverse complement strand
CAAAACGAAGCTTTAATTGATTATATAGTTTCATATACTAATAATTTTTAGCTAAGATAATAAATATCAATGATATATACAAATTTTCAAGCAACTTTTTGACTAAAAAAACAGACTCTAATTAAGTAGGCTTGAGCAGGAATCATTTTCTCCGCTGCCATATATACGTATTGGTCATCGTCGATGGTGCCGTCGGCGGGTGCCGTGTCCTTATTACCATATACATAAGTAGTGTGACCGTAGGTTCCTGAGTTTAACGGTCGACGCACCCAGTTTCCTGCAAAACAGCCCGAAAGTTGAGTGTTTTTAAATGGTGTTGCAAATCCAAACATTTGAGTCGATCCGTTATGGGGTCTGTACAATGTCATGTCTCGTTCTACAATTACCGCTCCCAAATCTACCAGACTAGCTGATGTTCCAGCCTGTGTAATCCGCAATGAAGCATCGAATACATTGGTGCCAATCACATCCGAACGAAGTATCATTTTACCTGTTTTACCGTTTACACGATGTAAAGTGGTGGCATCAATGCCCATTTTTCCTGGAACTTCTATTGAATCATTAGTTGAAATTTCAAATTGTGGATATGCGATATAACTCAAGCCTTTATCAAAAGTATTGAGATTGACTGATTGAGTTGTAATAGTTCTATTCACACCCGGATGTTCCTTTACAAATCGAAATTTGCCCGTGGAAGTGGTTTTGGTGGTTGCATCTACGGCAAAAACATTCGTTGTAGCATCTTGATAAAAATTTCCACCCAACTCGGTAATACCATTCTGAATAATTTCTACAGAACTGCCCAATTGTCGCATTGCATCTGGAATGTAGAGCGAAACCCTTGTTGAAGGAGTAGTGGACGCTACGTACATTTGTCCTGTGTTTAAAAACGTAACATTGGTTTGCGATTGTAGACTTTGAAATACAAATAGCATCAAAGTCAGTATTGTTATAAATTTAATTTTTTTCATACTATTCAGAATATTAAAAAATATGCAGATGCTAGATTCTTGAAAAAATAATAAGCAGGTAGTTTCAAATTTTCGATTATTGCTTTAGCTAATTTTGATGAAAAATTCAGTGGTATTTACTTCTTTAAAGTGACACAATATTGCCTTCTTTTTATTCAACTTATATAGCAAATTGAATTATCGTAAATATAATTCTAGTTTTCTAAATATAAATGAGGTTTTATTGTAGTAATAAATTCAGATTGACTGTAAAATTTGTTTTGTAATTTCTTCGAAACAGTGTAGATATTTTTTTTTTATTCATCATTATAAGATTGAGAAATATATTTTATTATTTCTAACTTTCAGAATGTCAATGTAATACATTGCGTATAAAATTGTTTTTATATTACTAACCTATGCTGAAATTTAACGAGTTTACATTTCATGTTTTATTGTCAACAAAAGAATCTTTCTTGTTTTAAATATAAATTATTATATATTGTGTATATGTCGACTTTTGTTATAACTAATTAGTATTTTGAGATTCTGAAAATACTTAAAATAAATCAGTCACAATAGTTGTAATTGGAAATTATATGACAAAATACTACATTATATCTGACGCTTCTAGCAAGGGTTTTCCATGATTTTGTGTATTTTAACAAATTAGAATTTAATATTAATTCCAATTCTTGATTAGATTTCATCTTTAGCATGAATTAAGCTAGTAACTAAACTTTTTCTCTTTCCAAACTTTTTTATTTTTGTCAAATGGTTTTATTTGATTTTTATCAGAATTTATATAGAATAAATTGATATAGCTCTGATATTCAATGTTTTTGTTGAATTGTGGAGTCTATAAGCAAGTTTAATGACTAAATCGATAGAACCAAACTTGTGGCATTTTAAGTAAACCTTAAAAATTGGGTGTATTTTTGCAACTTCAATTACAACTTCAACTTTTACGTGAACAGATGAAATAGAACGAACATTTTCCTTTTAAACCTCTGCAATTTCTTTTCCTTTTGGTTTCTTTGATTTGCATTTTTATATTTACATTTTCAAGAACATATTCTTGAAAACTTATTTCTAGCCATAAATTGATGGCTTTAGGTATGGCGTGCTGAAATACTCAAAAGGAATTATTTTTGTATAACTCTCATCCCTATAACTTTCGTGGATTATTTAGGGGATGAGATATGTCAAGCCTTCTTAACTACATGCGAGTTACTTTTTGGTTATTAGACTTTTATAGGTATTGTGGAACTCCTTTGGAGTACATTTTATATTTATTCTTTTTTTTACCCAGATAAATTAAACTTAAATTCTCAAATATTATCTCTTAGTGAAGTCATCACTACTAAGTCAACAACTAGCTTCTACCTTGCTTCTACCTCTCACTTATATATGATAATAATATGGAGATAATATGATAATAACATGGATATAAAATGAAATTATAATAAGTTCATGTTATATACTTAGATGAACCTTTTATCAGTCAATTTAATTGCTTTTGTAAGTGATAGGTAGAAGTAAGTTAGCAGCAAGCTAGAAGTTATCTGTGAACAGTTATCAGTAAATAAATATATTGATGAATAAGTTTTAAAATCTATACATCTACGAATTGATTGAAAATTATTTGCAAGAAGTCCACTTTTTCTTACTTTTGTACAAAAATATACTTCCAGCCTTGAATTATTTAGCCCACATTTTTTTATCCGGAAACGATTCGCAACTACAAATTGGTAATTTTATTGGTGATTTTGTAAAAGGAAATCACTATGAAAATTATCCAGTGCGTATTCGAAAGGGGATTTTGTTGCATCGAAAAATTGATTCTTTTACCGATTCACATCCTGTGGTAAGAGAAACGGTGGTTTTTCTACGTCCAGCATTTGGTAGGTACTCGGCCATTATTTTAGATATGTATTTCGATTATTTCTTGGCAATCCGTTTTTCTGATTATCATACCGGAAAGTCGCTCAGAATCTTTGCATTTCACTTTTATCTTTCGGCATTGCTAAACTATAATCATTTGCCTGTCAGAGTAAAAAGGTTTATTTTCCATTTTGTAATTTCAAATAGACTTACTAAATACTCAAAGTTGGAAGGGTTGAAAAGTTCACTTGTAATTATGGCAAATTATAAAATTTCTGCCCTTCAACCTGAAGAAACAATCAATTTTCTGATTGAAAATCATGAAGTATTAGAGAAACAGTTTCATTTGTTTTTTCCAGATTTGGTTGAATATGTGAGAGATGAAACATAATAACTAGCAATTAAATTTCAATGTTGAAGAGGGTTTGATACTAATGCGATTTTTTGTACCTTTGTGCTCTCAAAAAATACCCAATCATTTGCAATTATATCAAATTGTAAATAGTAAATAATTAAATAGTAAATTCTTGATATATGTTTGAATCGTTAAGTGAAAGATTAGAGCGGTCGTTTAAAATCCTGAAAGGGGAAGGCAAGATTACCGAAATCAATGTGGCCGAAACGCTGAAAGATGTGCGTAAAGCCCTATTGGATGCCGATGTCAACTTCAAGATTGCCAAAACATTTACCGATACGGTAAAAGAAAAAGCCATTGGACAAAATGTGCTTACTTCATTGAAGCCGAATCAGTTGATGGTTAAAATTGTTCATGACGAATTGGCCGAACTTATGGGTGGCGCCAATGTGGATATTAATCTGAAAGGTTCCCCAACCGTGATTTTAATGTCGGGTTTGCAAGGTTCTGGTAAAACAACTTTCTCTGGAAAACTGGCCAACTATTTAAAAACAAAACGAGCCAAAAACCCATTGTTGGTAGCCTGTGACGTATATCGTCCTGCCGCTGTTGAACAATTGAAAGTGCTCGGCGAACAACTATCAATACCTGTATATTCCGATTTGAATAGTAAAAGCCCGGTTGCAATTGCCGAAGCTGCCATAAAACATGCAAAACTTCAAGGTTATGATGTTGTAATTGTCGATACTGCAGGTCGTTTGGCGGTAGATGAGATGATGATGAACGAAATTGCAGCCATCAAGAAAGCCATTCAACCACAGGAAATCTTGTTTGTGGTAGATGCCATGACTGGACAGGATGCTGTAAATACTGCCAAAGAATTCAACGACCGTTTGGATTTCGATGGTGTGATTCTTACCAAATTGGATGGAGATACCCGTGGTGGTGCTGCACTTTCAATACGTTCTGTTGTTAATAAACCCATCAAATTTGTTGGTACAGGCGAAAAAATGGACGCTTTGGATGTGTTTTATCCAGAACGTATGGCCGACCGTATTTTGGGAATGGGTGATATCGTTTCGTTGGTAGAACGTGCTCAGGAACAATATGATGAAGAAGATGCTCGTCGTCTGCAAAAACGTATTGCCAAAAATCAATTTGATTTCAACGACTTTTTATCTCAAATAGCCCAAATCAAAAAAATGGGTAATATCAAGGATTTGGCTGCCATGATTCCAGGAATGGGCAAGGCATTGAAGGACGTGGAAGTGGATGATAATGCTTTCAAAGGCATCGAAGCCATTATTCATTCAATGACGCCTAACGAACGTGAAAATCCAGCTTTGTTGAACGGAAGTCGCAAGACGCGTATTGCCAAAGGAAGTGGTACTACCATTGTGGATGTAAATCGTTTGCTGAAACAATTTGACCAAACAAGCAAAATGATGAAAATGGCTACTGTTAGCCAAGGGAAGTTGAAAATAGGAAAACGCAGATAAATTAATGTGCTAATTTGATAATGAGGTAATCGGGTAATTTTCATCCCGTAATTTCTATACTGTTTGCTAATTATAATACAACCCGAATTTTCAAATCATTCAAACCTTTCATCCCGATAGCTATCGGGACTTCAAACTCTTAAAGAAAATGTACCAAATAATTGATGGCAAAGCCATTTCAGAACAAGTAAAGTCGGAGATTGCCGAGGAAGTAAAACAAATTGTGGCATCTGGTAAACGTGCACCACATTTGGCTGTCATCATTGTGGGTCATGATGGTGGTAGCGAAACCTATGTAGCGCACAAAGTAAAATCGTGCGAACAGGTAGGTTTTAAATCAACCAAAATTACTTTCGAAGCGGATGTAACTGAAGCTGAATTATTGGCAAAGATTGATGAACTGAACAAGGATGTAGAATTGGATGGATTTATCGTTCAATTGCCATTGCCAAAGCATATTTCGGAGCAAAAAGTAATTGAAGCCATTGACTATCGCAAAGATGTGGACGGTTTTCACCCTGTAAACGTGGGTCGTTTGTCTATTGGTTTGCCTTGTTATGTGTGTGCAACTCCATCTGGTATTATTGAATTAATCAAACGTTACGAAATTCCTACCGTTGGTAAAACCTGTGTAGTAATTGGACGTAGCAATATCGTAGGTAAACCTGTGGCTTCGTTGATGATGCAAAAAGGATGTGATGCAACTGTAACTGTTTGTCATAGTCGCACCAAAAACTTGAAGGAAATTTGCCTACAAGCTGATATTATCATTGCAGCTTTGGGTCAACCAGAATTTCTAACCGGCGACATGGTGAAAAATGGTGCAGCCGTTATTGACGTTGGAACTACCCGTGTTCCTTCGGACAAAACCAAAAGTGGTTTCCGCTTGAGTGGTGATGTGAAATTCGACGAAGTAGCGCCAAAATGTTCATTTATTACTCCCGTTCCCGGTGGAGTAGGACCAATGACGATTGTGTCGTTGTTGAAAAACACTTTATTGGCTGCAAAAGGGGAAATTTATTAATCAGTTGATAGTTGACAGTTGATAGTTTACAATGAAGACGCTATCAACTATTAACTGTCAACTATCAACTAATTTATGTTATTCTACGTTCCAACTCTCGCTACTGCCCGCATATTACCAGAAGAAGAATCGCAACATGCTGTCAAGGTGTTGCGGCTTCAAGTGGGTGATGCAATTACAGTGGTGGATGGAGTAGGAGGGTTTTATACTGCCAGAATTACCAACCCGCACCCAAAACATTGTGGTTTCGAAATAACCGAAACGATTGCAGAATATGGTAAGCGAGATTACAAATTGCACATTGCCATTGCACCTACCAAAAATATCGAACGCCTTGAGTGGTTTATTGAGAAAGCTACCGAGATGGGCATCGATGAAATTACCCCGATAATCTGTCGCTTCTCCGAGCGCAAAATCATTAAGGCCGAACGACTTGATAAAATCATTGTTTCGGCTGCCAAACAATCCGTTAAAGCTTACTTCCCCAAATTAAATCCACTTTGTACTTTTGACGAATTGATGAAAAAACATCAAGCCACTCAGAAGTTTATTGCACATTGCTACGAAGAAGACAAAAAATTACTACAAACAGAAATTCAGAAATCATCGGATGTATTGATTTTGATTGGTCCGGAAGGTGATTTCAGTAAAGAAGAAGTACAAAAAGCAATGTCAGCTGGCTTCATACCAGTTTCTTTGGGTAATAGTCGATTGCGTACCGAAACTGCTGGCGTGGTAGCTTGCTGCACAGTGGCGGTAATGAATGGATAATAATAAACTTGAAGTTTTTTCTGGTTTATTTTTGTGGCCTTAATATAATCCAAATAATAATAGGCGCTCCAAACAAGGCACTAATCGTATTAATGGGCAGAGTATAGGTAGGTAATTGAGAAATAATATCGCAAGTCAACAACAATGAAGCCCCTAAAAGTACGCAAGCTGGAAGCAGAATTTTATGACTTGAACTGCGGAAAATACCACGTGCAATATGTGGAATGGCAACGCCCACAAAAGCGATTGGTCCAGTAAAAGCAGTAATTCCTCCCGCCAATAATCCAGTCGCCAGCACAATCATGAATCTGGTTTTAGTAATCGAAATTCCTAATCCTCTGGCATAATTCTCGCCGAGCAACAATCCGTCCAGTTTTTTTTGCAAATAGAAAGAAAGGCCCAATCCCACCAAAACTACCGGCAATAACACCCGCATATAACTCCAGGTAACGGCACTTAAACTACCGAATGTCCACATTACAAATAACTTGATAGCATCCGGATTACTGAAATTTTGCAGCACACTCACCAGCGAACCGGCTATTGTTCCGAACATTATTCCTACAATTAAGAGTGAAACAGCATTGTTTACCTTAAAGGAAACACCAACTACCAACACCAATACTATAGAAGCACCAATGATAGCAGCCACTATCAATGCCCATCCACTACTTACAAATGCTATAGGTAAAACCGATGCAGCCATCATTACCAATGCCACGCCCAAACTTGCACCCGAGCTTACACCCAATATATATGGGTCGGCCAAAGGATTCCGAAATAATGTTTGCATCATAAGTCCAGCTACCGACAAGGAAGCACCCGCCAGAATAGCGGTAATGGCTTTTGGTAAGCGGAAATTGAGTAGTATTTCGGAGTTGATGCCATCAGCTGCTTTGCCAAAGAAAATAGAAAGAATTTCGCGTACTGAAATTGAAATACTGCCCCAAGCCAAATCGGTTAGAAATAACCCTATTGATAAAAGAAATAAAGTGAGGAATATTATGGAATGGCGTTTTGTCATTGTGTAATCTTAGTCATTATCCAAATAATTTTTTGTTTCAAGTTCAAAAACAAATCATTTCCTTTTGTTTTTAAAAATTCCACAAAGATAAGTATTTCATTTTGTATTGAAAATTACTTGTGATATAAAAAGTCCCTTGCAACATAGAAGTTACAAGGGAATTTAATTTTTGATGAATGATAATGTCTTTAACTGAATCTTTGTGTTTGCATATGTCTAATCCTATGCAATAATAAACCATTAATCACTACTTCTGATGTTTTAGTTTCTTATTTTATCCAACAATCGGTTCAGTTCATTTACTTCATCGTCAGTCAGATTTTGCAACATGGTATCAGCTTTTTGTTCAAAACCGTCCATATTGGTCAATAATTGCAACCCGTTTTCCGTTATCTCAACATCTTTTAGCCTGCGGTCCGAACCGTTTTCCTTTCTGTCAACCAGGCCCTTATCGTAGAGCTTGTCTATTAAGCGACTGACATCTGAACTACGATCGAGCATACGTTCTTTTAGAAATCCAATAGAAGATGTGCCCTGTGAGCGAAAACCACGCAACACCCGCAAAATATTATATTGCGGCTCGGTAAGTCCATGTTTTTTAAGCAACTGCATCATGCTATAGGTCAACTGTTTTTCAGTGAAAAATAAGTTGATAAGTGCTTTGTGGCGTTCGTTCCGAAACCGGCCTTTCAATTCATCTTCTATTTTCATTCTGCTTTTACTTCAGTTTCAATAATTCTGGATTACGTAAAAATGCGGTTATCCAAACTAAAATTAATACTACTGAAGGCATCACAATACTCATTCCGCCAGTCATGTGGAGTATGATAGCACCACCCAAATAAGAACTTAACAAGAGGGTACCCAGTTTATTTGTTTTGGGAACAAGGAATAACAATGCTGATACGATTTCGCCAATAGCGATAATAATTCGCCAGTCGGCTAATTTCATTTGAGCCATTTGTTCAGGTTGCATAAATTTACCTGATGCACTGAATAAAAATAATGCAGTTAATAGGCCTGATATTACCCAAGCAATGATTTGATTTGTCTTACTAATTTCTGTACTCATAATTTTTTTTTGTTAGTTGTTGATTGATTCTAATTGTTATAAAACTCAATTGTTTAAAAGTGGAGGATGTCCATGTTTAAACTTTATGTGTTGTAACATGTATTCTTGAATAATGTTCATTTGTTCAAATTATTTTGAATGAAAATTCTCGAATTCTCGAAATTATTAAATAAAATAATGACTCAAGTTCCAACAAAAAATCCCTTGCAACCATAAGTTACAAGGGATTTTATATTTATCGAAAGGGTCAGCTTATTTAAAGATGCTCATTGTTTTTCTTAAAAAGCTCTTCCAGTATTTTATCTGCAATTCTAAAGTCAGTTAATAATAGTTTATCAATTATAGGTTTTATTTGCTCAATAACTCCAATTTGTTTGGCTTTATGAATAACTCCAATTGTGCCGGTATATTTCAAATTTAATTTTGATGCTAGTTTTCTTGCTTTTAAGTCGTCAATTATTAAAAGGGGAGATTCCATTTCTTTTGCGAGTGCAATTGCACTAGATTCACCCTCATCTACAATTGTTTGTAGAAATTCTATATATTTCCTATCTTTTACTTGTTCAATTAATACCCAATTAGGAAGTTTTTCGCCAAATTCGGCTGCTACTTCAGGAGTAGTTGAAACTGAGCCGTACACTTTTCTTAACAAGTCCATTTCGCCTATTTTATGTAGAATAATGAAGCAACTTGCATCCGAGATTACAATTTTATGCATTTGCAAGTTCATTTTCTAAATCCGACAAAGTTGTAAAGAATGGTGAAACTCCATATCTACCAAGTATTTCAATAAATGTTCTTTTGGTTAAACCTGCTACTTGTGCTGCTTGTCCTGATGATAACTTTCCGTCTTCATATAATTTTGAAGCTATTATCATAGAAAAGTCACAGTCATTTAATCCAATATCGTCAGGTATTTGTATTTGTATTGTTTTCATAATTTCTTGTTTTAGAACTTATGCAAAGATAAGTATTTTGCCCTAAAAATCAAAATGACTTGTAAATCAACAAAAAAATCCCTAGCAACCATATGTTACAAGGGATTTTATATTTATCGATAGGTTCAGCTTATTTAATTGAATCCATGTGAGCAATAAGGTCAAAACCTTTAAATTATGATCCACGCATTATGATGAAAAAATCCCTTGCAACCATAAGTTACAAGGGATTTTATATTTATCGAAAGGGTCAGCTTATTTAACTGAATCCATGTGAGCGATAAGGTCTAATACCTTAGAAGAATAACCCCACTCATTGTCGTACCAGCTTACTAATTTCACGAAGTTACCGTTCAAAGCGATACCTGCGTTAGCGTCAAATACAGAAGTGCGAGTTTCGTGGATAAAGTCAGAAGAAACAACTGAATCTTCAGTATAACCAAGTACACCAGCCATTGTGGTTTCAGAAGCTAATTTGATAGCAGCTTTGATTTCGTCATAAGAAGCAGCTTTTTCCAAACGTACTGTTAAGTCAACTACAGAAACGTCAGCAGTTGGAACGCGGAACGCCATACCAGTTAATTTACCGTTCAATTCAGGAATTACTTTACCTACAGCTTTAGCAGCACCGGTAGAAGAAGGGATAATGTTTCCTAAGATAGAACGACCACCTCTCCAGTCTTTTGCAGAAGGAGCATCAACTGTTTTTTGAGTGTTGGTAGCTGCGTGAACTGTTGTCATCAAACCTTCTACGATTCCGAAGTTGTCATTGATAACTTTAGCCAATGGAGCCAAACAGTTAGTAGTACAAGATGCGTTAGAAACAACATCCATGTCAGCTTTGTATTCGTTCAAGTTTACACCGCAAACGAACATTGGAGCGTCGTTTGATGGAGCAGAAATAATAACTTTTTTTGCACCACCTTTCAAGTGAAGACCAGCTTTTTCAATTGTAGTGAAAACTCCTGTTGATTCAACAACATAGTCAGCACCAGCAGAACCCCAAGCAATGCTTGCAGGATCTTTTTCAGCAAAGAAAGCAACTTCTACATCGTTGATAAGCAATTTACCACCTTTGTTTTCAATTTTGCCTGCAAATTTGCCGTGTACTGTGTCATATTGCAACATGTACACTAAATAATCGATGTCCAAGAATGGATCATTAACTGCAACGATTTGAACATCGTTTCTTTCTTGAGCTGCACGGAAAACCAAGCGTCCGATGCGACCAAAACCATTGATACCTACTTTAATCATTTTATTATAATTTTAAAATTGAGTTCATTTTTAAAAATCGCCACAAAAGTACAAAATTCTTACTGATTGACAAAATTTGAAGTGTATTAATTTCACTTATTTTCTAATTGCAAAGCCGAGATGGCAAAATGTAAGTAAATGCTGATAGTTAATTACTTGTTTGCTTTTTTTACATGTAATTTGCTATTCAAAAGTGTTTGTATTTACTTGTTCTGATTGTAAATTGTAATTTGATTTAAAACCAAGTTTGCTTACATCTCTTCCTTTTTACAGGTTTTTATTCCAAATATAGCGTAAAGTGGACAAAAGCCAATTAAACTTGTGACTGTAAAAACCAATGCGACTACTAGTGCAATAATTCCGAATGTGCCAGCTAAAATACCATTGTAGTAGAGAATGATTAATACTATGGCTGCAGAAAGCCGAATTAATTTGTCATAAGAACCCATGTTTTTTTTCATAATACTCACTTTTAATTGTTTTTTACTTGTTCATTAGTTTCATTTTGTTTTAAACAAATTGCTATTGGTTTATGTTCAATCATTCAATTTTGGCTTCTTTTGTTTTCTAGATATAAAAAAATACTGAGCAAAATAATTTTCACAACTATATTAATTTAGATGTCTAGCATTGATTGAATTTTGTAAATATGTATAATTAAGCGTTGTAAGTAATTGTTTGAATATAAATATCGTTTCGTGAATTTATTTTCTGCTTTTTATCAACGTAAAAAACTGAGATTTTTCTTTGCACTTCATTTTTCTTCATTATCTTTGTGGTTCTAAAATAAAATCAATAAAAGAACTAACAGAATGGAAATTTCAGGAAAAATTATTGCGGTGTTGCCTATTGCTACCGGACAAGGAAAAAACGGAACGTGGCGTTCTCAGGATTATGTGCTCGAAACAGCCGATCAATATCCAAAAAAAGTTTGTTTTAATCTATTTGGCGATAAAATTGATCAATTTCCGATTGCAATTGATGAAGTCGTAAACGTAAGTTTTGATGTTGAAAGTAAAGAATACAATGGTCGTTGGTTCACCAACATCCGTGCTTGGAAAGTAGATAAAAATGGTGCAAGTGCTTCACCTGTTGCAGCTTCTGCCGGCCCAGTTGCTTCATTTAACCCAGCTGCCCCTGCTGGTGTAGAGGATGGAACAGGATTGCCTTTCTAATTTGATAACTAATTAATTTGATAATTCGTTAATGGGTTAATTAGTTAATGCGATAACGAGATGATGCATTAATCACTAACTTCTAATCACTAAATACTAATCTCCTATCAACAAGCCAACAAAAATATTATTAGGCATGAGTGGCGGCACCGATAGTTCGGTTGCCGCCATTTTGCTGTTAGAGCAAGGATATGAAGTCATAGGAATTACTTTTCGTTTCTGGGAAGAGGGTGAAAATACACATTTACAGGATGCCGTTTCGTTGGCAAATCAATTGGGTATACAGCATATCACTTATGATGCCCGACAAGTTTTCAAGGAAAATATTGTAAGCTATTTTGTGGATGAGTATTTAGCTGGTCGCACTCCTTTTCCGTGTGTGAAATGCAATAATGAATTGAAGTGGAAGTTGATTTTGGAAGAAGCGGACAGGCTAAGTTGCGCTAAAGTGGCCATGGGTCACTACACGAATATTGTTTGTGAAAACAATAATTATTTTGTGGCAGAAGGAAAAGATCCTGAAAAGGATCAATCGTTTTTCTTGTGGGGATTGACCCAACAACAACTTTCAAGTATTATTTTCCCATTGGGACAATTTCACAAAAAAAATGTTCGGAAAATGGCTGCGGTGCGTGGTTTCAAAAAAGTTTCGGAGAAAAAAGATAGCTTGGGAGCTTGTTTTTGTTCTGGTGATTATCGTCCTTTTTTAAAAGCCCAACTGGTTGATCCTGAAAGGTATATATATCCTGGAAGTTTTATTGATGAAATTGGCAATCACCTTGGCAATCATAATGGTTTTCCGCTTTACACGGTAGGTCAGCGACGTGGCTTGATGCATTTGAATCGCAAAGTATATGTAAAAGAAATTTGTCCAGCGTCAAATGAAGTGGTTTTGGCGCCACTCAAAAGCATGTACAAAACTGAGTTTGCAATAAGAGATGTTAATGTGGTTGATAAGGCCTTGTTTTCCAATGAATTTGATATTTATTGTCGTATTCGTTATAGAAAGCAGAATACTTTGTGCCGGGTTATTTTTCATGAAAACGATACTGCAAAAGTGGAGCTTGTCGAACCGCTCGAATCAATTGCACCCGGACAAAGTGCCGTGTTTTATAGGAGTGGGAGAGTGCTGGGTGGAGGATTTATTAGCTAATAATTACTAGTCTGAAATTTTATGATAAATAACTAAAACGAGTTCCGAAAAGAATAAACCCACCGACTAGGACGTAAGTGCTTGATTGCTATCGGGTCTGTCTGATGGGGTTGAAAACTTGCCCTCTATCATCGCCCAACTTTTGCGCATCTAATAAAATTACATATCTGATTGAACCCGGGCTTAATTAATTGCAATATCCTTCTTTACAAAGAACTAGCAAGCATCGGATTTAATTTGTACGGCATCTCGACCCTAACGCACGTACCCAACCCTAATTCACTTGAAATGTCCAATTTGCCATGCAGTAAAATTGTTCTTTCTTTCATACCCAATATTCCATAAGAGTCTTCTCTGCCACATTTTTTATTCTCAAACCCAACGCCATTATCGATAATCTCCATATATAACTTATTATCATCACAATTAAGTTGAATTTTTACTGAATTAGCTTTGGCATGTTTGGCAATATTGCTCATGGCTTCCTGTAAAATTCGGAAAATTGCTAGGGATTGTTGTGTACTCAACTCTAAATTACAAATATCATAGGCATATTCACAGTTTATTTGATGTCTTTCCTCAAATTCTCGAAGATATTCTTTTATTGCTTTCGTTAGTCCATACAATTCTAGCAACTCGGGTCGAAGCCCATTCATTATTCTTCTGGTAGTTTTAATTGTATTGTCAATTAAATCCAGAATATTATCAAATTTAGGTAAGTACTCTTCCGAGTCCGCCAAGGTGTTTGTTTTTATAAGTTTTTGTTTCAATAAGCCCATATCAATTTTTAGGGAAACTAAAATCTGACCCAGATCATCATGTATTTCTCGTGCCAATGCTACTTTTTCTTCCTCCCGAACATTTTGCAAATGCGAAGCAAATTTTCTTAACTGCACCTCCGAATCATATAATGCAATCTCCACCTGTTTTCGCATTGTGATATCGTGAACTAAAACATGCCGTGCATTCCTGCCATTAAAAATAACTTTATGTGAACTGATTTCAACAAATATGAATTTTCCATCTTTTTTAATTTGTCTCCATTCACCAGAATCATTTGTTGGATCATGGATACCATTGATGACTTGCAACAGAGCGGGTAGGTCTTCATTTGGATGAATGTCTTTTAATGTCATCGACAAGAATTCTTCCTTTGAATAGCCATATTTGTTAACAACCGCTTGGTTTACTTCTAGAAATGAGAGTGTCTCAAAATCATAAATCCAATTGGGTTGAGGATTATTGTGAAACATAAAGCGATACTTCTCTTCGCTATTCTTTAGCAATACCCCTTTCTGTCTCGAAACCATATTCGAAATTAGCCCCAACATGAAAAGTAATACCAACCCAACTGGTAAAGCCGAGCGCAGAATAATTTCCCAATACCATGAGCTGGTATCGAAATCTATTGCAAAAACAGCTATTGTTTTTCCTGTTTTGGGGTCGATAACTGGTGCACACCCACTGGCATATGAGCCCCAACTGTCTGACGAAGGGCCTTGCACAACGGCAATGCCAGTTTGCATTACCTGGTTAAATTCTTTGGGAGCTTCATCATAGGGACTTCCGGGCGGTGATCCTTCATGATCTCCATCGGGTTTGTCATCTACATAAAAGAATACCTTGCCGTTTTTCTTTACGCCCATCAAGTAGATGAAATGCAGATGCTTGTCAACTTTCAATAGGTTGGTAAATTGCTGTTTGAGACGCAAATAATCGGGTGATTTTAAATCGGCTGCAGTTCCGGTAAGATTTTTTATATGTTCAATGTCTATTGAATTTGCTCCTATTCGAGTTTGTTGTATTAATGAATTCCGCATTTCCTGCTCGGTAATAGATCCTACAATCCATGAAAGGAGTAGTGATATTAATACAACCGCTGTAATGAATGCCGGTTTTTTCTTAAATCTCAAAATCATGCTATAAACCCTATTGTTAAATTATGGATTATCGATATACAATGTGAGTGTTTCTTTTGCCTTCTGGATTTCCCCTTAATAAAACAGAAATGTATTTTATCGGATGGAAGTGACACTTTGCTTTCTCTGTTTTAAATTCTCTACGTTTTCTGACTTTCTGCAGAGTGTAGCATCAAAATAATTACAAGCTGATTTTCAGCACCTCAGTTATTGTTTTGAATGGAACTAAAAAGACAGTATTCACAAAAGTACCAAACTGCTCGTCAAAGTTAGTGATTTTTATTTTGAAAAGCATGTTTATGTTGATATCTTGTTAGAAATCGTAAAGTTGTTAGGCACGAGTTTTGGAAAATAAAGGAGCCTAAGGCGAGCTTAAAACAAGGATTATCAGATGGCTAAAGTGCATATAACAAGCTCGTTCATTGTAGGGTAATTCTGCATCGAAGATTCTGCTGAGCGTTATCGTTTAGTAGTGGCGGCAATGAAAGAAAGTTGTGACTTGCTTTCAGAAATTGTATCTTTGACTTTATTAAACAACCAATGAATTACTTTTTTTCAAATTATCGAATTACCCAATTACCCAATTATTATATTCCAGATGGCCAATGCGTGACACACACTACCGCCCAACACAAATAAATGCCATACTGCATGCATGTATTCTATTTTCTTGAATGAATAAAGCACTGAACCTACCGTATAGAAAAGTCCACCGCCAATGAGCCAATATAATGCAGGCATTGAATTGTTTGCCGACAGCACATCCACTAGTGGCTTGAAGGCAATAACTACCACCCAGCCCATGGCCACGTAGCATGCAGTTTCTAGCTTGCTTGCGTTTTTTAGCTTCAAAAAACTGAGTGTAATACCAGCTGCTGCGGCTATCCATATTACTGCAAATAAACTCCAACCCCATCCGCTTTGATTACGCAACACTACCAATGTAAACGGTGTGTATGTTCCAGCAATATGTGCGTAAATGGCAGCATGGTCGAACTTCCGGCGAACCGTTTTTCTAATCCTTTTTTTATCAATGTGATAAAGGGTGGATGTGATATAGGAGAGTGTCATGAAAATGGCATAAACCGAATAACTTACTATAGCCCAATTGTTTTGAGAGGCAATGGCTTTTTGAATTAAGAAGGTTCCAGCAATTAATCCGAAAACAATTCCGATGGCATGCGTATACGTATTGACTTTTTCCTCTTTTATTGAATATCCTACCATGTTTTTTTTTATTTAACCACAATAGGCACAATTGAAAAATAAGATTCGTTTTAAATGATATTTTAAATCTATTGTGCCTATTGTGGTTTGAATTATATATTTCGTAAGGCTCTTTCAATCACATTGTTCTCAAAACCACGACTTTGAGCAAAGCGATAAAGTTTACCTTGCTTCTCGTATTCAAATTCGTATTTTAATCCCACCAATTTGGTTTTTAGCAACGAAGCCAACATTTCTTCATATTCGCCGTCATCTATAATGTTGATGGCTTCCTGAATCAAGTTTTTGTCCAATCTTTTTCCTTTTAATGCAAAGCTTATCTTGATTTTTCCCCATTTGTTGAAGCGGAATTTATCCTTGACAAAGTAGGCACAATAACGTTTTTCATTAATGAAATCTTCCGAAATTAAGCGGTCGATAATTTTATGTTTGTCAGCATCAATTATTCCCCAAGCAGTCAGTTTATCCTCCACTTCCGACACGCAATGTTCTGAAATTGAACAATAAGATGCTGCTTTGTGCATCAATTCGTCTAAAGAATATTCCTTTTTCATTTTAGTTTGGTATAAAAATGAAGTTGTGTTTAATAGTTTTGACAAATGTAGTTATATTTTTTCACTATGAAAGTAAATGGTTTGTTCATTTTTTTGAAAATATTTAATTCGCAGTACTTGGTATTTTATAGTTGTATCAAAACTAAAGGAGAATTCTCATTGTTTTATTGATAAATAATGTAATTTTACAGCGAAATTTTATAAAAATAAATTATGCGGTTTATAACCCTGAGAATAATTTACGGATTATATTTATTTACTGCGATTTCAATTACAGCACAAGAAAATAAATCGAATATTGAACTGAATGGACAAGCTACTACTTGGGTTGTTGCTCAGTTTGAAAATCCACTCGTTACCCAAATTGGTGGCAGATTTGTACCAACATTGCTGGGTAAATTTCCAATTACTGAAAAATCAAAGGTTGATTTTGAAGCTTCACTCAATATAAATGGTTCGGCAAATTTTTCTGATTTTACTTATTCAAACGGTTTAGCTCAATTGAAACCATATAGAATTTGGGCACGATATGCAGCTGACAATTGGGAAGTGCGTGCCGGTTTGCAGAAAATCAATTTTGGTTCGGCCAAGCTTTTCCGTCCTTTGATGTGGTTTGATGGCATGGATGTGCGCGATCCGTTGCAACTTACCGATGGTGTTTATGGCGTTTTGGGGCGATATTATTTTCAGAATAATGCCAATATATGGCTCTGGACTTTGATGGGAAATGAAAATAGAAAAGGTTGGGAAACGATGGGCAGTGCCCAATGGAAACCCGAAGTGGGTGGACGATTTCAAATGCCTGCTGGGCCAGGTGAATTGGGGATTAGCACACATTATCGCAAAGCAAATGTGCAAAGTTTACTGCCAACTGTTACAGACAAAACTTTGCTGAACGAATCACGGATTGGGCTGGATGGAAAATGGGATGTGGGTATCGGTTTGTGGTTTGAGTCCAGCGTAACTTTGTTGGAAGCAAATTCCTACAACTTACCAAAAGTGCAGGATGCTTGGAATGTGGGTGCTGATTATACTTTGCCGATAGGTAATGGAGTGGGAGTGACCTTGGAGTATTTTAGGTATCATGTAAATAACCAGTTCATTACAGGTGGAACGGCTTTGAACTTGGTGGGAACAATGTTTACTTATCCAGTTTCAGTTTTGGATAATATTTCGGCTATGGCCTTTTATCTACCACAAAATAATCTTTGGTATAATTACCTGAGTTGGAGTCGGACGTATGACAATTGGAGTTTGTATGCCATCGGCTTTTGGAATCCAACAAATTATCAGTTAGTTACTTCACAAAGTCAAAGTAAGAATTTGTTTGCAGGAAAAGGAGTGCAATTGATGCTGAATTATAATTTTTAATTGAAACTTTTCAAAGTTTTTTACTTTGGAAAAGTTGAAAAAATAAAGAAATGAAAACAATAGTTGAAGTAAAAAATCTGGTAAAGAAATTCCCAGTTGGGAATGGATTTTTCACGGCATTGAATGGTGTAAATCTTCAGTTTTCCGAAGGAGAATTTGCTGGTTTGGTGGGTCCAAGTGGTTCAGGCAAAACTACTTTGCTGAATATCATCGGCACTTTGGATGTTCCCACAGAAGGTGAAGTGGTGGTGCTGAGTAAATCGGTGGGCAAGCTTTCGCTCAAACAAGCGGCTCAACTTCGAAAGGAAGAGCTTGGTTTTATCTTTCAAAATTACAATCTCTTGCCTGTTTATACGGTTTTTGAGAATGTTGAATTTCCGCTGTTGCTTCTGAACATGAATTCCGACGAACGAAAAGAGCGCGTAATGGAAACGCTTAAATGGTTGGGCTTAACCGATAAAGTAAAATCACGACCAGCACAATTGTCGGGTGGTGAATGCCAGCGTGTTGCAATTGCGCGTGCCATGGTTAAACGCCCATCATTGGTGCTGGCCGATGAGCCTACTGCCAATTTGGATTCTGCCAACTCGCATAATATTCTGCAAATGATGAAAAAACTTAATTCTGAATTGAATACGAGTTTTATATTTGCCACGCATGATGAAAAAGTAATTGGGTATTTGAAAAGAATTATTCGACTTCAGGATGGAAAGGTGGTTGAGGATAGCCCCCTTTAATCCCCCGAAGGGGGAATAAGCAAGTATTTATGACTTAAACTTTGACATAATGAGAAAAAATAAAGAAAATAACAAAGAAACCAATACTAACTTCATTTCCCCCTTTGGGGGTCAGGGGGCTTTTAAACTAGCGCTACAAAGCCTCATTGGCAATGGTTTAAAAACATGGCTCAATGTATTTGTGCTTTCAATATCTTTTGTTTTGATTATTCTTCTGCAAGGAATTTTGAAAGGTTGGAGCAATCAGGCAGTTGATGATACCATAAAATGGGAAATTGCGGGTGGCCAATATTGGCAGTCGAAATATGATCCATTCGACCCATTTTCGTTGGATTCGAGTACGGTTGAGATTCCGGCAGTTTTCAAGAATGACATTGACAATCATCGCATTGAACCTGTTTTAATTTCACAAGGAAGCATTTATCCCAAGGGTAGAATGCAAAACGTGTTATTGAAAGGAATTCGCCCAGATCAGAAATTATTGAAAATTCCCACGCAAAAGCTTTCCGGTAATTCCACTGAAATTCCTGTAATTCTGGGAGCATTCATGGCCAGGCAAACGAAACTAAAAATCAATGATGTAATAACAATGCGCTGGCGAGACAAAAACGGAACATTTGAAGCTGCTGATATTCGCGTTGTGGGCATTTTTAAAACTTCAATTCCGACAGTTGACAATGGGATTTTATGGATTCCACTGGATAAACTCCAACAAATGACCTTGAATGGTAACTGTGCCAATTTATTGATTAAATCACCTGAAATTCAGCAGCTAAAAGTGTCGGGTTGGGATTTCAAGAATGTTGCAAAGCTCACAGAATCAACCATGTTGTTGGTGAAAACCAAATCTATCGGGACGAGTTTTCTTTACATTTTGTTTTTATTGCTTGCCATGCTTGCCATTTTCGATACTCAAACATTGTCTATTTTTAGACGTCAACGAGAAATAGGAACTTTGGTAGCACTTGGTATGACACAAAAAGAGGTGATTTGGCATTTTACACTAGAAGGAGCCATAAACGCAGTTTTAGCTTTCGGAGTGGGCGCCATTTGGGGAACACCAATCCTGTATTATATGGTGAAATATGGATATTCGTTCAATATGGACGCCAGCGAAATAGGTGTACCCATGGCCGATACAATGTATGCCACCATTACTCCAGGTTTAGTGATAGGTACTATGATTTTCATACTTATTGTAACGGCTGTGGTGAGTTATTTGCCTGCACGGAAAATTGCAAAAATGAATCCGACAGACGCTATTCGTGGAAAAGTAAATTGATTTACAATTTGATTATTGCTGTAGATTCTTGAAGTTCAAACTTCTAGCAAATTTTATTATGATAAAATTCTTATTAAATGGATTGTTGCGTGACAAAAACCGAAGCTTGCTGCCCATCATCGTAGTTTCGCTTGGTGTAATGATGACGGTTTTTTTACAGGCATATATGAGCGGTATTTTTGCCGACAGTATCGAAACCACAGCCAAATTTTCATCTGGTCATGTGAAGGTAATGACCAAAGCATACAAAGAAAATCAATCGCAATTGCCCAATGATTACGCAGTTCTGGGGATAAACGATGTGGTGAAAAAACTGAAATCTACTTTTCCCGAAATGACGTGGACTGACCGGATTCAGTTTGGAGGATTGTTGGATGCTCCCGATTCTACTGGTGTAACACGCTCGCAAGGGAATGTAATGGGTATGGGAGTCCATTTTATCGGCCGCCAAGATGAGATTGATAGAATGGATCTGAAATCTAAATTATTGACAGGGCGTTTTCCTCAAAAAATTGGGGAAATTCTTATCACTGACGAATTGTTTCGGAAAATGAACTTGAAGCTGGGTGATCCGGTAACATTGATTTCTAACACCATGTACGGAGAAATGGCGATGTCAAATTTTGTGGTAGCAGGCACTATTCATTTTGGTACCTCCGCATTGGATAGAGGGTTGATTATGGCTGACATTGAAGATGTTCGCACTGCATTAAATATGGAAGATGCTGCTGGTGAAGTACTGGGATTCTTTAATGATTCACCATATGTCAATTCAAAAGCCGTAAAATTGTCTAATGATTTTAACAAGAAATATTCCATTAAGTCCGACCAGTTTTCGCTTACAATGTTGCCAATGAGTCAAATTAGTGGTATGGATTTTATGATAGCATATTCTGAAAATGCACAGTTTATTATCATTTTTATTTTCGTATTTGCAATGTCAATTGTTCTTTGGAATGCTGGTTTGGTAGGTGGATTACGCAGGTATGGCGAGTTTGGATTGCGAATGGCAATTGGTGAAAACAAACATGAAATTTATCGTTCATTGGTGGGTGAGGCATTGTTGGTCGGTATAATTGGATCAGTTATCGGCATTAGTTTCGGACTGGTTTTTGCATGGTTATTACAGCATTATGGCATTGACGCTCGCAACATGATGCGCAATTCAAACATGATGATGCCGAGTATTTTGAGGGCACAAATATCTACAACTACCTACTTTATCGGATTCATTCCTGGTGTTCTTTCCACTGTGATAGGAGCCATGTTGGCTGGAATTGGAGTTTATAAACGACAAACCGCAAATTTATTTAAGGAACTGGAAGGATGAAATCATTTACTATATACTATTTTAAGATATGAAATCATTAAAACTAAGTGCAGTATTACTGTTTTTTTGGGCTGCTTTGAGTGCTCAAAATTATCCTAGTGGAAAATCAATTCTTGATAAAGTGGACAATAATATGTCCGCCAAAACGAGGATAATGACTGCCAAAATGGAAATAAAAGGCGTACGTAGCACTCGTACCATGGTTTCCAAAACCAATAGCGAGGGTGACCATAAAGCTTTTACGGAATACTTAGCGCCTGCACGAGAGAAAGGCACCAAAATGCTAAAACTGGAAAACCAACTGTGGATTTATTCACCGTCGACCGACAGAATCGTGCAAATTTCGGGTCACATGTTGCGGCAATCAGTCATGGGAAGCGATATGTCATACGAAGATGTGATGAATGACACGCCGTTGTTGGAACAATATAAATCGGAAGTGACTGGCGAAGAAACGGTGGATGGTCGAAAATGCTGGGTGCTCACACTCACTGCCTTTGTGGCGAATGTGACGTATTTTTCCCAAAAAATGTGGGTGGATGAGGAGCGTAATGTGCCGCTGAAAGTAGATTTGTTTGCCAAAAGTGGAAAATTGCTGAAACGCACTACGCTGACGGATGTACAAAAGATACAAGGTCGTTGGTTTCCTAAGATGATGGTATATAGTGTTTGAAAGAAAACTTCTAATCATCAATAAGTCAATACGATACTCAAAGATAAATGTTTGAAAGTAAAGATGAATTAACCTTAATTAATTTGGCTGTTAATTATTAATTCGCTAACT
>Ga0247844_1003622_pt1 | contig 22337 bp, 18 predicted proteins | sample LaCtaG_FD_192421 | JGI IMG/M metagenome (GOLD analysis project Ga0247844, IMG submission 192421) | Freshwater microbial communities from meromictic Lake La Cruz, Castile-La Mancha, Spain - LaCruzMarch201714.5m_1 | ecosystem: Environmental > Aquatic > Freshwater > Lake | place: Spain: Castile-La... | reverse complement strand
TTCTCGTGGTAAATCATATCGCTATTTGGTTGCTCTCCAGCAGAGCCAGTTTATTTTTCTGATTTACGCTTTAATATTATTAGTTATTTTATTAAAAAACACCAACTATTTTTTGCACCATTACCAATTTAAAGGTAATATAATCCACAAAAAAAGCCAATCAAACAAATGATTGGCTTTTAGTTGAAGCAATTTTTTTATGCTTCCTTGCGTTTCATTTTATTAATGGCTTTAATTACCATAAATAAAACAAATGTAATAATTACACAGTTCAATGAACTTTGAATAAAATTACCATACTTAATTTCGGCTTCACCTACTTTTAATGATAATTTACTAAAATCGTAACCACCAATTAAAATACCTACAATAGGCATAATAATATCGTTTACTAACGAGTCAACAATTTTACCAAATGCTGCTCCAATAACTACACCGACAGCTAAGTCGACAACGCTGCCTTTCATGGCAAACTCTTTAAATTCTGTTCCTATGCTCATAATTTTGTTTCATTTAACAATTCAAATAAATTAAAAACTACGGTTAATTCCTATTTGCCACCTAAATTTTATATTTTCATTATCAATACTAGGAGCATTGCTTATGTATAATGGCATATCAAAGCGAATAGTTAATGGTTTTATACCATCAAAATAACTCCAACGTTTTATTGTTAAAGCAAATCCAAGTCCAGCACTTAAAAGCAAAGGGGTATTAATATTAATTTTATCTATTGGCAAAGTAGTTTCCGAAATATTGGGATTATTGGCTTCTAAAATTCCTGCATCTAAAAACAAATAGCTATCTAAATGAAAGTTTTTAAGCAAACCTTTTGCTGGAATATTGAAAAATTTATCATAATCTAATTCTAAATTAACCGCAACCCCCGAATTTCCTTTATATAAAAAGTATTGATTCAATCCGTTTCTTAAAGGTGTTAAATATCCTGCAAAACCTCTAATATTTAACCCACCACTCATTTGAAAATTATTAAAATCATTACCATAATTAAATAAACTAGCAGGTATAACTCCTGCAGAACGGGTAAATTTATTTTCAGCCATTTCTTCAGCATTTGCTCCAGCTAAAAATAGTTGCGCTTCTGGCGCAGCATTAGTTCCTGTCATGTATTGAGCAAACAAACGCGTTTTTAATTCGAACTTATAAATTTTGTTATTTTGAACAATATTTAAATAAATACTTGCGTAATCAAAATCAGATAAAATTGCAGAACTTCTAATACCTGCAATAATTTTACCCGAGCCTATTCCTTTATTGTAATTATGATCTAATTCTAAATTCAGTGTATTGTTCCATTCATTAAACGATGAAAGGATTGGATGAAAAGACAACCCTCCTATATTTACTTTTTCGAATCCTGGTAAATAATACAATTGAACCCTGCGCATACTTTTAAAGTTAATTTTTAAAATTGTATTGTGGATGGTTTTATTAAAACCAATTTTGTTTAATACCAATCCATCTAACACCCTCGATTGTAAATCGAAATCTAGTTGTTTGGCTATTCTGTGTCGGTAGTTTAAGCTGTAATGTATTGGATAAATATTGCTACTTTCTAAATAATTTATTTCTTTATAATTTGTTCCTATTGCTGTATTGTACCAAGTAGTAAAACTAAATACATGTTTTTGGTTCATGTAATTTCCATTAAAATGTAAACCAATTTTTACACCATCATAGTTATTGTACCATACATCTGGTCGCCATTTTAAAATATAGTGTTTCCTATCCATTGGGTTATTTAACTGATGGTCGAAAGTGAATAGAATGGGACACTTTAAGCTATTATCTAATTGGTTTATATCGGCTAATTTATGAGTTGGGTCTATTTGAATATTGGTAATTTTACTGCCAGCTGGCAAATTAATTTTAGCAGTATAAGTTTGGTTCAATAAGCCCCAACCTTTCCAAGTTGGCAATACCGTAGCCAAAGTTTGTTTAACAAAATAAGTGTTTGGAATTACAAATTGATAATTTGAATCTTTAGTATAAACAGTAAAATCAATAGGCATTTGCATCAAACCTTTTCGTGTAAATTGTATTTCAAAACTAGATTTATTTTCAACCTTATTAACTTTACCAACTGAATAATCCACCTTTTTAGTAGTCTCTAGCCATTGATCAAAAAACCAATTCAAATCGGTTTTGGTATATTGAATGATGCTTCCTCTAAAATCTTCAAAATACGGATGCGCCATTTTCCATTGGTTAAAATAATGTTGCATGGCTTTTAAAAATAATTCTTCACCTAAAACATATTGTAAATTATACAACATAGTTGCAGTTTTATAATACACATTTCCATATCCACCGCCATGATTTAAGGCTCCATTAAAATCATCACTGTGTGTATTCAATGCTGGGTCGTTATCGTTAATTGCATCTCTTATATAACCATAATATATATTTTGATCCAATAAAGGCATTGGTTTGTAATACTTTTTAATAAATATATTTTTTGTATTTACGGTTGGATTTTCTTGCGTTAACCTGCTCATACACCAATGCGTTAAAAATTGAGTAAAACCTTCATCTAAACTGGCTCGGTAGGTTTCGTTATTTCCTACCATTCCAAAAAACCAATTGTGGCCAATTTCATGAGCAAACAATCCATAATAACCTGGACTTCGTCCGCCATCTAAAGTAATCATTGGGTATTCCATTCCATCTGCCGCATCGGCTACTATCATTTTAGGGTAAGCATAAATGCCAATGTCTTTGTTATAAACATTAATAACATTGGCACAAAAAAGAGCTGCATCTTGCCAACCACTAGCATGGCTTTCCTGCACTAAAGCTATGCAACGTACTATGCGGTTATTATCGTTAGGCAATTTTAATTGAACCTCGCCAATGCGATAAGTAGGAGAGGAAGTCCAAGCAAAATCATGTGTATTTACCGACCTAAATTTCCAAGTTTTTGTAGTTCCGTTTCTTGGAATTATTGAACTATCAGGTGCTGATTCCCAAGGTTTTTTATCAAAGTTTTTTATATCTAATTTGGCTCTTAATGTTGGTGGCAAAACTTCTGTTTCGTTTTGCAATTCACCAGTTCCATCCATAATATAATTGTTTGGCAAAGTCATTTCTACTTCATATTGTCCAAAATCTCCATAAAATTCTTTACCCAAATGTTGGTCGGTTTCCCAACCAAATTTTCTGTCGTATACACAAATACGCGGATACCAATGCACCCCATTAAAATGTTTATTTCCCCAACGGTCTTTATATGTTTTCATGCGCCTGCGTTGGTTTCCACCTCCATCAAAGTACGTTTTAAATTTAATGTTAAATGTTATTTGTGAGTTAGGTAAAATAGGCTCGTTTAAATATACTTTTATAATAGAATTATCGAGTGTAGTTTTAACTGTTTTACTATTTACAATAATGCTTTCAATTTCGGTTCCTTTTCCTGAAGCTTCGTATTTGCCAAATTGTTGTTTAAAATTATTGGCAAGGTTTAAGTTTTCTAAATAAGCCCCTTTAATAAATGCATTTTGATACAAATGAAAATACACAAAACTCAAAGTATCGGGCGAGTTATTATAATAAGTTAATTCTTCGTTGGCATCAATTATTTCGGTTTCATCGTTTAGAGTTGCTTTTATTTTATAATGCACATCTTGCTGCCAATAAGCAGCATTAGGCATACGATTTTTCCAGTAATATGGGTTTTGTTCACTTCGGTATTCGTAAGTTTGGGCTAATAAACCAGCACTAGTAAAGCAAATAGCTAAGAAGGTAAAGAGTTTTTTCATGAAGGCAATTATAAATAAATTTAGTTGATAGTTGTGGGATAGTTTTCTAGTTATATTCTTTATGTAACAAGTTAATTATTTTCAAGATTATTTGTATTTTTGAAAAAATAAAAAAATGGATTTACAAACTCGAAAAATACTATTTGTACAAGAATTTCTTAAGTTAGAAAGTGAAAATATTGTAACCCATTTAGAAAATTTATTGATAAGCGAAACTGAAAATTTCAATGGCTTATCGCCAATGAGTATTGAAGAATACAAAAAAAGAATAGAAGAATCTTCAAATGATTCCTTAAATGGTCGTTTAACAGAAACAATTCAACTGCAAGCTGAAATAGAAAAATGGAGTTAAAAATTTATTGGACTGATTTTTCAAAAAAAGAACTTAAAAAAATATTTGATTACTACAAAGAAATTGCAAGTTTAACAATTGCAAGAAACATTGTAATTGGAATTACAACCGAGGCTTTAAAACTAATTAAAAATCCCACCATTGGTCAAAAAGAGGAATATTTAGAGGATTCAATTAGAAATTATCGATATCTAGTTTATAAAAATTACAAGATTATTTATTGGATAAATGAAAAAAATAATACGATAGAAATTTTTGATGTATTTGATACTCGGCAAAATCCAGTTAAAATGAAACGCGAGAAATAATGTAATAAATTCAATTACATTAAAAATTGGCAGATAGTTTTTTAGATAATTGACTGATTTTAATTTAGGTTGGTTTATATTTCGTTTTAATAAATTTTATAAAAATGCAAAAACAAAAACTAGTAGTATTAAGTGGTGCTGGAATCAGTGCCGAAAGTGGTTTAAAAACTTTTAGAGACAGCGATGGACTTTGGGAAGGCTATAGGGTAGAAGATGTAGCTACTTTTGCTGCGTGGCAAGCCGATATGCAAATGGTATTAGATTTTTACAACATGCGAAGAAAAAATGTTTTAGAAGCTGAACCTAACCAAGCACATTATTTATTAAAACAACTAGAAGATAAATTCGATGTTCAAATAATTACTCAGAACGTTGATAATTTACACGAACGAGCGGGAAGTAAAAATATATTGCATTTGCATGGAATCATTACCCAAGCCAAAAGTACTTACGATGATAATTTATTGTATGAAATTAATGGTTGGGAAATGAAAATGGGCGAAAGGTGTGAGTTTGGTTCTCAGCTAAGGCCAAATATAGTATGGTTTGGCGAGGCAGTTCCTAATATTGAACCTGCAACTAAAATGGTACAACAAGCAAATTTAATGTTGGTTATAGGTACCAGTTTGCAAGTGTATCCAGCAGCAGGTTTATTAAAATATTTAAGCAGCACCAAACCTTTATATGTAATTGATCCTAAAAAAGTACCGGTAGATAGAAATAAAAACATTCATTTTATAGAAGAAAAAGCGAGTGAAGGAATGCTAAAATTAATGGAATTATTAATGAATTAGTCGAATAAGGGAGTAATTACTTTTTTAACTGGTTTAAAATTATTAGAGTAAAACTTATAACTCAATCCTATATTAAAATTTAACATCCCAAACTCTTGTTCATTAATTTTTGTTGAAGGGAAAGTAGCAATTTGACCAGCAGCATTGCTGGCTTTTACGCTTCCAAAATCTACTTTACTTAAAAAATATTCAGCATAAGCTATAATTGAAAGGTTTGAATTAACTCTAATATCAATGCCAGCACCTAAATTCCAAAAAATGTTACTTGAATTTAAACTTAAAAATTTAATGTATTCCAAACTATCAGTTTGTGAGTATTCGGGCGAGTTTACAAAAAGTTGACCTAATGTGATTTTTGAAAAACCTTTAATTTTATTTTTTAATGGAGTAAAATAATATAAAATACTGCCTCCAAAACCAACTCCTGTATATGGTTTTATAGAAATGAACTTTGACTTTTTAGCATAAACAGTATTGTATTGATTTTCTATACTTTCAATATCATATTGGTTTGAAAAATAAAGGGCGTTTAAGCTAAAATTTAATTTAGTTTGTTTTAAAAAAACATAATCAATTTTAAAATTGAAACCATTTAAAGCCCTACCGTTTTTACTGTCTAAAATGTCCTTGGTTTCATAAGGAGCTAATGGCATATTAAAACCACCAGTAACCATTATTTCTTGTGCTTTTATTTTAAAAAAGCTACTAATAATTAAAATAAAAAAAAATATTCTCTTCATAAAATATTTCTAATGTTTATATTAAGTCAGTTATAAATTAAATTTAGTTGCTTTGCAATTTATTAATTCAAAAATCTATCACAAATAATTGCAGTTGCAATAGCGGCATTTAAACTTTCGGCTTTTCCAATTCGGTTCACACTTATTTTTTTAGTTATAAATGAGTTTAAAATTTTATCAATTCCTTTGCCTTCATTGCCAATTATTAATAAACTTGGTTTTTCTATTTTCATAGTTGAAACACTCTCACCATCCATAAATGCGCCATAAACTGGTAATGTATTTTGTTCGAAAAAATTTAATAATGAAGTATAAAACACATTCACCCTGGCTATGCTACCCATTGTGGCTTGTATACATTTATTATTATAGCAATCAGCAGTTTGCTCCGAACAAATTATGTTTTTAATTCCAAACCAATCGGCAATTCTAATAATAGTTCCTAAGTTTCCGGGATCTTGTATATCGTCTAATACCAAAGTAAAAGAGTTTATAATATTATTGGTTTGAAAAGGAATAGCGTTTATTTTTACTTGTAAAATAACATCGCGTGTACTTTTTAATGAACTTATTTGCTCAATTTCCTTTTCGGTGCATATAAATAGTTTGGTGTCGTTTTTGTAAATAGGGAATATATTGCACCATTCATTTGTGGCATAAATGGCCTCAATGTGTAAATTTGAATTTAGAATTTCAATAGCAGTTTTACTACCTTCGGCCAAAAAAAATCCTTCGGAGTATCGAGTGCTTTTGTTTTTTAAACTTTTTAAAAATTGTATTGTACGTTTGTTAAGCATAAATAAAAATATAACCCTGTTAATAATTCTATTTTCAATAATAGTATTAAATGCTTGCAATATAAGTAGATTAAATAAACGTGAAGGGCCTAAATTGGTTAAAAACAAAATTGAAATTTTTGAAAAATCAGAAAGTCGTTTTCACCAATCGGAATTAGAAAGCCAAACAAAACAAAAACCTGGACTTAAATTTTTAGGTTTGGTAAGGTTAAATGTGTTTTTTTATAGATTAGGCGATGCTGCAAATGGCGATAATAAATTAAAAAGATTTTTAAGAGATGATTTAGGAAAAGTTCCAGTAATATTAGATTCAACTATGATTGAAACAAGTATTAGAGCTATGCGTAATTACTTAAAATCCCAAGGGTATTATTATTCCGTAATAAGTTACAAAGTAAAGGATACTAAATTTTTAAAAGAACGGAAAATTGTAACTTATAATATCAAACTAAATAATCATTTTAGGTACGCAAAATTAAATATTAATTGTTCCAATAAAAAAATGTTTGAAGTTATAAATGCTTCAATGGACGATAGTGATATTAAAATGGGTAGAGGTTTAAAAAGAGAAAATTTACTCAATGAACAAAACAGAATATTAACTTTACTTAGAAACAATGGATATTATACTTTTTCGAAAGAATATATTGATTATAATATAGATACCAATTATGCTGAAGACTATATTGCCGTAGACATTAACATAAAAAACAAAGAGGAACTAAAACCTTTTAAAGTATTTCAAATTAGAAATATTACTATAGAAGTTGAACCTTCTATTAAAAATTTAAGCAATATAAAAGATACTTTTCAAGCAAGTGGTTTTAAATATATACCCAATGGCTGTGAAATAAATTCGACTATTTTGACCAAAATGAATTTTTTAACATCGGGCGATATTTTTCAACAAAATAACCTATCAAAAACTTATAGCAGATTAAACGATTTACAACTTTTTAGAATGGTTTCTATTATTCCAACTGTTATAGAAAACGATAGTCAGCAATTTATAGATTTTTATATAAACTTAAAACAACAAAAAAAATACGATATTTCAATAGAACCTCAAGCAATAACAAGCGATCAGTCAAATTTTGTAAACATAGCTTCATACCGAAATTATGGTTTAGCTGCTGTACTTCAACTTACCGATAGAAATATTTTTCATAATGCTGAAATTTTACAACTTAGGTTTAGGTCAAGTTTTGAGGCACAACAAGGTGAAGGAATTGATCCAACGCCTTTTTTTAATAGTAGTGAACAATCATTTTCAGCAAGTATATCCATTCCTCAACTTTTATTTTTAAATAAAATTGATAGAAAAATTAATAATGCAAACACCAAAACAATTGTTAACTCATCAGTTATTTACGAAAAAAATATTCAATACGAAAGACGAGTTTTTACATTAGGTTCTTCTTATCAAATAAACCGAAAATTAATAAGTTATTACGTAGGTTTTCCTGAGTTTAGTTTTGTTAGAACCGATTTCACTGATGATAGTTTGGAGCTAAAAAGTAAAACAGACATTTTTTTACAAAACGTATTTGCTAATAATTTAATAGTAAATGATATACGTTTAGGATTTACTTATAATAGCCAACCGGTTAGCAAAGGAAAAAGTTATATTTTTTTAAGATGGGATGCAATTGAATTAGCAGGTAATATTGTTTCATTGTTTAATAACTTATTAAATGAACCAAAAGTAACTGATGAAAAGAGAAATATAAAAAATCAGTTTGAATTATTTGGTTTAAATTATTTTCAGTATATAAAAACCTATGTAGATTTCAGATTTAATCAATGGCTTGATGTTAATAATACTATTGTATACAGGTGTGCACTTGGGTATGCTTTGCCTTATGGCAATTCACCAGATTTTATTCCCTTCGAAAAACGTTTTTTTACCGGAGGTGCTAATAGTTTAAGGGCATTTAGGCCTCGTTCAATTGGTCCTGGTGTGTTTAATACTACGAACCAAATTGATAAATCGGGCGATATAAAAATTGAATTAAATGCTGAGTTTAGATTTAATATTTACAAAAGATTTTTAGAAGGAGCAATATTTACTGATGCAGGAAATGTTTGGGCAGTAAAACAAGACAGTAGAGTAGGGGCAAATTTCGATTTCAAAGATTTTTATAACCAAATGGCTATAGGTTCTGGATTAGGTATTCGTTTAAATTTAGGAATATTTATATTTAGGTTAGATGGAGCAATTCCAATTCACGACCCAACATTTGCTTTTGGTAAAAGATGGGTGATTGAAAACGCTAAATCAGCAGGTTGGTATTGGGATAATAGTATTTTTAATTTTGGAATTGGTTATCCTTTTTAATAGTTTTAATTTTAAATATGTTATTTAATTCAATTCACTTTTTAATTTTTTTTCCTATAGTTACAATATTGTTTTATTTACTAAAACACAAGTGGCGTTGGGTATTACTTTTTATTGCTAGCACATATTTTTACTCGGCCTTTTACTTACCTTATATTCTTATTCTTTATGTTATAATTATAATTGATTATATATGTGGTTTACTCATTGAAAAATCAGATAAGAAACTTAAACTATTTTGGCTTGTATTTAGTATAATAAGCAATATCGGGCTACTTACCTATTTTAAATACTACAATTTTTTTGTTGATGTTTTTATTGATTTTGTTCCAAAATTAAAACACATTAGCATAATACTTCCTATTGGCCTTTCGTTTCATACTTTTCAATCTTTAAGTTACACCATTGAAGTTTACAAAGGGAATCAAAAAGCAGAAAAACACATTGGCTATTTTGCAAATTATGTTTTATTTTTTCCTCAAATGGTGGCAGGGCCAATTGAAACTTATGCTCGTTTAGGTAACGAATTAAAAACAAATCATAAATTTAAATATAAAAACATTGCAGCCGGATTAAGATTAATACTCTATGGCCTATTTGTTAAAATGTGTATTGCCGATAATTTTGCGCCAATGGTAAACGATTTTTATAATAATCCAACTCAGTTTCATTCTGCATATGCTTGGGTAGCTTTGTTTGCTTTTTCAATTCAAATTTATGCCGATTTTTATGGCTATTCAACAATTGCTATTGGTGCAGCCAAGTTATTAGGAATTGATTTAATGAATAATTTTAACCAACCTTATTTTGCTACTAGCTTCTATCAATTTTGGCAACGGTGGCATATTTCATTAACCACTTGGTTCCGTAATTATGTTTTTTTTCCTTTAGGTGGTAGTTATGTTAATTCGTTGAAATGGGTTTTTAATATTCTTTTGGTTTTTGCTTTAAGTGGTTTTTGGCATGGTGCCAACTATACTTTTATTATTTGGGGTTTAGCACATGGTTTTTTTTATTTAACCGAAAAGCAATTTTTAAAAATTATTCCAAAAACTATTCCTTCAACTAAGCTTCAAAATATTTTAGGTGGTATTTTAACTTTTACTCTAATTACTTTAATTTGGGTTTTATTCAGAGCCGAAAACATGGATAAAGCAATTACTGTTTTTAAACAATGTTTTAGTTATACTTTAATAGCCCAAAGCCATTTATCTCTCCATTTTGAAACAGCTATAATGTTTTTGATTTTTATAGTTTTTGAAATACTTTTATATCAAAGTAGATTTGATTTATATTTAAAAAATTTAAATATTTATATAAGATGGACTGTTTATACAACACTAATTTTATGTATTATTTTATTTAGTGGTATTCAAAGTTTTCAATTTATTTATTTTCAATTTTAAACATGAAAAAATTATTTTATAAATTTTGTTTAACGTTATTAATTGTTGGTTGCTGTTTAGCAATTGCTAATTTTATTTATACAAAATATTATTACAAAAACGACATTGAAATATTAGATGCTTCTATGTTACAAAAAATTGATAGCCTACAATATATTTGCGATGTATTATACTTTGCCGAATCGAGTAATGGAACGGTTTCAAATAATGATACTTGCCAATTATCCATTTCGGAAATGATTGACGAATTATCACCATTAAAGGTTGGTGCAATTGACCACGGAGCAGTGCATGCGCGAAGTTATTTACAATTAATAAAAAATATAAAACCCAATTCAAAAGTAAAAACTTTGGTAATTACATTAAACTCTCGTTCTTTCGGTTCTCCTTGGATTAACTCTAAAATAGAAACTAATTTGGCGCAAGCCGATATAATTTATGAACCCAATTTCGCTATTATTAAACGATTAAAATTAGCATTTAACGCTTACGATAATAAATCGGTAGAAATGAGAAATTTGATAAATGAAAAAAATTGGTCAGAACAAAAGTTAAATGTTTCTTTAAATTTTCCCTATAAAACAGTTCGCCAATGGGACAATGGCATGGCAAACGGAACTTACCTTTTACCTGATGGCAAATGGGATAGTCCAAAAATTACATTAGCTTGTCATTATATTAAAACATATGCATTTAGTATTGATACAAATTCAAATCCCCGAATTAAAAATTTTGATGAAATAGTAGAATTGGCAAATGAAAAAAAATTGAACTTGGTTTTTCATTTATTAGCCGAAAATATGCAATATGCCGATAGTTTAGTTGGAAAAGAATTGGTTCATATAATGAATGAAAACAAACAGCTATTAATTGATAGGTACACAAAAAAAGGGGTTACTGTGGTAAATAGTTTTAATCTAGTGAATGGCAAAGATTTTATTGATCAAGATTGGACAACAGAACATTACAACCAAACTGGCAGATGGATTTTAGCAAAAAATGTTGTAAAAATTTTAAGATAAAATTTTTAAATACTAAATATTCTTTATATTCGTTTTAGAATCATTAAAACAAAAATTTATGAAAAAAAACTACTCCGAAGATGATTTATTAAACTACATTTACAAGGAAACTTCCCCTGAAGATTCACTAAATATTAGTAAAGAAATTGAAGAAAATGATTTGGTTAGAAAACAATATGTTGAACTTTTAGAAGGAATTGAACTTTTAAATAAAACATATTTTAGACCAAGTGAAATTTCGTTACACAATATTATGGCAAAAGCCAAAGACAGTTTGCAACAAAAAGTTGATTAAAAAAAAACCTGAAAACTAAAAGTTTTCAGGTTTTTTTTTGTTCTATTCAAATGTAAAACTTACGGTCATTGTTCCGTATTGTTCTTCGGGTCCATCTGCCTTTGCCGAAAACTTGGTATCTAATGCCGCCTTTTTTGCTTTCTGTAATTTATCCAAATTTAAAGTAGTAGTGCCTCTTGCGCCTGGTTCAGCTTTTATAACATTTCCAGCCCTATCAACAGTAATATTAACTACTACAATTCCAACATCATTCGAGTTTACCGAAATAGATGGTTTTTTCGAAACTCTTCTACCTACTAAATTTATTTTTATTCCATCTTTGTCAAGTCCATCAATTCCAGTTCCAGTTCCCGATAAGCCTTTACCTGTTCCATCTGGGCTACCGTCAGGGTTTCCATCCGGCCTTCCCTCATTTCCAGGTTCTGGTCCATCACCACTTCCGCTAGCATCATTTCCCGTTTTTCGTCTAAATAAAGCACGCGAATCTGCTTTTCTTGGCAGTTCTACTTTGTCTTTTGGTGCTTCAATTGGAGCAACAACTTTTGGTTTTTCTGGAGTTTTAACATCATTTTTTTTAGCAATAACATCTACATCGTCATCTGTCTCTTGGCTAATTTCATCTGGTGTTGGCTGAGTTTCTATAGGAGTATAAGTCTCGTTTGGTTGCGGATTATCAATTGGGGTTTCACTTGGCCCACCCATGTTTTCTTCCCCTAAACTCATCATCATGCCTTGTTCTTCCCAAGGTGGATTAGGTGGAGTAAGTATAAAAAAATACAATGCTAAAAATATGGCACCGTGAATAATTAAAGTTCCAGCTAAACCAAACCAATTATGGTCATTGGTTTCACGTTGAATATAAAATGATTGAGTTTGTTGCATATTTTTTATAATAAGATTGAACGATTAAAAGTTTATTTTATTTTTATAATTAATTTTAAGATACATTATTCTATATATTTCCATATTTTATTTCAATGTAAATTTTTTTTTACTGTTTTTTATATTGATAAATACCGATTTGATAGTTGTTAGACCATCACGCAAGGTGTGATTGGTCTATTACAAATATCACTTCGGTATTATTTAAATTTATTTCGCAAGTCTGTCATAGGTTTTTCAAAAAACACAAATATCAAAGTAGATAAACCCAAACTTATTACCCAATATAAAATGTACATACTTGTTGCCATAGCTACTGACCAGCCTTCACCTTTATTACTCAAATCCCAAAACATTTTACCTACCACTCCATTATTAATTAAGTAAAGCGAGTACGATATAATAGAAACTGCTGTAATTATTTTAGCTACAATTTTATATTTAAAAAATTTTAACAAAGATAAGTAAGGAATAATAAATGCAATAGCAATACTTAATACTGTTGTAAAAAAAGTATTTATCAAAATGGTAGGTTGGTTATAGGTAATGTTTTTTTGAAAAAACATTAATAAACAAATACCAATTACACCAATTATAAATGCCGGCAATGCAATTTTTGTATAAAAGTTTTGATAGTTAGCAGCAATATATGCAACCACAAAACCATAATAAATGGCATCTAATCTTATTAATCCAACTTCTCTAAAATCGTGTGCCCAGTTATAATTAGAGGGTAAAAAATTATTAGCATAAAATGCCCTTAATCCAGTAACAATTATAATTAAAATGATACTTACTAATAAAAATACAGATTGATTTTTTAAAGTTGAATTTTTAAATAAAAATGCCACACCAGCTAATATTAATGGCGATATTAAATATGATATTTCTTCAATACATAAGCTCCACGATTCTTCAAAAAAAGGGTTAGGTGTGTTCCAAATGTTTTGTAAAAATAAAAAATATCGCCAAAGTGAATCAGGCAACACACTATAATTTAAAACTATGTAAACCAATAAAATTAAATAATAATTAGGCAAAGTTCTTAACCAACGCCTAATCCAAAAATTTTTAATTATTGCAAAATTAAGCTGATTATTATTTTTTTCGAACTGCTTTAGTAAAATACCTCCAATTAAATAACCACTTAGTACAAAAAACAACTCAACACCCAAAATACCACTGCCGCTAAATATCATTTTAATAGGTCTTGGCAATGCTTCAATCATCCAACGCATGTGTGCCATAACCACTAAAATTATAGCAATAAAGCGCATTAAGTCTAACCCGAAAATTCTGTTATCTGTTATAAATATTTCGTTAATTCTTTTAAGCATTTTAATACTTTAAATTTTAATACAAAAAAATACTAAAAAAAATTGATAGGCATAATTAATTATTAAGACTTTTAACCTTTATTTGTTATAAATAGACACCTTTTTAACTTATTTATTTACAAATGAAACTGAAGCTTTTTACTATATATTTTTTATTCATATTAATTTTAAGTTGTAACAAAAAACAAATATTAAACTCAAACACTGCCATCAATACTATTATTAAAGGAGTTGATGCCTCGTTTATACCCGAAATTAGAGAAACCAATTTAGTATTTTATAATACCAATAATGTAAAAGAAGACATGCTTTTAACCTTAAAAAATGCAGGTGTAAACACCATCAGGTTAAGAATTTGGAATAATCCAACCAACACTCATTCTAGTTTAAATGAAGTAAAAACATTTGCAGCTGAAGTTAAAAAACTAGGAATGAAAATGTGGCTTACTGTGCATTACTCCGATACTTGGGCCGATCCAGGAGCTCAAACCAAACCAGCAAATTGGAGCAACCTTAGTTTTAACCAATTAAATGACAGTGTTTACTTTTTTACTAAAAATATTGTTACAGAAATAAACCCAGATTTTATCCAAATAGGAAACGAAATTAACAACGGTTTTTTATGGCCAGAAGGCAGCACCAATAATATGAACCAAATGATAGCATTATTAAAAAGTGGAGTTAAAGCAGTAAGAGAAACCAACTCTAATTCCAAAATAATTATTCACCATGCTGGGTGCAACAATACCGAATGGTTTTTTAATCAAATAAAATTAGTTGATTACGATATTATTGGTATTTCATACTACCCCATGTGGCATGGAAAAAGTTTAGATACCTTGCAAATGCAATTAAATAGCCTGAATACTAACTTTAATAAACCCATTTTAATTGCAGAAACTTCCTATCCGTTTACTTTTGGTTACAACGATTGGACAAATAATATCATAGGTGATAACAGCCAAATTTTACCTCAGTATTCCGCAACTGACCAAGGTCAAAAAAATTATGTACAAAGTATTTTTAATATTTCAAAAAATACAGTTAATGGTTTAGGTTTTTGCTACTGGGGTGCCGAATATGTTAGCTTTAAAGGAAATCAAGCCAATAATGGATCAAGTTACGAAAACCAAGCCTTTTGGAATTTTAACAATAAAGCTTTGCCAGTTTTACAAGTTTTTAAATAATTTTTTTAAATTGACATTTATTAAAAAAAAACTGCCAATGCTAACATTTTTACTCACTTAAAATAAATTATATTTGCGCCTCGTTATGAATCAAGAATTAAATTATTTAGTATTAGCCTATTACCATTATACCCGCATAGATGATGCTGAAACATTTGCACCAATTCATTTGGCTTATTGTAAAAAATTAAAAATTCGTGGTAGAATTTATATAGCTCATGAAGGAATAAATGGGTCAATTAGCGGAACCGAAGAAGCTTGCAATCTGTATATGAATGATTTAAAAGCTGATCCTCGTTTTGAAAAGATTGAATTTAAAATTGATGAAGTGAATGAACATGCTTTTCAAAGAATGCATTGCCGTTATAAAACCGAAATAGTTCACAGTGGCCTCCGTAATCCCGAAATAATTGATCCAACCAAACAAACGGGTAAACATTTAAAAGGGGAGGAGTTTTTAAAATTAAAAGACCAAGACGATGTAATTATTTTAGATGTAAGAAGTAATTACGAAACACGTTTGGGTAAATTTAAAAACGCAATTACACTCGATATGGAAAACTTTAGAGAGTTTCCCGAAAAAATTGCTGAACTTGAAAAATATAAGGACAAAAAAATAATTACCTGTTGCACCGGTGGCATTAAGTGCGAAAAAGCATCTGCCTTATTATTAAAAGAAGGCTTTAGCGATGTATATCAACTCCACAATGGAATAATAGGTTACGCCAAAGAAACAGGCGGTAAAGATTTTGATGGAGTGCTATATGTTTTTGATGGACGAGTAAGTGTGCCAATTAATGAAATTAACCCTACCGTAATTTCAAAATGTATTCGCTGTAGCCAACCTGCTCCTCGTAATTTAAATTGCGCCAATGTTGAATGTAACGACCAATTCAACATGTGTGAAAATTGTGCTAACGAAATGGAAGGCGCATGCAGCGAAACCTGTAAAGTCCATCCCCGTAAACGCGTATTCAACGGAACAGGCTATTACACCCGCTTTGCTATTGATTAGTTGTTAGTCGATAGACCATAGAATATGGACCATGGTCTATAAACTATCACTATTTAATTTCTTTTAAAACTATTGTTAAAGTTATTGATAGTTTTTAAGCTAATTGGTGTTTTTAAATGAAGTCTAAATTAATTAAAAAAAAAATAAGATTTTATATAAACCAATTTTCCATTAGAAGTGTGCGTTGGGTCGGCAAAAAGGCGGGCCAGCCTCAGCCCTGCGGGGGAAGCTTTTTTTTGCCTTGATTTTTTGTTTCTTTTTCATCTAAGGAAAAAGAAAGTAGAGAAAAGAAATTAATCTTCACCATTTATTGGAACAATTAACATACTTCCATTGCCGTTAGGCTTTAGCCAACGGAACAAAAAAAAATCTTTCTACTCTTTTTATTCTATTGCAAAAACTTATATTCGACCAAAATTTTTAAACAAACATGAATAATAATTTTATGAAAAAAGCATTGCCACATTTTGTGGCTATTGGTGTAATTTTAATAACAATGTACATATACTTTCAACCATTTTTTGCTGGTAAAGTATTAAAACAGTATGATGTAAGCCAATGGCGAGCAACATATGAAGAAACTAGTAAATTTGAAACCGCCTCTGGAGAAAGAACTTACTGGACAAACAGTATTTTTGGTGGAATGCCCAATTATTTAATTGGCGCATCGTATACTGGTAATTGGACAAACACCATTTATTATTCATTTCAACAAGTATTTAAACATCCAGCCGATACTGTTTTTTTATTATTCATTTGTTTTTATATCATGCTTTTAGTGTTTGAGGTAAACGCTTGGCTAGCTATTATTGGGGCTTTGGCGTTTGCTTTTAGCAGTTTTAACTTTATAAATATCGATGCAGGCCACATAACCAAAGGAAATGCCATTGCATTTATGCCCTTGGTTATTGCAGGTATTCAAATGTGCCTGCATAAAAATAGAATTTTAGGAGCTTTGCTTACGGGTATTGCGTTGTCGTTTCAGTTAGCGGCCAACCATTTACAAATAACGTACTATTTAATTTTTGTAATTATAGCTTGGGTTATTGTTGAATTAATTGATGCAATTAAAAAAGGAACAATAAAAAACTTAATTTTAAGTGGAGTATTTTTAGCCATTGCCGCTTTAGTAGCTGTTGGAACCAATATTACTGGTTTATTAGTAACCGAAGAGTATGGTAAATACAGTTTACGTGCGCCAAGCGAATTAACTATTGCTGCTGATGGCAAAAAAGCTGCTGATAATGGAAGTTCAGGATTAGATAAAGATTACGCTTTGGCCTGGAGTAATGGAATTAGCGAACCATTAACTTTATTAATACCAAACGTATATGGAGGTGCAAGCAATGGTGAATTAAGTACCAAAAGTGAAACCGCTAAACTATTAAAAAATGCTGGCTATGGCCAAGCCGATTTAAAGCAAACTTTAAAACAAATGCCCATTTACTGGGGCGATCAACCTTTTACAGCAGGGCCAGTTTATTATGGCGCTATTATCTGTTTTCTTTTTGTTTTTGGAATGATTGTAGTAAAATCAAATGCCAAATGGTGGATTTTAGCAGCCTCATTATTGGCAATATTTTTATCTATGGGTAAAAACTTTATGCCACTTACTGATTTGTTTTTCGGCTATTTTCCCCTTTATAATAAATTTCGTTCGGTTACATTTATTTTATGCATTACACAAGCAATGTTTCCTTTAATGGGTTTATTGGCATTGCGCGATTTAATGAATAACAAAATATCGAAAACCGATTTAATTAAAGGTTTAAAATATGGGGGAGGAGCAGTTGCTGGTTTGTGCTTATTATTTGCAATATTACCTTCAATTTTTTTCAATTTTACAGGAATAAACGATGCTAAAATGGACCCTAAATTGGTGGAAGCTTTAATAATAGATAGAGAAGACATTATGCGTGCCGATGCTTTCCGCTCATTTGCTTTAATTGCAGCTGCTTGTGTGTTATTGTGGTTTTATTTTAATAAAAAAATAAAGGAAACTGTTTTCATTACTGTTTTAGGATTATTAATTTTAGGCGATTTATGGCAAGTAGATAAAAGATATTTAAATGATAGCGATTTTGAAAAAAAGAAAGCGGCTGCACTGTTCGAAAAATCTGCTGTAGATGAAGAAATTTTAAAAGATCCAGATCCTAATTACAGGGTTTATAACAACACAACCGATTTTGATAAAGATGCCATCACCTCATATTACCACAAAACAATTGGAGGTTACCATGGTGCTAAAATGCGTAGGTTCCAAGAATTAATAGAATGGCAGTTGGGAAAACCCTTAAAAAAAGAGTGTTACTCCTTTCAGGAATGTTATAACATGCAATGTTACAACATGCTTAATGTAAAATACATTATTTTTGGCGATTCTACAGGTCAAAAATTTGTTCAACGTAATTATGATGCCAATGGAAATGCATGGTTTGTAAGTAATATAAAAATGGTTGCCAATGCCGATGAAGAAATAATTGCGTTAAAAGAAGATAAAATAAATCCAAGTGCTGGTTTTCTTTCAAAACAATCGGCAGTTATCGATAAGCGTTATGAAAACCAATTAACTTCTTTTAAAATGAACTACGATAGCAGTGCTACCATTAAATTATTGAGCTATGCACCAAATAAATTAGTTTATGAAAGCAATACTCATGCAGCGCAATTAGCAGTATTTAGCGAAGTGTATTACGACAAAGGTTGGAATGCATATGTCGATGGAAAATTAGTTCCACACTTTAGAGCTGACTATGTATTAAGAGCTATGTTGGTGCCTGAAGGTAAGCACAATATAGAATTTAAATTTGAGCCAGCTACTGTTCAAAAAGGACAAACAATTGCCTTGGCATCATCGGCTACTTTGTATATTGGTTTACTAGTAATTTTAGGTATGTTTTTTATAAAGAAACCAAAGGTTGATTAATTGTATTTATATAATTTTTAATCCTATCAATTAGCGGAAGTAAATACCACTTTTTATTTCTTAAACCAAATTTATTAGACTATTATATATACCAATTCGTTAATAAATCAAAAAAAAATCCCAGTTAAAAATTTTCTAACTGGAATTTTTTTTGATTATAATTTATACCAATGTTATTTATATTTTAGTCCAAAATATATTGGTAGAATGCCGATTTAATAACTGTTAAAGACAATTGTATTAAACTAATACAGACATGCTTTCGGTATTATTTACTTAAATAAGTTCACAATATCATTTCCAAAAATGAGTACCATTAAACTCAATAAAATAATAGTACCAGCCATTTGCACCTTTTCTTGAATTTTAATGCTTATTGGCTTTCTTGTTATCATTTCTATAATTAATAAAACTACATGTCCTCCATCAAGTGCAGGAATTGGTAAAAAATTCATAAATGCTAATCCCATCGATATTAATGCAGTAAGCATCCAAAAATTTAACCAATCCCAAGTAGGTCCAAAATATTGAGCAATTCCAATAGGACCTTGAATGGCTTTATTAACCGGAATATCACCTTTAAATATTTTACCCCAACCAGCTATTTGGTTTACTATAGTTTCATAAGCTTGTTTTATACCTGCAGGATAAGAACTTATAAAACTATAATTTATTGTGTCAAATTTCCAATTAGCATCAGTCGGCATAAAACCTAGTTTCCCATCCGAACCAATTTTTGTTTCAATTATTAAAGTATCACTGTTTCTTACCACAGTTAAGTTGGTTTGTTTTCCTGCATATTTGGCAATCAAAGGTTGAAATTCATCAAAACAAACAAATTTAATAGTATCAATTTTTATTAGCTTATCATTTGCCTTCAAATCTGATTTTTCTGCAATAGAACCAGGAAATGTTTTATCAATATAAAGCTCCATTCTAGGTGTAAAAAATACTTCTTTACTTTTTTTAGTAAGTCGCTTTAAAAAATCTTCTGGTAGTTTAATATCTATTAAACTATCGTTTCTATTAACGGTATAACTTACTTTATCACCCATCAATAATTCAGTATTTAAGGCATCATTTATATGTATTATTTTTGTTCCATTAACAGTTTCTAATTTATCACCCATTTTAAAACCAAACTCTTTAGCCATTTCGCTTGGGGCAATTCCTTGTTTAATTGAGCTATTAATCAATAATTTTTCACCATAATAATATTTTATACCAGCAAAAATTATTATGCCTAAAATTACGTTAAATATAATACCACCAAGCATTACAATCATTCGCTGCCAAGCTGGTTTACTTCTAAATTCCCAAGGTTCTGCTGGTTTGGTTAAATCTTGGTTTCCCATGTTTTCATCAACCATACCGTTTATTTGAACATAACCACCCATCGGAAACCAACCTAATCCATACTCAGTATCGCCCCTTTTAAATTTGAAAATTGCAAAGTTTAGTAAACTAGGAACCGGAAATAAAAAATCAAAAAACAAATAAAATTTATCTACTTTAATTTTAAATAATTTAGCGGCTAAAAAATGCCCTAATTCGTGTATTAATACTAAAATTGAAAGTGCCGCAAGTACCTGCGCTATCATGGTTAATGTTTGCATTTAGTTGTTTTTTTATCTTTATTTATTAAAAATTTATAAATATTTTTGAGGGCTGCAAAAGTAAAAAACTATTTGATATTATTTTATCAAACTTTGAGCTAATTCTCTTGCTTCTTTGTTACTATCAATATAGTCGTTCAAAGTCGGTTTTTTAATAAACGCTACTTTGTTCATCGTAGTTTCATTTATTTCAGCTATATGCAAAAACTTAATTTTATCTTGTAAAAATGCCTCAACAGTTATTTCGTTTGCAGCATTTAATATACAAGCTTTATTTCCACCCATTTTCATTGCTTCGTAAGCCAATCCCAAATTTCTAAAAGTTTCCAAATCTGGTTCTTCAAATGTCAGGGTATTTATTTCTTTAAACGACATTCTCTTAAAAGCTGTTTTTGTTCTTTCAGGGTAAAAAAATGCATAATGAATAGGTAATTTCATATCTGGTAATCCCATTTGAGCTTTTATACTTCCATCATTAAACTCTACCATACTGTGTATAATCGATTGAGGATGAACCAATACTTCTATTTTATTATTATCAACTCCAAAAAGCCATTTGGCTTCAATTACCTCCAAACCTTTGTTCATTAATGTTGCCGAGTCAATTGTTATTTTCGCTCCCATACTCCAATTAGGATGCTTTAAGGCCTCTTTCTTTGTTATTTTCAATAAATCATCACGTTTCTTTCCTCTAAATGGTCCTCCAGATGCAGTAAGTATTATTTTATCTAATGTATTCAAATTTTCCCCAACCAAACACTGAAAAATAGCCGAATGCTCCGAATCTACTGGAATCAAATCAACTTTATGTTCCGCACATAGTGCTGTAATTAATTCACCTGCAACTACTAAAGTTTCTTTGTTTGCTAAAGCAATTTTCTTTTTATTCTCAATGGCTTTAATCGTTGGCAAAAGTCCACTGTAACCCACCATTGCAGTTAAAACTATATCGGCCGATGTTATTTCCATCAAATCAGCAATAGCTTTACTTCCTGCAAATACCTTTATATCTTCATTAATTAGTGTTTCTTTTACATACAAATATTTACTTTCATCAGCTATTACCACATGGTTAGGCTTAAATTCTAATGCTTGTTTTATTAACAAATCCGCATTGCTATTAGCAGTTAATACCTCTATTTCTATTCTATCACTTTGTTCTCTAGCTATCTCTAATGCTTGCGTACCAATACTTCCAGTACTTCCTAAAATTGCAATTTTCTTTTTAATTATCTCGCTATTCATTATTATATTATGCATGCAGCAATAATATAATATTTAAAACTATCATAAAAACTTAATATAGCCTGTATTAATAATTAGTTTTATTCTGTATTTTTTAAAAACTGTTTTTCTAATAATTTTACATAAATAATGAATATCTTATATATCTTTAAATTATTTACTATGATTTTTTTTTAGGAGCTATTACCTGCTATTGCCTGTAGTTTTTCCACTACGTTCCAAAAGCTACTTGGCGCTATCAGGGCTAAAAAACATAACAATTACAATAAGCTTAAGTAAAAAACTTCTGCCACCCTTT
>Ga0247844_1003620_pt1 | contig 22343 bp, 19 predicted proteins | sample LaCtaG_FD_192421 | JGI IMG/M metagenome (GOLD analysis project Ga0247844, IMG submission 192421) | Freshwater microbial communities from meromictic Lake La Cruz, Castile-La Mancha, Spain - LaCruzMarch201714.5m_1 | ecosystem: Environmental > Aquatic > Freshwater > Lake | place: Spain: Castile-La... | reverse complement strand
GTAACAATGGGTAACAAAAAAACCAGCTTTTCCCATCAATTTCCACACCCCTCGAATTTGGACCAAAAAGCCCGGAGAGCTTGTGTTTATGAGGGTTTCTTGCCATTCCGCCACTCAAAATGAGTGGCGGAGTCTACGGGGCTCGAACCCGCAACCTCTGCCGTGACAGGGCAGCGCTCTGACCAATTGAGCTAAGACTCCTTGAAAAGAGCTCACCAGTATGTCCAGGGTCGGAAAAGTTGCAATGAATTCTTTGAAGGAATTTTTGGCGCGGGCGGAATGAACCCGTGACGGAATCCGGCGGGCCATGTAGGGATGGCGGATGAGCAAGCAAAGTTTTGGTGATCTCGGCATTTCTCCCGAGGTTTTGAAGGCGATCGGGGATCTGGGGTTTGAAGAGCCCTCTCCGATCCAGGCGGCGGCGATTCCGGTCCTCCTCTCCGGCCGCGATGCGGTTGGGCAGTCGATGACCGGATCAGGGAAAACCGCCGCGTTTGCGATTCCGGCGATCGAGGGATGCGATGCGGCCGACCGTTCGGTGCAGGTCCTGATTTTGTGCCCGACCAGGGAGCTGGCCACCCAGGTGGCGGACGAGGTCCACAAGCTCTCGGCCCACAAGAAGGGGATCCATGCCGTCCCGATTTATGGCGGGGCCTCCTACGAGCGCCAGTTCTACGAGCTGAAGAAGGGGGTGCAGATCGTGATTGGCACGCCGGGGCGGATCATGGACCACATGGACCGCGGCACGCTGGTGCTCGACCGCGTGAAGCTGGTGGTGCTCGACGAGGCCGATCGCATGCTGGACATGGGGTTCCGCGAGGATATCGAGAAAATCCTGCTGGCGACCCCGTCCGGGCGGCAAACCGTGTTTTTTTCCGCGACCGTCTCCCGGCAGATCCGCGAGCTGATCGAGCGCCACTCCCGCGACCCGCAGTCCGTCAAGATCGAGCAGCGGGAGCTGACCGTCCCGACCGTGGAGCAATGGTATTATGAGGCGCCGCAGCGCATGAAGTTTGAGGCCCTGCTTCGACTCATCGATTTTCATGCGTTCAAGCTGGGCATCATCTTTTGCAACACGCAGCGGATGGTGGATGAACTCGCGGACAACCTGATTGCGCAGGGGTTCTCTGCCGACCGCCTGCACGGGGGGATCGCGCAGGCCCAGCGCACCCGCGTGATGAACAAGTTCAAGAAGGCGGAGTTCGAGTTCCTGGTGGCGACCGACGTGGCGGCGCGGGGGATCGACGTGGACGAGCTCGAGCTGGTCGTCAACTACGACCTTCCCTACGACGCGGAGGATTACGTCCACCGCATCGGCCGCACCGGGCGCGCGGGGCGCAAGGGGATGGCGGTCACGTTCGTCTCCGGCAGGGACATCTACAAGCTCCAGTTCATCGAGCGCTTCACGCGCACCAAGATCCGTCGAGGGACGATTCCGACCCAGGGGGAGGTCGACGAGCGCCGGGTCGAGGGGTTCCTCGGCAAAATCCGCGATGTCCTCGCGAGGGCGCCGTTGTCCTCCACCGCCGTGGACCGCCTCCTGGAGGAAGGCTACAGCTCAACGGATATCGCGGCCGCACTTTTTGAGCTTCTCGCCGGCCCCGCGCCGGCTCCCGAGCCTGCGGAGAAGCCTTCACCCCGCCCCGAGGCGAAGGCCCCCCGCTCCGCACCCACGCCCCACCTCCGCCCGCCGGCCCGCGGGATGCAGTGGGTCCGCCTCAGCGCCGGAAGGGAGACCCGCATCTCCCCGCGCGACATTGTCGGGCTGCTGGAGGATGCTCTCGGGCTTCCCGGCCGCTCGGTGGGGATCATCGAAATCACCGAAGGCCAGTCGTTCGGCCAGGTCCCCCAGCAGTTCCTTGACGTCCTGCGCGAGGGGCCGCGGATCATCGGGACGACGAGCGGCGACATCGCCATCTCCCTTCTGCCCGCTTCCGACAAACCGGCCTTTGCCAAAAAGGCGCCAAGGACCGGCGGAGCGAAGCCCAAGTTCAAGGCCGGCAAATAAAGGGGGGCTCCTTCTGCCTTTCCGGCCGCATGACCAGCGGTCCGGCATCCCGTCGGATGCCAGGCACCTCAATAACGGGCAGCCGTCCCCGCTGGCTTTCGTTACGCACTTTTCTGCGTGGTGCGGCTACCCATAGGGAAGGAACTTCCGGCGGTAGGCTGCCGCTGTGAGGCCGCTGTGTTTTTTAAATGCGCGGCAGAAGTTTTCGGGGTTCGCGTAGCCGACCGCCTGCGCGATGGATTTGATCGGTGCGCCGGTGGTTGCCAGCTTGTGGCGGGCGGACCGCATCCGCTGGAGGATCAGGTATTGGTGCGGCGTCATCTCCACGTGCTCCCGGAACCGGGCATGCAGGTGGGATGCGCTGAGGCCGAGCTGCTTGGCCAAGGCCTCGACCCCGAGCGGTTCGGCGGAGTGGCGGTCCATGTAGCTCATCGCGCTGGCCACAACCGGGGGGATCGTCCGGTCCCTGGCCCTCCGCCGGAATTCCTCCAGCCGGAAGCGGAACTGGCTCCAGATCAGGTCGCCAAGCACCGCATGATCGAGGTCGGTGTGGTGGAACGCGAAAAGGATCTCCTCGGAGAAGCGCAGGGCATCCGCCGCAGCCGCCCACTGGAAGACGCGTGGCCAGGAAAACGGCTTCGCCCGGTGGTTCAGGCGGAAGCGGGCGGTCATGCAGGCGTAGTGCCCGTCTCCCGGTGTCCGGCTCACCGTGCACTGACCGGCCGCGTGAACGAAAACCGCCCCCAGGCCGTGCAGCTCGCCTCCGTCGGGCGCATAGACCGCCCCCCCGGTGATCAGCTCGAACAGCAAGTGATTCGGCGCGATCACAGCAGGCCTCTCCGCCCCGCCGGGGCCGCTGACATAGTGCCCGACACTCGCCAGAATCGCCTTCACTCCCGCACCAGAAATCATAGGTTTTGTCAATTTTCTTTCTGACATATTCGTGTATATCTCGTCTTCATCCTCGGATTTCCTCTGTTTTCATCAACTCACCTACACCACGATCCATCATGATTCCACAAATTACCGTCCAGCTGTATAGCGTCCGCGAGCAGGCCGCCGCCGACTACGAGGGCACGATCCGGGCCATTGCCGCGATGGGGTTCGGATGCGTCGAACCGGCAGGTTATCCCGGCTCGTCGGCGAAGAAGGCCGCTCAGCTTTTTCAGGAGCTCGGGCTCAAGGCCCCGACCTGCCACGGAGCGCTTCCGGTGGGGGACAAAAAGAATGAGGTGATCGAGGAGGCCCTTCTGCTCGGTCACGAGGCAATCATCACCGGCTGCCCACCCGATTTCCACGCCAACTTTGCTTCGGCCGACGCCGTCAAGGCCACGGCCGAGCTCTACTGCGAGGCGGCCGCCAACGCGGCTGCCCACGGGCTCCAGGTCGGGTATCACAATCACGACTGGGATCTCGCCGATGTCGGAGGAACGCCCGGCTACCGGATCTTTCTGGAAAGCACTCCGGAAAGCGTGCTCTGGGAGGCCGACGTCTTCTGGGTCGCGAAGGCCGGGCTGGATCCGGTCGCCTTCCTTCAGGAGATCGGCCCGCGCGGCAGGGCGCTCCACTTCAAGGACGGCGTCCTGAGCGCCTCCGACACCTTCACCGAGGCCGAGACGGAAAGCGGGAAAGTCATGGTGAGCCATTCCTCGCCCTTCCTGCCGGCAGGGAGCGGCGAGGTCGATCTGCAGGCCGCATCCCAAGCAGCGACCTTTGCACAATACATCGCCGTCGAGCTCGACAGCTACGCCGGCGACATGATGAGGGCCGTGCAGGAAAGCTACCAATACCTCACCAGCACGGGGATCGCACGGGGAACGAAGTAAGGCATCCTTCTATGTCGAGCCCATCCAAAGTCCGTGTCGGGATCATCGGCTGCGGGAATATCTCCCAGGCCTACTTCAACGGAGCGAAGTTATTTGAGGTTCTAGAGGTGGTCGCTTGCGCCGACCTCAACGCCGAGGCCGCCAAGGCGAAGGCCGCAGAAAACGGGTGCGCGGCCCAGTCGGTCGATGAGCTGCTGGGCAATCCCGAAGTCGATCTCGTCATCAACCTCACCCTCCCGTCCGCCCACGCCGCAGTGAGCCTTGCGGCGCTGCGTGCCGGCAAGCATGTGCATTGCGAAAAGCCTCTTGCCGTTCACCTTGAGGATGCCAGGGAGGTGCTCGATCTCGCTGCGGAGAAGGGGCTGCTCGTGGGGTGTGCACCGGATACTTTTCTTGGTGCCGGACTCCAGACCGCCCGGAAAATGGTGGAGGACAGCTGGGTCGGAACCGTCTCCAGCGGCACCGCCTTCCTGATGTCCCGGGGGCCGGAATCCTGGCACCCGAACCCCGCATTTTTTTATGAGCCGGGAGGCGGGCCGCTTTTTGACATGGGTCCGTATTACATCACGGCGCTGGTGCACCTGCTTGGGCCGGTGAAGGAGGTGAGCGCGGTGACCGCCCGCGCGTTCGAGGAGCGGACCGCCACCTGCAAGGAGCAGTTCGGCCGGCGGCTCCCGGTCCTGGTCCCGACCCACAACGCAGGCACCCTCGTCTTTCACTCGGGGGCGGTGGTCACGGTGACCATCTCGTTTGATGTGCATTGCCACGGGCACAGTCCGATCGAGCTGTATGGCAGCGAGGGCTCGCTCAAGGTGCCGGACCCGAACACATTCGGGGGTCCGCTTGAGATCTGGACGCCAGCCTCCGGCGAGTGGACAAAGCAGGCCCTCGCCTTCCCTTACAGCGAGAACAGCCGCAGCATCGGAGCCGCCGACATGGCCTGCGCCATCCTCAGCGGCGGGGTGCGCCGCCACCGAGCCAGCGGGGCCCTCGCTTACCATGCCCTCGAGGTCATGCACGCCTTCGAGAAATCCTCCCAACTCAAGCAGCACGTCCCCATCGCATCCCGCCCCCCGCAACCCGAACCGCTCCCTCTCGGATTGATCAAAGGCCGCCTGTAGGAAGAGGCATCGCGCAATATGCGTTGAGGGCTCCGCCGGGGGGCGGTTACCCCCGCTTGCCGCGCAGGGCAATCCGGACGAGATGAGTGGAGCCGGTGGATCGCATCCGGATCCTGCAAGCGAGTGCTCGAACTGTGAAGCAAACGGAACGCTGCCTCCCATCCCGACCTTGATTCCGCTGCAATTGCGGCTATTCTTGTCGTTTATGCAGCTGTCCATGCGAACGGATTACGCCCTCAGAGCGCTCTTTACGCTCGTCGAGCACCGCGGGGGCGCCCCGATCCCGATTGGCGAGCTGGCGCGCAGAAACGACGTTCCCAAGCGCTTCCTTGAGCACATCATGCTCGACCTCAAGGACCAGGGCTGGGTGGCCAGCCTCCCCGGGAAGCGCGGAGGCTACCTTTTGAAAAAAAATCCGGAGAAAATCACGATGGGGGAGGTCGTGCGTCACTTCGACGGCTACCTCGCGCCGATCGCCTGCGTTTCCGTGACCGACTACCGGAGGTGCTCGCAGGAGCCGGTTTGTCGGTTCCGGCGCATCCTTCTCGGAGCGCGAAACCTGGTTGCCGACCTCATGGACCGGACGACCCTGGCCGACGTCCTCCGCTCGTCGCCCGTCAGCCACGCGGAGGTTGTCGGGATCCACGGTGAGGGGATCTGAGCGGATCGCGGGGCTGTCGCGGGGGTTGCCTCGTGCAGGAATGCGGGGTATCCTTGCGGACCCATGCGACGCTGGTTCTTCTGGATTGCGCTCTTCTGCCTTTTGGCCGGGCTTGTGGCAGCCCCTCAGGCCGACCGGGTGCGGACCCGGGTGGCCGACGGCTTCGACCAGCCGGTCGGCAAGCCCGATGCCGACGGATACTACATGTCCCGCGGCTTCGCCTCCTATCATCCGGGTGAGGATTGGAATGGTCTGGGAGGCGGCAACAGCGATCTGGGCGCTCCGGTCTATTCGATCGCCAACGGGTTTGTCACCTTCGCGCGCAATGCCCGCATGGGGTGGGGGAACGTGGTTCTTGTCCGGCACGTCTTCATGGAAGGCGGGAAGCTTTCGATCGTGGATTCGATGTATGCCCACCTCGACCGGATCCTCGTCCGCGAGGGCCAGCAGGTGACGCGGGGCCAGCAGGTGGGGACGATCGGCACCAACCGCGGCATGTATGTCGCCCACCTCCATTTCGAGATCCGGAAAAACCTTCAGATCGGGATCAACCGCTCCGCCTTTCCCCGGGACCTTGTGAACTACGTCCGCCCCGGGGCCTTCATCGAGGCGCGGCGCAAGCTGAAAGGGGGCGGGCGCAGCGCGGTCATCGACATCAACACGTATGCCCTCGGGAGCCGGACCGGGCAGGCGGTGGACGAGGCCGGTCTGCGCAAGGCAACCAGCCCGCCGCCCGCCGCCTCAAAATCCCCCGCCCCGGGTCCAAAAAACTTCCGGGTGAACCGCTTTGACGACATCGGGTTCTGAGGGCTTGCAATTTCGGGCTCTTCGTCGTTTCTGGTTCGCGTGAGAACGACAAAAATCATCTGCACGCTGGGGCCGGCGACCGAGTCGCCGGAAAAATTGCGCGACCTGATCGCAGCGGGAGCCAACATTTTCCGGCTGAACATGAGCCATGCGACGCACGAGTGGGTGCGCGAGGTGGTGAAGCGGATCCGGAAGGTTGCCGAGGAGATGAATGCGGTCACGGCCATCCTGATGGACACCCAGGGGCCCGCGATCCGCACCGGGGACCTCAAGAGCAAGCTGAACCTGACGCCGGGGGACATCTTTGAGTTCACGGTGCGGGGGTCGCGGAGCGAGGAGCAGTTTTCGACCGACGTGAACTACGACGGGCTGGTGGACGATATTTCCGTGGGGGACACCGTTCTTGTGGACAACGGCGTGATGCACATGAAGGTGCTTGCAAAGAATGCGAACCGGATCCGCTGCGAGGTTCTGACGGCGGGGACGCTGGGCTCCCGGCGGCACATCAACCTTCCCGGGGTGAAGGTGAACCTGCCGCCGCTCACCGAGAAGGACCTTGCGGATGTCGAGCTGGGCGCGGCGGTTGGCGTGGACTTTGTCGCCCTGAGCTTCTGCCGCGAGGCGGCGGATATTCTGGAGCTCAAGCGGGTGCTGCGCGAGCACGGCAGCCAGGCGCATACGGTCGCCAAGATCGAGGACCAGAACGCCGTGAAATACGTCAACGACATCATCCGGGCCTCCGACGCCGTGATGATCGCCCGCGGCGACCTCGGCATCGAGTGCGCGATGGAGGAGCTGCCGATTATCCAGCGCCGGATCATCAAGAAATGCGTGCAGCTCGGGCGCCCGGTGATCGTGGCGACGCACATGCTCGAGAGCATGATCGAGAACCCGCTGCCGACCCGGGCGGAGATCACCGACGTGGCCAACGCGGTCTTCGAGCAGGCGGATGCCATCATGCTCAGCGGCGAGACAACCGTCGGAAAATATCCGGTCGAGTGCGTCAAAATCTTTGACCGGGTGGCCCGGAGGATCGCCCGCAGCGGCGGGGCCGGCTACGCCCGGGAGGCGGTTGTGGACAGCACGCGCCTCAAGACCGTGCAATCGGCCGTGACGCTGGCCAACTCGTTTCCCAACGCCAAGATCGTCGTCTTCACACGCCGCGGGTATATGGCCGCACACGCCAGCCACCTCCGCCCCGAGACGGCGCCCATCTTTGCGTTTTCCCCCTCGCCGGACGTGGTCCGGCGGCTGGCGATCCACTGGAATACCCACCCGATCCAGATGTCCTTCGGCATCAACCCGGACCACACGATTGCCGACGCGGAGGTCGAGCTCGAGCGTCGCGGCCTGATCAGCAAGGGGGACCAGCTCGTGATCCTCAGCGACGTGATGGCCGGCAACGAGCGCTTCGACTCGATCCAGCTCCGCCAGGTCCTCTGATCAAGCTCAGAAGAGCAGCGAGGCGGGGGATTCGAGGCTCTTTTTCAGCGAGGCCAGGAACTCTGCGCCGGCGGCCCCGTCCACGACCCGGTGGTCGCCGCTCAGCCCGATGGACATCCGCTGTCCGGCCACGACCTGGCCCTGGGAGTTGACGACCGGCTTCTTTACGATCGCGCCAACGGCGAGGATCGCCGCCTGCGGGGGGTTGATGATGGCGTAGAAGGTTTCGACGCCGAAGGCCCCGAGGTTGGAGACCGTGATCGTGCCGCCCTGGTATTCGTCCGGGCGAAGCTTCTTGCTGCGGGCGCGGGTGGCGAGATCCTTGACGGCGGCGCTGATTTCGCGGAGCGAGAGCTTTTGGGCGTCGCGGAGAACCGGCGTAATCAGGCCGTCCTCCACGGCGATGGCGACCGAGAGGTTGACCGAAGCGTATTCGACGATGGCATCACCGGCGAAAGCGGCATTCACCTTGGGGTGGAGGGCCGCAGCGCGGGCGGTGGCCAGGAGAATGAAGTCGTTGATGGTCACCTTCGGGCTCCCGGAGGCCTCGGCGGCGGCGTTGATGTCCTTGCGCAGGTGGGTGAGGGGATCGGCATCGATCTCCAGCGAAAGATAAAAATGCGGGATCTGGGTCTTGCTGGCGAACAGGCGCTCGGCGATCGTGCGGCGCATGCCGGAGAGCGGGACGCGCCGGTCGGCATCCGATGCGGGCACATCGATCCGGGCTGCCGCGGCCGGGGCCGCCGTGGCGGGAGTCCGGGGAGCGCTGCCCTTGGCCGGGACGTCGTCCGCAACGATGCGGCCGCCAGGACCGGTTCCCGCGATCCCGGTGAGCGAGACCCCCCGCTCAGCAGCAATTTTTTTGGCAAGCGGGGAGGCCTTGATGCGCTCTCCGGCTGGCGCGGCGGCTGCGCGGGGCTTCGGCGTCAGCGGGGCGGCGGGCTCCGGTGCACGGGGCGCAGGGGCTGAGGGAGCAGCTGCGGCCGGGGCTGGCGGGGCAGGTTGCTTCGCAGCCGGCTTGCCGTCGCCACCGACCACCGCAAGGGTCTCGCCGACTTTGACCACGCCGCCCTCCGGCACGAGGATCTCGGAGATGACGCCGTCCTCAAAGGACTCCATCTCCATCGTGGCCTTGTCGGTCTCAACCTCCGCGACCACATCTCCCACCTCGATTTTGTCCCCGACTTTTTTGAGCCACTTGACGAGGGTACCTTCGAGCATCGTGTCGCTCAGCTTGGGCATGGTGATATCAGGCATAGGTATGTTTGATCAGCAGATTTCGAGGGCTTTGGCAAGGATGCGCTCCACGGTCGGGAGCTGGAGGGGCTCGAGCGCGGGGGAATATATCGCCGGTGCGTCGAGCGATGAGACCCGCTGGACCGGGGCGTCGAGGTCGTCGAACGCCTTCTCCTGGATGGTCGCCGCAATCTGGGCCGAGACCCCGCAGAAGGGCTTGTTTTCATCGATGAGGACGGCGCGGTGGGTCTTGCGCACCGAGGCCAGGATGGCCTCCTCATCCAGCGGGCGGATCGAGCGCAGGTCGAGGACCTCGGCGCGGATCCCGTGCTCGGCCTCCAGCTGGTCGGCCGCCTTGAGGGCGGTGAGCACCGCGCGGCCGTGGGCGATCAGCGAGAGGTCCGTCCCTTCGCGCTTGATGTCGGCAACCCCGATCGGGACCACGTATTCCTCGTCGGGAACCTCCCAGGACTCGCCGTAAAGCAGGGTGTTCTCCATCACGCAGACCGGGTCGTTATCGCGGATCGCCGCCTTCATCAGGCCCTTGGCGTCATAGGCGGTTGCCGGGCAGACCACCTTCAGGCCCGGGGTGTTCGCAATGAAATTCTCCGGGGTGTGCGAGTGGGTGGCCCCGACGTTGGTTCCGCCGTTGGCCGGCCCGCGAATGACGATCGGGCAGTTGATCAGGCCGCCGCTCATGTAGCGGACCTGGCCGGCATTGTTGATGATCTGGTCCCATGCCACATAGGCGAAGCTCCAGAACATGAGCTCCATCACCGGGCGGATCCCGAGCATCGAGGCCCCGATCCCCATGCCAATGAACCCCGCCTCGCTGATCGGCGCATCAACAACCCGCTTGTCGCCAAACCTCTCCCACAGCCCCTCCGTGACTTTGTAGGCGCCATTGTATTGGGCGACCTCCTCTCCGATGATGACAACATTTTCGTCGCGGAGGATCTCCTCGGCGAGCGCCTGGTTCAGTGCGGTGCGATAAGTGATCAGCATGGTTGGTTTAATGCGAAATGGGGAATGCGAAATGGGGAATGCGAAATGGGGAATGGGGAATGGGGAATGGAGGAACCCCCGCGCGGAGCGCGGCACCTGGCCGCTGTGCGGCCCACTTCCTCCTTCTGACTTCCTCCTTCATCCTTCTCTTCCTAGTCTCCAAAGAAGTGGCGTCCGGTTTGGCCGGACTCGGTCTGGTGATCGACCTCCCAGTAGACGTCTTGAAAAATCGTCTCCGGGGCGGGATGGGGGCTGTCGACAGCGAACTGTCCGGCGGCGGCGACTTCGTCTTTGACCGTGGCGTCGATGGCATCGATTTCCTCCTCGGTGAGGATTTTTTCCTCGACGAGGCGGCGGCGCCAGAGGCGGATCGGGTCGTGGTGGGTTTTGTAGGATTCGATTTCGTCGGCGCTGCGGTATTTCTTGGCGTTGGCATCGGCCACCGAGTGGCCGTAGTAGCGATACGTATCCACTTCCAGGACGAAGGGCAGGCACTCCTCGTGGGCGCGGCGCATGGCGTCCCACGTCTTGGCCCGGATCTCGTAGAGGTCCTCGCCGTTGGCCGAGTCCCACGCGATCCCGTAGCCCTCCGCCCGCTCGGCCAGGCGGGTGCGCATCGCGGACGAGCGCTCCATGCTGGTGCCCATCGAATACTGGTTGTTTTCGATCACGTAGATCACGGGAAGCTTCCAGAGGGCGGCGAGGTTGAGCGACTCGTGGTAGGACCCCTGGTTGACGGCGCCGTCCCCGAGAAAGCAGAGGCAGCAGCCCTTGAGGCCCTTGTATTTGAGGGCGTAGGCAAGGCCGAGGCCCAGCGGGGTTTGCCCGGCGACGATCCCGTGCCCGCCCCAGTAGTTCTTGTCCGGCGCGAAGTAATGCATCGACCCTCCCTTGCCCCGCGAGCATCCGGTCTCCTTGCCAAGAAGCTCCGCCATGCAGGCGCGCATGTCCATGCCCACCGAAAGCGCGTGCGCATGGTCGCGATACGCCGTGATCACATGGTCGTTCTCCCCCATCAGCGAAACCGTGCCCACCGCCACGGACTCCTGCCCGATATAAAGGTGCAAAAAACCGCCCATCTTCCCCTGGTTGTAAAACTTCAAGGAGGTTTGCTCGAACCGCCGGATCCGCAGCATCTCGGTCATGAACCGGATCTTGTCCGCAGCGGTCAGAGCGGCGTTGATCGGCGACTGGGAAAAGTCGGTCTGCTCGGTCACTTTTTTCTTTTTTACGCTCATGGAAATCGGTCGGTGCTTCCGCCGGCCCGTCCCAAATCCGGGCAGCCACGGAAAGCAGATTACAGTCCCCGAGAATCCGATCCGTGGCAATCAGGAATTTTTTTCACCCGAAAGTTTCCGCCGGAGGATCTGCGGAAAAGCAAAAGCCGCAGGGCTGGCCTGCGGCTTTTGTCGTTGAGGATGGCGGGGGGATCAGGCCTTTTCGACCTGCCAATATTCCAGGTCGACCGGCGTGTCGCGTCCGAAGATGCTGACCGATACGCGCAGCTTGCCGCGCTCGGGGTCGATCTCCTCGACGATGCCGTTCTGGTTCTGGAACGGACCGTCGGCCACCTTCACCTTGTCGCCCACCTCGAAGCTGATCTTCGGCTTGACCGTATCCTCGCGGTCCCGGACCTGTGCGAGAAGGCCTTCGACCTCCTTGGCGCGCATCGGGATCGGGCGGTCCTTCGTGCCGGCAAACCCGAGCACCCCGTTCGTGTCCTTGATGAAATACCACGTCTTCTCCACGAGCTGGTTGTCCTCGTCCAGCAGGTGCATGTTGACAATCAGGTAGCCCGGAAAAAACTTGCGCGTGGTTTCGGTCTTCTTTCCGCGCTTGATCTCCTGGACGCGCTCGGTGGGGATGAGCACCTCGTAAACAAGGTCTCCCATCTCCTCGGTCTGGATGCGGCGGATCAGTTCTTTCTGCACCTTCTGCTCGTGTCCGGACAGGACGTGCACAACGAACCACTGGTCTTTCGGGGCTAATGCCATGGGAATATTTTACTACGGGCGGGTCAGGAAGCCGACCACATTGATGAGGAGGAAGTCGAAAAACGCGATGTAGCCCCCAAGGATGAGCATGGCCACGAGCACCACGACGGTGGAATCGGAGAGCTCCTTGTAGCGGCGGAACCCCTTTTCATTGGGGTCCCACGGCCACTGCGCCTTGGCGAGCTCGACGCGGACTTCGGAAGTGAATTTGCGAACCTTGGAAAACATCAGGAATTTTTCGGAGGAGAACAGGATTCCACAGGCCAGGAGGGACTTGAACCCCCAACCCTCGGTTTTGGAGACCGATGCTCTACCAATTGAGCTACTGACCTTTGGAAACCTTCAATCGATGTGTGCCGGATCAGGCGATGATTTCGGCAACGCGGCCGGCGCCGACCGTGCGGCCGCCCTCGCGGATGGCGAAGCGGATCGTCTTCTCCATGGCGATCGGGGTGATGAGCTCGACCTCGATCGAGACGTTGTCCCCGGGCATCACCATCTCGACTCCCTCGGGCAGCTTCACGTTTCCGGTCACGTCGGTGGTGCGGAAGTAGAACTGCGGGCGGTAGTTCGAGAAGAACGGGGTGTGGCGCCCGCCCTCGTCCTTGCTGAGGACATAGACCTCGGCCTTGAACTTGGTGTGGGGCGTGATCGAACCCGGCTTGGCAATGACCTGCCCGCGCTCGATTTCCTCCTTCTTGGTGCCGCGGAGCAGCACGCCGACGTTGTCGCCGGCTTCGGCGCTGTCGAGCAGCTTGCGGAACATCTCGATGTCGGTGACGGTCGTCTTCTTGGTGTCGCGGAGGCCGACGATCTCGACTTCATCCATCTTTTTGAGGATCCCGCGCTCGACGCGGCCGGTGGCCACGGTGCCGCGGCCTTCAATGTTGAAGACGTCTTCCACGGGCATGAGGAAAGGAAGGTCCTTCATGCGCTCCGGCTGGGGGATGTATTCGTCCACCGCCGCCATGAGGTCGTTGATCGCCTTCTCGTTGTCCGCATCGCCTTCGAGGGCCTTCAGGGCGCTGCCCTTGACGATCGGGATCGTGTCGCCGGGGAACTCGTATTTGCTCAGGAGCTCGCGGACCTCCATCTCGACCAAGTCGAGAAGGTCCTTGTCGTCCACCATGTCCGCCTTGTTCATGAACACGACGATCGAGGGCACGCCGACCTGGCGGGCCAGGAGGATGTGCTCGCGCGTCTGCGGCATCGGGCCGTCGGCCGAGCTCACCACAAGGATGGCGCCGTCCATCTGCGCAGCACCCGTGATCATGTTCTTCACGTAGTCCGCGTGGCCGGGGCAATCGACGTGCGCGTAGTGGCGGTTGGCGGTCTCGTATTCCACGTGGGCCGTGTTGATCGTGATGCCGCGCTCTTTTTCTTCGGGAGCGGCGTCGATCTCGTCATACTTCTTCGCGGTCGCCCCGCCGGTTTTGGCGAGCACCGTGGTGATCGCTGCGGTGAGGGTCGTCTTGCCGTGATCAACGTGGCCGATTGTGCCGATGTTGACGTGGGGTTTGTTTCTCTTGAACTGTTCTTTAGCCATCTGAGTTGTGTGTGTTGATTGTTTGCGACCGACATTCGTTGGAGCCCATGACCGGGTTTGAACCGGTGACCTCGTCCTTACCAAGGACGTGCTCTACCAACTGAGCTACATGGGCATCTGGCGACCGAAGCCGCGTATTTTGAACATCGAGAGGCGGTTAGTTTTTTTTGCCGGAAAAAGTGTGAGAGGCGCTTGCCGTTGTCGCATCTGCGAAAACGGGCAGCGTCTCTCCCCCTGGCTCCGGGCAGGACGGATAGACTAGCCTGTGGGGTGGGGCTGTCAAAAACAAAAATCACGGTTTTCGCAATTCGGGCGGAGGGGGGGGGCGCCCTCCCTCCAGGGTGCCCGAGGAGCTCGAGGGGCCCCGGCGCGTTTCCGGCGCACCTCCGTCCGTTGCCAACCGTGGCATGGGCATCCTGCCCCTGTCTTGCTGGATTGTTTTTCGCAGGGGCAAGATGCCCATGCGACGGCCCATGGGAGCCTGTTTGCCGGTTCCCCGTTGACCGGCCTGCGCCCGGGGGCACTGGGAGCGCGCGAAAATCGGCGTTGCAATTTGTTGTGATCCCGTCAGCATGCCCTTTGTGAGTGTGATGCCCTTTCCCTCTCCCCGATCTGCCCAGCAGACAATTGAATCGCAGGCCCGGTTGATTGCCGAGTGGGGGGAGGCGAGGGCGCTGATGGATGCGATTCCCGACATCCTCCTTGCGGTGAATGCCAACCGGCAGATCGTGTTTGCAAACCAGGCGGCCGCAAATTTTTTTCGCGTGGGAGATGTGTCGGACCTGTGGGGCAAGCGACCCGGGGAGGCGGCCTGCTGCTTGCACAGCACGGAGGTGCCCGGAGGAGGGTGCGGAGACTCCGAGGCCTGCAAGGTCTGCGGGGCCTTTCAGGCGATTATGAAGGGGCTCGAAGGGGAGACCCCGGTCGAGGAGTGCCGGATGCTCCAGAAGGATGGCACCCCGCTTGACCTTCGGGTTTGGGCCCGCCCGTTCGACCTCGGCGGGGAGCGCTTCGCCTTCCTCTCGCTCCAGGACATCAGCAACGAAAAGCGCCGCTCCGCACTGGAAAAAATCTTTTTTCACGACCTGATGAACACGGTGGGGGGGTTGCAGTCGATTGGCGAGCTGATGGAGTTTTCCGGCCCGGAGGAGCTGCGCGAGCTTCGGGGCCTGATCAGCAACCTCTCCGGGCAGCTGGTGGATGAGATCCGCGCGCAGAGGGAGCTTCTTGCGGCCGAGCAGGGTGAGCTGACCATCCAGATGCGGGCGGTGAACAGCCGCGACGCGGTGCAGAGGACGATCACCACGTATCTTTCGCACCCCGTCTGCGACGGGAAAACGATTTGCGCCGCCCGCGAGCTGGAGAGCGTGGATTTTTCCAGCGATCTTCCGCTCCTGCTGCGCGTGCTCGGCAACCTGGCAAAAAATGCGCTGGAGGCCTGCCCTCAGAGCGGGACGGTGGAGGTCGGGTGCCGGCGCAGCGGCGGGGACCACGTGGAATTCTTTGTGAGGAATCCCGGGGAGATCCCCCGGACCGCGCAGCTGCAGATTTTCAACCGGTCCTTTTCGACCAAGGGGTCGGGGCGCGGGCTGGGGACCTACAGCGTGCGCTTGCTGACCGAGCGATTCCTGGGCGGCAAGGCCCGCTTTGCCTCATCGGCGGCGGAGCAGACGACGTTCTTCGTGGAGTTCCCCATCAAACCCTGACCCAGGAGCGCGTCTTCGCACTCTGCTCGACGGCGGCGAGAACCTTTTCGTTGGCGAGGCCGTCGGCGAACGTGGGCTGGACGCTGCGGCCCGAGACGGCGGCCCGGACAAAGTCGGCGAAGGTGTGCACGAACGTGTGTTCGTATCCGATGATGTGCCCCGGCGGCCACCAGGCGCCGGCGTAGGGGTGAACGGCCTCGGTGACGAGGATGTCGCGGAACCCCCGGGCGTCCGAAGGGTCGTCCGCGCTGTAGAATTTGAGGCGGTTCATGTCCTCAAAATCGAAGGCGAGCGATCCCTTGCTGCCATTGATCTCGATGGTGATGTGGTTTTTCCTGCCCTGGGCAAAGCGGGTGGCTTCGAGATTGGCGATGGCGCCGTTGCGGAAGCGGCCGATCCACGCGACGGCGTCGTCCACGGTAACCTTCCCGGTTTTTTGGGCGGCCTTGGCACCGAGCCCGGCAGTGGCCTCCGCGAGGAGCGGGCGCTGCTTGACAAACGTCTCCATGAGCCCGCAGACCTCCTTGAGCTCGCCGACGAGGAACCGCCCGAGATCGATGATGTGGGCGTCGATGTCGCCGTGCGTGCCCGAGCCCGAGATCTTGGATTGGAGGCGCCAGACGAGCGGGAACGAGGGGTCGGCGATCCAGTCCTGGGCATAGCGGGCGCGGAAGTGGTAGATCCGGTCGCCGAGGTCCCCGCGCTCGATCATCTTTCTGGCCAGGGCGATCGCGGGGATGCGCCGGTAGTTGTGGCAAACCATGTTCACGACACCCGCCTTCCTGACGGCTGCGACCATCTCCTCGCACTGCGCCACGTTGAGAGCGAGCGGCTTTTCGCAGAGGATCGCCTTCCCGTGCCGGGCGGCCTCGATGGCGATCTCGTGGTGGCTGTCGTTCGGCGTGCAGATGTCCACCACGTCGATCTGCGGGTCCGCCACCACCGCGCGCCAATCGGTTGAGGCCCGCCTCCACCCCAGCCGGGCCGCCGCCGCCTCGACCCCGCCCCGCGACCGCCCGCAAACCGTGTCCAGCTCGACTTCGGCCGGCAGATCAAAAAACCGCCCCGCCTGGCGCCACGCATTCGAATGCGCCTTGCCCATGAAATTATACCCGATCATTCCGATCCGCAGCGGGGGTTTGGTCATCATCGGCTTTTCCCTAGCACAGGCCCGAAGGGAGGGGAACCCTCTTTTGCGGCTGCCTTTCGCATTGTCATCGTGGGGATTGGTCCTTAAGATGAGATTTATGAGCGGTTCCGAGCCAATGAATTCCGAGCCGTTTCCCGGCGGCGGGTTCAGGCGGGACCGGCGCTTCCCCGGGGCACCGCTTCCAAGGTCCGCATGACAAATCCCGGGCCCAGATTCGAGCCGGAGACCAGCCAGTGGAGCGCCGAGCAATTTTTGTTGCTGGCCCGGCACACGGACAGCGTCGTCCTCTCCGCCGACCCGGACCGGAGGATCCTCTGGGTCAACCCGGCGTTTACCAGGCTCACGGGCTACGAGCTCGATGAGGTGTTCGGGAAAAACCCTTCCTTTTTGCAGGGGCCGGACACGGATCCGGAGACCATTTTGCACCTGAGGGCAGCGCTCAATGAGGGCCGGAGCGTTCGCCAGGTGGAGATCCTGAACTATGCGAAGTCCGGCCAGCCGTATTGGATCAGCCTGAACATCGTGCCGCACCTGGGGAGCAAGGGGGAGGTCCTCGGCTTTCTCTCGATTGGGACCGACGTGACGCTTCGGCGGCTTCGGGAGAGGGAGCTGCTCGACCTGCGCACGGCGGTTGAGCAGAGCGGCTCGGCGGTCGTCATCACGGATGCCTCGGGCAAAATCGAATTCGTCAACCGCGCCTTTGAAAAATCCACCGGATACGCGGCAGAGGAGGTTCTGGGGAAAAACCCGCGCGTCCTCAAATCCGGCCTCCAGGGAGAGGATTTCTACAAGGGCATGTGGAAGACGATCACGGCCGGAAATGTCTGGAGCGGCACGTTTCAAAACCGGCGCAAAGATGGGAGCCTCTTCTGGGAGACGGGAACGATCTCTCCCATCCGGGACCCGGATGGCCATATCCGGCGGTTCATTGCGGTGAAGGACAATATCACCGACAGAATCAATGCGGAGGACAAGCTGGCGGACGAGCATGCCGAGCTGACGCAGCTGCTCGGAGCCGCCTCGCGCATCTGCATCACGTCCATCGACACTGATGGAACGATCACCGGATTTAACAAAGGGGCTCAGCGGCTTTTGGGATACCAACCCGAGGAGTTGATCGGGCGGGCGACACCGCTGATCTTTCATGACCCAGGGGAGGTTGAGGAGAGGGAGCAGGAGGTCTCGCAGGAGCTGGGGCGCAGTGTTTGCGGGATGGATATCTTTACATCCGAGTTCTCGCTGGGCGACCGGAACGCCCGGGAGTGGACCTACATTCGGAAGGATGGGACCCGATTCCCGGTCCTGCTGGTGGTTTCGCCGGTCCACAACAAGCGCGGTGTTCGCAAAGGCTTCGTCGGGATTGCGATCGACATGAGCGAGGCGCGTGAGGCCCAAAAGGAAGTTTTGGAGAGCCGGGCCCTTCTGGCCCGCACGAACGAGGTCGCCGGCATTGGCGGGTGGGAGCTCGACATCCCATCCATGGTTCCGCACTGGACGGACCAGACCTACCGGATTCACGAGGTGGACATCGGCAGCGAGATCGCGCTGGAACGGTCTCTGCAATTTTATCCGTTGGAAGCCCGGGCGGTCATCCAGCAGTCGGTCCAGGAGGCGATTTCGCACGGCACCCCCTGGGATTTGGAGGTACCCTTCATCACGGCCACGGGGCGGAAAATCTGGGTGCGCGTCGTCGGCGAAGCCGAGCAGGCGAACGGGGCCACGACCCGGCTGGTGGGTACCTTCCAGGATATCACCAAGCGCAAGCTGGCCGAGGAGTCCTTAGAGCGGGAGCGCCTGCGACTCTCGAATGTGATCGAGGGAACCCACCTCGGCACCTGGGAGTGGAATGTTCTCACCGGCGAGCTCGCGGTCAACGAGCGATGGGCGGAGATCTGTGGCTACACGCTCGACGAGATCTCCCCGATCGACTTCGTCAAATGGCAAAGCCTCTGCCATCCGGGGGACGTCGAGGGAGGCCGCCAGCTGCTCGAAAAACATTTTTCCGGAGACATGTCGATCTACCTTGTGGACTGCCGGATGAAGCACAAGGACGGGCACTGGGTCTGGGTGCGCAAAACCGGGCGCCTGATCAGCCGCACAAAAGACGGGCAGCCCCTGATGATGTATGGCACGCACGAGGACATCACGGCGCACAAGCTTCGCGAGGCGGCCATGCAGGAGGCGAACCAGAAGCTCCGGGAGGCGACCGCCAAGGCCGAGGCGGCCAACCAGGCCAAAAGCGATTTCCTGGCCAACATGAGCCACGAGATCCGCACCCCGCTCAACGCGATCATCGGGCTCTCCGAGCTCCTCGAAGCCGACCCCGGCGGCCCGGATGCCAGGGAGTATCTGGAAACCATCCGCTCCAGCAGCGACTCCCTCCTGGCCCTGATCAGCGATATCCTGGATTTCTCAAAAATTGAGGCTGGTCAGCTCACGCTCGAGTCGGCTGCGGTGGACGTGCGGGCATGTCTGGAGACTTGCCGCAAGACCGTCTCGATGCTGGCGGAGAAGAAGGGCTTGCGCCTGGCGGTGGGGATTGACCCCCGCGCTCCGGAGGCGTTCCTTGGCGACACGCACCGGCTTCGCCAGGTGCTGCTGAACCTGGCGATGAATGCGGTGAAATTCACGGAGTCCGGGGAGGTGGTGCTGGGGGTCTCGGTGGAGGAGGGCCCGGCCCCTCGGATCTCATTTACCGTGCGCGACACGGGGATCGGCATCGCCCCCGAGCAGCAGGCCAAGCTTTTCCAGAGCTTCAGCCAGATCGACTCCTCGGCCTCGCGGCGGTATGGTGGCACCGGGCTCGGGCTGGCGATTTCCCAGCGGATCGTCGAGCTCATGGGCGGGAAGATCCAGCTGTGCTCGATGCCGGGCTTCGGCTCCACCTTCCGGTTCTCCATCCCGTTGCGCGCACTGGAGAGGCCTCAGCCCAAGCCGGCCTCCGCCCCCACAGCCGTGGATTCGAGCCTCGGAGCGCGGTGCCCGCTCCGGATTTTGATTGCCGAGGACAACCCCGTGAACCAGCGCCTCGTCGTCATGATGCTGCGCAGCATCGGCTACGAAGCCTCGCTGGCAGGCGATGGGGCCGAGGCGCTGGCCGCCGTCGCCAGGGAGCCGTTTGACCTTGTCCTGATGGATATCCAGATGCCGGTGATGGACGGGCTCGAGGCCAGCCGGAAAATCTGCGAGGCCTACCCGGAGGGCAAGCGGCCGCACATCATCGCTCTCACGGCGAACGCGCTGGCCGGAGACAAGGACCTGTGCCTCCAAGCCGGAATGCACGACTACCTCACAAAGCCGATCCGCATCAAGAGCCTGGCCGACGCCATCGAGTCGGTTTATGCGAAGAGGGCCGGGCGGCCGGCTAGAGCGCTCTAGTTCCCCGTCCCGACAAACTGGGCGGAGTAGGTGTCGAACTTCGCGGTCTGGCCGACCTGGGGGGTGGACTTCATGTCGTAGACGTTGTTGCCAACCACCTCGTTGGTCTGGGTGTCAAAGACCATGACGGCCGCCTTGCCCTGGTTCTGATCGGTCTTTTCGGTCTGGACGGCAAGGAAGCGGGGCCGCTTGGGTTTTTTGGCGGAGGCCTGGGCGTCGGCTTGGATCTTTTCCTGGCGGGCGAGGTAGAGGCGGGCGCGCTGCTCGGCGATTTTGCGCTGTCGCTCGGTCGCCTGGTGTTTGGAGATCACGTAGGCGCTTGCGGCGGCCACGGCAACGGCCCCGGCGGTCACGGGGATCGTGATGGCCGGGTCAACGCCCGCCACGGCCAGCGGAATCCCGGTGGCCAGCCCTGCGGCGGCACCAAAAACCCCCGCATTTTCTCCGGGGGTGAGGTTCTCGCAGGCGGACGTGAAGAGGGCGACACTGGTCAAAACGGCGGCGGCGTAGCGGGTGTTCATTTGCGGATCTCCTAACCGGATGCCCGCCGGTTGGCAAGCAGGATTGCCTGAGAGAAAGATGGGAATCTCTACTCCGGAAAACGCCTGAGCTCGAGGGAGCCGCTCACCCGTTCCGCACGCATCGCAAACCCCATGGCGTCCGCACGCGCGCAAAAGGCGATGTCGTTCGGGGCGTAGAGCGGGCTGCCGGGGTCCAAAAATGTTGCTGCGGCAACCGAGTCCCGCACCCGCTGGAGGTAGGGAGCAACGTCCGGTTCGCGGCCGAGCAGAAGCCCGGACAACCACTCCGCACAGGCCAGGTCCTCATCTGCGCTCCCGTAGTGGACGGTTCCGGTGATGACGCAAGCGACCCGGCGGCAGGCAAGGGCCTGCAGGGCCTGGACCGTGGCGCCTGCCACAAGGAAGCTGGCTGCGAACAGGGCCGGAGCCTCGCGGCAGGTCACAAGCCCGCGCGTTCCGGCGGTCGTGCGCTGCACGGCGACCCTCCCGTCAAAGGCGAACGCCGCAGCGGCCACCGGGGAATTCCCCAAATCAAACCCCTTGATCGGATGGCAGTCCTGCTCGCCCATCAGAACGAGCTCCGGGCTCCGCCCGCGCAGCGCAAAGGCCTCCTCCACCCGCTGCACCGGGAAAATTTTCCGCACCCCGCGATCCAAGGCTACCGCCGCCGTGCTGAAGGCCCTCAGGACATCGATGACGACGACCGCATCGGCATCCGGCGGACCACTCAGGTCCCGGAGGTCGTGGATCGTCACTTCGGCCCCCGGCCCGGAAGGATCCTGCCGGCATTTCTTTGGAGGCTTCTTCACAAGATGTGCAAAGAATTTTACCTCGGATCCGGAAAAATGGGAATGAGCGAATTGGCGGAGCAGGAACCCGCTGCGGGCCCGCCGGCTCATGGATCGCGGGCAAAGCGCGGGCTCCGCCCCGATTCCCACCCGCGGTGGCCGTGGCGTATCCCGCACAGAAGGAGGAAAATGCGGGATTGCAACAAAATCTTTACAATTTTCTTCGCGACATGTCTGGGCGGATGGCGGAGCAATCTTGCGCGCGAGAGAATCGCACCTGAATGCACCGCGAGTATCACAAATGGTGGAGTTGGCGGCTGAACCGCGACATGGAGCTGCTGGTGATTGGCCATGCGGGCGCGAAGGTGCTTGTCTTTCCCACGCGCGGCGGACGGTTCTGGGAATACGAGCAGATGCGCATGCCGGCCGTGCTGCGGCACAAGATCGAGTGCGGATGGCTTCAGTTCTTCTGCCTCGACGGGCTCGACTCCGAAACGTTCTATTGCTGGTGGGCGCACCCGGAGGGCCGGATCCAGCGCCACATCCAATACGAGGAGTATGTCCTGAACGAGGTCTTCCCGTTCATGCATTCGATCAACCCCCATCCCTGCGTGATCGCCCACGGCTGCAGCCTCGGCGCCTACCAGGCCGCGAATATCGCGTTCCGCCATCCTCACCTCTTCAAGAAGCTGGCCGCCTTTTCGGGTCGCTATGACCTGACGCGGAAAATCGATGACTTCTCCAGCCTGCTTGGCGACCACTACAGCGAGAACGTCTATTTCCACACGCCGACCCACTTCCTTCCGAACCTCGAGTGCCCCTCGCTTCTCGGGCACCTCCGCGAAATGGACATCGTCCTTGCTGTCGGACGCGAGGACCCCTTCCGCGACAACAACGAAGAGCTCAGCGACATCCTCCGCCGGAAGGGCGTCACCCACCAGATCCACCACTGGGAGGACCGGGCCCACAGCGCGCATTACTGGCGCAAGATGGCGCAGATCTACGTCTGAAACCCTTCAGGCCCACAGCTTCCGGTCGAGCGTGCGGTATTGGATCGCCTCGCCGATGTGTTCGGGTTGGATGCGATCCGCCCCGGCGAGGTCGGCGATCGTTCGGGCGACTTTGAGGATGCGGTCGTAGGCCCTTGCGCTGA
>Ga0247844_1003615_pt1 | contig 22352 bp, 17 predicted proteins | sample LaCtaG_FD_192421 | JGI IMG/M metagenome (GOLD analysis project Ga0247844, IMG submission 192421) | Freshwater microbial communities from meromictic Lake La Cruz, Castile-La Mancha, Spain - LaCruzMarch201714.5m_1 | ecosystem: Environmental > Aquatic > Freshwater > Lake | place: Spain: Castile-La... | reverse complement strand
TTAGCGAATTAATAATTAACAGCCAAATTAATTAAGGTTAATTCATCTTTACTTTCAAACATTTATCTTTGAGTATCGTATTGACTTATTGATGATTAGAAGTTTTCTTTCAAACACTAAATATGATGCAAGTAATGATTTTGAACACTTGAAAAGAATCGTTTATATCAAGCAATAGATTCTTTAAATGCACAATAAAACTGCTCTTTATTTACACTGTAGAGGTGAAATACAAAAGAAAAGTATTATTGGTAAGTGAATTGCTTTTAAAGCTTATAGGACACAGTAACAGATAATCCTGCAATTATATCATTACTTTTAGAATTACCAGTTGGAGGCTTAAGCCCATCAACATAATCGGAAATAATATATTTCCAACCAATCTCGGCACCTAAAGAAAAATCTTGGGTTAATTGATATTGATATCCAACTCCAAAAGGAATTACTGGTGCTGTATCAGTTGTAGCGAATGTGGTACCTGCAGAATATGATGGAAGATATGACTGATTAGGAATGCTGCTATTTAATACACCGGCACCAAGAAAACCATATAATGAATTAGGCATTGAGTTTCGGTAACGTCGGTACCTGCCCCCGCCCCATCTCATGGAATACTCTCCACAAATAGAAGCCTCCATAATTTTTGATTCAAACGAATAACCTCTACCAATCATTTTGGAACCAGCATCATCACCCACTTGATTTCCAAAATTGAAGCTAGCTTTATATCCAAAATTATTTTGAAATCTTTGACGAAAGCCCAAAGATATATCGTAATTGTGAACACTTGAATAATTAGAGGTATTGAAAATTGAACCTTGAGTATCTCCAAAAAGGAATCCAGGTCCTGCTGAAAAAACTAGTGAACTTACGCTTGTACTTCTACGACCAATTAAACCATTACGACGTTGCGCATTAAGAGAAGGCAATATTAGCAAAAAAAGTATAGAAAATATGAGAATTTTTTTCATTAAAAAGTTGGTTTTCCCCATTTATAACAATTATGACGCGCAAATGTACAAAAAATAATTTGAAAATCTAATCTCCAATCTCTTCTCTTTTTTTTCGATTGGGTCAATAAAACTATTAAAGTAACAGAAATAAAGCTTGATTTGCCAACCAAGAAAGTCAATATAACAAGGAATATGTGTGAGTCAAAAAATGGTATCTGAAATAATTACCAGTGCACTATGATTTCCAAAACATTAAATAACAACACATTACAGTTTTGTGTTTGGTATAATTCGAACTTATTTATACAATAAAACGTGTTTGAAGACTCTCATTTCATTTCAATTTTGATTAATTCAGTATAGATATTTTGATTAATATTATTTATGGAATTAATAGCAAAAAAGAACGTCTCCCTCCTACTTTTTATTACATTTTAATACCTAAAACTGCTACCTCCTACAAATTCACGTAGCAATGAAGTTGGTGGAATTTCACGATCGTGAATGGGAACAAAGTAATTTAAGAATTTTATCATCCTATGAGCTTCAGTATATTCATCGCAAAATTTTGGCACTTCGGCCAATATTGGCTCGGCGTGTTTCTTTAATACCGCCAATTCAAACAATAATGCGGAATTGAACATCACATCGGCATTTTCTTGATAAGGGAAAATCCACTTCTCTTCTCCACGGCGAACGCTAGGCCAGCGAGCAATGGTTTGACGCGCGCTGTAATTCCTAAAGCGATAATCTCGGATAATTCTACGCAATAAACGGGTATCGGCTGTTGGTATCCAGTTGTGATTATCGATGGAAATAGTAGTAAGTGCCGAAACGTAAATCTTGAAAGTGGTTTCGAGCGGTATGTCCTTAATTAAATCAGGATTTAATGCATGAATACCTTCCATAATAAACACGCTATCTTCTTTCAATTGTAGTTTCTCGCCTTTTAAATATCGTTTTCCATCTTCAAAATTGAAGGATGGTATTTCAATTTCTTCTCCATTGAGTAACTGTTTAAGATGCTGATTGAAAAGTGGCAAATCCAATGCATTGATGTGTTCAAAATCCCATTCGCCATTCTCATCCAAAGGTGTTTCTTCTCGGCTTACAAAATAATTATCGAGTGATAATACCACAGGTTTCAAGCCATTTACATTCAATTGTATGGAAAGTCGTTTGCTAAAAGTAGTTTTGCCCGACGAAGAAGGTCCTGAGACCAATACAAAGCGAACTTTCTGTGCCCGTTGAGAAATCATGTCCGCAATTTTGGCCACTTTCTTTTCGTGAAGTGCCTCTGAAATTTTTATTAGATTGAAAGATTGATTGTTACGGCATGCGACATTAAATTCGCCGACACTATTCATATTCATGATTTTACTCCAACCAACAAATTCTTTGAAAATGTCGAACATCTTAGGGAGTAAAACGATTTTCTCAAGCTCGAAAGGATTTTCTCTATTTGGAACACCAAGTAAAAGTCCATCATAGTAAGTTTGTAAATCATACAATTCCAGGTAATTAGTCGACGGTAATAATACGCCATTATAATAATCAATATAATCGTCGATTCGAAAAAATCGGCAGTAAGGATTTCCAAGTGTTTCAAAAAGTGCAATCTTATCTTTATCATGTCCTTGATTCGAAAATAATTCTTTCACCTCTTGCGTCTGTTTTTCCTCACTAATTATTTGCTTTCCTTCGGAAATAATCAAATTGACCCGTTCTTTTATTTGAGCAATAATTTGAGGTGTCAACGGTTGTCCCAAATTTTCGAGTTTGCAATAATATCCTTTTGAAATGGGATGTTCAATACAAAGTGTGGCTTCGGGGAAAAGCTCCGAAATGGCTTTGGAAAGCACCATACACAATGTTCTTACGTAAACGCGCATGCCCGAAGGTGTGCTTGAGTCAATGAACTCAATATCTTTAGGTTTGTAAATCAGAAAGTTCAAATCTTCCACTTTATAATTCACGCGTGCTGCCACCACTTGATACTTCAATTCTATTTGCAAATCATCAAATACTTCGATAAGCGATGTTCCAAGTGGATAAGTATGATAAGTCTTTGTGTTTTTGCAAAAAATAGTTACTTGTTTCTCCATGATGACTGAACAGTTAATAAGTGATTGGTTGATTAGTTATTGACTAATGATGTGGTAACTCTACTGATGTATTTTTTCTCTTTAAAACCTGAGAAATAAATCCGCGTAAAATTACATCATTTTTTTTAATTGTAATTATTTGAGGGTCTCTTAATTTTGAATTACTTTTGTAACCCACAAAATGCTTTTGAAATAGGCATTTTCGACACTTTTCACAATGAATTAATTAAAAGAAAGTACAAATCTATGAATTTATTTGACGTATATCCGCTTTTCGACATTGAAATTGCCAAAGGAAGAGGTTGTAGAACCTATGATAGTCAAGGAATTGAGTATCTTGATTTATATGGTGGCCATGCTGTTATTTCTATTGGTCATTCACACCCCTATTATGTTCAAAAGCTGACACACCAATTAGAAACTTTGGTTTTTTATTCCAATTCGGTGCAAAATAAATTGCAGATAGAATTGGCTGAAAAACTAGGAAAAGCCTCAGGATATGAAGATTATGCATTATTCTTGGTCAATTCTGGTGCTGAAGCCAATGAAAATGCCTTGAAATTGGCTTCGTTTCATAATGGCCGAAAAAAAGTTATTTCTTTCAATAAAAGTTTTCATGGTAGAACTTCTGCTGCAGTCAAAGTTACTGATAATCCGAAAATTGTTGCACCTATAAACGATGGTTTCGATGTTGATTTCTTTGCTTTGAATGACATAGACTCAGTTCGTAAATCACTACAAAACAAGGATGTATGTGCTGTAATTATTGAAGGAATTCAAGGTGTAGGTGGTATTCGTGTTCCAAATGCTGATTTTCTGAAAGCGCTGAGTGCCGAATGTACTGCCACAGGAACCATATTGATATTGGACGAAGTGCAATCGGGATATGGTCGCAGTGGTAAGTTTTTTGCGCACCAATACGCCGACATTCGCCCAGATTTAATTACGGTTGCCAAAGGTATGGGAAATGGTTTTCCAATCGGTGGTGTGTTGATTAGTCCCATTTTTAAAGCTTCTCATGGATTACTTGGGACTACATTTGGTGGAAGTCATTTGGCCTGTACTGCAGCTATTGCTGTACTCGACATAATAAAAGTAGAACGTTTGATGGAGAATGCCGAAAAAGTTGGAACTTATCTTATTGAGGAATTGAAAAAAATACCAAAAATTAAGGATGTAAGAGGATTGGGATTGATGATAGGAATTGAGTTTGACCAACCCGCCAAAGAAATACGCAATAGTTTATTATTTGATAAAAAGATTTTTACTGGAGCTAGCGGAACAAATATCGTTCGTCTGCTTCCGCCATTATGTCTGTCGAAATCTGATGCCAATTCTTTTTTGAAAAGTTTCAAAGAAGTGATTGAGTCAGTAGTTAGCAATTAAAATCCAATCATTACCTCAATGAAAATACTTGTTTTTCTTGCTACTTGCTTGTTATTTTCTCTACATCTTTGTGGACAAGAAAACATTGTTCTTGATAAAATAACCCTTAAAACAGGTGATGTTTATGTTGGGAAAATAGTTTTGAAAACTGCAGAAATGATTATGATAACGACCAAAGACGGTACACGTTATCAGTTTCAATTGTCGGAAATTAAATCTACAGCAAATGAAGACTCCAATGTAATCTCTCAAACTGACAATGAAGATTTTTCAGTTTCTTCTGGGAATTTTGGTGGAATGGTTGAGTTGACGGTTGGTATCTCTAACGCAAAATACAGTTTTGGATGGTCGCCTAACACTCAGATTTCATTGATGTTTGGCAATAAAAAGATGCTCGGGGAAAGTCTGTTTTTTGCTGCGGGTATAGGTTATAACAGCACTTTCATTGCTTCACCACAGCACACAATAGCATTTTTACCGCTATTTATTCGTTTGCAAAGCACATTGTCCCAAAAAAGAAATGCACCTTTTGTAGGTATGGATGCAGGATATGCTATTGGTTTAAATTCAGCGAATGGTGGTGGGGCATTAATAAAAATCTCTGCCGGAATTTCGCATCGTATCAACTATAAGACATCTCTGATTGCAGGCATTTATGCTGGTGTTCAATCCTTTTCGGGAAAGCTGTCAGAGACAAACGAATTGGGGATTTATACCTATTCAGGAAAAACCACAATGAATAATTTGGGTTTGAAAATTGGATTATTGTTTTAGTAGAGACACGCCGTGGAACGTCTCTACTAGAACAATCGAACAGTTATGCTTACAATCCTTTTCCAACCGTTACATTCAAATCTTTTTGTATCAATAGTCCGCCCGAAACACTGATGGTAATATCTCCCACTTCAGTTCCAGCTGCTACAACCGCTACCATTTTTCCATTGTACGCCCGCATATAATTTGAGCCAAAAGAGGTTTGGTCAATGGCATTGCCGTTGCATACCGCTTTTAGTTTTCCGGCACCTTGCACTTGAAAGAAAAGCAAATTATCGGCTCTCGGGCAAAGATTTCCGTCTTTGTCCAGCACTTCTACTGTTACAAACGACAAATCCTTGCCATCTGCCTTTATCGTTGCTCTGTCGGCCGTCAACTTAATGCTGTAAGGTTCACCGACAGTCTTTATCACCTGTTCCGCCACCGCTTTGTTGTTATCATCATACGCCACCACTTTTATTTCTCCTGGCTGATAAACCACATCATGCCACATCAAACGGTATCGGGTATATTTATTGCTCTTGTCTTTTTGCTTCACGCCCATGCTTTTGCCGTTTACAAATAATTCCACTTTGGGATAATTGGTATAACAAAAAACCGGAACGCTCTGTTCCAATCTGTCTGCCCAGTTCCAATGCGGGAGTACGTGCAATACCGGTGTGGCGCTCCATTTACTTTGGTACAAATAGAAACGGTCCTTTTTTAAACCCGCCAAATCTACTATTCCAAAATAAGAACTCCGTGCTGGCGTACCTTCGTTGTAAGGCGTTGGTTCACCCAGGTAATCAAAGCCCGTCCACACAAATTCGCCCACCACAAAATCACAATCGTCCTGCATTTCAAACTCGGTATCGGGAGTAGACGCCCAGTTGGGATATTCCATATCGTAACTGGAAACCTGATAATCATTGTACCACGGGTTTTTGTGTTCCTTGGCCGGAAACTTATATTCGCCGCGCGAACTCACGGTGGAGGCAGTTTCACTTCCCATCAAAACGTAGTTGGGATATGCCTCGTGCTTTTTCTTGTAATCGAAAGGCTTGTAATTGAACCCAACAATATCGACCGCGTCCGCCAATCCATTCTTGATGGCCTTGTTGTAATTATCGAAACCAGCAGTTACTGGTCGGGTCGGGTCTTCTTTTCTGCAAATCTTTGCCAGAAAGCTAGCCACTTCTTTCCCGTTTTCAGAGCCTTGTTCCCTTATTTCATTGCCAATGCTCCACATAATTACAGAAGGATGATTTCTATCCCTGCGCACCATGCTGCTGATGTCTTTTTCGGCCCATTTATCAAAATACAAGGCGTATCCATTCTCGTTTTTACCTATCTTCCATTCATCAAAAGCTTCTACATCTACTACCATTCCTATGCTGTCGCAAATTTTGAGCAGTTCCAACGATGGTGGATTGTGTGAAGTCCTGATGGCATTGGCACCCATTTCTTTCATCATCAACAGTTGGCGTTCGGTGGCACGGTAGTTTACCGCTGCGCCCAGTGGCCCTAAATCATGATGCATACACACACCCTGAAGTTTCAACCTTTTTTCATTTAAAAAGAAACCCTGGTCTTTATCAAATCGAATGGATCTGCAACCAAACACGGTTTTGTAATCATCCGTCAGCACGTTGTTTACATACACTTTAGAAATGGCGGTGTAACGTGTAGGGGTTTCGATGCTCCACAGCTGCGGATTCTTTATCTTCACTTGTTGCTCAAAGGCCAATTTGCTGTCCATTTTCTGGATTGAGCTTACCGTACTTATTTTTTTTCCAACTGAGTTGTAAATTTCAGTCACCAATTTCACTGTTGCGTTGTTGCTCATATCACCTGTCACTTCCGTCTTGATATTTACCTCGGCCACCTTGCTGTTCACCACCGGCGTAGTAATGTATGTGCCCCAATGTGCCACGTGCGTGCTAGCCGTTTTCACCAACCGCACATTGCGATAAATACCTGCGCCCGCATACCAACGCGATGATTCGGGCTTGTTTTCCAGTCGTACCGCCAGCACGTTTTGTTTTCCAAACTGAATATGTTTAGTCAGGTCGAACGAAAAAGAGGAATATCCGTAAGGCTGCTCGCCAATCAATTCTCCGTTCAAATAGATTTTGGCCAAACTCATGGCACCGTCAAACTCTATTGAAATTTGTTTCCCCATATCTGCTTCCGCAATAGGCAATACTTTTCGGTACCAACCCACGCCAAACATGGGTAACGCACCCGTACGTCCTGTTCTTAGTTTTGCCGCTTGCTCGCCATCCTCCTTTACCTGCACCAGTTGCGCATCCAGGTTCATGTCAAAATTACCCAATATCGCCCAGTCGTGGGGCACACGCACCGTTTGCCAGGCAGCATCATCAAAGCCGACAGCCTCGGCGTGCAGCACCTCTTTGTTTTCAAACCGCCAATCGGTTTCAAGCGTTTGCACATTACGAACGGAGTTTTCAGCCATTATACCACAGCCCAAACCGAAACTCAAAACCAAATACAGCAAAATTGATTGTTTCATAGATTATATTTTTTTGAAGATGCAAAAGTATTACAATTCCAACGTTAAACCTGACTATCAATCGCAGAATTCATGTATTCTTGTTTTATTTGCTGGAATTTTATTTTCACACCGGAAGAAAATAATTATTGTTGTTGGGATATTAGTTTTTATTGAATTTCAACCACCTTACGTAAACTGACATAGCAAACAAAACCAGTACTTTGATAGCCCATTTCGGCAATTAAATCCATATACCGTTTTACTTGCTGAATGTAGTTTTTACTTTCCTTGTCTCCAAATTTATAATCAACAATAGTAGCGTTGTTTCCATTAATTATCACACGGTCGGGGCGATATTGCTCGCCAGTGGGAATGAGGATGGCAGTTTCGTTGAGTATGCGCACGTCGGATGCAAACCAGCTGTTGGTTTCGGGTAAATTCCAGAAATGCTGCATTTCTTCTTCTACCGTTTTACTTTCCGCTTCGCTAATTCTTCCGCTAAGTACCATTTCCAGAATGGCTTTGGGTTGGTCGGATTTGTGGGTGATTTGGCGCAGGATATCGTGCATGATAATGCCATAGTTCAATTTACTGTCCGTTAGTTGTTGACTATCCAGCCAATAATCTGCACTCTGGTGACGAATACTCAAACGGTCGGTGCTACTCACCGACGGATATAGACTCACTTTTTCGTTGATGTCTGAATTTGGCTGGTCTTTATAAACAGCTTTGGTTAGTTCGCCCAATTCAAATTCTTTAATTTCATCATTATAAAAGTCTGTAAGCGGAATAATCTTGTCATCCAAACCGGGTGTATTTACCTGAAAACAAGTGGCGAGCAAGGTTGATAAGGAATTAATTTTATCCAGCCCTTCCACTTCTTTCTTGGGGGCTGGTGTAAGGCAAATCAGCTCGTTGATAGCTCGGGTGAAAGCCACATAAGCTACATTCAGGCTATCGATAAACTGATGCATTTGTTCGTCGAAATAGCTTTCGGCAAAAATGGATTGTCCAAGCTTAGAACCATATTCGATGGGCAAAAGAGGTAGTTCGTTGAAAGGCGCAACGGTTGGTTCGCACCACAGAACATTACGCATTCGACTATCTAAATCCCAATCGCAGAATGGCATAATTACCACTTTGAAATCCAGTCCTTTCGATTTGTGAACCGTCATAATGCGCATTGCATTCTGATTATCTGGTGTGGAAATGCATTGTTTCTCACCATTCTTTTTCCACCAGGTAAGAAAGCTGTTCAAATCTGCTGTTTTTCCGGTAGTGTATTTAAAAACCACATCCTGAAAAGCTTGAACAAATACCGCCTCGTTGTGCCATGTTCCCACACCAAACAGTGAAATGATTTGTTCCACCATATCAAAAAGCGAACTGTTTTTCAACGAATGCAGCTGGTTATTTTCTTCTAACGTAAACAGAGGCGAAAGACTATTTTCAATTCTTTCTGAAGTAGCAAAACAGGCATTCAGCGCTTCGTTTTCGGATTTGTTTTGCTTGCCACGGGCATATTCATAATTCACGATGGTTTGTTGAATGCTGTCGGTTGGATTTACGAACAGCTGCATAATGCCGAGCACGAAACGCACGGAAGCGGCGGCACCAATCAGCAATCCTTCGTTTCCCATAATGTCGTAACAGTATTCGACCTTGGCTTCTGCTGTGGTTTTGTAGTTCAACAACCTATGAATACATTGCTGTTCCTCATCGTTTTTGCGCACCAAAATGGCAATATCACCTGGACGATAACCTTGGTCTTGAAGGTTTTCGAGTATCGTTGGCAATCGTTTTAAACTTTCTGCTTTCCAACCCTCCTCATTTTCGTCGCGAGGAATAAAGGTGACTTGTACCCTGCCAGTGGCGGCTCTTGGAGAAGTCAACTGGTGAATATTCGAATAAGCGTGTTCTATTTTATGCGTCAATGTTTCCAATTCTGGATAAACGGGAAGCACGGCTTTTAGGTTTTCGTTCAGTTTGCTTTGCAATAATTGCGCGGCACGAAAGAAAAAGGAATTGTTGAAATCGACAATATTACGATCGCTACGCCAGTTGGTTTCAAGATTTTCTTCGTGCATTTGCTCTGGACGGAAATCTGTCAGGATTTTTTCATCCAGCAGCTTCCAGTCAGAATTTCGCCAGCGGTAAATGCTTTGTTTTACATCACCCACCACCAAATTGAATTTTCCAGCTGCCAAACTATTGGCCACCAGCGGATAAAAGTTTTTCCATTGCAAAGTGGAGGTATCCTGAAATTCGTCAATCATAAAGTGATTAATCTGAATCCCAGTTTTTTCATACACGAAGGGCGCATCACTGTTGTCAATAATCTTGTTGAGCAGCAGGTTGGTATCCGAAATAAGCATGGTGTTTTGCTCGTCGGTCAACTTTTTTATTTGCACCGCCAAATCAGAAAGAATACCTAGCGTATTGATGTGTTTTATTACCAATAAAGCAGAATTGTAGGTGATAATTTCAATCTGAAGTATCTCAGTCAGTTGAGTGAGGTGTTTCTGCAACCCACCATAATACGCACTTTCGATGGCAGAAATAACATCTTTTGGAGTGGTTTTGGTATAGCAATTGGCCACATCATTTGCCAAAGCCAGAAAAGTGGCACTTGCATCCACACCACCATTTTGCAGCTTTTCAAGTGTTTTCATTGCTGATCGTGAACCACCTTTAAACTGTTCGGTGGTGAGTCCGTTCAATACAATTACCCTCAACGCTTCGGTGGCAGTATGTTTTACCTTCGCTTCAAAATCTGTTTTTATCTGCCGGAGACTTTTACGATAATTGGTCAAAAACTCCTTTTCATGAAGCTTTCTGTTGGTATCTTCGGCTTTGTGTTGGTAGCTTTCCTTGAAAATTTCCCGTCCTAAATCCATGATGCTTCCGCGCACATTCCAGTTTTCGGACTGCTCAATGCGCTCTTCGGCAAACTGTGTGAGCCATTGCAGTAGCTGTTTATTTTCTACTTTGGATAAATCCAGGAACATGTTATCGACAGATTGTTCCAAGGTTGAACTAGTATCCAACTCTAAATTATAACCGCCATGCACACCGATATCTCGGGCAAAAGAGCGAATGACTTGTTGAAAAAACTTGTCGATAGTGCTTATCGAGAATGAAGAATAGTCGTGCAGAATGGTGGTAAGAATGTGCTTGGCCTGTTCATTCACCGAGATTTCGTCCAGGTGAAATTCTTTAATCAATCCAAGTCTGTAATCGGACTTTTCTCCTTGCGCCAAAGCGTGCAATTCCTTCAGAATGCGCGATTTCATTTCGTCGGTGGCCTTGTTGGTAAATGTTACCGCCAAAATGCGACGATGCGCCCGTTCCGTTTTGGGTTGGAAAAGCAAGTGAATATAATCTTGCGTAAGTCGGTAAGTTTTGCCGGAACCTGCAGAGGCGCGATAAATGTTGAGCATGGGATTCTTTTATTATTTTAGATTTTCTAAAATTATCTTTGGGTCTTGACGATTATCCTAAAATGCGACAACAATTAATTCCTTTTCGATGGTTTTGTAGTAGATACTAAAATGTCCGAGCGATGATACCCGGACATCTTGAAAAGTGGTTGATTTGAATGCCGTTGGATTTCTTGAAATGCTGCCAATTCTATCTTTTATTAGTTTGATTAACTTCTCGGCATAAAGTGTAGAACCGTTTCTAATTGTCCAGTATTTTAAAATATCACGCCGTTGTTTGGAGGCAGTGAAGGTCCAAACTACAGTTCTTTTAGCCATTTCAAATCACTTTTATCAATTTCAGTTTGAGTCAATAATTTGCCGTTTTTAATATCATGTTCGCTCATTTCGAGCATCACCACTTGTTCTTCACTAAGTTCGACTACATTACCCTCTACAGAACTTTTATCAACTAGTTGATAAAGTGCCTCCAGGTAATCCTTGTTAGAGATAGTCAATAGTTTGTCTATTATGCTGTCTCGCAAAACATCTACTCGGTTCATAATATGGTTATTAAGTTTGTTTATCAGAAGTCAAAACTATTTCACTTCCGCTATTGTGTTATGGTTTGAAATTAAACTCTGAATATACACGTTACCATGTCGGTCGAGATTATAAATAATGTACCAATTGGTTTGCTTGCTCCGTCTGTAACTGTGGACTTTCTCTCCAAATCGTTTGTGGGCAGGATACTGAGTATTGAAATGGAAAGATTTTAAGTCTAAACTATCACAAATATCTAAAATACTATTATGATAGGTAACTACTTGATTGTATTCAAGTTGATGTTTTGACCACGTAAGTAGTCCATCAAAAATACTTTTAAATCTTGCTTGGCATTTTTACTGTAAAATACCATGATTCCTGCATATTTCATCTAAATCTTTTCTCGATTCAACTCTAAACTCTTCGGATGTCATATATCCTTCTGGAATTTCACCTGTCACAGCTGGATTTTCAAACTCAATTCCTTTGCGATAATGGCGCAAATCGTTCAAGATTTTCTTTCCGTTGCGTGTTGTATCGTCAATTCTTACTGTGTGTATCATAATTTTGGCTTTTGTATTGCGATGCAAATATACTCACTTCATTTCAAATTAATACTATAAGTTTCCGCAAATTAGCAAGTTGTTTTTAATCAATTATCACATCATCAACTTCAATCTTTAAGTTTTACTTTCAATAAAAATGAAGCTACTCTCTTTTTTCCCTACCTTTGCAACAATTAAAGTTCATTTTAGGTGTTCTTGTTTAAAAGCTAGATTATGGAGTTTGGAATTTTGATTTTAGGTATATTAGCAGGCGTATTGTCTGGTTTGTTTGGTATTGGTGGCGGAATCATTATGGTGCCTGCACTTATTGCTGTTTTTGGGTTAGACATGCTCAATGCAAATGCCACATCACTGGCGGCCATGTTATTGCCAGTAGGCATATTTGGCGTAATTACGTATTACAAAGCCGGATATATCAATGTGCGTAATGCACTTTGGATTTCTGTTGGACTACTAATGGGTTCATTCTTTGGTGCTGAGTTGGCCGTTTCTGTAGATGTGAAAGTACTATCGAAGCTGTATGCTGCTTTTTTACTTTACATTGCCGTGGGTTATTTGAATATTCCAGCTTTGTTTCGCAAAAATAAAAATCCAATAAATGACTCAGTTGTTGAAGATGAAAAAGTAAAATACTCTTTCTGGATTTTTATTGCAGTGGGAATTATTGCCGGAGTAATTGCTGGGTTATTTGGCAAAGGTGGTGGATTGGTAATAGTGCCGGTGCTTATTAAATTCTTTAAATACGATGCCAAATCAGCCGCAGCCACTTCATTGGCAGCATTGCAATTGCCGGTAGGTTTGCCAAGTGTCATCGTGTACGCTCAAGCTGGTTATCTCAACTGGCTTTGGGCGGGATTAATGGCTTTGGGAATCGTGGTCGGTGTATTTTTCGGAACCAAATTGGCACTAAAACTACCAGCAGCAATGTTCAAAAAAGTATATGCTTTCTTCTTGCTAGGCGTGGCAATTTATATGGTTTACAAATATATCTAGGATTATATTTTATTGCATTCTTTCCAGCCTTGCAGCATCCAACCGAAGCAATATAAACAACATAATGGTGAAACCCCAAAGTGAAGAACCTCCGTAGCTGAAAAATGGCAACGGAATACCGATTACGGGCATTATTCCCAATACCATTCCAATATTTATGGTAAGGTGAAAAAAGAAAATACTGGCTACGCAATAGGCATAAATTCGGCTAAATGCTTCCCGCTGTCGTTCGGCAATACGCAACAATCGCATTAGCAGAAGCCAATATATAAACAGCACTAATGTAGAACCCCAGAATCCGTGTTCTTCACCAACGGTGCAAAAAATAAAGTCGGTATCCTGTTCTGGTACATATTTGAGCTTGGTTTGTGTGCCGTTGAGGAATCCTTTTCCCCAAAAACCGCCAGACCCGATGGCAATTTTAGACTGGTTTACATTGTAGCCTGCACCCAACGGAGCGTCATCCATATTCAACAATACTTTGATACGCACTTGTTGGTGAGGTTCAAGCACCTTTTCGAATAAATAATAGGATGAAAAACTGAAAAGAACTGAGCCCAATGATATTAAGACCACAAACCAGTGTCTTTTGTAGTGGTTTACAATTTCAATCACTATCCAGAATATACATGAAGCAACCACTGAAAAAATGGCTACATAATCATAATTAATCTTATACCACAAGTTTAGGACATATGATATTGCACTAATTACTGCTGTTCCAATTATCAATATCGTAGCTTCCTTTCTATGTTTTGTAATAAAAAATGCGTAAATAAATTGCGTCAGAAGAATGATTCCCATTGCCAAAACAATACCTAAACTTCCGCGGTCAATTTGTATTGGAACAATGCTGAATTTTATTACTATTACAAAAAGGAATATGGCAAAAGTACCAATCAGCAACACAATTCCATTCATTCCTTCGCGGTAAAGCATCAGCAAAAAAGCAACAAAAACCAATGCCGAGCCCGTTTCGTTTTGAAGAATAATACAGGCAAAAGGGAGAAAAATAATCATTCCCAACGGAATAAGGTCTTTCCAGTTTTTTAGCTTGTAATTATAGGAACTCATAAACTTGGAAAGTGCCAATGCAGTTGCCATTTTGGCCAATTCGGCAGGCTGAAAACTCACCGGCCCTATCACCAACCATGAACGAGAACCTTTAATATCTGGAGCCACAAATATGGTCAAAATTAGAAGTAAAATTGCGCCTCCATATATCACATAGCTAAAGAAACTGTACATTTTGGAGTCGATAAGCAGCAATACTCCACCAATAGCAAATGCAGTTATTATCCACACAAACTGTTTTCCGGCGCGCTGGTTGAAATCGAAAATACTCGCCTGGTCAAAGTCGTAGCTTGCCCCGTAGATGCTAACCCAACCCATAAAAACCAGCGCAACGTATAATGAAATCGTTGTCCAATCTATTGCATATTTTATACTAACGTTCTTGGACATTGCTGTTGGTTACCATGTTACTAACTTTTTCCTGTAATTCCGTTCTTTCAATTTTACCCTTGAGGTATTGTTCTACCAACAAACTGAATATTGGTGCTGCAAAAATTGACCCAAATCCTGCATTCTCCACCACTATAGCTATGGCAATTTTTGGGTTGACGCGAGGTGCAAAACCTACAAAAATTGAGTGAGGTTTTCCGTGGCTATTATCGGCAGTTCCTGTTTTTCCACACATCTCAATTCCTTCTAATTTTGATGCGGAGGCAGTTCCTGATGCAAATACACGCGCCATGCCTTCATACACAATTGGATAATACTGCTTATCCACCTTGATTAAATGCTTGTTTTTCTTCATGGAATCGCATCTATTCAAGTGTGGTGTAATGTAATATCCTTGGTTTGCAATTCCCGCCATTGCGTTGCAAAGTTGCAGCGGTGTTACCAGCACTTCGCCCTGTCCGATGGAAATAGAGCGAATGGTGATGGCCCGATAACCAGTAACGCTTCTATATACTTTGTTGTAATACTTCTGCGTTGGAATATATCCTCTCGATTGTTCGTAAATATCACTTTCAGTGTATTTTTCGCCTAATCCAAAACTTTTCATTCTATCCACCCAATCATCATAATTTTTTCTGAAAATGGCATTCTTTTCACCATACCCATCTTTTTCAACAGTCACTTTGAATGCATTCCAAAAGTATGGATTACAACTTTGCTCGATGGCACTCAGTAGTCCTACAGGAGAGCCATGATGGTGCGTACATCTGATGGGTGAAGAAACAGGTCCATTGCAAGTAAACATACTGTTTTCTGTTATACCTCCCATTTGCTGTAAAACCAATGCCTGAACCGGTTTAAAAGCGGACCCAGGTGAGTATAGAGCTTGCGTTGCACGGTTCAACAATGGTTTTAACGGATCTCTCACCAAGTTCATGTAGTTTTTGGAGCGTTGACGACCCACCAAAAGTGTTGGATTGAAAGTTGGGCTGGAAACCATGGCCAAAATCTCGCCAGTGGAAGGTTCGATGGCCACAATGCTGCCCATTTTACCTTTGAAAAGTATTTCTCCCAATATCTGCAATTTTGAATCAATGGTAAGTATAAGATTTTTACCCGCTTTAGGCGCTATGTCTTTTTTGCCGTTTTCATATTTCCCCTTAATTCTTCCTTTGGCATCGCGCAGCAAAATTTCAACGCCTTTTTCACCACGCAATTGCTTTTCATAGGTTTTTTCAATCCCATCTCGTCCGGCATAATCGCCTTGTTTGTAGTAATTGTCGGCTTCAATTTTAGAGGCCGACACTTCGCCGATACTCCCAAACATGTGCGCTCCAATAGGATAAGCATATTCCCGCAAAGTTCTATTCTGAATATAAAAACCGGGGAATTTGTACATCGATTGCTGAATGGTAGCCACATCGGCACTGGTGAGTTGCGACATGAAAAGTTGCGGAGTATATGACGAATATCCCTGATTTTTTCGGCGGTCTTTTATTTCTGCAATTCGATTGATAAAATAAGTTTTATCGATACTCATTGCCTTACAAAAAGCCAAAGTATCCAAACCACGGATTTCTCGCATGATGAGTGCTACATCGTAAGCTGGTTTGTTATAGACCAATAAAGTATGGTTACGGTCATATATTAAACCTCTTGGGGGAAATTGCGTTTTCTTTAAAAAAGCATTACTTTCAGCACCTTCCTTGTATCTCGATTCAATAATCTGGATGGAAAATAACCGTAAAACGTACACCACAATAACAGCCGTCATGATGATGGCTATGACGGTTTTTCTGTTTTGTAACGTATCGTTAATCATTCCGTTATTTGGTTTTTAGCGATTGAATGCCTAAAATCATAACTATAGTCAGTAATGAACTGAGTATGATTTTCATTGACATAATCCAGAAATTTGAGAAGGAAAATGCTTCCAGAAAGAACAATGTTGCATGGTGAATAATCACCAAAGTTACTACATATTTGATATAGGCACTCACCCCGAAAGTGTGGAATGATGGAGTAGGATTATTTCCTTCCTCAATGGCTGTGAACAGTTTAATAATACCGGTTCTCAAAAAAGCCACCATAACCGCTGCAAAAGCATGCATTCCCATGGTGTTGGAAAATGCATCAATGGTAAGTCCCAAAGCAAAAGCCAAAAGAAGCACAAACCAGCGTGGTGTCTGAAATGGAAGTGAAAGAATGAATAAAATGTAGATATAGGGGTTGATATACCCAAGAAATTGGATATTATTCAGCACCAGTACTTGCACAAGCACCAATAATACAAAACGGATGATATTTTGAAGTACGATAAGCATTTTTTTCAGTTGACAGTTATCAGTTGATAGTTGACAGTTATTAGTTGTTAGTTATTAGTTGATAGATATTAGTTGATAGATATTAGTTGTCAACTATCAATTATCAACTGTCAACTAATTATTGTTCTTCTGTTGATTTTTCAATATCCTTTTGTTCCTTATAATTCAGATAATCAATCACTTTAACGTGTGAAAGTGTTCGGAAGTTTACTGCCAGTTTCACTTTAATATTGAAGTAGGCATCACTTTCCTTGATTTTAAAATCTTCGATGATTCCTACCGGAATTCCTTCGGGGAAAGTGCTGGTCAATCCGCTGGAAATTAATGTGTCTCCCAAAGCCAGTTCTACGTGTCGCGCAATATCCGTTAAGTTGGCATAACGATAATCTTCACCCGACCAAACCAGCGGGCCGGTATAATTGCTCCGTTTGAATTTGCAACTAATATTGATTTTTGGATTTAGAATTGGAATGACCACCGAAAATCTTTTAGAAACCGTTTTCACTATTCCCACCACGCCTTCATCACTCACCACGCCCATATCAACCTTTATGCCGTCTATTGCACCTTTGTTGAGCGTGATATAATTCTGTATTTTGTTAGTGGAACTGTTGATTACTTTGGCCGAAATAAACTCGTATTCCATTTCGGGTGGAATAAGAAAATGAACCGAGTCGTCCGCTTCGGGTTGAAGTGTCGACATTTTATTTTGAAGCTTGATAATTTGATTTTTAAGTGCCGTGTTTTCTTCCGACAGATTGTCGTTGGCAGCACTTAACTTGAAGAATTCTATCACCGAATTATTCCAACCATATAGTGCTGAAACCACTGAATTACTGGATGATAGAAACACACTTTTTTGATAATCCTGATTTTTCACAATCAAGGTAAGACATGTTATTTCTAAAATAAGAAATAAAAACACCACACTATATTGTATCAAAAAACTAATGAGATTCTTCATGTTGGATGTAAACTGTGCGGGGGGAAATTATAATTAATAATTGGCAATTAATAATTAATAATTAGGAGAAAGATATATATTTAATTATTGGCAAATACGAATTGCATTTGCCAATAATCAAGTTTTTTTATCGAATCAAGAAAGAGAATTTATCTACATTTTTCAATGCAATACCAGTTCCACGAGCTACAGCGCGCAATGGATCTTCGGCAATGTGAAATTGAATGTTCAGCTTGTCGGTCAAACGTTTATCCAGTCCGCGTAGCAATGCGCCACCACCAGCCAAATAGATTCCGCCCATTACAATGTCGGCATACAATTCAGGAGGAGTTTGTTCCAATGCGCTCAAGATGGCCGATTCAATTTTAGAAATCGATTTCTCCAAACAATGTGCAATTTCTTGGTAAGAAACTGGCACTTGCATAGGTAAAGCGGTCATACGGTTTGGACCGTGAACAATAAAATCTTCGGGAGCATCTTCCAAATCGGTCAATGCGGCACCCACGTTGATTTTGATTAATTCAGCCGTACGTTCACCCACTTTAATATTGTGCATACGTCCCATGTATTCCACGATGTCAAGCGTCAAGTCATCTCCAGCAATACGAATGGATTTGTTGGAAACGATACCACCCAGCGAAATAACCGCAATTTCTGTAGTACCACCGCCGATATCAACAATCATACATCCGTTGGGTGCTTCCACATCGATACCAATACCGATAGCAGCTGCCATTGGTTCATAAATCATGTACACTTCGCGTCCGCCAGCATGTTCCGACGAGTCACGAACCGCACGGATTTCCACCTCGGTACTTCCCGAAGGAATACAAACTACCATTTTGAGTGACGGTGAGAAAAGACGATTTTTTGAAGGAATCATCTTAATCAATCCGCGAATAAGCAATTCGGCAGCGTAGAAATCAGCAATTACACCATCACGCAACGGGCGTACGGTACGAATTCCTTCGTTTTCTTTACCTACCATTTGGCGTGCCTTTTCGCCAATTGCAATCAGTTTGTCGGTGCGTTTGTCCAAAGCTACTACCGAAGGTTCGTCCACTACAATTTTGTCATTATAAATGATAATCGTGTTGGCAGTACCTAAGTCGATTGCTATTTCTTGCGTAAATGAAAATAGTCCCATTTTCTTATTTTATTTCAAGTTTTGTTTATTTCTAATGTCTAAAGACACAAGTCTAATGACACAGGTCTTTTGTAAAATGACTAAAGACACAGGTCAAATGACACAGGTCTTTTGTAATAACGTTGTAGGCTAATGATTCTTTTGTTTGAGACGAGGCGCGCCTCGTCTCTACAATTATATCGCTAATTTTTTAAATAGTAAATGTATTAGTGTTTAAAATGACGGAATCCGGTAGTTACCATACTCACGCCGTTTTTATTACATGTGTTGATGGAATCTTGGTCTTTTATTGAGCCACCTGGTTGAATAACAGCACTAATGCCTGCCTCGAAAGCAATCTGAACGCAGTCGGGGAAAGGGAAAAATGCATCCGAAGCCATTACAGCTCCATTCAAATCAATTTTGAAAGCATCCGCTTTATCAATGGCATGTGTCAATGCGTCCACACGTGAAGTTTGACCTACACCGCTGGCACACAATTGTTTGTTTTTAGCCAATACAATAGAATTTGATTTTGAATGTTTCACAATTTTATTGGCAAACAATAAATCTTCAATCTGTTCTGCAGTAGGCGCATTTTCAGTCACCACTTTCAAATCATCCTCAGTTTCTGTTTTTGTATCTTTGTCCTGCATCAAAACGCCATTCAAAAGCGAGCGGAATTGTTTTCCTTTCGATTTTGCATCCTTCAAAATAAGGATAATACGGTTTTTCTTCTGGCTAAGTATTTCTATTGCTTCCAAATCATAATCAGGGGCAATCACCACTTCAAAGAAAATCTTGTTCATTTCCTCAGCCGTTTCTTTGTCGATAATGGCATTTGTAATCAACACTCCACCAAAAGCAGAGATAGGGTCACCTGCCAAAGCTGCATTCCATGCATCCACCAAAACAGGTTTGGAAGCAATACCGCAAGCGTTATTGTGTTTCAGAATGGCAAAAGTAATATCGTCGAAATCATTAATCAGATTTACTGCTGCATCAATGTCAAGCAGGTTGTTGTAGGAAATTTCTTTTCCTTGCAATTGCTCAAACATGGTATCGAAATTGCCAAAGAAAATACCACGTTGGTGAGGATTTTCGCCATAACGAAGCACTTTGGCATCGTTTTGACTTTGACGGAAACCGCTTTCTTCTTCTCCATCAAAATAGTTGAAAATGGCTGAATCATAATGCGAAGACACCGCAAAGGCTTCCTTAGCAAACCACCTTCTCTCTTCGAGCGAAGATTCAGAGCCATTTACAGAAATCAAGTCCAATAGTGGTTGGTATTGGTCTTGCGAAGCCACAATAATTACATCGTTGTAGTTTTTGGCAGCTGCACGAATAAGCGAAATGCCGCCAATGTCAATCTTTTCAATCGTTGTAGGTTCGTCGGCCCCAGCAGCTACAGTAGCTTCAAACGGGTATAAATCTACAATCACCAAGTCTATTTCTGGAATTTCGTATTCTTCAATTTGTGCTTTGTCTTGTTCGTTATCGCGACGGGTAAGTATTCCACCAAACACTTTAGGGTGCAGTGTTTTAACTCTTCCGCCCAATATGGATGGATAACCTGTGAGGTCTTCAACGGCTTGACATGGAATATCAAGCGATTCAATAAATGATTGAGTTCCGCCGGTTGATAAAAATTCAACACCATCGGCATGTAGTTTTCTAATTATTAAATCCAGTTTATCTTTGTGATAAACAGACACTAAAGCTCTTTTAATTTTCTTTTTCTCCATACTACTTTTTACGTTTATTTATGGGATGCAAAGCTACAAAAAAATAGTTGTTTTATCAAATCAATTATTTGATTGATTTTGAGTTGAAACTAAATTTAATATGTTGATACAGAAATAGACAAAAAACACGAAACGAGCTGGGAAGTAGTGATTAGAATTGGCGATTTTGTGTGAGTTGAAATCAGACATTCTGAAGTTTATTCTCATCCATTGTTTTACCTCAATTGTCAATTTCCCTTACATTTTATTGGCAGTAATTGGTTAAAGCTCAATTAATCTAATATATTGACTTGAAGAAAATGATTTGCCAGTTGGCGAAGCTAAATACAACCAGCAATGAATGGGAAGACCCTTCCAAATTATTGGTAAATCTTCTTCAATAGTACCCATACTTCGCACTGCCACATCTTGTTTGAACAATACAAATTTTGAAGCGGGGTTTAAAAACACCAAGTTTACTTTATCGTCGGGTGAAACGCCCATTGACTCATCTAAATTCCATTCCAACTTGATTGTTGTTCCAACTTGTTGTTTTACTTCAAGCAGCGCAAGTTTCTCCAATTTCCCATTCGAAATGATAAGCTTTCTATAATCCAATGTGTAATTGGGGAATTCGCCCTCAATGGATGTTTTCATGGCCAATGAAAGTGCACTATTTATTCCATACTGCCCATCGAAAGTAATTGTAAATACACACCGAAGACAATTCAACTCCTTCATTCCGAAACGAAATAAAGCCCGTTGTGCTTGCTGTTTGGGCGAATTTGGATTTGAAGGTTTTACATATTCTTTCAAAATGCACAATCCATCTTTTCTCACGGCGGCTATAGCACCACCGTATTTACCAGATATTTTTCCGAAAGTTGAAGATTTGAATCTTGCCATAATGATTGTTGTTTGATTAATTTTCTTGACAAAATGATATTTTTTATCACAAGTGCAAAGATAGTATAATCATAGATACAAACCGTAAATAGTACAGTATTACTCTGGAGTATCATCGGAGCATCATCGGAGCATAGATTTTATTAGTACAGTAGTAGTATAGAGGTAGCAGCGATATAGACTCTTTGAAATTTGAGGAAATAGTAGCAAAATGATAGAAATTTGTGGTATTTAAACTTCTACAACTGCAATTTATCTACTGTCCTTATTATGATTAGGGTATTAAAAAAATAAATTAACCGTTTAAAAAACAATTACAAACCTTTTAAAAATAGACCTAATTTCATATATTTAAGAATAAGGTCTCAGATAAGATTATTGGATTTGCTTCTTATTTATATTTTTTTTAAATCGGTATTGACGAATTTCGTTTACTGGTTCATGTAAGTTGTAGATTTTTATTTAATGTATATTATTCCATCAACAGTTCGTTAATCTTTATGTTAAATCTCTGATTATTAGAAAAATAACTCTGTTTTTATTTGTATAAGTCATTGAAAATCAGTATCTTTATAGATAATTCACCCCCTACAAAGACATGATTT
>Ga0247844_1003614_pt1 | contig 22353 bp, 22 predicted proteins | sample LaCtaG_FD_192421 | JGI IMG/M metagenome (GOLD analysis project Ga0247844, IMG submission 192421) | Freshwater microbial communities from meromictic Lake La Cruz, Castile-La Mancha, Spain - LaCruzMarch201714.5m_1 | ecosystem: Environmental > Aquatic > Freshwater > Lake | place: Spain: Castile-La... | reverse complement strand
AAAGTTTAGAAATAATTAAGGCCGTTACTGATGATGAAGGTGGTGAGAGAAAAGTCTCCTGGGCCACAAAGCGGGGGAAGAGTGAATTTGTTTTTAATGGAAAAATAATTATTCTAACAAATCAGGATTATGCTGGGCCACACTGGAAAGCAATTAGCTCTAGATCAGAATGCTTTAGATATGAACTTACTGAAGAAAAATTCATTACTACAGCAATGAAAATTGCCAAAAATGGAATGATAGACTTAGCAAAAGAAGTTGCCCAAGAGATGATTGATCATCATATGCTCGATCTTCGAAAGTTCAGAATTTTTTATGAAACAGCATGTAATAACCAAGAGGACTGGCGCAGTTTAATTCAACATCATTTTGAAGTGAATGACGATCATGATGGCCAAGTTGCAAGTATTAAAAATTCAAAAAATTCGGGGATGCGTGATAATCAACTACGCGATGAGTTTACAAAAAGAACAGGGTTGTCAGCATCGACCTACTACCGAAGAAAGCGCTGCGCTTAAATAAGAGATATTGCTGTCATGACAGTAAAAATAGCAAAACCCCAAATTGTAAAAGAGACCCTATCGTAAATGATGGGGCCTTCTTTTTTGTGTCAGATCCTTTCAGTTTTATGCAAAACCTGTGTCCTCCGCCTATCCCACTAAAATAAATATATTTTGTTATAAGGCTATAGGTAAGAAACTTAAACACCAATTCTGGTGTAAAAAATCACGGAGCGATCATGAATTTTAGAGATCTTTCAAGAGAAGAGCAGATGCTTTTTTGCGGCCATTCATTAGTTGTTGTGGGTTCGGCTATTTTGGCCTTTGCAAATCTAGTTCGTATGTTAAAGGCGGGGGAATTGCCAACTCATACGGATGTGCCGCCACAAACCCATTCTAGCGAAACGAATTATTATAAACGGAAAAACTATTTTCAGGATTAAACCTATGGAGAATTTATGCAACATGAACTTATACAGAGGAGGGCCGAACTTCTCTATGACCAAATAGATATGAGGGTCAATGACTCCTATACTCATATTCCTTACGCATTCATTGACGGCCTTAAGGCTACCTTCGCTCTTTCACGAAAAAGTATTCGCCTTTATTTGAACACCTTCTACAGTCAAGGGCCTGAGTTTGATCTTAGTAACGTTGAATCTTGTTATGAAGAATTTTCTGACTCAATTCCTGGGCCAAGAGGCCTAACAACAATTGAACGTAATCTTCTTCGTGAACTTCAAGAGAAAATAGGAGTGGAAAATGTTAACGTCATCCCTTTTTAATTTGCAAAAACTTGGTTCGGCTAACGTGTCTTCTCAAAACCAAAGTGGCAAAAATCAGCCACTTTTGTCATCAAATACTGACGAAAAACTTGGCTCCTTTGGTGTGCATAAGATTTTTGAGCGGTATTTTCAGGAAGAAATCTCTGGGCTTTCACCGCTTACAGCTAAAGCCAAACAGTACGATCTTGAAAAATTTCTTACGTTTTATCAGGGGACGAACGGACACTTAAATTTGAAGGAATGGCTTCCACGAGATACGAAGTTATTTATTGATGAGCTTCAAAAGCAAAACTATGCGGCCTCAACTTGTAATCGTGCCCTTGCTACAGTGAGAGCGTTTGGGCGTTGGCTTAGGGATGAAGACATCATAAATCATGACCCTTGTCGAAAAATTAAAGATCTTCAACTTCCTGCTTTTGAGCCCAAGAGAATAGATGATCAAGATTATCATCGAATTCTTAAAACTTCAGACGTTCTTTCTATGACCAAGAGACATGAAGCGGCACAAGACTTTCGTAATAAAGCGATGATTATTCTTTTGAATAATTCGGGTCTTCGTATTCATGAAATCCTTTCGCTAAGGCTTTGGCAGTTACAGGAAAAAGGGAAGAAGCTTGTTCAAATTAAATGTAAAGGCAGTAAAGTTCGCGATGTCCGCATTTCAAAAGAGTGCGTGGAGATTTTGTTTGAATATATTTCTTCATATCGTATTTCACAAACTGATTTTCTTTTTGTGAATCGTTATGGTCAAAACTTAAGTCGAAACGGAATTGCGAAGGCCTTGAATAAGATTGCTTCTGTCGCGAGTGTTTCACTACCAGAAAAAATTAAAGTAACGCCTCATCGCTTTCGTCATCGGCACGGCTACAACGCAAGAAAGTTGAAGGGTGATGTTTTCGCAGCATCTCGACTTGGGCACAGCACTTTGAATTATGTAGGTCGCTACGCAACACTTTCTTCCGAGGAAGAAACTGATTTGGTTGAAAAACTGTAATCTTAACCGAACCAAAAGGTCAGAATAATCTGCCTTAACAAAAAGGATAAACATGGAACCAGAAAAAAAAGAAAAGATTGTAAGTAAAAAAAATCAACCCATCGATTGGTTTGATTTGGGAACAAAGATTTTATTAGGGTTGGGATCAGCTTTTATTGGTGGAATGGCGGCCGAAGCGGGAGCATCTACCTTTAGGAAAATGAGTACAACTCAAAATAAAGATAACCTGCATTTGTTAAAAACAGGAACGTAGGTTTTTAAAAACATAGGGGCAATGGAATAAAAGCATTGCCTCTCATAATAAAAGGATTTTTAGATGAGGAAAATTAAGCTGAGGGAGGCAGCTATTCCTTCAAGTTTTACAAGTCAAGATTCCGATACTGCGAGTGTGCTCGAACTATCGGAATTAAGTGGTGAAAAGATAATTTATTCCGATAATGAACACATGGCAAAATCAAAAACAAGAAAAGAAAAAAGGGAAGAACGTCCCTTCGCAAAAAACTTAACTCAGCTTATGGCAGAGAAAAAGATGACGCTGAAAATGGCATCTGAAATTTGTGGAGTATCAACTTCTACAATTTCTGATTGGAAATCTGGAACTACGCCTGAAGATTTTTTAGCGGTGCAAGCACTTGCCTCTTCTTTAGGGGTATCACTCACGTTTTTATTAACAGGAAAAGAAGATCCAAACAGGCGTGAAATTCCTGCGATAGCAGAGGTTTTTAAAGAAGGTGATGCGCTGTTTGATGGTTATGCTTTGATTTCAATAAAAAGATTGATTCCTCGGAAGCCTGAAAAATAATTTGAGGGGGGAAATGATTTTTTTTGAATAGATAATTAAAAGCATCTTACGATGGAGAAAATCGATGAAGTATGAAAAGTATTTAGGCCCGATTCTTCTTTTGACGTTTTCATTTTTGGGAATATTTAGTTTAAGTTATGTGATGCTGCTATCCTCATTGTCTCTAGGATTTATATTTTCTCTTTTTATTGTTCCTCAAAATGAAAACGTTTGGAATCGTTGGTTGTATCGCATTCTTATATCTGTCATCTGGACTTTTGTTTATTGGTTAATCCAAGTTGGTTTAAGTAAAATTCTCGGAAAAGATGTTTCATTACTTGTTTTTAATTTTGCACCGGCCTTGCTTATTGTGGGAGTGGTTGAGTACCTTTATATTGAGGATTCTCAAAGGAGGCCGTTTGCAAAAACGTTAATTCTTTTTGCGTTGTTCTTGTTCGTTTGCGTAAATAGTGAAATGTTTTTAAGAGGTGCAAGTTGGGCAAACAATTTGTGGTTGAGTGGTTTTGGAACACTTGGGCTTTTTTGTGGTTTTCTGTTCAGTCTTTCTTTTTTATTAAATAGTTTATTTAAAATATTTAATAAAAAAATGCAAAACGAAGACCTCTTGAGTTTTTTGCAAAAATGGGTAAGTAAATTAAGTCTTAAAAAAACTCGAATTAGTCTATTCTCCTTAATTATTTTTTCTTTTAGTGCGATATCGCTGACTCTTGTGTATCAGGATTTAAAAGAAAAAAAGGATCTTGAAAATACTGACACAGCATTTCGCTCTGTCGGATCTTCAATACCGATCTTTGTAAAAGACTTTCCAGAACTAGCGAAGGACTTTAACAGCAGATGTATCGACTTTAATGGAGTTCATTACTCAAAATTGATTTATAATTTTAGGGACAGAGACTGCGCTTGGGTGTATGAGCCTACAAAGTTTCTCCATGAGGTGACTTCATTCTTGAAAGGTGAAAAACTGTCTGAAATAAAAAAAACGATTTCAGAGAAACATAATGCCTATGATAAATACTACAATCCCTATTTAAATCGGTTTGAAGCATTTGCTAGAGTTTTGGAGGTAGGTGGATTTAACGTAGACCCATTTAGGGATGCATTTAAGGAAGAAGGTTGTAAATATGTTCTCCTTGCTCCGTCAGGGACATCATTAAGCCAATTATATGCTCTCTTAAAGTTAAATAGCAATAAAGAAGGGTATCTAATTCGATTGCTTCTGAATATGGGAGTTGGTAATTATAAGCTTTTTGATTTTCTCCCTTTATCTTATCAGACAAGTTGTATTGTTACCGTTGGAGTTTTGCGAAATTGGTTTGGTAATGATTTTGATGCAAAAGGACGTTATGAATATCTTACAAATAATGTGCTTAAAACAGCAAACCTTTCTTTAACAAAAAATTCAAGCATGATAGTTAGAGATTTTCTTTGTGCCTCACATTTAAGTAATTTTTTTCTCTCACATGAAGCAAGAACTAATCCAGATTTTAAAAGCACTGTGAACGATATGGTTGGAAACTGCGCTCAGTCTGGCTTTCGTTGGGAATTGGATATTCTTCGCAACGCTGAGGGTATTGTTCGTGATGAAAAGGAAAATCAATGAAGCGGTTTATGTTTCTTTTAGCTTTCTGTGTAGGATCACTTTATGCAGGCGACTGTACTTCGAGATATGCGAGTCTTTTACAACAGTATGATGGCGCGATAAAGACTGGATCTTTACTTATTCAAATTTGCGATAAAGCCGGTGATCTTTCTTCTGACTGCAAGCAAGCACAAGGTCTGTTTACACAATATGATTTAAAACCATTGTTAAGGTATCTTGATCAATACTGTCCCAATATTTACGACTCACAATTTAAATTAAAGGTCGATCAGTACTCAGCTGTTTACGCACAGGTGAAAACGCGCGATAAAAATGATCTTCTCTGGAGAGGTGATCCTGAAAGGCTTAAGGCATTCATGAAAAAACAAAAATTTAAGTAAAGATGGTTTTAAAAAAACGTTATCCTTAAAAAAATAAATTAGTCTGATTTGTTTGAGAAGAATTAGAAAAAAAAGGATTTATATTATGAAAACAATTTTCTTGATTTGTATTTTTATGTTTGTGTTGAGCTGTACTTTAAAAAAAAATTCTTCTAATAATTCATTACCTCAAGGTCCATTAAATTTATTAATGGACAAGTCGTTCAAGAAAGCAATGCTGACTTTGGCGTTTGACGGCAAACGTGTTGCTATTCGTTTAAATGATGGTGATGCTAATGAGTTTGATGTAGATACTGGTGCTATTAAAAATTACTCAATTTCAAGTTGGTGCAAAAGTGAAGATAAGTTTATCGCAGGTTTATTGAGTGATGGAATAATGGTTGCGTGTGGAAATAGCCTATATGCTGTTTTGGAAAATCAACCTCCTAAAAAAATCCATGAATTCAAAGACCGAATTCGCTGGGCCGATAGCTCAGGTAATGACGTATTAGCCCTAACTTCAAATGATGAGTATGGTTATTTTAGTGATGGAAAGTTAATTTTACAAGGAAAACAAGAACGAGGTGAACTGCGATCTGGGGATGGGTACCTAGAGCTTTATCAAAAAAATTCAAAATTATCATCTGCAATATATTTTCAAAATGGAAAGGTAGAGGGAAAATGTGAGATTAGTTCTCAAGAAGATATTTATGGTATGGGAATCATTTCAGGGACTCATTACGCTTACGGGTACAAGCTGGAAAGAGGTGGAGAGGATTTTATATTGGTTGGGATTGATTGTTCTAAAAAAAGTATCATATGGAAAAAATCATTTCGAGAAGATATCTTTAAATTGCCAGCACGAAATAACAATTCTGTAGGAGAAATATCTGTTTCGCGTGTTTGTGGACAAAAGATTTGCCTAAATATTTCGACAAATGACTTAAGTTTTCCAGGGAGTGCTCAAACTGGAGTTTATTGTGTTTCAGCTGAAAATGGAGATCATTTTTGGAGTTCGTTCAATACGTTTAAAACAGACCCACCAATTAACAATAACCTAAATATCGTTGGGCCAATGGTATGTGATAATCAGAAAATTGTAGCTTTTAAAAACTCAGCTCCTTTCATATTAAGCGAAGACGTGACTGCAAAAACAGAAAAGTTTCAAAATTATGTTGCTGATGGCACGATTAAGCAATTAGCTGAATACTCACGCCCATCTGAGATGGCTTATCTTACAACATCAACAGTATTCCTTCCAAAGGTTTCCAAAGGAAGAATTGCGATTTGGGTAGGGGAGCATTTAATTGTACTTGGAAAGTAAAGCATGGGAGATGTAAGAATAAGTTTACAAAAAAATAATTCAAATGAAGAAGTTGGATTATACCGAGTACACTTGAGTTTTTAAGTAAGTCTTAGGCACCAACTACTTTAAAATTGTCAGTGGAGCCTTTTTATTCAAAATTCAAAATTAAAAGAAGTATTTGTATATAACTGTCTCGTTTCTAATTCGTGTAAAAAAAAGAACAGGTAAGCTATGAAAAATAAATTATTTAGAAAGCTGTTGTTTTTTATCTTTGCGGGATTTCTATTCTTCGTTTTTGCATGTTCAACCTCAAGGCACGATCAGAATATAAATGAAGAACAAAAAGTCATTCAAAATGTGCAAAAAGAGCACCCCCTACTTCCACAATCGTTTGTAGAATTGCTAACATCAGATCTCAAACGTGAAAGTAACGAATATCAAGTTTTGGCTTTTAGAGCATCGGCTGACGTCAATAACCAAACAAAAAGTTATTTATCAACAGGTAATTCACAGAAGGCCTTAATGCTTTCGAGCATCGCTGCTGAATATCTTCCGTGGCGAAGTGATGTTAGAAATTTAAAATCGGAAGCAACGAATTCAGTTGTTCTCGTTACGTTGGATCTCGATAAGAATCATCCAGATCGGTGCGAGGGGATATCAGAAAGAATTAATTTGCTTCGAAAATTATCCCCCGATAGTTTAAGTAGGGTTTTAAATTTAAAGTCTCATTGTTTAAAGGTTGATTTTGCCAGTAGTGCTCAGAAAAAAGACAAGATGGACAAACAATTTTTTGAATCATTAAAGAATTTTAAAAATGAATCTGACCCGATTACAATAAGCAACACTGGGGACTTAGAACAGCAAGCAGAAAGTGTTTTGCGGAAGAATAATTCTTTTTCAGTTGATGATTTTCTTTATCGATCTTTTCAAGTGTATTTCGAAAGGATGCGATGGTATCGTTTGCAATGTGATGATCTAAAAATAAAAAACGATGCTACAAAAGAAAAAGACATTACTTTAATTGCTGACTGTCAAAGCATATACAATCCAGTTTTAATACAGCATGAAATTTCAAAAGATCCAGATCAAAGTGTTTTTTCAATGACAATTGGCGATGCACTAGGTCTTCTTGGTATGAAAAATTCTGGAATTCGTTATGAGAATATAAATGTCCCTTTAGATGAAGCAAGAAACAATCTTTGCTACTCATTGGCAAAAGAAATATCTACTTCAGATTGTGAAGTTGCTGAGGTCGAAGATCAAAGTCATGATTATTATGCAAGACCATCTGATAGTAGTCCTTGGATTTATTGTAGGGTCAGTGAAAAAAAACGACTTCAATTTTGCACAACTCCTCCGATAAAAAATAAATATTTGGAATTGAAAGGAAATAATATCAATGAAGATTATTTCCCGGAAATGAATGTGGTTAGAACAACTTGGGTTTATCGTGATCGTGAAGAGGTCGCGCTCTATTTAGGTAACATTCCTAGTCTGAAAAAAAACGAAGTCCTAACTTTTCACCCAACAAAAAAACAACTCAAGGGATTACTTAAAATTTATTATCAGATTGATTTTGCAAATACTTTTCAAATGTATTGGGATGTGAACCATAGCCATAATAAAATGCAGTTTGAAACGTGGTGGAAGAAGTTTCAACCCGAGCGTGGCGTTGGTAAGACCAAATATGTTGCGGATGATAATTCCTAATAGGTGAGTTATTACTGATTTTTTGTTTTGCCCCTAAGCCTCAAATTGATAGATTGGTTTTTATATACTCAAATAACAATGATGTTAGCCCTAAATTGAAGTAAGTAATATTTCTAGAAAATAATTTGCCACTTTTTCTGTCGCTGTATGTGGCAAAGGAAAAGTATTTCATCGTCCCAAAATTAGTTTTTAGAAATGGTATAAGTAAAAATAGGAGGATAGTTTAAAGAGTTTACGAGAAACGATCTTATTCTTGAACAAGTAACATTCTTAGCGAAAATTTAAAAGCATCCTAAGAATTAAAACTTAATTACCAAAGGACATTTATGAAAACGAACTTTAAAGAATTGTTCTTAGACGGACTTCTGTATTGCTTGACGATAGTTACTGGCCTTTTGTTGGGAGTAACTCCGATAATTCTTATTCTTTTTGGAGTGTATGTGATCTTGGTTCTAATTGTTCCTTATCTTCTTATTCTTTTTGAAAGGTTTGAATTTTCTTGCTTTGATTTTTTGCTAGCTGAAAATGTTTTAATTGGTGGGGCAATCGTCTATGCGGTATTAGGAATTGGATTTTCCATTTCGCTTTTTCATGAACATTGTGTTCTTGCATTTATGACTTCTCACCTTCCAAGGGTATTCTTTCTTGTTGGCCGTAAATTGTATTGTTTAAAATGTTCAGCCTAGAACAAGTACCAAGAGATTAAACGCAGAGATATTACAACAAGGAGTTGCTTATGACACTTCCTGAAACGCGTCTGGTTTTTTTTGAAGTCTTGCTCGAGTTGGGTTTTAAAACTCGCGATGCATGGGCACTTTCGTATGATTGTCTTAATGACATTTCTGAAGCCGAGTGTTTCACATTAATCGAGGAGGATTTAAAAAATGATTTTCGTATTAAGGCCGAAGCGATGTTAATCGAGAACGGGTGGTTACGTAGTGCTTAAACAGGAACACATCTTTTAGTTAAATTTTTCACAGAATGTTTTTCCAAACCAAGCCTCACATTCGTGGGGCTTTTTCATTTCAAGGAGTCTGTTATGAAACTTCTCACTGAGAAGATTAAAAAAGCTTTGCCAAAAATTCATGCAACCGAAGGTATATCGCTTATAGAAAAGATGGTAATCTGTAAGTTCTTCAACCCGTGCGGCAAAGGAACTTGGTACGCAGTCGAAGGCCAACTTGAAGAGGATGACTTCATTTTTTGGGGCCTTGTCGATCTCCACGAGCAAGAATGGGGCTACTTTTCTCTTAAAGAGCTTGAAGCAATCAGGCTTCCATTTGACTTGAGGATTGAACGAGATATTTTTTTTGAAAGTGAGAAAATTTGCGATATTTGGAAGGGGTGAAGGCCCCTTCTATTCCTCATCATCAAACGGGCAATCTTTCCCCGAGTGCTTAAGCCATCTCAAATGCGCAAATCTTTCTTTCTCATATCCTGTGGCGATGAAAAGATTTTTATAACCTTTATCATGAAGAACTTTTGCAAAATCTTCGCCCTTCATTTCATTTTCACCAAGACTGCTGTCGATATAAATTTGGGTTGTCTCAGGATCAATTTTATCAAGATGATTTTCAAACTTTCTTGGTGATTCAAGAGTAAGAAGTTTAATTTTCTTTTTCTTCGCAACTCGCTCCCATCCCATTCGAAGGAGCATGTCATCCTCAATATAAACGTATTCAACATAATCAGCGGGGCCACTTACTTTGATGGGCACAAATGCCGAAAGGTTTTTAGGAATGAGAGGAATATTACTTTCAAGACACTTCTTTAAAATATGTTCTTCTTCATAACGACTTGTAACCAAGTGAGAGTCTTTTTCAATTCCTAATTCAGAGATGAGCTTTAGGCCATTCGAATCAGAGCCAAGGAATTCAAAGTCGACCAGATAAGTTGTGGCCTTGTTATTTCCGTTTTCTTTAAACCACTCACGCGCAAGCTCAGGGGTACTCAAATGAACAACTTCAATTTTTGCATCAGCAGGAATTGAAGACTGAAAACGCCCATCCCAAATTTGATGAATGCTTGAATCATCATCAATCACAACAATGCGCGAGTCACTTTTAAATTTTAATTCTCTCACAAACCATGAAGGAGCCTCTGATTTTAAAAGAGTAATTATAATCGTCGTTCCAACTCCAACAGTCGATTCAAACTTAAGGCCACCTCCCCATGATTCAAGTGTGGTGCGCGCATGATAAAGGCCCAGTCCATTGCCTTCGGCCTTTCCGAACGTTTCACCTTTTTGTCCAATCTTTGAAAGTATCTCCGGAGGGATTCCTTTGCCGTTGTCGCTAACTTTTATTTCGACCTTGTCTTGGGCAGAGGTAAGGGCCACGCGAACGTTGCCGCCCTCTTTTAAGGCCTCTACAGAGTTGTTAATGAGATTTGATAGAATACGCTTAAATTCACGCAGCTCAACTTTAGAAAAAAGGCCATAGCTCTCCGTTGTGATATCAAAATCAATTTGCACGCCAAGCTTTGATCTAAACTGCATGCGCTTTTCGGAAACAAGACTTTCAATGGCGCTACTAAGAAGAATGGTCTCAATCTTTTTTTCTTGGGCCACTTCGGCTTCACCACTTTTTTGGGCGCGATTTTTACTTAAAAGGTTATTGGCGATATCGCGAATCCTTGAAACTGAGCTACGAATAATAAGGCGTAAATCTTCAGGTAATTCATTAGCCTCTTTGATCGCCATATCAAGAGCAGCCAATGGGGAGCGGATGTCGTGGGAGACTTGAGAAGCTGTTTGCGCTAAAGATTCCATCCGTTTCATTTCATCTTGATTTTTTTGGAGTTCCATTTGTTTTTGAATGATTCCCAAAAGTTCATTTTTAATTTCGTCTGTTTTGGAATGAGTACTAGATGTTGTGACATGATCTATTTGAAACTCACCATCATCTTGCCATTTTCGAAGGGCCTGAATAGTTTTCAGTAAGGCAGATTTATAGGAAAGAAGAGGGATGATTGAAAAAATGCAAGCCATGAAGGTGATAAAGAAGATGGCCAAAATAAATATTGGCGATGAAATAGCGGCCTTAAGAATATTCAAACGAGAAAAACAAGTTTGTATACTCCCTAGGTTTTGAGAGTACCTATCAATATTTTTTATAAAAGAAATCTCACATTTATTAGAATCTGTTTCAATAGGGTAAGTTAACCACGTAATGCCCTTTGCATTTACCCTTATCTTTTCTGGGCCAAGAGAAAAGAGACCTATGGAAATTTTTTGCAAAAACTGTTGGTCAGATCGAATGAATGCGGTTGCAAGGTCTCCTTCCCAGACGTTGATCGTCTTTAAAAATGTTTCTTCGTAATCATTTTTTTTTACGACAAATGATCCTACGGTAAGAAGCACTACCGAAATGAGGGATAGAGTGATGAGCAGTATTGTGTTTCTTGTTTTTTTATTCATGGCCGACTTTAAAAAGATTGATTTGTGGATATCCCATTGTTGAATTGAGTATTCTTAAATTTGAGATACTTTTTGGATAGTATTGTTCAACAACGACCTGACCAAGTGGAAGCATGAGCCCACTGTTTATGACAAATTCATTGGCCAGACGATAGTACTTAGCTTTTTCTTCATCATTGTCGGATAGTGCTGCTTTAATAATACTCTCTTTTAATTTCGGTATTTCGATGTTGCTGTAGCGTTCTTTGCCGTAGAGACCTTCAAAAAAACCACTTGAATCTTGATCTATACAATCATTTCCCATCAACGTTACGATCTCTTCTGATGATTGCACTAGTTGAACATATTTTTCAGATGAAACTTGTTCAAATGTGATTTTGAATGGAAGATGCTTACTTTCTTGTGCGAGAAAGTTTTTGAAGCTGTTGCACATTTTGTCTCCCGTACAAATAAGTCGAACATTTTTTAATTCACTTTTTTGACAGAGGGGGTCTTTTGTTAGCTTTTCGGGCCTATCTGATCCGAGAAGACCTTTTGGCAGGAGTCCATCATTTTCAGCAAGGGAATAATTTTCGGTGAAGTAATGAAAAATCCCTCTTTCTTTTAAGCATGACCTTATCACTTTACGAGAAGATTCATTTTTATAATCTATTAAAATAGAGTAGGTTTTTAGGAGCATACGTTTAATACCAAAGGACTCCTTTTTAAATGCATCAGGGACATTAAAAAGGTAGTTATGATTGTTATCAGTTATTTGATATTTAAACGTATCGTTTTGTTCTTTGACGATGATGAACTCAATCTTTTTAAAATCGCCTTCGACGTAGTTTTCAAATGATTTAAGAACAACTTTTTCTGGAGTATTTGAGATCAAAAGATACGGGCCTAGACCTATGGGTAACTCCTTATTTGAAGTCCCTTTTTTTAATATCGTACTTTGGATAGTTGTGAGTTTATGAAAATATTGGGCGTCTTTGTTTTCTAATTCTACATGGAGACAAAGGGGGGAAGTCAGTTTGATTGCTACAATTTTTTGAAGATTAAAGCGGACGGCATGAGTTTCTTTTAGTGATTCTTCAAGGTCATAGACTGTGATAGGCGAGTTGTCAGTAAAATGAATATTGGGATTTAAGCAAAGTTCAAAATTGCGATATTCGGAGTCAGTCGCTCTTGTTTTTGACATATCAAGGAGACGACTTTCTATTTGACCTGTTATGCTCATTGAGAAAAGAGGAAAAAAAAGATGTGTGTTTATGTAATGAAACGAATTGATATAATTGTGCCTTGGATCTATTTTCTTGGGTAAGTAAGGGACTCCAACGCGAAAAACTTGTCCATCACTTATTGTGGATTCTTTAGAACAAGCGCTTACAAAAAGAGTGAATAGGATGAGGATATAAATTTTCACACGGGTACCATATAAAGGGACACAGGTCTAAAGCCTAACTTTGCATGAAATTTTAAGGAGAGCGGATTAAAAAAATCAACAGGTACGGTAATCTTCTGCCCTGGTCTTTGTTCTTTGTTTATTTCGTCTACGATAATTTTCTTGATGGCCCTTTGTTCGTCCGAAGAAAGTTGTTCTTTGTCGTATCCAATTAAGCCTATGTTTAATGCAGGGAAATCATCTAAAGGAAACTTTTCGTAATTTCTTAGGAATAGTACTCCGTAAAGCGTGCTTCCTTTTGAAATTGTCACGACCTTTGCATTTGTTGAGTAGTTTCTGATGGCCGCAAAGTCTTCATCCCGACAATGTGGAAGCATCGTCTCAAATTTAGAAAAATAGATTTTGTCATAAAGTTTGATCACTTCGCTTATCGTATTTTCGTCGTTTGAATAACTTACTGTGAAATTATTTTGATGAGGAACATCTTCAATTGAGATTTTGTCGGCAACGAAAATAATTTTTTGAGAATACGTTTTAGTTAAGGCCATAAAGATTGACGAAGGTGGCATTTCTTCTGGCATTTTAAAATTAAAAGTTTTTTTATTTGTGGATAGTTCGAATAAGGATTTGTTGTCAAAGTACTCCCTTCCTTTGTACAGGAAAGAGCAGATTTCACAAGGGTTTTTGAAATCCATGTGATCATAAACAAGTTTGGCCTTTTTTAATTGCTCTTCGAAAGGGCCTTTGTTTAATTCATGAAGAAGTTTTGAGTCTCTTATTTTATTAGAGTAGAGGAAATTGTCAGAAGCTTGTTCATCAAAAGCAAGTTGCCCGCAACAGGGTGTATAACCACGGTTGGGCATGTAGATTTCTCTTTCGCCTTCAGTGTTTTTACGGTCAAGTGATGGACATTCTGATTTCAAAGGATGGTTTCCTATTGCTCGGCCGTCAAACTCTTTCTGCCTTCCTCCTAACAGGACTGTTCCAGGGCTGAAGATAATTCTTTCGTCAAATAGCAATTCTTTTGCCTCAGCTAATTCTTCGAGCTTTTCATAAGTGTACCTTAAAACAATTCTGATATTTAAAAGAAGTGCTTCTGAAATGACTTCTTTGAGTGCTTCTTTGGAGATGAATGGAGCATGGTATTTATCATAAGAAAGGCAAATCTCATCAAGATGAATTTTTGTGAAAAATGATTTTGCTCTTTTATAAAAAGACCCATTTGTTGTGATCGAGTATTTAATTGGTCGACTGACGCTATTTTGGAACAGGATCATGCTTTCTTCATGGAGGCTGGCTTCTCCACCAGAAAAGTGAACTTGAGAAATGTTCTCATTTTCATTTACTTCCCTAATCACTTTATTCATTTCTTCTTGAGTGAGAACAAAGCGTTTAGATGTTGAATCGCTAGATGCAATACAATGCTCACATTTAAAGTTGCATGCATCGGAAATAAATAAGTAGAGTTCCATTTGCTGACTCGCTTTATATCATGGGGCCAGCATTGTTTTTTAATTTGTCTGCACCTGACATAATGATTTGTTGAAGTTTTTCAACTTGTTCAGCACTAAGTTCTCTATCTAGATTTGAATTTTTTGTTATTTTTTCAATGGCCTTGAGTTCGTGATCAGATAAAATTGTAGATAAAACGGCCTTTGCTGTTAGTTGATCCATTTCACTTATTTGCCTTTCATCGTTGGCCATAAGATTGCCTGCATGGGCCAGAATCATTGTTAGGACAAGTGACATAAATTTTTGGTTGGTTTTCATATTTTTCTCCATTCTTTTTTGTGTGTCGCAGTGTATTATTTTTTAGTTTTGAAATCAAGTTAAAATTTAGATAGCTGGGTTCTTAAACTGTCAAATCAGTCAGTTATCCCTAGCAATATGGTTTTTTTGCGCAACTGAATTTATGAGTGCGGAAGTGGAAGATGGTGAAGGATCTAACTGTAAAGTTATTTGATCCATCGATTGGCCGCTGACCATTCTGTTTTGATCTTAATGTCTGGAACAACTGTTTGCATTGCTTCAACTACAATCTTTCCGATTTTTGGGCCTATTATCTCAGCATTTGAATCAATTGGTATTTCAATAAGGAATTCATCATGAATAAAGTTTACAACTTTGAAGTTATTTCTGATGAGACGGTAAAGCGCAATTTTAGCGCCATCTGCTGCTAATCCTTGAAAGGGGGTGTTTCTTGCTTGGCAATAATTGCACTTGCCCCTTACACGTCCAGTTTTAGTTGTAATGCTCTCATTTGTGATTTCTTCAAGAAGTTGGGGCGACCCTATGTTTACCCCTAAATGTTTTGGTGAAACATCTTTTAAAACAGTATTAAAGGCCCAGGAGAGTGCTTCTTGAGTATAGGGTCTACCGCAGAAATCGTTTTTATTGCCACTAATTATACGTTTAAATAATCTGGCTGCTTCCTTGTCGTTCCTGACGAAAATTGGGCATGAGCTAAAGTCATATTTGCGTTCGATTGGATCCTTGAGATATTCTCTCATCTCAGGAAAAGCATCGAGCCATTTCTTTTTCATTGAGGTTGCTTCGGTTTGAGTAAGATTTAAGTTGTAAGAGTTTTTTGCAAATTTAATAAACCCATCAACTCCTAATCCACCAGGAAAGCCGAAGTTTGCGGCCTTGGCCCCTTGTCGTTCTTCTTTCGTTATTAAGCTTTCATCTTTGTTAAAAAGAACTGATGCAAACCACCTATGCAAATCTTTGCCCTCATTGATGAGGTCTTTCATTTGCGAGTGGCCGAATTGATCAAAACAAGTTTGCGCCAAGGTACATAATTCAATCATTGCATAGTCGATAATGAGATAGCGGTTCCCAAATGATGGTGAAAAACATTCACGCATGCTTTGAGGAATGTTTTGGATATTGGGAGAAGAGGAACTTGTTCTTCCAGTATTTAAAATGCTCGTGAATTTTGTATGAATGATGTCAGCATTTAATTTTTTAAGATAATTTAAAAGGAGATTATATTCCTTGTAGTTGAGGTAGGCATCTATAAATTTTGAGTGTACACGGTGGGCCTCAAGATCGTCTATTTTAAGAGAAATTTCATTGGAAATATTTCTTTTGAGTGGTATCTTTTCACCCTTAAGTATTTTTATAAGTTCGGAGTGATTGCCTTCACTCTTTGGTTTATACCCGCAATCAGATAGGACTGAAAATGATTTTTGAATAGAATCTTCGACGAGGCTTAATAAGTTTTCTTTGTTCTGGTTATGTATTTGCATCCCATTTTTTGATACTTTTTCTAAGGCAAATTCTCCAAGAAGTTGGATCTTATGAGTAAGGAAATTGATATAATTGCCCTTCTGAATTTCTTTGTTTAACAAGGACATGATTCTGAAAATATCGACTGCTTTATGTGAAATATCGTTTAGTTTTTCAAGAGGAATGCAATCGTACTTTATGCTTTTGCCTATGCGGTAAATACCCCAGTTGGCATCAATGCTTTTGTTTACCGTAGGTTTTTGCCCTAATATAATCGATGTCATTGTGGTCAGCGAGTAATCAGTTGGAACCTTTCCTTTTGTTGCAAGTGTGAGTAAGCGCCATAAAATAGCGATATCAAAAATCTTGTTATTTCTCATCTGTGAATCAAGGCTGATTCCTGTTTCATTTTCAATTACTGGAATTGTTGATGAAGCAGAATGTAATAGAAGTACAGAGTCATTGTGAATTTGAAAAAATATGTTTAACTCATCAAGAGTGATTAGATATGCTGTCCCTTCTCCAGAATATGCAAACCCTATTACAAATGGTGGTATTTTTTTTTGCGATGAAAGTCCATTTGCACAAAAGAATGAAATCATCTGCCCTATACAACCAATTGATGAGTCCCATGTCCTGTGTGTTAATTGGTCAAATGTTATTTGTGAGTTCATCGTTGTTTTCATTAATTATAATTTTTTCTTCAATGCTCTCTTCATTTAACAGTTTTATTGTAACTTGATGTGGAGGAAGGGTTGTTAAATCTTTGCCTAGGTAGCTGAGTAAAAGTTCTAATGCATCCATAAATTTCTCCTAATGTTTATTGGTGAAAAGGGTGAGTGGCTTTTATGAACCTCTAATAAATAAAATTAATATTTTTTTTAACTTTAAAAATAATTTTATAAAAAAACTATTCACTCTTTTCACTTGACTCCTTAACTTCTTGAAAAAGAAGGATATTATGGTCTTCGAAAGTAGGGTGAAAGAGGTGAGTAGTATGAAGTGGGTTTTCATATATGACCTTCTTTTAGCCTGTAGTTGTATAGAACCTTGTGTCCACCAGCAGTTTTTGAGGTGATTACAAAATAATTTTCAAGATTTGATCTGATTTGAGTTATCTTTTGTGAAAAACCTCTTTCGTTTTTCTCATATGGGAAAATTATACGATGTTTTAGAGAGAGGTCAGACAAGTCTCTACAGAGTTGTTTATTTTCAACCCAATGATAAGAATTCGTTTCTGCCCAAATACACAAAAGATCAAAAATAGGTTCATTTACTAACGTAAAGTCGGACTGCGATTTTTCTAGCTGTGTTAAAAGGTTTATAAACTCGTTTTCTAAACCAAAATGGCCAAATATCCTTGAGCCAAAACTAGCAAAATCGGCCATGCGGAATTTGTATGTTTTGTTTTTGCTGTCATTTGATTTGAACGCCTGAATTATTTTAGGTAAGCTTAAAATTATTTCAGTCATGATTTGGTTTCGATGTTCAGCAATTTCTTGATTGATTTCCTCGAGAGGCATAAAGTCTTTTTTTCTTTCCACGTGGAAAGGCAGTATTCTGTCTGCAACGTCGTCTCTAGTGAAGTCAGGAGTACGAGAAGTAACGCCAATGAAAGCGGCGTTTTGCGAGCGTGATACCTCATTGTCGGAATAAAGTTTACGTTTTTCATTAATCCCACCTGTGCTTGCAATGGCAAGCTTATCATTTAACCATGGAGGTCCCTTGTCAACGTTATCGAAAACAACAAAGTGTTTATTGCTAACGACAGCATCAAAACCATCGGGGTCTTTAGGTAATGCCGTTACTTCAAATTTATGCCCTTCGAGAGTTTTGCCAATGTTACGGAGTATCGATGTTTTTATCGCACCTTTGGGCCCAATAATAGCAAGGATCATTTTGGTGGGATTTATTTCAGGGAAAAACATTGATAGAATTGCAAGGAGCAGGAGCAGTTTATTCTCGCCATTTGATAAAATCTTTCCGCCAGCGTTGAGCGGTTGCATTAACAATTCGTCAATGAAAGAGTTTTTCCAATCTTTTTTTAGTAGTTTAAATTTTGTCGAGTTTGGGTTTTTAAGAAACAAAATGTCGTCAGTGCCGTTTGGAACTTCTTCAATTTTATCGCTTGTGATCTTGTAAATATTGGCACCTTGGTTGAAAAGGTAAAGACATGATTCCTTCTTGTTAAAATAACTAAAGAAAAATATCTTTACCTCCCTTGCGCTTTCTTTAATCTTCGTATGGCAAAAGTTTTGAACATACGTGAAAACGTCTTCATTCTTTTGTAATCCGTATCTTGATAAAAATTGTGCGAACAACTCATCGCTATAGATTGGGATAAGGTCGCAGGTATCTTTTGAGAGAAAGTATGAAGCGTTCATTCCATTATGATAACAAACACCTCGATCTTCCATGTCTGAAAAAATTATATTTGCTACCGCCGTGTTAATTGAATGCGGTTTTTCTTTTTCATTTCGGCTGTTGAAAATTTCTTTTTTTATGCTGTCAAAGTTTCTTGTGTGTAGTGTTCTTTTTTTCGAAAGTTTTTTGATTTTTTCTATAGCATCTTCGGGTGAAGAACATGTACCAATAAAAGAATCTAGATCGCTGTCTTCGTCCGGAGTTGTGAAGGCCTCGAGAGTGAGAAAGTTTGTAGCGTTTTTTACAAGTTGAAAACCTGCGCCACTTGGATCGTTATCGTAGCATGCGACTGGATTTCTTTCGATGTTTTTAATGGTGATATAGTCTGCATTATTTACGCCACCGACTGCGCAAGCGTGTTGAAAGCTTTGCTCAAACAGTGATTGTAAGGAAAGAAAATTGAATTCACCTTCCAACACAAGCAATCTGTCTGTTAATAGAAGTTTGCATTCATTGTTTGGGGTTACGAAAGCAGTTCCAAATACGCCGATCTTTTCTCCCCATTTGTGCATTCGTGTTTTTTTTGAAAATGGTTTGCGAAAACGAACGCTTGTTATCTGGTGATGCTCATTAGTGTAGAAGAAGGCGAGCCAGCCTTGATACTTATTAAACATCTCTTGGTTTATATCTTGAATTGAAATGAGTATGCGTGTTAGTTCTTCTATTTTATCTGCTATCGGTTTTTTGGGTTTCTCCTTTGCTAAATGCTCAATTGAATGTTGAATTGTAGCTTTTAGGCGGATGAAGTAGGGCTCGGGATCAAAATTCTCGGGGACTTCTCCTAGCATAAATATCTCAACAACATTTTTTTTTATTTTTCTTGATTGCAGATATTTTGAGCATTCGCTTGCATTGCTTTTTACGCCTTCAAGTAGTTTGGAATTTAAGGGTAAGAAAACATATTGGTACAATAGTGACTGGAATTGGTTCTCGATATCTTCGGATTCCGTAAATTTTGTAATTGTTTTATTGCAGCAAGGGTGAAAACATTTTCCAAGGCCATCATCTGATTTTATGGAAAACGAATCGTTACCACAAAACGGGCATTCACCTTTGCGACCAGGAGCAATTGAAATGTTATATTTTTTCAAAATATAGCTAGAGATATTTCCATTATTCATCGCCAAACTCTTTGTTCTTTGTGGCAGAATTTTTTAAAGTTTGGCGTATCTTTTTAACTTCATCTTCCGTCGGTACAAGCCAACCGTTTATGATGGAAGATAATCGAAATGGAGAAATTTCGAGTACTCGTGCGGCCATTCGGAGAGTGCCGTGTTTTGTTTTTAAGTTTTGTTTTAGCTTTAAGCGATTTGATGAATTGGAGAACATAACCCATACCTCTTTCGGCTCCCTTTAGAAGAGACGAATCGGGCCGGTTATTAAGGTTGAGTCTTCCAAATAAAAAAAAACAATGAGTATTTCCGTTGGCCCGTAAATTAATTATCAACAAAAAATTTAAAAAAATCAACAACAAAAACTAAATGTTTACAAGAAACTAAATCTATGATTAATTTGCTTATGGCTTTAGAAACAAAACTTTTAGGATTAATTAGAGAAGAGTTAGCAAAGGGTGAAATCACCCAGCTAATGCTTGCTACCAAGTTGGGACTTACTTCTGTTGAGTTATCTCAATGGAAGTCAGGTTTGAGACTTTCTCCTGACCCTCGCAATATTAAAGACATTGAGATTTTAAAAAATATTTCAAATTACTTTGATTTACCGTTACACGAAGTCATTCTTTTATCATTACCTCTAGAAGAAAAAAGTTATCACCAAATTTCTTCTTCCTTTATAAAGGGTTTTGAAAAACGTTCAGCAGAATTAACAAATAAAAAAGTGATAAAGCCTGCACTTGAACGACTTATAAAAAACTTAGAAGCTTCGCCAGAATTTATATCTGTTCTTGAAGTAGCACTTAAAAATTATGTAGAAAAGATCAAAAATATAAAATGGATTGAAAAGTGAAGATTGATTTGAAAGGAGAATGTAAGTAAAAATATTTTATTAATGCCATCGAAAGTTGATTAAAGCTGTTTGTGATCTTCAGATATATCGACTAGGCATTATGTCGGTTCACTAGCTCTGTTTGCTAGTTGATTGTGGCGAAAGTATTTTTATGAAACCTCCAGTTGATCTTACGGTGCTCTTTGACAAGCGAATATGGAAAATTGATGATGTTGCTCATTTTGTAAATTGCTCGCGAGGGCACATTTATAACTTGGTCAGCAAGAAGAGAATTCCTTACAAGAAGTTGGGCGGACTCCTACGATTCATACGGGATGACATCCTGGAATGGGTTAACAATGGAGGATACGTATGACCCAAGCTTTAAATTCAACGGTACGCTATATAGCGACTGAACATAACGGTATTCGTAAAGATACTGTGCATGGCAATTATCAGGCTTATAAATATGTGGTTGGGAAAAAAGTTTCAAAAACATTTAAAAAAATAAGTGATGCTATTCGTTGGCGCAATGGCACTTTTGTTGAAAAACCTTTAGCCGTGTTTGCAAGTCCTGTATCAGTTTTGTGTGCTGAGAAAGATTTTAATGGGCGACAGACGGAGCTTACTTTTGGTGAGCTTTGGAAAATCTATCGAGAAGTAAACTTGCAAAAGTTTGAAAAAGCTACAATCGAAACTAATGATTTTCTAAGTACAATTTGGAATGGGGTATTTGATGTTAAGATGCACGAGCTTAATCCTGATCTTTTAGATGAGTACATTAGGGAACAGAAGCAAATGGCGATAATGAAGAATTCGCAAAGATATAATTTTGATCATCCTTTAAAACTTTTACGTACAATTTGTAATTGGTATAAAGGTAATAAAGATTTTAAATTTTCAAATCCAGTTCTTCAACGGCACTTTTTATTGGGAGTGATTAAGCCTACTCCTGAACGTGAAAAGAAATTAAGTTCTGAAGAGTATCTTCTTTACCGAAATGCTTTAGAACCATTTTACCGTGATTTTTCTGTGACCCAATTTTATGGTGCGGATCGTGTCTCTGAAATAGCTGGGCTACAGTTTACGTGTGTTAACTTCGCTAAGCGAACGATGACCATAAAATATGTTGTAGTTTGGAATAAGAAAAAGTGTTTTGTAGATTTAAAAACTTACACAAAAACGCATGAAATTCGTCACGTTCATATGAACGATGATCTTTACGAGATACTTCAACGGAGATTGAAAGAGAAGCATCCTTCGTCGGATTATGTGTTTCATGAAGAGGGGCGGCCGCTTAGTTATCGTAAAATTCAGTACCAGTATAACAAGGCCCTTAGGTTGTGTGGGCTTAGTCATCGTTACAGTGGAACTCACATAATGAGACATAGCATGGCCAGCATTACGAGAGACGTCACTGGAACCTTGGAGCATACTCAAGCGGTGACGGGCCACAAGGATCAGCGAATGGTGCAACATTATGCGAGCATGCCTGAAAAGCGTAACAAAGAAGCTGTCGAGCAGGTTCAGATGCATCTTCGAAAGTTAAGCGGTGCAAATTTAAATGAATCTGAAAACTTAGTGAGCGGTGGTGAGCAAAATGAGTAGATAAAAAAAAAGCCCTGAAAAATCAGGGCTTTATAAAAAAATGGCGGGAGCGAAGGGACTCGAACCCTCGGCCTTCTGCGTGACAGAAAGTTTCAGCAGAATTTGGCCATTTTTTGTAATTGCCTAGAATCTTTAGAAAACGTTAGTAATTTCTGGATATTAAGTCAATAAACAAGGCGATCAATTTCGGTCGTTTTCGGGGCGTTTCTGGAGGCCGTAGGACATCGGTAGGACATTTATCGCGCTTTCTGCGCCATTTCTGCTTCGGAAGCAGAAGGGCCTTTT
>Ga0247844_1003612_pt1 | contig 22359 bp, 16 predicted proteins | sample LaCtaG_FD_192421 | JGI IMG/M metagenome (GOLD analysis project Ga0247844, IMG submission 192421) | Freshwater microbial communities from meromictic Lake La Cruz, Castile-La Mancha, Spain - LaCruzMarch201714.5m_1 | ecosystem: Environmental > Aquatic > Freshwater > Lake | place: Spain: Castile-La... | reverse complement strand
GGCTTCCTTGAGTATCGAGACAATCTGGGTCTCGGTGAATCGACTTTTCTTCATGGTGGTTGGGGTGAACCCCGCAACCCTCTTACTCTATTTTTGAACTGTCGCGCAATCAGGGAAGCCGACAAATAGTCTGATGCTGAAAATCAGAGACTGCGGGTTTTGATCTCTGCCGTGATTTCCTCGATGAATTCTATCAGAGGCTTCGCGCCGAGGTCGTCTTGGTCGCGGTGGCGGATGGAGACAGTGCCTTCTTCGGCTTCGCGCTGGCCGATGACGAGCATGTAGGGGACGCGGTCGAGGCGGGCGTTGCGGATTTTCGCGCCGATCTTGTCGCTTGTGCGGTCCACGGTGAGGCGGACGCCGACATCGGCGAGTTGGGCGGCGGCGGCTTCGGCTTGTTCGAGGGTTTTCTCGGAGATTGGGAGAATGCGGACTTGTTCTGGGGACAGCCAGGTTGGAAATTTGCCTTCGAAATGTTCGATGAGCAGGCCGGTGAAACGTTCCATCGAGCCAAAGGGCGCGCGGTGGATCATGACTGGAATGTGCGGCTGGTTGTCCGCGCCGACGTAGCTGAGGCCGAATCGGACGGGCAGGTTGTAGTCCACTTGCACGGTGCCGAGTTGCCAGTCGCGGCCGATGACGTCTTTGACGACAAAGTCGATTTTCGGGCCATAGAACGCGGCCTCGCCGATTTCCTCGGTGTATTCGACGCCGAGCGTCTGCACGGCTTCGCGGAGTGCGGCTTCGGCCTTGTCCCAGTTTTCCGGGGAACCGACGTATTTGTCGCTGTCGGGATCGCGGAGCGAGAGGCGGACGCGGTAATCGTGCATGCCGAGGGTTTTGAGGACTTTTTTCACGAGGTCGAGGCAACCGGTGACTTCGGCGGCGACTTGATCGGGAGTGCAGAAAAGGTGGGCATCGTCTTGAGTGAAGCCGCGGACGCGGGTCATGCCGCCGAGTTCGCCGGATTGTTCCCAGCGATAGACGGTGCCGAATTCAGCGAGCCGGACGGGAAGGTCGCGGTAGGAGTGGTGATCGCTCGCGAAGATCTTGATGTGGTGTGGGCAATTCATCGGCTTGAGCAGGTAACCTTCGTAGGTTCCATCGGACAGGCCGTTGATGAGGGTGGCGCAGGTGGCATCTTCATCGGCGAGTTTATCCAATACATCGCGCTCGGCGATGGCTGGGAACTGGCTTTCCTGATAGTAGGGGAAATGGCCGGAAGTGCGGTAGAGATCGAGCTTGCCGATGTGCGGGGTGAAAACTTGTGAGTATCCCTGTTTGTCGAGTTCCTCGGTGATGAAGTCTTGGAGTGCGCGGCGGACGAGGCCGCCTTTTGGTTTCCAGAGGATCAGTCCTTGGCCGACCATTTCATCGATGTGGAAAAGCCCGAGTTCGCGGCCGAGGCGGCGGTGGTCGCGTTTTTTGGCTTCTTCGAGCCGGTTCAAGTGCTCTTCTAGCAACTCCTTGCTTTCAAACGCGGTGCCGTAGAGGCGTTGGAGCTGGCCTTTCGACTCATCGCCCAAGTAGAATGACGACGAGACCGACATGAGTTTCACGTTTTTGCACTTCGAGGTGTAGCCGACATGTGGGCCGGCACAGAGATCGATGAAGTCTCCGTTTTGGAAACACGAGATTTGTTCGCCCTCGGGGATTTTGTCGATGAGGTCGAGTTTGAAGCGGGACGGATTGCCCGGGCGCTCGGTGAGTCCGCCGAGGCGGCCGGATCCGGCCATGGCTTTCGCATCGTCGCGGGAGATCGCCTTGTAGTCGAATTTCTGGTTTTCCTTGGCGATTTTTTTCATCTCTGCCTCGATTTTTTCGAAGTCGTCCGGAGTGATCCGGTGCTTCATTTCGAAATCGTAGTAGAAACCATTTTCGATGGGCGGGCCGTAGGCGAACTGGGCGTCCGGCCAAATGCGCAGGATGGCGGTGGCCATGACGTGGGCGCTGGAATGGCGGAGCCGCTCCAGGTCGGTCATTTGCTGGCGTTGGTCGAGAGTCTTGCGTTCATTCATGGCGGGGAGAGGGAAACCCTGAGGGGCGGGTTTGTTCAAGGGGCAATTTGTGAAAAACCCGTTCTCGACAGAGCGGAAAACCGCGCCTAGATTCCGCGCTCTTCCACCAAACCATATGATCCGCAAACTGATTCCCGGTGCCTTGGCTCTCAGCCTTGTCACCGTCACCTCCGCCCAAACGCCGGCTCCCGATTCTTCGAAGAAGGAAGCCACCACCCCACCGATCGAAGCCCCTGCCGCGCCTAAAATGGAGCCAGCCGTCATTAAGGCGGACTCCTCTTATGCGCTTGGTTACCGGACCGGTGGCACATTCGCCCAGCAATTCGGCCGTTTCGGTGTCGGTGCTGACGACCTCGATCAAGCCACATTCATCAAGGGTTTCATGGCCGCCGTGAAGGGCGACAAGCCGGAGCTCTCGGAAGAAAAACTTCAGGCTGCGATGCAGGCTTTGGGCGATATGCTCCAGGGCCGCGAAAAGACCACAGCCGCTTCCAACCTCGAGGCTGGTAAAAAATTCCTCGATGAAAATGGCAAGCGCGCAGGCGTAACCACCACCAAGAGCGGGCTTCAATATGAAATCATCGCCAAAGGCGGTGAGGAAAAATACGTAGCCCCCAAGGAAGGTGCCGAGGACAACAAGCAGTTTCTTGTCAACTACAAGGGCACGTTGATCAACGGCAAAGAGTTTGACGCATCACCTGCAGGCCAACCGGTTCCGATGACGTTGCAGGTCGTGCCAGGCTTCAAGGAAGCGCTCACTACGATGCCGGTCGGTGCCAAGTGGAAGGTCTTCTTGCCATCCTCCCTCGCATACGGCGAAGAGCGCCGCAGCGCGGATATCGGACCCAACAGCGCGTTGGTGTTCGAATTGGAACTTGTTAAAATCGAAGACGCACCCGCACCGCAAGGCGGCGGCATGCCATTCCCAATGCCAGGCGGCCCAGGTGGCCCAGGTGGCCCAGGTGGCCCAGGTGGCCCAGGTGGCCCAGGTGGCGAATAAGCGCCTGATATTCAAAAAACAAACAAAGCCACTGGGATTCTTTCCAGTGGCTTTTTTTATTTTGCTGCGGATTTAGGGAGAGGGAGATTGCAATGGCAATGCATATTCCGCCAGTGCCATGAGGGCAGATTTGGCGTGATTTTATGGAGTGCAAAGTGGTCTGTAAATTCTCCAAAATTTAAGCTTCCTGCCAGGCCGGAAATGGAAATACTTCCGCCCCGACCGCAAGGTCACTGGCCGGCTTAGCTCAGTTGGTAGAGCAGTTCATTTGTAATGATCAGGTCAACGGTTCGAGTCCGTTAGCCGGCTCCATTTTTCCATAACTCAGGGTTTTGGGAAATCCTGATCAGTCATCCTCATCCTGATAGAGTTGGTGGAACTTGATGGCTTCCACGGCAATCATGGCGGCAGTTCCGAAGATGGTTTCCACGCTGGCCGTTCGGGGCACTTGCGCGGCAGGGCGGGAGAGTCCGAGAATGAGTTGGCCGTAGTTCTGTGCATTGGCAACATGCTGCAAGAGCTTGAGCGAAATATGGGCGGCATCGAGATTTGGGAAAACCAAGACATCGGCAGTCGGGCGGATACCTGCGGCGGGCATTTTGATTTCTGCTGCTTCAGGATCGATTGCGACGTCGGCCTGCAATTCGCCTTCAATATCGATTTCTAGGAAATGTTTGTGGACTTCGGCCAGTGCGAGTGCGGTGGCGGCAGCCATGCGCCGGGCGTCGGGAGTGCCGGCACTGCCTTTGGTTGAATGGCTGAGCATGGCGACGAGTGGTTTTCGTCCTAGGAAATGGTGAGCCAATTTGCCGGTTTCGAGTGCGATGGCGGCGAGTTCGGAGACGTCGGGGTTCGGAATAAGTCCACTATCAGCGAGTAACAAGAGTCCGGAGCTGCCGAGATTATTGAGGTGAGAACCAACGAGGATGGAAACCCCGAAAATTTTTGGCACGGTGGGTAGGGGTTTGATGGTATGGAGCAGTGCCCGGAAAAACGCGGCCGGCATGGCCTGATTTCCGCCGACTAGGGCATCTGCCTGGCCGTATTGGACCATCAGGGCACCGAAATAGTGCGGTCGGGCAACAATTTCCTCGGGATTCCCGAGTTGGCGTGTCCGGTAACGGTCCATGTTTTCGACGCGCTGGCAGAACAACTTGAAGTCCGAGGCCGTGGGTGGATCGATGATGTGGATGAAGGTGAGCGGTACCGCATGTTTGGCGGCGAGGGCCCGGATGCGGTCGCGGTTGCCGAGCAGGATGGGGGCTACGACCTCTTCTTTGACGAGTCGGGCGGCGGCCCGGATGACGCGGATGTCCTCGCCCTCAGTGAAGACGACACGTTTCGGGTGCCTGCGGAGTTGATCGAGGAGGCGGAGGATGACGCCATTGACGGGCGGCGTTTCTGTGGGGAAATCGGACATGGAGGCACGGGTGCTTGCACTGCGGGAGGAGTGTAGTATTTCTTCTGCGAGCGATTCAATCCGATTCATCCAGCGTTTTATGCCAGCGAATTATCACACCCACACGCCGCTCTGCCGTCATGCCGAGGGTGAGCCGGAAGCCTACGTCGATGCGGCTGTCGCGGTGGGACACACGGAATACGGCATTTCTGATCATGCGCCGCAAGTGCCCGAGCCCTTCGATGATTGGCGGATGTTGGAAGCGGAATTGCCTGAATATTTTCACTGGATCGAATGCGCGCGTGCCCATGCCGCTGGGCGGATTCCCATTCGCAGCGGCTTGGAGTGCGATTGGCTCACCGGCTGCGAACCATGGATCACGGAGCTCGCCGAGCGCCATGATTGGGATTACTTGATCGGCTCGGTTCACTATTTGGGAGACTGGGATTTTGATAATCCGAAGTGGCTCGGCCGCTGGTCGGAAAGCGATGTGGATGCGGTTTGGTCGCACTACTGGCAAACTTACGCAAAGATGGCGGAGAGCGGGCTTTTCGACATTCTGGGCCATCCGGATCTGGTGAAAAAATTTGCGTATCGTCCGTCTGGCGACCTTGCCCGGTATTACGAACCGGTGATTGATGCCATTGCGGCGTCGGGTTGTGTGATCGAGCTCAACACGGCTGGCTGGCATAAACCCTGTGCCGAAGCGTATCCCGCGCCGGGCTTTCTCGAGTTGGCGTGTTCGGCAGGTGTGCCGCTTGTGATTTCGTCGGATGCGCATGCGCCGCATGAAGTGGGACGGGATTTTGATCGAGCGATCGCGCTTGCGAAAGCCGCAGGTTATCGGGAAACGCAGTTGTTTGAGAAACGCAAGAGAAGGAGCGAGGCGCTCGCTTGAGGTGGGTGACGGCGTCAATTTTTCACAACGAAAGAGGGAGACTCCGTACGTGCAAGGAGTGCGCTGGGAGAGTGTCCGGCTTCCCGAAGAGTGGCGATGGCGAGGGAATCGCAGCGTTTTGCGAGACGTTTTCCTTGCTCATCGAGCATGAGTTCGTGGTGTAGATAGACCGGCTCCGGTAATTCTAACAGTAATTGTAACAAGCGATGAACGTGGGTGGATGGCAGGAGATCCTCGCCACGGGTAACGTGGGTGATTTTCTGGAAAGCGTCGTCCACGACGACGGCGAGATGATAGGCGGGTCCGATGTCTTTGCGGGCGAGGATGATGTCGCCTAACAAATTTTGGTTTACGGCGATGGTGCCGAAGCGGAGGTCATGGAATGTGAGTGGGCCGGTGATGGCGGCGGCTTTTTGGGAATCGAGCCGCCAGGCATGGGGGATTCCGGCGGCGAGTTTGTCCACCTGTTCGGATTTGGCTAGCCGCAGACAAGTGCCCGGATAGATCGGGCCTTCCGGGCCTTGAGGTGCGCCGCTCATTGCCGCCCATTCCTCTTGAATTTCCTTCCTGGAGCAGAAGCACGGATAGATGAGATCTTGCTCGCGGAGAGTATTGAGTGCGGATTGGTAGGCAGTGCTGCGGTGGGTCTGACGTAGCGGTTCCTCATCCCATGGCAGGCCGAGCCATTGCAGGGCTTCTTCGATTTCCTGATAGAATTCGCCGCGCACGCGAAGTGCGTCGATATCCTCGAAACGCAGTAAAAAACGCCCATCGGCTGTCGCGCGGGCCAGATCATGAGCTATCCGCGCCGCGAGGGCATGCCCTAGGTGCAGCCGACCCGTGGGGCTGGGAGCAAACCGCGTGCGGATCGGCATGGATGGAGGATTCATTCGGGGACTTTGACCACGCATAACAATGGCGAGGTCCGAATAAAGAAGGTTTCCGGCCGCGATCAAAGTGGTTATTTAAAAAGGACGTCCACGCCCATGGCGGACTTGCGGAGGAATTTGGGCATTGCGGCGGGGTCGCGAGGGCGGAGGGCGCGGTAGGCAAGGCCGGATAGATAGAGGATGAATAAGCGGTCGATGATGCGGTAGCCGCGTTTGCGGCGGAGCAGGACGCGGGCGGCGAAGGCGAGCGAGCGGCGCTTGATGGGGAAGGGGACGAAGGAGACTTTGACGCGGTAACGGGCGCGGCCGTCGTGGGGCCAGCGCTGTTTGTAAGCTTTCTTGGCGGTCGTGATTTCTGTGGTGATTTCTTCGCTGTAGGGCAGGAAATAGTAACGACGGGCGAGGCGCAGAAGGTTGAAAAAATCGCGCATGTGTTCGATGTCGTCTGCGGGCAAAGCGGTTTGTTCCGCCAGCTCGATCATGCGGGGAAAAAGCAGCGCGGCTTCTTCGCCGGATCGGAGCGCTTTGTCTGGATCGCCGACGAAATGCCGCATGACTTTGCGCACACCGTGGTTGATGAAAAGCGAGTCCCAGTAAACATGCAGCAATGGTGGAATCCGGACTCGGCGGAAGAATAATTTCTGGCGTGCGAAATCGCCGATGTAGAGCAGATCGGCGATGAGGGTTTCCGATGCTTTTAACAGCTCGGTCACGGCTGCGGCGTTTTCGGTTCCGACGACGGACTCGACAGCTTTTTCCGGAACATCGTGGTCTTTAAACACGGCGATGGCGGCGGCGGTGTTGAGGCGGATCCATATATCGAGGTTGGAGGTTTCGAGAAAGGCCCTCCGGCGGAAACGATGCCAGCCGCCAGTTTGGCACCAGACGGACATGCCGACGACATTTTCCGCTCCTGTGAGTTCTTCGGCAAAGCGTTGGCAGTCCCAACCGATGAATGATGGATATTCCCCGGCACCTTCATATTCGCGGCGTGCCTGGAGTTCGATGATTTTGCGTTGTTTCACGCGGAAGAACGCACGGTTGAGCGGCAGGTAGCGGAAAAAATCGCTCTCGCCGTGTTTCATCGAAACGATCAGTCGCGGCGAATTCAAGCCGGCGAGCGTATTCTGGAGGGTGTCACGATGCCAGATCAGATCGCCAATGCGGTGCGCACCGACGGTCCACGTGCGGAAGATGAGATCGCGACTGCGCTTTTCGAATTCGGGAAGCAGGTCGCCCAGCAGGCGGTTGGTTTCTTTGGCATCGCGCAGGTGGAGGCGGGTGCGGATGGGATCGTTGACGTCGTTTCCATCGCTTTCGCCGATCCGCAGGATGAGGCCGGAAAGTTGGGGAAAATCATCGAGGACTTGGCAGACCAGACCGCGATAGTATTGGCTGAGCGTGAATGGGCTATTGCCGATGCCAGCGGCGACAGCAGGGGTCATCGGCAGCACGTCGGTGGTTAGATAGACTTTCAAGTTGAATTCGTCGTGCAGCAGGTCAAAAAATCCGGCAAATTTTTCGCGCAGTATCGAGATGCGAGCCGTCACAAACGGTTCGTGAAGCGGGTGGTGAGCGAGGTGAGCGAGATCGTCCAAGGTGACGGCGTTGTATCCTTGAGCGGTGACACCCCGGGCGAAAGTCCGCAATTCTTCGCTGATGGCGGCCCAATCGTTCTCGGTGGCGTTTGCCAGATGCATGAACGGGATTTTCGACCAGTTCACCCGCTTGCGGTCATAGCCCCGGAAAAACGGGCCGATGGCGTCGATGAGAAATAGCTCCATGCGGGAAATTCATGGAATCTAATGTTGGATTTTTGATCGGCGAGCGGACATTTTTGACGGAATTGTCACCAAATAGAGGGTTGACCGGATTCTGCGGAAATCCGCGCTTCGATTTGCAGGAGAGGGTGTGGTGATTGACGGCAGGCTGTGGATTGCTCCTAATGCTAGAGCCTAAAAGTAAACGATCATTTCACACTCACTTGCTATGAAAGACTTCCGCGCGCCAGAGATCCGTAATTTCGCCGTAACCGGTCATGCCTCGACTGGGAAAACGTTGTTGTGTGAGGCGATGTTGGTGTGCGCCGGGAAACTGAGCCGGGCGGGGACCATCGAGCAGGGAAATACAGTTTCCGATTTTCACCCGGATGAGAAGGAGCATCATCAATCGATTCATGCCACGGTGATGGCGGAGGAATGGTTGGGGCGCGAACTCAACATCATTGATTGCCCGGGCACGCCGGATTTCATCAGCGAACCGCTCAGCGCGCTGCGTGTGGCGGACTCTGCGATGATCGTGATCAGCGGGGTGAATGGCGTGGAAACCGGGGCTGACGAGGTGTGGGCAGCGGCGGGAGATTATGAGATCCCGCGGTTCTTGGTGATCAATCAACTCGACCGCGAGAGGACGGACTTCGATGCGGTTCTTGAGGAGGCTCGGGATCATTATGGGGCGCGGGTCTTTCCGATGACATTGCCGGTGGATGCGGGGCCGGGTTTTTTGTCGGTGCTCGATGTGATGCGCTCCGAGGTGATTACTTTCGCGGCGGATGGTAGCGGAAAATATACGGAAAAACCGGCTGAAGGCGAGCTGAAGGAACGGGTGACTGGATTGCACCGGCAGTTGATTGATATGGTGGCGGAGTCTGAAGACGAATTGCTAGAAAAGTTTTTCGAGGCGGGCACGTTGACGGAGGAAGATCTCCGTGCGCATGTGCATGTGGCGGTGCAGAAGGGTTTGGTGGTGCCGGTGTTTGCGGCATCGGGTGTGAAAAACGTCGGGGTTTCGCGGATTCTGGATTTCATTGCGAAGTATGGCTCGTCGCCGGTGGATCGGGCGACGGTGGCGGCGAAGAACCTCGACGGCAGCGATGTGGCGGTCGCGTTGAACGACGGCCAGAGTGTGGCATTTGTCTTCAAGACGATGCATGAATCCCACGTTGGCAATCTATCATTTTTCCGGGTGTATAGCGGTGATGTGGTCGCGGGATCGGAGTTGGTGAATGCAAATCGCGGCGAAACAGAGCGGATTGGACAGATCTATCGAGTGAATGGATCGATGCGTGAGACGGTCGCTTCATTGCATGCGGGAGACATCGGTGCGGTGGTGAAGCTGCGCGCCACTCGTGCGGGCGACACACTTTGTGCGGCTGCTCGGCAAGTCACATTGCCGATGGTGGATTTTCCCGCACCTAACACGCGCGGCGCGTTGGTCGCCAAGTCGCGGGCGGATTTGAACAAACTTGGCGAGGGGCTTGCCTCGCTGCGGGAGGAAGATCCGACTTTTGAATATCACTATGATCCGGCGATCAGTCAGACGATAGTTTCCGGCCAGGGATGGTTGCAGCTTCAGATCATGGCGGAGGAACTCAAGCGGCGGTTCAATGTGGAGGTCGAATTGGTCGAGCCACGGGTTTCGTATCGGGCGACGATTTCCGGGCACGGCGAGTCGAAGCATCGGCACAAAAAGCAGACGGGTGGTGCCGGGCAATTCGCGGAGGTGTGGATGCGGATTGAATCGTTGCCCTCGGAGAGCGGCGTGGTTTTCACGCAGTCGCTGGTCGGAAGCAATGTGGACCGCGTGTTTGTGCCATCGGTGGAAAAGGGTGTGCACGCCGCCTGCAATGGGGGGCCGTATGGCGGATTTCCGGTCACGGATGTGAAGGTGGATTTTTACGATGGCAAACAACACCCGGTGGACTCCAAGGACATCGCGTTTCAGATCGCGGGCAAGGCGGCATTCAACGAGGCGTTCTTGATGGCAAAACCGAAACTACTGGAGCCGGTGATGGAGTTGCGGGTCAAGGTGCCGTCCGATGCCGTGGGTTCGGTGCTCGCGGATCTATCAGGTCGGCGCGGACGGATCGTCGGGATGGAATCGGAAGGGCGCTTTGAAGTGGTGGTGGCGCAGGTTCCGCAAGCCGAACTTTATCAATATTCCAGCCAGTTGCGGGCCATCACGGCCGGACGTGGCAGGCATCGGGAGCGCTTCGATTGTTACGAGGATGTGCCGAGGGAGCAGGAGTCCAAGATCATCGCCGAGCATGGGCGGAAGATTGACGAGGAGTGAATGTTGGTTCAAAAGCCCAAAAGGGAAATCATGTTTTAGTATAGCTAATTCGCTATAGTTATTCGTGTGATTTTTAGATGATCCAGTGCTTAAAAAACCTGCTCGAAACAAAGAAGCGAACGTGCCGTTCTCATTTGTAGACAGTGATCGGATGTGAGGCACCGATGTTGCCTGCCGCATCGTATGCGTATGCCTGAAAGATGTGGGTTCCCGTGGCAAGTTTGGAAGTATTCGAACTGAAGACAGCCGAACCCGAGTAACTAGTGCCCACCAGTCGTCCGTTAAGGAATAGTTCCACCTTGGTCACTCCTACGTTGTCCGTGGCTGTGATTGTGATTTTGACGGTCTTGGTGTTGCGATTGATTTTGGTTCCATCGCTCGGTGAGGTGATGGCGACAAGTGGAGCGATGATATCAGCGACCGCTGAGTTTTTGACGTTCACGTTGATCGAGGTGCTTTTCACGTTGTTTGCAGCGTCGTAGGCTCGGGCTTCCAGTATGTAGGTGCCGTCTTGTGAGTTATTGGTATTCCAGGAGAAAGTGGCTGAGGACGAGCTGCTTTGGCTGTAAAGAACTCCACCTATGTAAAGCTCGATCCTAGTGACACTGACATTGTCAGTGGACGATACGCTGACATTGACGCTACTGGATAATGTAGCACCGTTGGACGGTGAGATGATAGCGACCGTGGGTGCGGTGGTATCGGTAGGTGTGGAAGTGGTGACAGCGGCAACCGCCCTGCGGGCGTTGACGCGGCCGTAACCGAAATACACATCGTAGCCGGAGGAGCCGATGTCATCGCTGTTTCTAAGCACCGTATCTACGATCGCCGCATTGGAGAGTTGGGGATTTGCGGCGACCATCAGTGCAACCACACCTGCGGTCACGGGGCTGGCATACGATGTTCCGTTCGAGTTAGCGTAACCGCTCGCACCGGAAAGTGTCAGCACATCTGCACCCGGCGCGGAGATATCGATATAGCTGCCGTAGTTTGACCAGTTTGGGCGGCCGTCCGATGAGTTGGTGGCTGAAACGGCGATGACGTTGTTGCATGCGGCGGGATAAAAAGCAGTGTTGTTACCGTTGTTTCCGGCTGCAGCAATAACGATGACGTTTCTGTTCCATGCGTAGTTCACCGCGTCCTGCAGCGTTTGCGACCAAGCGGTTCCGCCTAGGCTGAGATTGATAATACGCGCCCCTTTATCCGTCGCCCATGTGATGCCTTTGGCGATTCCGGAATGACTGCCACTGCCGTCAGCGCCGAGAACTTTGACTGGAAGCACGGGATTGGCCCAACTCACAGCGGCCATGCCAATTCCATTGTTGGTGGACGCCGCTGTGAAACCCGCAACCCCCGTGCCGTGGCCATTGTCATCCGTGGCATCCGCGTCATCGTTGACGAAGTCATAGCCGACCAGGACTTTGCCGGAAATATCAGGATGTGTGGCGAGAACCCCCGTATCAACAACTGCTACGATCACCTGTGAAGAACCTGTGGAGGTGCTCCAGGCGATCGGGGCCTCGATCTTCGAGAGATACCATTGGAAATTTTGGGTGAAATAGGGATCGTTCGCAGTGGATATCGCATGAGCGATCGAATCCGGTTCGGCATATACGACGTCCTTGTTTCTCTGCAGGGCCAGCAAGACCTTCTCAGCAGCATCTGCGGGCACACGGATCACTCTCACGTTAAGAGCGGGGATGTTGCTGTGCTCGGCGGTGCCTTGTGCACTCAGGAGCGCGTGGAGCGCTGCTTCCGGCATGGTGGCTTTTGGCTTCACCAGCAACTGGACGTGATCGCCGGGAGGTGCTGCGTGCACAAAGGGAACGAGCGATCCAAAAGTAAAAGATACGATCGCTGAAAAGGTGAGAATTTGATTCATAATTGCGTTTTTCTAGGGGGTTTTAGGGGTTTTTTTACTTAAGCAATAGATAGGTTTTTTATTAAGTGACATTACTTGGAGCAGGATATTCAGCCGCGCAATTTATTTTTATCAAATATAATTGAGAATTATTATTCATTGTAGTTAAACAATTTTGAAGAGTAAGGAACCTATGTTGCGCGGGCATACGCTTGAAGATGCTTTCTATTATGTATATGAAAAGCGAAGCGCCTTAAGAGGCGGCGCAACGGATTCAATGATGCCCATCGAGGTCAAGGAGGCTGAGCTTGATGGCCAGCAACCGGTTCTAGCGCCAGCCATCTTTTTCGGCAGCGTGTTTCTCATCAATAACTGCAGCCACATCGGGTCTGCCAAGTCGAAGCGTGGTTTTTGTCACGCCCGGAACTATCGGACAGTTGTAATTATGTCACTTTATTTATGAGAAATGGTCTAAATCAGCTGACCAAGTGAGCGCCTAGTGATGGGCGGGAGGCGAAGATTTGCGGGGTGATGCCTGTGGCCTTTTCGTATTCGGTTGCGAGGGTTTCGGCGATTTCGGACGCTTTACGGGATTCGCAGAGGGTGACGGTGGAGCCCCCGAATCCGCCGCCGGTCATGCGGGCACCGATGACACCGCCTTGGCGGCCGATTTTACGGGCGATCTCGACCATGATATCGAGTTCATTGCAGGAGACTTCGAAGTCATCGCGGAGGGAATCATGGCTGGCGGCCATGAGTGGACCGAGGGTTTCAAAATCGTTTCGGTCGAGTGCGGCGGCGGCGGCGATGGTGCGGGAAATCTCACCCACCACGTGGCGTGAGCGGCGGTTGATGGGATCGCCGAGTCGGTCCCAATTGGCTTGGACATCAGCAGAGGTGACATCGCGCCATGAGGCTTTGCCGAGGATAGCTAGACCCTCTTCGGTGTGTTTGCGGCGTGAGGCGTAGCCACCGTCGGAGAGTTCGTGGTGGACCATGGTGTTGGCGATCAACACGGTGAGGTCCGGGTTTTCGAAGGGGACTAGTTCTGGATCGCCGGATTGGCAATCGATGAGGATGAGGCGGTTGGGTTTTCCGAAAGCAGAGGCGAATTGGTCCATGATGCCGCAGGGGACGTGGGCGAAATCGTGTTCGGCTTTCTGGCAGAGCAGGGCTTTTTCCCGGGTTTCGAGGCGGGTGTCCAGCAAGCCTTCGAGGAAGGTGGCGGTGGCGCATTCGAGCGCGGCGGACGAGGAAAGTCCGGCACCGCCGGGGACTGAGGACAGGATGTAGGCGTCGAATCCAGGGACGTGATAACTGCGGTCCTGAAAGCCGCGGATGACACCGCGGAGGTAGTTTGACCATTTGGGGTCGCCCTCGGCCAATGGTTTCGTGAGCTCGAACACGGCGATTTCGTCGCCAAGTGCGGTGCTGATGCGGGCTTGAGAAGTGCCGTTGGCGCAACCTGCGATGACGACGTAGCGGTCGATGGCGAAGGGCATGACGAAGCCGTCGCAATAATCGATGTGCTCGCCGATGAGGTTTACGCGACCGGGGGCGGCGGCGGTGATGTTTGCCTTGGATTGGAGACTGGCGAGGAGTCCTGCGGCAGCATCGGATACGAGGTCGCTTAAATTTGGATTGATTTGTAACATCAGCGGATTGGTTTTAGGCGGGCTCCGAGGGAGATGAAGAATGTTCGAGGCGGCGACGGTAACTTTCGACGGCGTTGGTCCAGACGGAATTGATGCCCTCGACGGACCGTAGCCATACCGCACGATGCATCATCAGCATGGCGGGGGCAAGATAGAGTAGCTCGGAGAGTTCATTTTTTGATATACCGGTGGGTCCGAGGGTGAGGCAGCGTTCGGCGAGTGATTGGGCCACGTCTGACATTTCCGAATGTTCGAGCAGTGAAACGTGCACTCCGTTGACATAGGGATCGACCACAGCGGCGATCACGCCGAGGCGAGCGGCGTGAGCGGCGTTGAGTGCTGGGTCCACTGCGGCGTGAGCGGCATCGGCGAGACGGATGACGGCAGGCGGATCGATTTCTTCAGGGGTGGCGAGGATTTTGTGTCTTGCGAGGGCCTTGCCATAACGTGAACGGCTGGTCCAGACGGAGACGGGTGCGGAAAGGATGAGGCCTAGCAGGATGGGTGCCATCCAGGCGGCGAAGACGTGGCTGATGTGAAGGGCGATGGCCGTCCAAAGGATTCCCAGAATGGTGGGGAAGGCATGGAAACGCAGTGCATCACCCCAGGAGGTGCCGTCGGTCTCGCGGTTTTGGTTTCCCCAACCGACGGCGCGGCCGAGGATGATGCTGAGAACCATCAGCGTGTGGGCGGCCATGATGCAGGGGGCGAGCAGCATGGAAACGATGGTTTCCAGCATGGCGCCTATCAGAATCGGGAGTATGCCGCCGAAGGACCGGCGGGTGGTGGGCGAAAAGATGCCGAAGGTGACGGCCAGGATCTTAGGCAGGAAGAGCAGCGCGAAAATGGCGAGAGAGAGTATGATGGTCTGCTGGGTGCCGTTGATGTCAAACCAGCGCTCTACATAGGTGGCGGGAGAAGGCAATTGGCTGAGTCCGCTGGAAAATCGATCGAATGCGATCCATGTGCTCAGCAGCAGAAAGACAAACCAAAGGGGACTGCCCAGATAGGCCATGATGCCCATGAATAAATGCATGCGGGTGGGAAACGGCAGCTTGCGCGCGAATATGAGCCACATGTGTTGGAGGTTACCCTGCATCCAGCGACGGTCACGGATGAGATGGTCCACCAGTGTGGGCGGGGCTTCCTCGTAGGTGCCCTCGATGTCCCACGCGAGCCAGACTTCCCAGCCCTCGGCCACCATCAGTGCGGCTTCGACGAAGTCATGGCTGAGAATGCGGCCGCCGAAGGGTTCGCGGCCGGGCAGGGCGGGGAGTTCGCAGAATTCAGAGAATGGCTTGAGTCGGATGAGGGCATTGTGGCCCCAGTAGCTGCCACCGGCGAGTTGCCAGTAGTTGAGGCCGCGGATGAAGAGCGGGCCGTAGAGGCGCATGGCGAACTGTTGGAGACGCGTGAACACGGACGAACCGCGAATCAGCTTCGGCGGCGTTTGCAGGATGCCGAGCCGCGGATAGGCTTCCATCACGCGGGCCATTTTCACGATGTCCGCACCGTCCATCAGGCTGTCCGCGTCGAGCACGAGCATGGCTTCGTATCCTCCGCCCCAAGTGCGGACGAAGTCGCCGATGTTGCCGGCCTTGCGGTTTTCGTTGGTCTTGCGGCGGCGGTAGTAGATGCGGCCAAAACCTCCGAGGCGGCGGCACAGGTTGGTCCATGAGGTTTCCTCTTGAACCCACAGATCGAGATCGCGGGTATCGCTCAGGATGAAAAAATCAAAGGATTCGAGATGGCCTGTAGCCTCGATGGACCGGTAAATCGCCTCAATCCGGGCGCAGGTCTTGGTGCTGTCCTCGTTGTAAACGGGCATCACCACCGCGTGGCGTTTTTCAAGCGGTGCGGTCTTCCCTTCGGCCAGTCCGGATATTCTAACGGACCGCCGGCGTCCCATCAGAATGTCGAAGGCCCCGAAAATCGCGTGGAAGGAGCCGAGCGTGAGCAGGCCGTTGAGCAGGACGAAGACGGCGAGCAGCGGGAAGTGCGCCTTCTGCCATTGCATGCGCCAGAAAAGGTCGGCCAGCCAGAGACTGGCGGCGAGGTTGACAAGGATCACGATGCCGAAGAAAAAGGTCCGTCGGAGAGCGGTGCGGTAGCCGTTGAAGAACGGCTTGCCGGAATCCGGGGGATTTAGATCGTAATTGTCCATTAGCGGAAGAAATACCAGACGGTTGTCGCCCCTAACAAGATGAGTAGGCCGATGAACATGAGGCGGACGATGGGGCGGCGGTCCATGGTTTCCCACCATTGGGCGGCGCCGCTGCCGATGGCATTGAGTTCGAGCGGTTTGGGCACCATGGTCAGAGCGGCGAAGGTGGGACCGGCGGCTAGGTAGGATTTTCTCATGGCATCGACAAAAGCCGGAGGCCAAGGGGCTGGGGTGAGGAAGACGCTTTGCCATTTGTCCGGCATGCCTGCCAGCAGGAGAGCGAGGCGTCCGCGTGCGGCGAGGCGGCGGTTTTCCAGCGGGACGTCGAGCACGTCTTGAGTCCAATTGGCGATTTCCGAGAGAGCTTCCTCCATGGCAAGCAAGCGTGCGGGTTTTTCCGGTTCACGGGCACGGCGGGCGGAGGCGCGCCAGAGAATGCCGCGCACGAGCTCGGCGACGAGCAGGCGGTTGCGCAGGCGGAGGGCCTGAAGGTAGGCTTCGACTGCCGCATATGCCTCTTCCCACTCGCTGAGTTCCTCTTCGCTGAGTGGGCTCAGGGACCCTAGGGAGTGATTCGATGGGCCCATGTTTCAGTGAGGAAATTTTCGCCACGTTTGAGGCAGCAGCGGAGTTCGACCGGTCCGCATTCCGTGAGCTTGGTGCCCTCGGTGGCAGGTGAGATTTGGAAGGAGACGCGCCAGCGATCATCGGGCATCGCCTGCACGGTGATGCCTTGGAATTTGATTTTTTCTGCGTTGTCGCCGATGGCTTTCACGTCTGCGGTGAGTGGGATGTCGCTGGATTTGCTGAGGGCGGTTCCGGTGAATTCGACCATGATGGTGCGTTGTTCGGGTTGCCAGTCGTGGATACCGCTGCGGGTGGCGACCGTGTAGCCGGCGGCCTGTGCGGGATCAGGGTCCATGGTCCAGTGTTGGCGATAGGAAAATTCGAAGCGGTCGCCGGGTTTGGGTGCGGTTGCGGGTTCCCAGAGTGCCACGGTGTTGTCGGAGAGTTCGTTGCCGGTCGGGATTTCCATCAGCATGACGCGTCCGGGCCCCCAATCCGAGGTGGGTTCGATCCAGAGGGATGGGCGCATGTGATAGGCGGCTTCACCGTCCTCGTAAGCAGCGAAGCGTCGATCGCGCTGGAGCAGGCCGAAACCTTCGCACTTGTCCATATTGAAGAAGCTAAACTCGAGTTTGTTGGTGTCGTTACAAATCGGCCGCCAGATGCGTTCACCGCTGCCCATTCGGATCGAAAGTCCGTCGGAGTCATGGATCTCGGGGCGGAAATCATCGAAGCGTCGCCGCGAGTTTTCGCCAAACCAGAACATGCTCGACATGGGGGCGATGCCGATGCGTTTGACGGCGCGGCGGGTGAAAATCACGGCTTTGACTTCGACGATGGTTTCGTTTCCGGGGTGGATTTTGAAGGCGTAGGCACCGGCATAGGACGGCCCGTCGAGTAGTGCGTAGATGCGGGCGTGGGTGTCATCGGCGTCGGGTTTGCGCAGCCAGAATTCGCGGAAACCCGGGAATTCTTCGACGGTGCCATCGATGCCGGTGTCCACGGCGATGCCGCGTGCGGAGATGCCGTAGCGTTGGTTTTTCCCGAGCGCGCGCCAATAGCTGGCACCTTGGAAGGCGATGAGTTCATCGAATACGTCGGGATTGTTCAGTGGTGAGTGGAGGCGAAATCCAGCGAAGCCGCCGCCGGGCGGGAGTTCTCCATGATTTTTCACGAGCGGTCCGTAGTTGAAATATGCCTCAGCGAGTCGAATTTGCTGTTGGTGGCTTTTGGTGAATTCGTTGAGGATGACCGGCTCGCGATATAGATAGCCTGGATGAAACAACATCGCACGGAATGGGAGATTGTCGGTCGCCCACAGGGCTTGGTTCGGATTGAAGCGGATGTCTCGATACTGATCGTAGGTGAGATTGCTCATCCAAGCGGGCAGGCTATCCGTCTTCGGCGCGATGTAGGGTTGGTTCGCTAGATCTTTGGCGCGGCTTTGAATGTCGCTGAAACCAATGTCTTCGCGTTCCCATGTTTGGCAAAAGACGGAAGAAGAGTGAGCGATGATCGCTGCGAGGGTGAAAGTCAAAATCCTTGGCACAGCAAGGGTCATAGAACCAATCTGCCCACCGCGTCAAGATTGGCGATTTGAGAATCTTTCAAAAAATTTTGGGTTTTTCAGCAACGCGAATGGCTTGATAGGTCAGAATTCCATCAAAATTGGCACGGTCTGGGTCCGGCACTAGGCGATCCGGGTCGAAATCCACGAAAAACCGGACCAATTGAAAACCGGTTTTTTCCAGCAGGTTGAGCATTTCGAGGTGTTCGATCCAGCGGATCGTCTGCTGCGATTGGTGGGTGGTGGGTGGATCTCCGCTGAGCGAGTAACGGTGTTCGCGATGCAGGAGTTGACGTGGCCGGTCCAGGCGGTGGCGGGTTTCCAGCAAACCCAGGCGACCATCTGGCATCGTGACTTGATGATCCGGATACCAAGCGTTTTCCGGTAAATCGCCGAGCAGTTCGGCGTAGGGCATGAACATCGTGAGGTAGAGCCCGCCGTGGTTTTTTAGGAACCCGTGCCAATGGCGGAGCGTCGCCTCCGGATCAGCGGCGAGTTGCAAGGTGAATGCCGGGGCCAGCAAGGCGGCGTAGCGGCGGTTGGCATTCCATTGCGTCATGTCCCCGGCGTGGACGACTGGTTTGACGCCGAGCCGTTCGGCGCGGGCTATTCCCAGAGCGCGCATGTCTGGAGAGAGTTCCAAGCCCTCGATTTCGAAGCCCTGTTTGATTAGGGGAAACATCAATCGTCCGGAGCCTGATCCGATTTCCAGTGCCGGGCCCGGATGCAATTTGAGGAAATCCGCCATCAACGGCAGCTCGGACTCATCGTCCTCCGCTTCCCAGAAGGCATCGTGGAGTTCGGCTTCAAGTGAGAGATAGGGTTGTGGCACGCGACGAGGTTGGGTGGATCTCAATGCGATTGCAAACCTGCCGTGGTGGCGGCGGGCGGAATGGCTTGCATGGGCTTGTCATTCGTGCGAGGCATAGGTGCTTCGTTGAGTATGCCTAAACCTTTAAAGTCCGAGTCATCCGCAATTCATGTGGAAGCGTCTGTCCGCTACTCGGGCATGTTGCCTCAAAGAGGTTGGCCGGCGCGCAATCTGCGGTTTTTACGACACCGCATTGTGCCGGGTATGTTCCGGCGGGCCAACGGCGATGTTTTGGAACCGGTGCTTGCCGCGCCGGAATCCGATAAGGTGCGCATCACTTGGATTGGTCATGCTTCGTTCTTTTTGCAATTTGCCGGACACTCGGTGATCGTCGATCCCAACTGGGCGAAATGGCATGGCCCGGTCAAACGCTTTCGCCGGCCCGGCCTGAATTTGCATGGCTTGCCGGAAGTCGATCTGGTGCTCGTCACTCACGCGCATTTCGACCACCTTCACAAGCCCAGCCTGAAAATCCTCCAAGCCAGCGAAGGCATCATCGTCCCGCTCGGCAGCGGCTCGCTCGTGAGCAAGCTCGGCTTTCCCGCCACTCACGAAATGCGTGTCTGGGACGAACTGAAATTCGACAAACTCGAAATCATCCACACTCCGTCGCACCATTGGGGCGCGCGTTTTATTCACGATGTCCACCGCGATTACGGTGGCTACATCGTGAGGGCCGAGGGCAAGAGTGTCTTTCATTGTGGCGATAGCGCCTATTTTGATGGCTTTGCGGAAATTGGTCGGCGTTATGACATCGACATCGCGTTGATGCCCATCGGGGCGTACGACTCGCCGAGCGGGCGTGACGTCCACATGAATCCCGAGCAAGCCGTGCGTGCGTTCGCGGATCTCGGGGCGAAACTCCTCATCCCCATGCACTACGGGACATTTCCGTTAGGCAACGAGCCACACCACGAACCCGTGGAGCGCCTTCTTGCCGAAGCGGACCGCCTAGGCATCAGCGAGCAAATTCTAATCCCGGAGGAGGGCGTGGGCATCGAATGGTGAAGCCCGTTTTTTTTCGGAACAAACTTATCGTTCACCTCTCCCATACCTATGAAACACCTCCTGCTTGGCTTGCTTGCCATCCTTCCGCTCGTCTCCTCTTGTGAACCTGAAAAAAAAGCCATGACCCAACACGCCACTCCATCCACTGAAATTCCCGCCGGAGCCGAGACCGCCACGCTAGCTGGTGGTTGTTATTGGTGCCTTGAAGCCGCCTATCGCCAACTTGATGGCGTTCACTCCGTTACCTCCGGCTTCATGGGCGGCCCCGAGAAAAACCCGAGCTACGACGAAGTTTGTAGCGGTAAAACCGGCCATGCGGAGGTCGTGCAAGTCGTTTTCGATCCGCAAAAAATCACTTACGAGAAACTTCTCGCCTGGTTCTGGGACCTTCACGATCCCACCACGCTCAACCGCCAGGGCAACGACGTCGGCCGACAATACCGGTCCGCGATTTTCTATCATTCCGATGCGCAAAAGAAAATCGCGATGGCTTCCAAAACCGCTGCTGGAGAAAATTTCAAAGATCCCATTGTCACGGAGATCACTGCCGCAGCCGAGTTTTACGTCGCGCCTACAGATCACCAGAACTACTACTTTCAAAACAAATCCAAGAATTCGTATTGCCGGTTTGTCATTGAGCCCAAGTTGAAGAAGCTCAAGCTCGACCACTGAAGATTTCAAAGGCATTGCAAGGTTCTAGCTTGTTGGATTAGGTTCGGGCGGCAAAGCTCATCGAACCTTCATGAAAATTGTTTTCCGCGTGAATTACCACACCGTGCCCGGGCAGTCGCTCTGGGTGAAGCTCGCGACCGTGTTGGACGGCAGCGACGCGCAGATCGAGCAGATTTTGCCGATGCGCTGGATTAGCGACAGGCAGTGGGAGGTGGAGCATGTGGTGCGGGCAACTTGCCGGCTGCGCTTGGAATATACTTATCAGTTCCGTGAGAAATCGAATGGGGTGGAGCTCGATGAATGGGACGGGCCGCGGGTTGCGATGGCGGATCCGGTTTCCCACGAGGCATTGCTGCTGGAGGACACGTGGTGCTCGGCGGGCACGGTGGATTACGCGTTTCAAACCAAGGCATTCAAGGCGGTTTTAGCGGCACGTGGCCCGTTTGCTGACTCACTTTCTCCGGTGGGCGCAAACCACACATTTCAACTTCGGATGGCTGCGGTGCCAAAGGGCTTGGTGCTTTGTTTGTTGGGAAGTGCCGAGGAAATCGGCGCTTGGGGATGGCATCATGCAGTGCCGATGCAAGAGGTATCGGCGAATCTCTGGCAAGTCCGTTTGCATCTCCCTGCGGGTGCGCGCATTGATTACAAGTACGGGCTTTTCAATCCCGCGCTCGGCTGTGCGGTGAGTCTTGAAACCGGGGACAACCGCTGGCTCGATGTGCATGGTTTGGCGTCCCGTCAGTGGACGGTGGTGCATGACGAATGCTACCGCCGGGACGGTCATTCGCCTTATCGCGCGGCGGGGGTGGCGATTCCGGTGTTTTCGCTGCGCGGCGAGCAAAGCCTCGGGGTGGGTGAATTTGCAGATCTCAAACCGTTGGCGGATTGGGCGGGCGAAGTGGGGCTGAAACTCATCCAGATTCTGCCGGTCAACGACACCACCTCGTCTCATGACTGGACGGATTCCTATCCGTATTCAGCCATCAGCATCTTCGCGCTGCATCCGCTCTATCTGCGCATCGAGGATTTGAGTTATACGATGCCGGCGAGTTTTGCCGAGGAGTTGGATGCCGCCCGCGAGTGGCTCAACACGATGGAACACGTCGATTATGAGGAGGTGATGAAGGCAAAAATCCAACTCACCCGCCAGATTTTCACCAAACACCGGAAGGCAATCATCGCCAGTCCGGGCTTAAGGGACTTTTTGGAGGAGCACCGCGAATGGTTGCTGCCTTATGCGGTGTTTTGCGTGAAACGTGATGAGTTCCAAACAGCGGATTTCAGCCAGTGGGGGGAATGGGCGGTTTTTGATAGCGAGCGGGTGGCCGCCATGGGCGATCCTGCGCATCCCGAGTGGGCGGAGGTTTCCTATCACATTTGGCTGCAATACGAACTGGACCGCCAACTCTCAGATGCCGCAGCGCATTTGCATCAGCGAGGTGTGGCGCTCAAAGGCGATCTGCCGATCGGTATTGATCGCGAATCGGTGGAGGCATGGTCGGCACCGCATTTGTTTCACATGGATTCCCAAGCCGGCGCGCCGCCGGATGCCTTCTCGATGAAAGGCCAGAACTGGGGGTTTCCAACTTACAACTGGGAGGCGATGCGCGAGGATGGTTATGCCTGGTGGCGTTCGCGTTTCGAGCATCTGAGCCGGTATTTCGACGCCTATCGGATCGATCATATTCTCGGGTTTTTCAGGATCTGGCAGGTTC
>Ga0247844_1003607_pt1 | contig 22388 bp, 20 predicted proteins | sample LaCtaG_FD_192421 | JGI IMG/M metagenome (GOLD analysis project Ga0247844, IMG submission 192421) | Freshwater microbial communities from meromictic Lake La Cruz, Castile-La Mancha, Spain - LaCruzMarch201714.5m_1 | ecosystem: Environmental > Aquatic > Freshwater > Lake | place: Spain: Castile-La... | reverse complement strand
TCGGGCGGAGTACATTGTCAGAGCAGCTTCACACCGGACCGTTACCAGTCTCGCATGTGCTCCTAGGCTACGACGGGAGAAACCGTCGGTTCCATCAGGTTGCCATATAGAGACTTCCAGTAGAACAATTACTTACGCGACTTCGTGTCGCACAACGATGACCAAGGCCAAGCCGGACGAGGCGTGCGCCCGGATCGGAACCCTTGTTGTGGATCGCGGGGCGGGACGCCCCGCCTCCAAGAACACACACCCGCCACGGCCGCCCGGCGCTATGGCATAGTTGGCAGGCATCGCAATCCCGGAACCCCAAGGCCAGCGACCCAATGCGTAACCAGGTCTTCATCAGCTACCGCCAGGAAAGCCCGGAGCACGCCCGTGAGGTGCGCCGGCTGGGCGAACTGCTGCGCCAGGCGGGGCTGCCGGTGGTGCTCGATCAATTCCTGGTGGAAGAACGGCCGGGCGGTCCGGACGAGGGCTGGCCCAAGTGGTGCGAGGACTGCGCCAACGAGTCGGACTGCGTGCTGGTCATCGGCTCCGCGGGCTGGTTCGCCGCTTACGAGAAGACTGCCCCGCGCGGGATCGGCCTGGGGGCGGCGGTGGAGGCGAGCCTCTTCCAGCAATACCTCTACGACGAGGCGAGCGAGAACCCGCGCATCCGCCTGGCCTTGCTGCACCAGATCGAGCCGGACCTGATCCCGGTGCGGCTGCGCGCCTGGCATCGCTTCCGGCCCTTCGCGGCGGACGCGGAACTGGACCGGTTGGTGCGCTGGATCGCCCAGCGCCTGGGCCTCACCGGCATCGAGCCCCCCACCGTGCGCTGGCCCGAACCGGTCACCTTCGTCCCCGACCTCGCCGACCGCACCCTGCAGGAATGGCCCTCGCTCGTGGACCTGCTGGCCGGCCGCTCGCGGGAGCGCATCCTGCTCTACGAGGGCGGCTCCGGGCTCGGCAAGAGCCTGCTGGTCCGGCAGGCGGTCGCCTACGCCCGGCGGCTCGGCATCCCGGTGGTGCAGGTCGACTTCAAGGGCGGCGGACAGGACGTCGAGGCCGTCCTCGGGCAGTTCCATCTGGACCTCGGCGACCAACACCTGCCCACCTTTTGCCGTGCCGGTGCCTGCAAGACGCATCTGCTTCGCAAGGACCTGAGGGAACTGCGCCGCCCGGTCCTCGCCATCTTCGACACCTACGAACTGGCGGTCAACAACCAGCCGGTGGCCGACTGGCTGGGCCAGCAGTTGCTCCGTGAGGTGGAGACCGCCTTGGGACTCGCCGTCATCGTCGCCGGGCAACAGGTCCCGAGCCTCACCGCCGCCCCCTGGCGCGACCTGGCCCAGCACATCCCGTTACAGCCCATCACCGAGGTCGCGCACTGGGTGCCCTGGATCGAGCGCCGTCACCCGGGGTTCGACCATCGACAAAGCCTTCCGATCATCTTGAAGTTAGCGGACGGTAACCCGGCCACCGTCTGCGCCTTCTGCGAAAAGCTCGCAAACGAGGGCTGAATGACCTTGGACGCGACCGAACTCCTTATTGAAAAACTCAAGACCACCCAGGGCGATGTGCAGGCCCAGGCGGCGCTCATGGCCGAGTTTCGGCTCTCCGTTTACCCGGAGCCGCAGCGGCGCGCCTTGCGGGAGGCACTGGACGCCGCCGCCGTACTCCATTGGTTCGATTCCTGGCTCTTGGCGCAGGTGCTGGCGATCCCGGAGATCGAGGCCAGGGGCCGATTCGAGCAACTCCAGGGCTTAAGCTTCATAGAGCATTACGGCCGCCCGGACCGGGGTCTATTCAATGTCCATGAGGCCACCCGCGTGGGCTGGCGCCGCCGGCTGGCGGCAGAAGACCTGGGGCGCCTGCGCGAACTGTCCGACCGGGCGGCGGACTGCTTCGCCGGGGACCAGCCGGCGGCCGGGCGGATCGAGTGGATCTATCACCTGCTCTGCGCCGATCCGGACGGTGGGGCCGGAGCCCTGGAGTCGATGAACCGGGACTGGGTTGGCGGCGCCCGGCCGGAGGATTTCGCCGCGCTGGCCCGAACGCTCAATGAACTCGAGACCACCGGACTGGTCGCGGGACGGGCCAGGGCATGGACCCTGCTCATCGGCGCCTGGTCTCGCGCTCTGCGTGGTGAGACCGCGCAACTTGCCGAAGTCGCGGCCGAGGTACTCCAACTTGCAAGAGAAGCCGCGGACGGACCGGCCGAGGGCGATGCCCAGGCGTTGCTCGGCCGTGTTTGGGAGGCTCAGGGGCAGTTGGCGGCTGCCCAGGCGGCGTTCGGGGAGTATCTGACGATCAGCCGGCGCCTGGCCGAGCAGGACCCGGGCAACGCCGGCTGGCAGCGGGAACTGGCAATGGCGCACAGTCGCGTCGGCAATGTCTTGCAGGCCCAGGGCAAGTTGGCAGCGGCCCAGGCGGCGTTCGGCGAGACCCTGGCGATTACCCGGCGTCTGGCCGAGCAGAACCCGGGCAACGCCGGCTGGCAGCGGGAACTTGCGGTGGCGCACAATCAGGTCGGCAATGTCTTGCAGGCCCAGGGCCAGTTGGCGACGGCCCAGGCGGCGTTCGGGGAGTACCTGGCGATCAGCCGGCGCCTGGCCGAGCAGGACCCGGGCAACGCCGGCTGGCAGCGAGAACTGGCGGTGGCGCACAGTCACGTCGGCGATGTCTTGCAGGCCCAGGGCCAGTTGGCGGCGGCCCAGGCGGCGTTCGGGGAGTCCCTGGCGATCAGCCGGCGGCTGGCCGAGCAGGACCCGGGCAACGCCGACTGGCAGCGGAACCTGGCGGGGGCGCACAGTCGCATCGGCGCTGTCTTGCAGGCCCAGGGCCAGTTGGCGGCGGCCCAGGCGGCGTTCGGCGAGTGCCTGGCGATCAGCCGGCGCCTGGCCGAGCAGGACCCGGGCAACGCCGGCTGGCAGCGGGACTTGGCGGTGGCGCACAGTCGCGTCGGCGATGTCTTGCAGGCCCAGGACCAGTTGGCGGCGGCCCAGGCGGCGTGCGGGGAGGACCTAGCGATCAGCCGGCGCTTGGCCGAGCAGGACCCGGGCAACGCCGACTGGCAGCGTGCGTTGGCGGTCAGTTGCATCAACCTCGCGTGGGTCGAACGACGGATCGGTCGATCCGAGATTGCGCTTTCGCTTTACGAGGAGTCCGCCCGCCTGTTTGCCGCGCTGGTCGAGCGCGCGCCCGGGTTCGCGCAGTGGGCGGCGGAGTCGGCCACCGTCCAGTCCGCGCTGGCAGACTATCGATCCAGCCTCGCTGGGCCAAACCAATCCCCACCGCAGGCGTGAAACCACGCAGGAAACCGGGCAAGAAAGGCACAACCATGCAACCGATCCGCCGCATCGTCGAGGACGCCCCTGATTCGGTTCCCGTTCCGGAAGATCTGCGTCATCGGCGCGAGCCGACTATCCGGCCACTTGACGAAGAGCCCCGGAAGGCACTACCTGCGCGTCCGCGGTTCAACATTGCGCAGGTCGATCGCATCGACATACCCTCGCGGGATGAACGCAATGCCGGATAGCGGCTATCAGATCCCTTTTCGCACCAGCGGCCTGGGTCATCATTCGGGCCACCGAGGTGACCGCGCGGCCGTCGGTCCGCACAGCGGACCCTACGGGGCGCGGCCTTCCCGTAGGGTCCGCTGTGCGGACCGAGCGCCGCCGCAGTGATGATCAAGGCCACACCAGCCGGAGACGCCGCCATGCCGAATCTTGCCGACCTGATCTGCGAGGAGAGCAAGGACCTTACCGAACCCCAGGCATTGGAGGTCTTCAATTTCATCGGCTATTTGAAGCACAAGACCGGCGCGGCAAAGCCATCCGAGGCTTCGGCGGAAGCCGCTGAAACGGACGGCGACTGGGCAGAGTTCGAGCAACTGGCCGGCGCCTGGGCCGGGGAATTCAATCGGGACGCGTGTTATAAGCGCCCGATTCTTCGCTGACACCGCGATCGGCGAGTTCGTAGGGTGGATAAACGCAGCGCATCCACCAGCGACGCGGCGAACACGGCAGATGGTGGATGCGGCGCGCCCGACCGCCGTACCGGATCCGCGGCGCCGCGGCGCGCGCCTTATCCACCCTACGGTCTCAGCGAGGGGGCCTCGATCATGATTCCGGCCGGTGGCTGATGCGCACCCAACGTCTCGCAGTGGGGGTTGGCAGCAACCTCAAGCCCCGGCAGCGACGCAGGTTAGAAGAAATCTCTCACGGAGACACAAAGATCACAAAGATTTTCAACACGATATGTAGGTCGAGGAGGTCACCCGGGCGGTGATCGGCCCTACGCCTTCAATGATCTGTTTTTCTTTGTGTTCTTTGTGTCTTTGTGTGAGCAATTCCCGGATTTGGGATGATCCAGGCCCCGCGGGGGCGCTGCCGTCGGCGCGGCGGCGGTGGCACGAGCGCGAATGCGGCATGAATGAAGGCCCGTCCATCCAGGAGTCCGAAGATGACCGAATTCACCCTCCACCCCCAACTCCTGACTGACTGCCACCGCCTGGGCCGACTGCCCGTCACCCACCTGCTGCTGCACAAGAACGCCGCGGTGCCCTGGTTCATCCTGGTCCCGGAAACCGACCTCGGGAACCTGCTGGACCTGCCGTGCGGGCAGCGCGATGCGGTGTTGGCGGACTGCAAGCGGGTCTCGGACTATCTGACCGGGACGCGCGGGTGCGCCCGGGTCAATGTGGCCTGGATCGGGAATCTGGTGCCGCAGTTGCATGTGCATGTGATCGGGCGTGGGCCTGGGGATCCCTGCTGGCCGCGGCCGGTGTGGGGGCACCTGGAGGCGGTGCTGGATTATGGGCCGGGGGAGGTGGAGGCGATCGGGGCGGGGGTGTTGGGTACGCGGGGCTGAGGGGACGATGTGCATCGCTCCCGCTCCGCCCATCCTACGGGTCTGCGGGGCCCGATGCGCGGCACCGCACGGAGTCCGGGCGCGGATTTCCGTAGGATCGATAGCGGACCCCAGCGCCGTTTGAGGGGGCTGATCGCGGCGGGACGCCGCTCCCACAGGGACTCGCACCGACGGCCCCCAATACCTGGTCTTAATTTGCGTTCATTTGCGGACAATCCTCTTCTGCACCGTCGCAACCGGCACAACCCGCCGAGGCACCCGAGCGGACCTTCCCGGTTGCCAAATCCACCACTTCAGGCAAACTTGACACGGACCGCGCCCCCGGGGCCCGGCGACCGATCCACCCGCCAGACGGAGACCACCAAATGACCGATCCGGACACCAAGCACCCAGGCGAGAAACCAGTCGAGACACCAGTCGATAAGCTGGTGGAGGCCTACGAGGAACTGCTCAAGCGCACCCGTGAGACCCTGGCGACGGCCACGGAGGGGGCCGTGCCCCACTTCCGGGAGCTGGTCGACAAGGCGCGCGACAACATGGTGGAACTCGGCGAACTGACCCGGGAGGAGGCGAACAAGGTCTCGGACTATCTGCGCCGGGACGTGGAGGACGCGGCGGCCTATATCGCGGAGACCGGCCAGGACATCCAGGACTGGTGGCGCTTCGACCTAGAGCTGATCGAGCAGCGGATGCTGGATATGTTCAGCCTGGCAGCGGACCAGACCAGCCTGCAACTCGCGCAGTGGGCGGAGACGGCGCGCCGCATGACGCTCTATCAGGCCGGGGAGGTGACGGGTCCGGGGACACTGGTGTGCGACCGCTGCGGGGCCAAGACCCATTTCGTCAAGGCCGGGCGCATCCCGCCCTGCGCCGACTGCGGCGGGACCGGGTTCAAGCGCCAGGAGCGCGCCGCGGGCAACGGGGCCGGCGACAAGGGCTGAGGCCGCCGCGGCGGCCCGTGCGCCGGGCTGGAAATCCGGCCCGCCGCCCCTTATAGTCATCCCTCGCGTCATGCCCCCTGGGAGAGACCGGCCGCCCGGCCGGCGCCGAAGGCGCAACACCGCCCGGAATCGCTCAGGCACACCGGACCACGGGGCTTAAGACCGACTCTGGAGAGCGGTTGTCGTCTGTTTGCGCAGACCGCAACCCACCGACGGGGCAGCCGGCCGGGCCTTCACGCCTGGCCCGCAAACTCTCAGGTCCAGGACAGAGGGGCGATGCCGGGAGGCGCGGGTTCGACCCGTGCGCTCGCGGCTCACCCTATGGTTCGGACCACTGCCGGCACTGCCCCGGCCCGAGGAACAGTCGAATGGGCTTGCGTACCCCCCTCTATGCCGAGCACGAGCGCCTGGGCGCCCGCATCGTCCCCTTCGGCGGTTGGGACATGCCGCTGCACTATGGGTCCCAGTTGGAGGAGCACCACGCGGTGCGCCGCCACGCCGGGGTCTTCGATGTCTCTCACATGCAGCCGGTGGACCTCGCCGGTCCCGGCGCCCGCGACTTCCTGCGCTATCTGATCGCCAATGACGTGGCCAAGCTCAAGCTCCCGGGCAAGGCGCTCTATTCCTGCATGTTGAACGACCAGGGCGGGGTGGTCGACGACCTGATCGTCTATTACCGCGGCCCCGATCGCTATCGGGTGGTGGTCAATGCCGGCACCGCGGACAAGGATCTGGACTGGATGCAGGCGCGCGCCGCCGGCTTCGAGGTCCAGATCGACCGCCGCCGGGACCTGGCCATGATCGCCGTCCAGGGGCCGCAGGCCGCCGCCCTGACCGCGCCCCTGCTGCCGGCCGACTGCCGCGAGGCCGCGCTCGCACTCAAGCCCTTCTTCGCCGCCGACGGCGAGCGCTGGTTCGTGGGCCGCACCGGCTACACGGGTGAGGACGGCTTCGAGGTCATACTCCCCGCCGCCGACGCCCCCGGGCTCTGGCGCGCCCTGATCGACGCCGGTGTGCAGCCCTGCGGCCTGGGCGCCCGCGACACCCTGCGCCTGGAGGCCGGCATGAACCTCTACGGCCAGGACATGGACGAGGCGATCGGCCCGCTGGAGGCCGGACTCGGCTGGACCATCGCCTGGGAGCCGGCGGCGCGTGACTTCGTCGGCCGGGCGGCCCTGACCGCCGTGCGCGACGACCCCGCCCATCGGGTCTTCGTCGGCCTGCTCCTGACCGGCCGCGGCGTGCTGCGCGGCCACCAGAAGGTGCTTGTCGACGGGCGCGAGGTCGGTGAGATCACCTCCGGCGGCTTCTCCCCGACCCTGGAGCGCTCCATCGCCTTCGCCCGGGTGGCGCCCGGCATCGGTGACACCTGCACCGTGGACATCCGCGGCAAGCCGGTGGCGGCACGGGTGGTCAAGACCACCTTCGTGCGCAACGGCCGTGCGGTCCAGGAACTCTGAGGAGCGGTCCGCACAGCGGACCCTACGGGGCGCCGTAGGGTCCGCTGTGCGGACCAATGAGACCGCAGTTCGCGGGATGGCCGCAACCATGATCAAGACCGACCGATAGATATTTTCACCGGCGCCGCCCGCACGGGCGATGTCATTGTCACCACACAGCGATCGGCTGGCCCGCCGGCCGCCACTCGGGAGATAACCATGAGCGTAGTCCCTGCTGACCTCCGTTACACCAAGACCCACGAGTGGGTGAAAGACAACGGCGACGGCACCGTGACCGTCGGCATCACCGACCATGCCCAGGAGGCCCTGGGCGATATCGTCTTCGTCGAGACGCCGGAGATCGGCACCGAGGTGGAGGCAGGCGAGGCCTGCGCCGTGGTCGAGTCGGTCAAGGCCGCCTCCGACATCTATGCGCCACTCGCCGGTGAGGTGCTGGAGGCCAACGAGGCCCTGGCCGAGACCCCGGAGGCGATCAACGAGGGCGCCTATGACGCGGGCTGGATCTTCACCCTGCGCCTCGCCGCACCCGAGTCCCTCGCCACGCTGCTGGACGCCGCCGGCTACCAGGCGGTGGTAGACGCAGAGGCCTGATCCGACATGCCCTTCGTACCCCATACCGAGGCGGATATCGCCGCCATGCTCGGCGCCATCGGCGTCACTGCCATCGATGACCTGTTCGACGAGATCCCCGCGGAACTGCGTGTCGGTGAGCTCTCCGCCATCCCCACCGGGCTCACGGAGATGGACATTGCCCGCCTGATGCAGGCGCGCGCCCGCGCCGACGGTGAGCCGGCCTGCTTCATCGGCGCCGGGGCCTATGACCACCACATCCCGGCGGCGGTGTGGCAGATCGCCGCGCGCGGTGAGTTCTACAGCGCCTATACCCCCTACCAGGCGGAGGCGAGCCAGGGCACCCTGCAGCTGCTCTATGAGTTCCAGTCCATGATGACGGCCCTGACCGCCATGGAGGTCTCCAACGCCTCACTCTACGACGGGGCCTCGGCCCTGGCGGAGGCGGTGCTGATGGCGGTGCGCGCCAACCGCAAGGCCAAGTCCAGCCGGGTGCTGGTGCCGCGCGCCCTGCACCCGGCCTACCGGCGGGCGCTGCGCGGGATCGTGGAACCGCAGGGGATCGAGGTCGTCGAGGCGCCCTTCGAGCGCCGCGGCGGCCAGACCCCGGTCGCCTCGCTGGACGGCCTGGCCGGGGACCTGGGCTTCGCGGCCGTGGTGATCAACCAGCCGAATTTCTTTGGGGTGATCGAGGACGCCGATGAGCTGACCGACTGGGCCCAGGCGCGGGGCGCGCTGGTGATCGGCGTGGTCAACCCCATTGCGCTTGCGCTCCTCAAGCCGCCGGGCGAGTGGGGCGGCAAGGGCGCGGACATCGCCTGCGGCGAGGTCCAGCCCTTGGGGATCCCGTTGTCCTCCGGCGGACCCTACGCGGGCTTTCTGTGCTGCAAGAAGGACCTGGTGCGGCAGATGCCCGGTCGCATCATCGGGCGCACCGTCGATCTGGACGGCAAGCCCGGCTTCACGCTCACCCTGCAGGCACGCGAGCAGCACATCCGCCGCGGCAAGGCGACCTCCAATATCTGCACCAACCAGGGCCTGCTGGTCACCGCGGCCACTATCCACACGGCGATCCTGGGCGCGGCCGGGCTGGAGCGGGTGGCCGCCGCCTGTCACGCCAATACCCGGCGGCTCACGGCGCTCCTGTGCGCGATCCCGGGGGTCGAGCCCCTGTTCGACCGCCCGGTGTTCCACGAGCAGGCCCTGCGCCTGCCGGCCCCGAGCGCCGATGTGCTAAGGTCGCTCGCCGCCGACGACATCCTGGGCGGTTTCGACCTGGGCCCGGACTATCCGGAGCTGGCGCCGGCACTGCTCATCTGCGCCACGGAGTTGCGCACGCAAGCCGAGATGCAGACCTATTCCGACCGGCTGGCGCTCGTCATCGCCGCACGGACTGGACAGTAACCACCGACCTACACCACTGGAGAGCAAGAAGATGGCCAAGACCGCCCTGCAAGGTAATCCCGTCAGCCTGTCCGGCGACCTGCCCGCCGTCGGCAGCCGGGCACCGGACTTCACGCTGGTCGCCAAGGATCTCAGCGACAAGACGCTCGCCGACTTCGCCGGCAAGAAAAAGCTCCTGAACATCGTCCCCAGCCTGGACACCGGCGTCTGCGCCACCTCCACCAAGAAGTTCAACGAGGCCATGGCCGGCAAGGGCGACGCGGTGGCGCTCGTCATCTCCGCCGACCTGCCCTTCGCCATGGGCCGCTTCTGCGACGCGGAGGGCCTGGCCACTGTGGTCAGCCTGTCCATGATGCGCTCGCACGACTTCGCCCGGGACTATGGCGTCCTGATCACCGACGGCCCGCTCGCCGGCATCACCGCGCGCGCCGTGGTGGTCCTGGATGCGCAGGACCAGGTGGTCTATACGCAACTGGTGCCGGAGATCACCCAGGAGCCGGATTACGATGCGGCGCTCGCGGCGTTAGGCTGAATCCCGACGCATCCTTCGGTCATGACCCCGGCGCCCTGCCGGCCGCGGGGTCGCTGGTCCGCACAGCGGACCCTACACGGCGCCAACCCATAGGGTCCGCTATGCGGACGGATCGCCGTCGGCGCAACGATGATCCTAAAAAGAGGATTTAGCCGCAAATGAACGCAAATAAGCGCAAATAATTCTGGTGTTTGGAGATGTCCGGAGCCACACCTGGAGGGTGACCGGGAAGAACGCAGTAGCGCCATGATTTTTTGCGTCCTTTTGCGTTCATTTGCGGCTTAACTGCTTTTTCCAGGATGATCGACGCCTCGGCGCGGGACGCGGGGGGACTGCTGGCCCTGGCGTCCTGCGTCGGTTTTTCGACTGTTTATTCAAAGCGATCCTATTCAAGATGCTGATCCACGAACACTCCCAACCCGGCCGCCGCGCCACCGCCCAGGCCCCGCTTGCGATGGCGGACTGCGCCGACCTGCCCGCCGCCCAGCGGCGCACCACCAGGGCGCTGCTGCCGGAGGTCTCGGAACTCCAGGCGGTGCGCCACTACACCCGGCTGTCGCAGAAGAACTTCTCCATCGACACCCATTTCTATCCGCTGGGCTCCTGTACCATGAAGTACAACCCGCGCGCCTGCCATACGCTGGCCTCGCTGCCGGGCTTTCTCGGGCGGCACCCGGCGGCGCCGGAGACGCACGGCCAGGGGATGCTCGCCTGTCTTTATGATCTTCAGGAGATGCTGAAAGAGGTCACCGGGATGCACGCGGTGTCGCTCGCCCCCTCCGCCGGGGCCCAGGGCGAATTCGCGGGCGTGGCCATGATCCGTGCCTATCACCGGTCCCGCAATGACCTGGCCCGCACCGAGATCCTGGTGCCGGACGCCGCCCACGGGACCAATCCGGCGTCCGCCGTCATGTGCGGCTTCGTGGCGCGCGAGATCCCGACCGGCCCGGACGGCGACGTGGACCTCACCGCGCTGCGGGCGGCCGTAGGTCCCCAGACCGCGGGGATCATGCTGACCAACCCGAGCACCGTCGGCGTCTTCGACCGCAACATCCAGGCGATTGCGGGCATCGTGCACGAGGCCGGCGGGCTGCTCTATTACGACGGCGCCAATCTGAACGCCATCCTGGGCCTGGTGCGCCCCGGCGACATGGGCTTCGACGTGATCCATATGAACCTGCACAAGACCTTCTCCACCCCGCACGGCGGCGGCGGTCCGGGCGCGGGTCCGGTGGGCGTCTCCAAGCGCCTGGAGCCCTTCCTGCCGGTGCCCCTGGTTGCCCGTGAACGGGATGCCTATCGCTGGCTCGTGGAACGCGACCGGCCCCAGTCCATCGGACGGCTCACCGCCTTCGGCGGCAACATGGGCATCCTGCTGCGCGCCTATGTCTATGCGCGGATGCTGGGGCGCGAGGGGATGACACGGGTCGCCGAATTCTCCACCCTGAACGCCAATTACCTGATGGCGAAGCTGACCCAGGCCGGTTTCGAGGCCGCCTATCCGCGCCGCCGGGCGAGCCACGAGTTCATCATCACTATCAAGCGTGAGGCCAAGGAGTACGGCGTCAATGCGATGGACTTCGCCAAGCGCCTGCTCGACTACGGCTACCACGCCCCCACCACCTATTTCCCGCTGCTGGTGCCCGAATGCCTGCTGATCGAGCCCACTGAGACCGAGAGCAAGGAAGAGTTGGACGGCTTCGTCGCGGCCCTGGTCGCCATCCGTGAAGAGGCGCGGACCAACCCGGACCTGGTGAAGGGCGCCCCCCACACCATGCCGGTCCGCCGGCTCGACGATGTGCGCGCCGCGCGTCAGTTGGACTTGGCCTGGCGCCCCGGCCCCAGCGCGGCCTAAGCGCAATGGGCATCCAAAAAGAGCGCGGCTGGGGCCGCGCAATCGACGCCTTCGGGTTCTCCATGCAGGGCCTGAAGGCCTGCTTCCAGGCGGAGGAGGCGTTTCGCCAGGAGTTGTTCCTCCTGCTGTTTCTTACCCCCCTAGGACTGTGGCTGGGGGAGACCCCGGTGGAGCGCGTCCTGCTGATCGGCTGCCTCATGATGGTCCTGATCGTGGAACTGCTGAACTCCGCGATCGAGGCCAACGTCGACCGCGTCGGCCTGGAGCACCACGCCCTGTCCGGGCGCGCCAAGGACATCGCCTCCGCCGCGGTCTTCGTGAGCATGACCCTGACGGTGGTGACTTGGGGGCTGATCCTGATTCCGAAGTGGATTTAGGATAAGGAATAAGCTCGTTGTCGTTGTCGTTGTCGTTGTCGTAATCGGAGAAGCAACGCAATCTGGCCATGAGCAGCTCAATGTCGCCTCGATTACGACAACGACAACGACGCGAGAGCATCGCGTAATCGACTTACTGAGATTATTTGTGAGCCGTTACCAGGTCATTTGCCACTGTTGACCCTTGCAGGAGACCAAACACCGATGACCGCACATTTCACCGACCAGGACTTCATACCGCTCGCCGTCGCCGTCCTGACGGTTTCAGACAGCCGCGGCGAGGCCGAAGACACGTCCGGTCAGTTGCTCAAGACGGAGGCGGAGAAGGCCGGTCACCGGGTGGTCGCCAAGGAGATCGTGCGCGACGACGTCTACCAGTTGCGGGCGGTCTTTTCGCGCTGGATCGCGGACCCCCAGGTGCAGGTGGTGCTCTGCACCGGCGGCACCGGACTGACCGGGCGCGACAGCACCCCAGAGGCGCTACTGCCCCTGCTCAACAAGCAGGTGGAGGGCTTCGGTGAACTGTTCCGACACCTGTCGTTTGCCGAGATCGGGGCCTCCACGGTCCAGTCCCGGGCCCTGGCGGGACTCGCCAACGGCACCTTCATCTTCTGCCTGCCGGGCTCCACCGGTGCCTGCCGGACCGCCTGGGAGCAGATCATCAGGCCCCAACTCGACGCCCGCACCCGCCCCTGCAACTTCGCCCAGTTGATCCCGCGGCTGCTGGAACGCTGAGCAGGACTGCACCATGACCACGGACCAGAACCCGCACCGGCACGGCTGCCCGGACCCCGCCGGCCGCCCCCTGCTGACCAAGCAGGAGGCCTTGGAACTGCTGCTCGCCCACGCGCGCCCGCCCACGGATTTGGAGACCATCCCCACCGACCAAGCGCTGGACCGGGTCCTGGCCCGGCCCCTGCTCAGCCCCATCGACCTGCCGGGCTGGGACAACAGCGCCATGGACGGCTATGCCCTGCACTGCGCCGACCTGGGGGCGGGACCGACCCGCCTGCGGGTCAGCGGGCGCATCCCGGCCGGCGTGCCCGCCGGCCCCCTGGAGCCCGGGACCGCCGCGCGCATCTTCACCGGGGCGCCCATCCCCGCGGGGGCCGATACGGTGGTGATCCAGGAACGCTGCACGCGCACGGGCGACTGGGTCGAGGTCCCGGCGGGCCTGGCGCCCGACACCAACATCCGCCACGCCGGCGAAGATCTGCGCGCCGGCGCCCTGGTCCTGGCGGCGGGGACGCGCCTGCGGCCCCAGCACCTGGGGTTCGCTGCCGGCGTGGGCGCGCCCGAACTCGACGTCTACCGACGCCTGCGGGTCGCCGTCTTTGCCAGCGGCGATGAACTGGTGCGGCCCGGGGACCCCCTGGGGCCGGGACAGATCTACAACTCCAATTTTTTCATCATGAAAGGCTTTCTGGAGGGCCTGGGGTGCCTGGTCAGCGACCTGGGGGTGGTTCCGGACACCCTGGAGGCGACCATGGACACCCTGGCCCGGGGAGCCGTCGGCGCGGACCTGCTGCTGGCCAGCGGCGGGGTCTCGGTGGGTGAGGAGGACCACGTCAGACCGGCCATCGAGCGGCTCGGCTCCCTGGACCTGTGGAAGATCGCCATTCGCCCGGGTAAGCCCCTGGCCTTTGGCCAGGTCCGCGGCACCCCCTTCATCGGCAGTCCCGGCAACCCACTCTCACTCTTTGTAACCCTACTCGTGTTCGCCCGGCCCTTTCTGTTGCGGCTGCAGGGCGTGACCGGGGACTTGGAACCGCCCGGCTTTCAGATCCAGGCGGGCTTTGACTGGCCGCGCCCGGACACGCGCCGGGAGTTCGTGCAGGCGCGCCTGGCCGCCGGCGCGGATGGCAGCCGGGAGGCTATCGTGTACCATTCGCGTTCGGCCGCGGCGCTCGGCGCCGCCGCCTGGGCGCAGGGGCTCGTTGAAATCCCGCCGGGGCAGCGCATCGAACGCGGCGACCCGGTACTCTACCTGCCCTTCGCGGGGCTCCTGTCCTGAGCCGAGGCCCGGGCGCCACCGCGATTGCGCATTCTTATTCGCGTTCATCGCGGTTTTTCGCGCACTGATGCGCGTTCCAGGGGTGTCGGTGCTTGCGGTCTTGCCCGGTCGGTCTTAGTCTGGGCCCGATGGGCTTGGTCCCTGCATCGCAACCTGCATCGCAACCGGCCCGGAGGCGCTCGACATCAATGATCCGGATTCGCTATTTCGCCCGCCTGCGGGAGACCCTCGGCACCGCTGACGAAGAACTGGCCGCCCTGGCCGAGCTCGCCACCGTGGCGGATTTGGTCGCCCATCTGCGCGGGCGCGGCGGTGTCTGGGCCCAGACCCTGGCTCCGGGTGAGCGCCTGATGGTTGCCGTCAATCAGGAGCTGGCGCACCCGCAGACCTGCGTCCGGGATGCCGACGAGGTGGCCCTGTTCCCGCCGGTGACCGGCGGTTGAGGCTGACCGAACCTTTCCACGGCGGCAGCGAGCCCGGGATAGCATCCGCCGGCGGCCGCGACAGGAGGTGCTTTCCGTGACCTACAGTGATATCCCACGCCTGCTGACCATGACCGTCGTCTGGCTACTGATGTTGACCTGGCAGCTCAACGCCTATCGCAGCAACTGTACCGCGACGCTGGCCCTGTTCGTGCTGTTCACAGTGCTGCTGTTCGTGTCAGGCGCCGAGATCGCCCTGTGCCGACGGCGCACCTTTCTCCACGAGTGTATCGAGCCCAAGTCACTGCTGTTTCGCTGGCTGCGGCGTCGGCAACTGCTGCTCGCCTTCGAGTTGCTGAAGTCCGCCGGGCTGGCCCTGCTCCTGCTGGTCAGCGTGCTCGGATTCAACGCACGCCATTGGTCGCTGCTATTTGCGGACGTCCTGCTGGTCGGTCTCCTGCTGCCGCGCTTCTACCTGGCCTTAAACGACCAGTTGCGTGACCAGTACCGCTTCACCACGGCCCGGCGCTGGGCCATGTGGGTCAGCACCCTGCTCTTGTGGCTGGAATCCATGATGGTCCTGGTGTTCACCGTGTCCCAGGACTACGACGGGCTGCGGTGGCAAGAGGTCATCACCTACGGCGCCACTGATCCGGACGTACTGTGTTCGACAGTCGCGTCCTTCGCCGGACTCGCCGCCGCCGTCGAGGCCCTGGGGCAGTGGTCGGTCCAGAATCTGATGCGTAGCCTGCAGGACCTGCCTCAGGCCTTGATGGCCGCGATCAGTTTTATGGTCTCGGCCAGCCTGCAGCTGGTACTCGCCTATGCCTACAGCCGTGCCCTGATCGGCGCCGTCGCCCGTCCCTGGACGATGTGGCAACTGAACCCCCGTACGGACGACTGATCCGGTTCGACCCGCAACGCGCACATGACCGACCAACTCGATCTCAGGGACCCCGGCAACGCCCAGGCCATCGGCAATGCCGACGGGCTGCGGACCACGCTCGAGCAGATGCGGCGTCAGGCCGAGCATGAGATCGCCCGCCTGAACCGCAAACTCGCCGAGCGCGAGTACGCCATGGAGCAGACGGTGTCCTCCGCCACCGAGCGGCAGGCCATGCAGCAGGAACTCACCGTCCTGAGGCACTCGCTGGGGGACAAGGAGAAGACCCTCGACCAAATCACCAAGGAGTGCCGCCGGCTGGAGGACGACCTGGAGGACCGGCATGTCGAGGTCGATGGTCTCAAGCAGGAGGTCCAACGCAAGGAGACCTCGCTCAAGGCAGCCCGCGACGAGGTCACGCGGCTCAAGCGCCAACTGGCTGAGATCCAAGAGCAGTCGATCGACATCTCCGCGATGATGCCCGCCTTGGAGTCGTCCAACCGGCTGCCGCTCCCGCCGGTGCAGCCGGATATCCCGCCCGGCCCGGTGCCCCAGGTGATCAGCTTCTCCGCCGGCCTGATCTCCGGCCTCGCCGTCATCGCGCTGGCCGTGGTCTTCTTCTGGGGCCGGATCGAGGTGAATCTCCCCCGTTTATGGGAGCGCTCCCCGAACCCGCCCGCGCCGGCAGTCACACCGCCCGTGGCGCCGCCGGACGGGACCGGGACGGCGCCCGAGACAGCGCCCCTGCTCCAGCCCGAACCGCCGGGCCAGGTCGTCTCCGACGAGCCGGTGGTCCCGCTGCCGCTGCCAGTGCCTACCGCAGCGCCCGCGCCGACCCTGCGTGACCGGCTGCGCGACGGCAGCCCGGGCCCGACCATGGCGGTGCTTGAGGGCGGCCGCTTCCGGATGGGACAGAACAGCATGGGCGGCGGGGACAGCGGACCGGAGCACGAGGTCCAACTGCCGCCCTTCCTGATCGGGGCCTTTGAAGTGACCTTCCAGCAGTACGACCGCTTCGTGCGCGCCACCGGGCGGCGCTTCCCCGACGACTTCGGCTGGGGGCGGGGCGAGCGCCCGGTGGTCGGCGTCTCCTGGACCGACGCCCAGGCCTACGCCGACTGGCTGACCCGCCAGACCGGCAAGCGCTACCGCCTCCCGAGCGAGTCCGAGTGGGAATTCGCCGCCCAGGCCGGGACCCGCGGCTCCTATCCCTGGGGCTTCGGCATGGAGCCCGGGCGGGCCGTCTGCTTCGACTGCGGCAGCCAGTGGGACAACCGCTCCACCGCCCCGGTCGGCAGCTTCGCGCCCAACGCCTTCGGCCTCTACGACACGGCCGGCAACGCCCTCGAATGGGTGGCCGACTGCTACACCCCCGGCTACGAGGGCGCCCCCACCGACGGGCGCCCGCGCGGGGTCGGGGACTGCGCCAACCGGGTCGCCCGCGGCGGCGCCTACAACAAGCCGGCACCCTCGCTGAAAACGATAGTGCGGACCAAGTTCGTCCCCGAAACCAGGTTGAACAACCTCGGGTTCCGGGTGGCGCGCGAGCCTTGAGGTCCCGCGGCCGCATCCTGGGGGTCGGCGTCGCGACCCTGGACCTGATCAATACGCTCGACGCCTATCCGCCGGAGGACGCCGAGGTCCGGGCCGCCGGGCAGCGGCGCGCGTGCGGCGGCAACGCCGTCAACACCCTGACCGTGCTCGCCGACCTGGGCCACGCCGGCGCCTGGGCCGGGACCCTGGCCGCCGATGAGGGGGCTGCGTTCATCCGTGCCGACCTCGCCGCCCGCGGCCTCGACTGCACGGCGGCCGTCTGCTGCCCCGGCGGCACCACCCCCAACTCCTGCATCACCCTGAGCCGGGCCACCGGCAGCCGCACCATCGTCCACTACCGGGACCTGCCGGAACTGCCTGCCGCCGACTTCGCGCACATCCCGCTGGGCGGGTTCGACTGGGTCCATTTCGAGGGCCGCAATCCGGACGAGACGCGGCAGATGATCGCGCGCTGCCGACGTGAGGCGCCGAGCCTGCCGATCTCACTCGAACTCGAAAAGCCGCGCCCCGGGGGCGCGGTCCTGTTGCGCGGCCCGGACCTGCTCCTGATCGCCCGCGGCTTCGCCCTGGCCGACGGCGGACCCGGCGTGGCCGCCGACCCCGGCGCCTGGCTCGCGGCGCTCCTCCCGCGCACCGACGCCCGCCTCCTGGTCCTCGGCTGGGGCGCCCAAGGCGCCTGGCTGCTGGAGCGCGGCGGCGTCCCCCGACCGGTGCCGGCGCGGCCACCCGAGCGGGTGGTCGACACCCTGGGCGCCGGGGACACACTCAACGCCGGGATGATCGATGGGTTGGTGCGTGGATTGAGTGCGGTGGACGCATTGGCCCACGCCGTCGCCCTGGCGGGGCTCAAGTGCGGGCGCGCGGGACTCGGGGGACTGGCGGCAGCGGCCCGCGCGCTACGCCCGTAGGGTGCGCCGCGCGCACCCGGCCGCACCGAGGCCCCGCCACCAGGCGCGGTGCCGCATCTGCGACTCTGTCGGCCGTCCGGGCTGGCGGTGCGCTATCGCGCAAGGGAGATATCCCAAGATTGCTATAGGTCGACGCTGCCCGCGCCTGGGTTCATCATTTCCCATATTCCCAAGGCCCCCTTGGGAATGTAGTCGTGGAATCGCTGCTTCCCGTGCCCCCGGATCGGGAAGCAGCGCCTCCGGTACCGGGTTCCCAAGTGGAACTCGGGAACCAGACCAAACGCGCCCAAGGACCTGCCGCCCATGCCCACTGACACCTTCGCCTGGCTGCACCTGACCGACCTGCACTATGGACTCAAGGGCCAGGCCAGCCTGTGGCCGACGCTGCGCGGACCCTTCCTGGACGATCTGGTCGACCTGCACGCGCGCTGCGGCCCCTGGGACGCGGTGCTCTTCACCGGCGACCTGGTCCAGGCCGGCACCTCGGCGCAGTTTCAGGAGATGCAGAAAGAGGTCCTGGACCCGCTCTGGGCGCGGCTCGCCGAACTGGGCTCGGGCGACGCGGTGCTGATCGCGGTGCCGGGCAATCACGACCTGTTCCGGCCGAACGCCGCCGAGGACAACCCGGCCATCGACACCCTGCTCGACCCGGCCCGGTTCCCAGGCATCGCCGCCAAGTTCTGGGACCAGCCGGCCGGGGCCTACCGGCGGGTCATCGAGCACGCCTTCGCCCCCTGGCAGGAGTGGTGGAAGACGGCCCCGCACCGCCCACCGACCCGGCCGGAACCGGCGCGGACCGGCGCCCTGCCCGGGGACCTGGCCGTTACACTTGCAGTCCGCGGGCGGCGGATCGGGCTCATGGGGCTCAACACCGCCTTCCTGCAACTCGGGCCCGGCGACTACCGGGCGAAGCTCGTCTGGGACCCGCGCCAGGTCCATGCGCTCTGCCCCGAGGGTGTCGACCGTTGGGGCGAAGGCCATGACCTCTGCCTGCTGCTGACCCATCAGGGCCCGGACTGGCTGACCCCGGAGGCGCGTGAGATTGGGGAGTCCGAGATCGCCCCGGCCGGGCGCTTCGCGGCCCACCTCTTCGGGCACATGCACGAGGCCAAGATCAGCTATCTGCGCCAGGGCGGCGACCCCAATGCGGTCCGCCTGTGCCAGGCGTCTTCGGTCTTCGGGATGGAGCACCACGGCGAGCCGCCGCGGCTGGAGCGCGCCCACGGCTACACGGCGGGCCGGATCGAGTTCAAGGGCGCGGACGTGCAGTTACGCCTGTGGCCGCGCGTCGCGACCAAGGGGACGGGGCGCTGGCGCTATGTCCCGGACCAGGAACACGCGGTCCTGCAGGACGACCAAGGCACGGCGCCAGAGACCTTGCACCTGCCCAAACGCGCCCGCGCGACCGCGGCCCCCGACCCGGCCCCGGCCGCGGACCTGACCCCACCACCGGCCCGCCCCGCCGCGCCCCACTCCACAGTCCCGTCCCGGCGCCCCTTCTTCGGCCGGGCCACGGAGCTTGCCCGGGTCGCCGCCTGTCTCGCACCGGACCATCGCGGCTGGGGCATCGCCATCGACGGCCCCGGCGGCATCGGCAAGACCGCGCTCGCCCTGGAGGCCAGCCACCGCGCCCCGGCCGAGCAATACCCGCTAAAACTCTGGGTCACCGCCCAGGGCCGTGCCCTGGACCCGGACGGCGAGCGCCGCCTGGCCGACCAGCAGGTGCACGACTTCGACACCATGCTCGCCGAGCTGGGCCGCGCCCTGGGGCGCGAGGACATCCCACGCTGCGACCCCGCCGGGCGCGCCGAGTTGGTCCGTCACGCCCTGGCCGGGCAGCGGGCGCTGCTCGTCTTCGACAACCTGGAGACCCTGAACCCGACCGAGCGGCGGCGGGTCTTCGACCTGCTGGAGCGCCTGCCGGAGGGGTGCCGCGCCATCCTCACCAGCCGGCGGCGCACCGGCGGGGCCTGGGCTGGCCAGTGGCTGCGGCTCGACCGACTGGACCACGAGGGGGCTGAGGCATTGATCGCAGAGCTGGCCCAGCGCTGGCCGCCGGCCGGGCGCCTCACCGCCGGGGAGCGCGACCGGCTCTATGTCGAGACCGGCGGCAACCCCCTGCTACTGACCTGGACCCTGGGCCAACTGGGGCTGGACCGGGGGCGCTGCCGGACCATTGACGCGGCCATCGGGCGCCTGCAACAGGCGCAAGCGGGCAATGACCCGCTGGCGTTCATCTTCGGCGACCTGGTGGAGACCTTCACCGCGGACGAGACCGCCGTGCTCGCCGCCCTGGTCCACTTCACCGAGCCCGCGCCGCCGGCCTGGCTGGTGCCCCTGACCGGGCTCAGCCCTACCGCGGCCGAGACCGCGCTCGATGACCTGCGCGACCGCGCCATCCTGATCGCCGACGAGGACGGACACCGCTGGCTGCTGCCCGCCCTGGCCGCACGCTACCTGCGCCGGGTGCGACCCGAGGCGGTCGGGGAGACCGGCGGGCGACTGGCGGACCGGGCCTATGCCCTGGTACTGGAAAACGGCTACCGCAACTACGACCGCTTCCCGGTCCTGGACGCAGCCTGGCCCGAGGTCAAGGCCGCACTGCTGGTGCTGCTCGCGGGCGACAACCGACGCCTACAAGGGTTCTGCGACGCGCTGAAGACTTATTTCGACTTCTCCGGGCGTTGGGACGACCAACTGGCGCTCAGCCTAGCCGCCGAGTCCAGGGCCGAGGCGGCGGGGGATCGCAATAACGCTGGCTGGCGTACCCATGACGCCGGATGGTGCCACCGGCTGCGCGGCAATGCGGACGGGGTCCTCGACTGCGCCAGGCGAGCCGAGGCCCATTGGCAGGCAGCCGGGGCCGGTGCCAGGAAGCGGGCGATCGCGATCCGCCTGCGCGGCGAGGGCCATCGGCTCGCCGTGAACCACCCGGCCGCCATCGCCGCGCTGCGCGAGGCACTTGACCTCTGGCGCGGTATCGCCCCGGATAACGCTGATGTCGCCGTCGGCCTCAAATCGCTAGCCGACGCGTTCGGCTCCGCCGGGCGACTGGACGAGGCCGAAAACCACTACCGCGAGGCCCTGGTGATCTCCCGCGCCCTGCCCTATCCCCTGGGCGTCGCGACCAATACTGGCAGACTCGCCGAACTCGCCCTGGACCGCGGGGATTGGCCCGCGGCCGAGTCATTGGCCCGCGAGGCTTTGGCTTTGGCCGAGCCGCTCAGACGCGAGGAGTTGATCGCGGCCAACTGCCAACGCCTGGCCCAGGCCCTCGCCCGCCAAGGCCACGGCGCCGAGGGCCGCTGCCATGCCGAACGCGCCGTCGCCCTCTTCACCGACCTGCGGTCCCCGCATCTGGCCAGGGCAGCGGCCACCCTCGCCGAGTGCCAGGCCCAATCCTGACCCTGGGGGCGCGGGCGTCCCGCCCGCAAGCCCATCCCCAGGCCGATGCCACAACCCAAGGCCGACGGGCGACACGGCCCCCGGTCGATGTCCATCGTCCGCTCCCATGATTCGGGCTGGTGGTTTTCTCCGGTTGCCCAAGTGCGCATACTAGCCGGCATGAACAGCGCTGAACTGATCCGCAGGATGGAGGACGCAGGCTGGGTGCTGCGAGGCGTCAAAGGCTCCCATCACGTCTACACTCACGCGACCCTGCCGGGCCATATCAGCGTGCCCCATCCGCGCAAGGACCTTGGGGCCGGCTTGATTCACAAGCTACTGAAACAGACTGGACTGAAGACGAGGTAGTCCCTGATGCGATACCCAATTGCGATCGAGCCCGGGAATGATCGGGAGGCCTTCGGCGTGGTGGTGCCCGACCTGCCCGGTTGCTTCTCGGCCGGCGACACCCTGGACGAGGCCTTGGGCAACGCCGGCGAGGCCATCGCGCTGTGGATCGAGACGGTGCTGGACGACGGCGGAACCGTGCCGCCCCCGGGGCGGCTGGAGACCCATAGCGCCGATCCCGAGTTTGCCGGCTGGGTCTGGGCCCTGGCCGAGGTCGATCCGGCCCTGTTCTCCGAGCAGGCACAGCACGTGGATATCACCCTGCCGACACGGCTGCTGCGACGCATCGACGAGTATGCCCAGGCCCATCACGAAACCCGCTCCGGCTTTCTGGCCCGGGCGGCCATCGGGGCCATGCGTCCCGAGTAGGCGAGGCGTCTCTGACGCCCTGTTTCGCATGACGCCAAGGTTGGGAGTCAGGGCTCCCGGTACCGGGTTCCCGAGTGGAAGCGGAAAGACCCTTGCATCCAGCGCGTCGGGCCTCGATCATCGTTGTGGCCGGCCGGGATCGGTCCGCACAGCGGACCCTACGGATCGGCTGCGTGCCCGCAGGGTCCGCTGTGCGGACCAGCCACCCCGCGGATCGCCGCTTGGCCGGACTGATGACCAACACCGCCCCTGACCGAGGAGGCCGACATTGAGCGACTTGAGCCTGCTGTATGAGAAAGACTTCCCTGCGTGGACCGCGCGAACCGTTGATCTCTTGAGGCAAGGCCGGTGTGCGGACCTGGACCTCGAGCACCTGGCAGAGGAGTTGGGCGACATGGGCAAGAGCCGGCGGCACGATCTGGTCAACCGGCTGCGCGTGCTGCTCGCCCATCT
>Ga0247844_1003603_pt1 | contig 22410 bp, 13 predicted proteins | sample LaCtaG_FD_192421 | JGI IMG/M metagenome (GOLD analysis project Ga0247844, IMG submission 192421) | Freshwater microbial communities from meromictic Lake La Cruz, Castile-La Mancha, Spain - LaCruzMarch201714.5m_1 | ecosystem: Environmental > Aquatic > Freshwater > Lake | place: Spain: Castile-La... | reverse complement strand
GAAGATCGCTGATGGGGTGATCACTCATCGAAAGGGCTCCTGTCTTGAGGGTGAAGGCTTGGAAACCTCTCGATCCTCAAGGCGGGACGCCCGCCCCGTTACTGTATGTTCCTCAGTTGGTTAGCGCAGCCCTCGACACTCGCTCAGCCCTGCGCGCAGCGCCCTCCCGCGAGAGCGGGTTCGTTCAATGACCCAACTCAGACATTGGCACGTCTCGCCGGGAATTGACTGCCTACGTCTGCTGCTGTTCGATGCTGTAGAAGTGAACATTGTGGGACTGGGCCAATACTCACCGCCGGTAGAGCGAGCCGGGGCTTGCAATTCGGCAGCTAGTAACTCAGCTTGAGCGCGGACGATTCAAGGGAGATAGGAAGGGTCGAGGACGATCCGCACCCGGCCTACCCTTGTGGATTAGCCTACCCCTGACGCTCGTCCCTTCGCCCCATCCCACGATGAACGCTACCATTATCTTGAGCGGCACGACCGCACATCCAGAATCTATACGTGTCGCGCACCCTGCCGGGTTTTGTAGAAAACACAGCCCAATGGCACATCAAAATATGGATTACGGCAGTGTATTTCGCGAAACCAAACCCCAGACAATAGGTCGCCACGAACTCCGAAACAGAGAAATAAAATATTTAGAAAAGCTGCAGACGGCGACAATTAGCGCGATGGCCGCAACAGGCGCATATTGCTGCGTATAGTACCAATAGTTTTCTTGCTCGATTTTAACAGCAACCCAGCCTGCAACCAGAAGACATGCAAAACCTACGACTAAAGCATCACAACTAGGCCGTAGAAAAATTCCCAGCGAAACAATTGAGCTTCGAAGACTTGATCTAGACCATTTCCAAATCTTAGGCTTCATGTTTTTGCGGGCACAGGTAAAGACTAATCCCTTAGGATCGTAATCTGGGACCTGCTTCATCCATCTGAACGCAATACGCAAGCTGTGCCAGATATGTTCATAGCTCCCACCATCTGGGCCAGATGATTCGTCTGGAACGACAAAAATAGTCTTAGCCAACCCATGGTGCTTAATCCACTCAATCTCCCAGAGACTTCCAGTCGAGGGGAAGGGCACGCAAACTATGAAACTGGCACCATTTGCGAGCTTTTCAAATTTATCCTTCCAATCGGCATCGCAAGTTGGTACGCGAGTCACGCCGTAGTAAATTTCGTCCCTGCCAATTCCAACTAGAGGGATACTATATTCAATAGCCTCATAGATTGCTTCGTCTAGCAGCTCTCGCCTGTCAGCATATGCAGGAATTGCGAGTGTCACCCAAGCTGAAAGTTTTGTCGGATTGATGATATCAATGAAGGGTACGGTCGATAATTGCACGCGCCCATCGGCTTGGAACGACCTTAAATAAAGACCATAGCGACCACCTGAAGCTACGCAGTCTTTCGCTAAGGCATCAAGATGCATCTGCTTTCGCCGTCTAATGTTGATGCCGAGCCAGAGCCAAGTAAGGGTAAAAAAATACGCAACTAGGAAGAATGCCAAGCCGATGCCTAATGAAACTGCTACTACTTGAAATGGAGGACGCTCATTGCCGAAAAATAAATCTCCGATTGATGCAAATTTTATCGCTTCAAATGCAGAAAATGAGGCAAGAAATATGAAAGCTGTGAGTAGAGCCCGAATAGGAACTAATATGACATTCATCGCACGCCACCTTTGCAACTTATCGCTCGTTGAGACCGTGTCACATTTTGAAGCAAAAATCATGCCTCGCGAATGCAGTGGAAGCTCAGACTTCACCACTTCGACTGCGGGTTAACCACACGCGTCGTCTCCGACTACCGTACTAAATACTAAGTACTGATTGTCGGCTATAATACCAATGAGCCGACGAGCGGCAAGCCCAACGTGACCAATTGCTCAGCCGTCGCTTTTGGCCCTCCTCGACGGTTGCGGCGTAGGCCGTGTTCGTCCGTTGCTGAGGCCATCACGTCGGCGTTCGACCTACGTTCCTCCGTGGTCGGCTTTGGAGGTGTACTCCTGCCATGACCGTCCAGCCGGGCAACCGTCGAGTCTGACCCCGAGCCGACGAAGTGCAGGGGCTCAACACTCCTGTTGCAATTTTGGAAAACGCGCGACAAGGAGGATGATGCACCGCAACAGTCTCACTTTAACAGTCGCGACGGCATTTTTTTGCACATTTTCGGGCATCTTTAGCCCGGCGCGGAAGGCGTCATTTCGCAGTCGAGAGCGACGGTCACGGGAACGACAGACGTTGTTTGGCCCACACTCTCCACGTCTCGAACGATTGCGTATAGTATCTCCAATGCAGAGGCCCATGTCGTAGGCATGGATTGCGGAGTTCCGGAACAGCGGCGTCGATACCAGCCAGTATTGGATCGCTGAGTTCTTCCTTCGCAAACGCGTGAGCTCCGGCAAGCCGCTCGGTGCAAATCCGCTTGCGTAAATCGGAACCAGACAGCTCCAGCCACGTCAGATCCCAGACGTGCTCGCGTTCAGAAATGGTTTTGGATACTGTGATGGCGGAAGCAAGTAATTTTCTGCCGTCGAGACTGAAATTCATACGCAGCAATTGCGATCCTATTCCGCGCAGACTCGCAAGCTTCGCACCAGTAATTGCGTTCCACAGAATAATCTCACCGTCAGAGGTTTGGATTGCGATTTGCCCACCAGTGGGACTGAACCTCGCAGCGACGCCGCGGTCGTCCAGCAAAATCTCTCCGATCTTCTTACCGCTAAGGTCCCAAAGCTTGGCGGTACGATCATTCGAAGTGGTGACCAGGCCTTTACCGTCGGGCATGAAGTCGACCCCTGTCACCCAATCAGAATGCCCGCGAAGCACCGCGATGTCAGCGCCACTTTCGGCATCGTAAATGCGCGCTGTCCTATCGTTTGATGTTGTCGCCACGTACTTGCCGTCGGCACTAAAGGCACCATGGGTCAGTCTGCTGTCATGACCGTTCAATTTGTGGATCAGCTTTCCATCGGCAACGCTCCATATACAGGCAGTTTTGTCGCTTGAAACTGTGAGAAGCCGATCGCCGTCGCGATTGAATAACCAATGCGCTATTGTGGCGCTATGACAATCCAGTTTCTTTCTTTCAGAAACCTTGTAGCCATCGACATAGGCCAATGTGAGGAATGGATCTTGCGAGTAAGGATTTTCGACTGCGACGAACTTGCTTTGCCGGCCATCCTGCATCCAAACCGTCGCTTTCTCCGCCTGCGGCAACTTGTTTGCTACGTCCCATATTCGGAAATGATCATTGGACTGCGTCAATAGTGTTTGACCGTCGATGCTGAAAACAGCGTGATGTTGTGCACCGCGAAGTGTCAATACAATGCTCTTTGCCGCCGCGTCCCAAATGATGATGGATTGGTCGCTGGACGAAGTCGCAAGGCGCTCGCCATCCCCGCTGAAGTTGATCGACCATATGCGATCGCGATGACCTACGAGATTTGCCAATTTGCCCTCGGTGGCGACACCCCATAAGCTGAGGCCTCCATCCGCGTCGCCAACAGCCAAGACACGTCCATCTGAACTGAAGGCTATGGCTGTTGTCGAACTTTCAGTTTTATAGGCACGGATGAGTGATCCATCGGCTGCATTCCAAAGGCGTACCGCGCCGTTACTGGCAGCCGTCGCGGCGACTTTTCCGTCCGGCGAAATGGCAAGAGCGGATACGAACGTGTCGTGCAATAGCGGCGCACCGATGACCGTACCGCGCGCGCGATCGTAAATACCCGCGCTGTTACCCTCACTCGAGATGAGGACTGTGTTGCCGTCACCGGCAAAAGCCCCCAAGCGAAGGGTCCCCATCTTTGCGAGCTTGGAGACAACATTCCCTGATTTAAACTCTCGGACCTGCGCGGCGCCGGTCGTGACGTCGACCAAAAGCTCATACTGCAGATCTTGACTGATGGCACGGCTGCTGAACTTGGCGAGATCGCGCACATGACCCTGCACGAGTTCCTTCGTCTGTGTGTGCCAAAGGTTGATAGCGCCCCTCTCCTTATCCTCGAGCGAAACCCACCAACCGGCCTTGTCCGCAGTGACTGCCATTTTGGTTGGCCGCTGATGCGCAACGATGAGCCTGGAGGCAACGGCGTTGCCCGCTAACAGGTCCGTGAGGGACTCTGCTTGAGGCGTCCACCACCAGTCGCCATCGGCTGGGTATGATTGCAAGGCCAGGCGGAGAGCACGATCATGGTGCCCGCCAAGCGCAGCCTCCGCAGCCCGGCTGGTGAAAACCACCTGCTCGCGCTTCGTCGTTTGGATATTTTGCCAGATAACACCGGCAATACCGAACACAAGTAGTAAGCCCACCACCCGCTGGAACCAGCGAGTTCGGGTAATCTGGCGGTGCTCCTTTTCAGCGCGCGCGATCTCCGCTTCCCGGCTGGCCTTGATGAAGGCGCGCTGCACGTCCGTCGGCTTCGGCGCGTCAGCCGGGTGCGATGAAATCCACAATTCTGCGTCGCTGATTGCTTTTCCCTGGAGCAAGAAATGATCGCCGCCTTGGCCGGGTTGCGACCAACGCTCGGCGGCTTCTCCGATGTCCGTGTGTTGACGGACCCACCGGATGTCGACCTTTAGTCCATCGACCAGTCTGGAGATCTGGCCGTCGCGGTTTCGGTCCGCCGTTAGAAACACGTAATTCAACCGCTTCAACCGGCCAGGGACATCCGCATCCGGAACATGCCTGCAGACAACTGGAATGATGCGCTTCGAAAGACGCTCCGCTTCATTAAGCTCCCAGTCGCACACCGACCTTGGATCAACACTGTCGGGCGACAACGCGAAAGCGATCGCGTCCGCTTTGACGATCAGCGCGGCAAGCCGCTCCTGCCACGGCTCGCCCGGAGCGATCACTTTGGTATCCAGATAGGCTTCAAATCCGTACTGGGTGAGTTCAGCGACCAGCGCTTCGGCAAACTCAGTGTCCTTGCGCGAATAGGACACAAACACCTTGAGCCTGATAGCTGGCCCGCCAATACCCGATACCCCGTCCTGGCTTTCTTCCAACGATGCCACGCGAGCCCCCGCAAAATGATGCCGACTGTATCAGCGTTAGTAAGCCATTGTCGCGAAGGCTGAACACGCGGCCCGTACGCTGGCGAGTGAACCCAGGCTACCGTTCAAACTGAGAGCACGTGGAGTTCATTGTTTGATCAATTTTGACTTCCGGGACGATCATGGGGCGTGACTCCAGCGGTCTACCCCGCCACGAGTGCGGAACGCCCGCCCACTCGCGTCATACGGCCATTTTGACCGGCACCATTCTGGGATTTTGTCGACGGCGACCGGCATTCCGTAACGCTCGCGCTGGAGGGGTGTGAGGCACCGAATGAGACCTTCGCGCGCTGTCTGCAGCAGCGCGCCGAGCGAGGTGGCGAGCGGGAGGATCTGCACGGAACCATCACTGTGCGCTGTGGCAAGGCGTTGGCCGTCCCGGCTCAGCGCGAACGCCGTTGTCAGCGTAGGCTGATTGAGCGTGTAGACGTCGCGCTTAAGCGTGATGTTGCGAAGGAGCAGCCCCCCGCCGTTCAGCCGGACCGCGACATGCTTGTCGTCGGAGGTGAAAGCGATTTCGGCACCCCAGCGGTCGTCGAGCAGCTTAAGCCGCGACGAGACCTTCGCGATGTCTCCGTCCGGCCAGACGTGGATCGTGGCATCTCCATCGACTGCGGCGAGCGCGCTCCCCGAATGGCCCCATGCGGCATCGTACACGATGCCGGAGAACTCCTTGCACCCCCGTTCCGGCGCAGCGCCGCTGGCAAAGTCGAGCGTCCATACGCACAGCCGCTGGTCGGTGGCCGTCGTGACGATGCGGCGGCCATCCGCATTCCAAGCGGCGCTGGTCATGGGGGCGGTACCGTGCCGCAACGCCGTGACAGGCGTCAGCGCACCTGCATTAAAGCGATAGACTCCCGCTGTGCCGTTCCCGATGGCCGCGACGAGATGCTGGCCGTCCGGACTGAACTCCACGCGGCGTGCCCGGCCAGATAGCTCCACGCTGGCCAGTTCCTTCCCTGCGCGCCAGTCGTAAACGATGAGCAGCGCAGGCCGCCGGGCGTTGTTTAGATCGCCGTGGCCGAGTGCAAGCAAGTTGCCGGATGGATCGAAGTCAGCGGTAAGCACGTTGTCAACGCTTGAGAGGCTCTTTAACAACGTCCCGGCGCGCGCGTCCCAAATGCGCACCTTGCGACCAACCGCTGCAGTGACGGCCAATCCGCCGTCACGGCTGAACTTCACGCTATTGATCCAATCGCCCACAGTTGAACGCGGTTTGCCATCACACGGCGTCTCCGAGAGGCGCTGTCGCCAGACACCGGCCGCGAGGCGCCAGATACGTGCGGACTTGTCGTCCCCGGCGCTGACGAGGCGGCACCCGTCTCGAGCAAAGGCAAGCTGGTTGACGCGATCCTTGTGACCATTGAGCACTTGGCGAAGGGCACCGGTGTGCGCATCCCACAGCCGCACCGAGCGGTCGTAGGAGGCGGTGGCTGCGATGGTGGAGTCCGGGCTGAACACGAGTCCGCGAATATAGCTCTTGTGACCGATCAGGTAGGCGTGCGTCGTGCCGGTCTCGGCGTCGAGCAATCGTGCGCGTTCGCGCGTGCGCAATGCAAGACGCTTCCCGTCGGGGTTGAAAGTTGCGCCGCCGATCCACTTGTCGCCCTCGATCTCGATCCGTTTGATGAGCTTGGGACCTTCGACTACGAATAGCGCGCCAGCCGTTTTTTCCGGACCGCGCTTGTTCTCATTGTTCTCCACCCAGGCCACCACTCTGCGGCCTTGCTCGTCGGTGGCGATCTGCCAGGGATAGTTTGTCGTAGGGATATCGAGCGCAAGGCGCGCCTTCGATGTCCCCGCTGCAGCGTTCCAGAGCCCAAGGCTTCCGTCCTTGTGGATGCCGGCGAGAGTGGTGCCGTCGGGCAGCCATTGGATGTCGGAAATTGGACCGTCGGACTGCAAAGAAATCGCGCACGGGACATTGATCGCATCGAACGCGGCAATGCACGCCACGCCCGCGTCGTTCAGTGTCGCGACACGTCCACCGTCAGGGTCGAGCCGCAATGACGATGCTGCGGGTCCAATCAACAGGTCTGTGGGCTCCGGAATCGCGCCACCGCTGAGTACCCAGCGGCGGGCGATCAGGCCCTTATCCTTGACATTGATCGAGGCCAACAGGATGTTGCCATCGCGCGAGATGCGGAGCCCTAACAGCGCGCCACCTGCGTCGAGACTGGCCTTCACCGTTTGATCGGCAGCATTGATGAGGGTGATGGTTTGCCCGCCCGCAGCCGCGATCCAACGGCCGTCATCGCTAGCCGCCGCGTTTTTCTGTTTGTCGATGGTGGGCAGAATGACTTCCTCGTGCGAGGTATGGAGAGCGTTCAAAAGCGCCCACTGCATTTCGCCGGTCTCATCGGCGGGATCGATTGTCAGTCCCTCGACGAGCGTCGCGGCCGCTGCCTCGGGATGGTCTGCTGCCTGCCATGTGCGCGCAAGGTTTACAAAACCTCTTTGCCGCTCGGTTCTGACACGCGCCTCAGCGGCTTCTCTCTTTGTCCGTTGCTGCTCGAAATAGTTGTAAAAGGTGCCACCAGCACCGGCGAGGATAAAGGCCATAAGGGTGGCCGCAGCGACGCGTGTATTTTTCCGCCGTCGGACGTCGTCGCCGATGACGGCTTGGAGCGAACGGCCGGTAATCGCTGAGTAAAGTGAGGCGACCGCCCTCGCCAGTACGGGATTGCTCGCAGAAAGATCGCCGGCCGTCTTCAGTGCCGAAACGTTTTCCCACAATGGCTCGTTAGGGAGCGCCTTTGCCAGCGCCGGCGGCAGGCAGTTGGTCACGTCCCAGTCGAAATCGCCGGCCTTCTGGTTCCAACGGATTGTGCCTTCGGTGACCACGATGAGCAATCGATCGGGGCCACGTATCGAAAGCCAGTATTTCACCTCATCATTGACCCATTCAGATTGCGCGGCCCTTTGGGAGGCCAGCAGGATAAAGGTCCGGCTCGCATCCATATTCTGCTTAATGACCGGCCAGAGGTGCGGCGTGAGAGCGAGTGTCGTCTGGTCCCGAAATATGGGCATCGAGCGTTGCCAGGGATAGCGGTCAAAGCGTTCGAGACGCCTTTGCAGCTCGGGTGCGAGTTTCCCGTCGGCAGCATGGCTATATGAAATGAATGCCTCGTGATCAAAAGCCGTGTGATCAACAGTCATGGTGGTCCTCTGAAAATCGCTATTCAATAAAATAGGTCTTCGGGGTCCGTGGCCCCGTCTTTCGTCAGGATAATACGCGACAATGCGCGGCCAATTTCTTCCATAATCTGAAATAGCGAAGCTCACCGACTAAAGCCGGTCTAAGCTGCGTCCCGAAGGCCACAGAAGCTGCAAATTCACTCCACCAGCGCGGTTGCCGTCAACGGGCTGACTTCCAAACATCATTATAATACGACAGAGTTAGTTTGTACTCATTCAATTTGTTCTCCATGAAAAGTATTGCGGCGAGGGCCCCGATGACCGGTGATCCGAACTACACCGACCAGGATGTTTTCGAGAGCCTGGAGTTGCGCCAGTGGGAAGTCGATCCTGAAGACGATGGGCGGGATCGAGAGCGCTACCTGGAGGCTGTCGACAACGAAGCGCTATGGTATCCCAACGCTGACCGGAAGATCGCGATGCCATCCCAAGGCTCGTTTGCCAATGGCTGGCCGCGCGGCGCGATAGTTCATTTCACAGCAGGCCGGTGCATTCGCGGTGATGCGGACGCCGAGGCGACCATGCGTTACGGCGCTGAGAAGGGTCACTTCTATTTCTGTATCTCGACCACTGGCCGCGTTTATCAGCCGGGACTTCTCAGCCGGTGGGGAAGCCACGCTGGGCCCAGTTCGTGGCCGGCACTTGGAAGCAGCGTCAGCAAGTATCTCGTCGGCATCGAAATCTGCAACGCTGGACAAGTTAAGCAGACGGCGCAAGGCTTCGAGCCCTGGTGGAACAAGCCCGGCGCTGCGGCAAACACCTATTTCGCCGCTGAGGACGTGCGCCACGTCGCCAAGCGAGACAACATTCTGAGCCCCGGCGTCTTTCACAAGTACACCGCGGCACAGGAGGCGAGCCTTATCGAACTGCTGCTCTGGCTGCAAGCCAGGCAACCCCGCATTTTCAGTTTCGATCTCGTACTCGGCCACGACGAAGTTTCACCGCGGCGCAAAGACGATCCAGGCGGCTCGCTGTCATGTACGATGCCCGAATTGCGTGCGCTGCTGAAGGCACGGGCCGCCGCGCCGCAAGTTGCCTCATCGCAACCCACGGCTCCGGCCGCCGCTGCCGAAGCGCCTGCTTCTGTCGCGATGACACCACCGGCAAACGGCGCCGCTGCCGACGCGCCGCGTCCGCCGCTGCCACCCGTTATGGCATCAAGCCGTCCACCGCAATCCAGCGGGACAACGCCAGCTGAATTTGCATCTGGCTCACCGCTTCAGGTCGGGCCACGTTTTCGAGAGCTTCTCGAAACCTATAGGACGGTTACGATAGACTTCCCGCATCTCAAGGACATCACGTTTGCGCAGTGGGCGCACGAATCCGGATATGGCCGCTCGCCGCTGTCCATGTTGCACCTGAATTTCGCAGGTATGAAGTGGCGTACGGCCATGGCGCCGTTTGCCCATCAAGTATTCTACAAGCCGCCCCACGATCCGCAAGATACCGAGTATTGCGGATTCAAGGACCTGACTGACTTCGTGCGCGGGTATTGGCACCGGCTCGATATTCCGTCGCTGCCCTATGCGAACCGGAATGGTGGCTGGCGTGAATACGCCGGTTCAGCGAACACGTTCCTCGATTTCATCGGACCGATCTGGGCGCCGGAAGGCGGCGACAACTCGCCGCTCAATAACGGCTACATCAAAAAAGTAAAAAGCGTACTCGCGAAGCTTTCCGACGCGGGGCTCTTGCCTTCCTCCCGCGAGCCAGTAGTCATGGCTTCCGCGACCCGGCTGGAAAGCACATCGTCTCCGCTGAGCGGCTTTCTCGATGCTGCAAATCGTGACGCGCCTGATCCTGATCAGATGAACGACGCGTTGCGCCGGATATACGTCGCGCTGGAGCAAGAGCAGACCAATTTCGAACGTGAAGACGTGAAGCTGCTGATTGCCTCGCTTATCAGCACCCAGGCGATTTCGCGTCCAGAAGGGTCTGGAGCCGATGCGATTTCACTCATCAACACGATCGTGACCGCAGCAGAGCCCATTCCCCCCGATCTCCTGGCCATCACTCATGCAGCCGAGCGATTGTACGATGACTTGCTAACGCGGTCCCGCCCGCTAGAGGCAAAACAGGTCGAGCGCCTCGTAAAGGCTCTTCGCAATGGGCGCGCCTTCGAATGGCTGGCCCGCATCTGCGACCGGCTCATTGCCTCCGGCAACAAGCAACTCATCGTCCGCCGGTTTTACGGCCAATCCCTGGTCGAGGTAGGGCATATCAACGCCGCGATTCAGGTTCTTGAGAATCTGAAGCGCCAGGACCTCGAGCCGCCAGAGATGGCTGAGGTTGTCGGCCAGTTGGGGCGCGCCCACAAACAGATTTACATCAATCATGCTCGCACACCGGCAGATGCTCGTGCCTCTGGCCATCGTTATGCGGGTTATCTTCGCGATTCGATCACATATTACGCGGCGGGATACGACCCAAGTCGCCCAGCTGATACCTGCTGGCATGGCATCAACTTGGTGGCCATGGCCGCGCGTGCAAAGGCGGACGGCGCTCCGGTGACCTCGCCGCATGAACTCGACAAAACAGCCGAAGCGATCATCACGGCACTAGAAGCCGATCCAAAGTCACTAAGCGATCCTTGGCGGCTGGCCACGCTCGGCGAAGCCCACCTAGCTCTTAGCCGCTTTGACAAAGCCCAGACCTTCTACCGCTTGTTTTCGGAATCGAAGGGCATCGGCGCATTTCAACTCGGGGGCGCGATCCGCCAGCTCGAAGAGGTATGGCACGCGGACACGGCCAGCGAGGGACATCGGCGCTCGCTTATGACGCTGAAAGCCAAGCTGGCTGGCGAAAGACACGGCGAATACCGGATTACCGCCGCAGAGCGGCGCACCATTCGATCGGAAAACTTCGAAACCAACTTTCCCGACGGCGAATTCCTCAAGCATAGTCTGCTGCGCCAAGTCGTGCGGGCAGGCGAGTGCGTCGCTTGGATCAAGGATCGCCACCTCAATGGGATCGGTTCCGGGTTCTTGCTGATCGGGAAAGATCTGGCACCATGTCTGGGCGACGAGCTTTACCTGCTGACGAACACCCATGTGGTTTGCGATCCGTCATGGACTCGCGGTGAGATGCCGGATGGCACCTTGAGACCGGCGCAGGCGCACATCCAATTCGAAGCGGTCGATGAGGGCGAACTACCGGTTTACCGCCTGGAAGAAAAAGCGGTCTGGCTTTCGCCAAGCAGCGAACATGATGCCTGCTTGCTGAAGCTCAAGCAACAGCCACGAAACGTGCGGCCGGCCCGCATCGCACCAGCAGATTTCCAACCCACGTACGGGAAAGAGGAGGAAGCTGGAGATGGCACTCCGGTGGCCGTTCTCGGACACGCTGGCGGGCGCGAATTGCAGATTGGCGTACGCGGGACGCTCGTCAATCACCAAGGTAGCATCGTCGACATCGGCCCCCGCAAGAGGAACGACAGCGACCCGGTCTATATCCATTACGATTCGCCCACGCTCGGCGGCAACTCAGGCAGTCCGGTCTTCGATACCAATACGTGGCAAGTCATCGGACTCCATCACGCGGGCTTCGACACAAAAGAGGGCCGGGCGCAACTTCGCGGGCGCGGCGGCTTCCATTTTGCGAACGAAGGAATCCTGATCCACTCTGTCGGTCAGGCTATCGAGCAGTACTTGACGGGCCGCCGTCCGCGACAGGGCCTTCTTTCGCGTATCGGCCTGTCGAGTAAGTAGCTTTATCGATCTCATGTCCCCAGACACCGTAAAGGCGCGTCATGTCCCCGCAAGATACTCTGAAGCCGTTTTATGTCGTCGTGTCGTTCTGGCTCTCGCTCGGCTTGAGCCTGTCGTCATTTATCTTGTTCGTCTATCTGGCGCTTGCCGACAGCTTCATGCGGCAACGAGAGGCAAACCGCTCGAGAAGCTATCAGGAAAGCGTAGGGGCGGCCGGCGACTTGGCAGAAAAGTTTGCCAAGGCTGGCTTTGCATCGAGCGCTTTGGCTTACTCTGTGGTGTTTGCATTGATGGCAACGAGCATTGCGCTCGCGCTCGATAAACTCTCGATTCTGCCTATCGCGATTGGCGCCGCGACAGGGCGCTAGTTGGCGAACTCTTTATGGCTTTGCGTCGGGACTTGAAAGCATCGAGAACCTCGGGTGCTCCTTTGCGAGTTGCCAGATCTAATGCGCGCGACAAGAGGACGATATGGAATGCGATCGCCGCGGTCCGCCTGTGGCGGCACACTCAAGTACTGCGGCAGGGGGCCGGTCTCGCCCGTGATCGCGGTCCGCTTCGGGCGGACCACCGGCAGCGGCAAAAAACTCTGAGGGTAGCGACCAAGCCTCCGCAGCAGTCCGGCCTGCATGAAGATCGACTTGCCTGCACCCGACGCGCCCAGCACGACCAACAACCTCAGTGGCGCACTTCCGTGAGGTCGCAAAGCCGGTCTATCGACCCGATGACCGGTGCCTCACGGCCGAAGAAGATCCCGGAAAGGCCTTCCAACGAATTGGTCTCGTGGTCAGGAATCCCAGATCATGACCATCGACTTAGGCGGTCGCGGTGGGTTCGTAGGCTGCGCAATCCCACATAAATCAGACCGAGAGTGATGCGTCGCAACAATTTCGGCACGGGCTGGCACTGAGTGGTAGTTTGTAGGAAAGCGTTTCAAGACTGCTGGTCCGTGTCTCGGTAAGGCGGCTTCTGGCCGATTTTGTTGCAGAACTCGGTTGAGAGGGGCGGCGAACCGTGATTCTCTTCGTTGAGGCGGTGGCATCGAGGGAGTGGTTCGATGATGGGGCGGCGCAAGAGCGAGCAGGGCCAACTGTTCTATGCGTTTGATCTCGAAGCGGTGGTGCCGGACGACCATCAGGTCCGCCAGATCGCAGCGGTCCTCGACTTGTCCTGGGTTCGCAAGGAACTGGCACCGCACTACTCGCACACCGGGCGGCCGTCGATCGATCCGGAACTGATGATCGCGATGCTCATCCTTGGGTATATGTTCGCGATCCGCTCGGAGCGCGCGCTGTGCCGCGAGGTTCAACTCAACCTCGCCTATCGCTGGTTCTGCGGTCTGGGCATCGAAGACAAGATCCCCGATCACTCGGCGTTCACGCGCGCCCGCAACGAGCGGTTCCGTGAGCACGACATTTTCCGCCACGTGTTCGAACGCGTCGTCGCCTCCTGCATCAAGGCGGGTCTGGTCGGAGGCAAAGGCTTCGCTGTCGACGCGAGCCTGATTGCGGCCGACGCCAACAAGTGCGGCTCGACGCCCGGCGACGAATGGAGCGTCGCGCTGCACGCGCGCCAGGACGACGGAGCGATCGATCCAGCGACGGCGCAGCGGGCCGTGCAGGATTATTTGGCTACCCTTGATGATCCCGCCTGGAGTGCTGCGAGCGACGTGGTGCCGAAGTTCGTCGCACCAGCTGATCCGGCCGCGCAGTGGACCGGCGCGCTGAGAAGTGCTGCGTTCTTCGCCTATGCCGACAACTATCTAATTGATGTGAAGTTCGGCATCATTATGGACGTCGAGGCCTCGCGCGCCATCCGCCAGGCCGAGGTCGGCGCGTCGCAGACGATGATCGAACGCACAGAGGCGACGTTCGGTATCAAGCCGGACTGGCTCGCAGCCGACACGGCCTACGGCTCAGCACCCAACGTGGAGATCATGGTATAATGCGACAATTGCTAGTGGCGCAGATGCCGGACTTTATTTTGGGGCGACCCTCCTATGATACGCGCGATCGTCGCGAAATCCGAGTTCAAAACCTCGCGGGTGTGGCTCGCTCATTGAACCACAGATAGACCGCAAGATGCTCTGTTGCGCGCATCAATCCATAGTTGATCTGTGGGCAGTGATGTGCGATCAAAGACTGCATATTGACAGTAGATTTAGGGGGTGTTTGTGGCTCCGACTGTGGCACCTATTATTATTACAATCGCCTATACTTTGATCACGGCGCTTTGCGTGGGAATGAGCGGCTGGACCACCTATCATGGTTACGAAACCGAGATGGGATCGCTCGCTCTTCCGGTTGCAATCGCGGTCACCATCGGGCTGTTCGCCAGCGATATGATCCTGTTGGAGCGGCGCTCACGCGGACACTCTATCATCGGTGCGGTGCTTGTCCTCACGATCTTCACGATCGCGAGCCTGGCGGCAAACTTCCACTTCTTCTACGGGAAGTTCGTCGGCAGTTCGATCGCGCAAGGCCGCTACGAGCAGGCACTCGTCACGTACACAAACAATCTTTCCACGGCGGAAGTGGTGATCAACACGTCCAACGGATTGCCAGCGCTCAGCCGACAGATCAGCCAGGAGTTGAAGAGCCTTCAAGATGAGGTGAACGATCCGGTGAAACCGTGCTTTGGTCCCAAGGCGAAGGATCATTTCACGAGTTTGAAAACGTTAGTTTCGGACAAACTCAAAGTCAAAATGGCTTGGCCTGATCTGCCTGAGTGCGGCGGAAAGAAGTCTGACACGGTGGCGACGCTGGACGCCATCGTGCAACGGGTTAGGGATGCCCAGAAGCAGGCTGACGACGCTAACGTGTGGTCGAGTGCGTACACGGCCCTGAAGAAAGCCCAAGGCGAAACGTCAAGACTGGCGGCGTCTGAAGTTGGTGACCTGGGTCCGGATCAATATCTGTCCCGCGTCAAGTCGTTGGCCGACGAGACCCGCCGACTGGCTCTCGCGATCTCGCGCGCATCCGAGCAATCCGGGACGAAGTCCTCCGTCGTTCTGACCCCGACCTCGCCGGAGGGCGCCCAGCTTGATCGCATTACCGACAGTTGGCGTCATGGCGTCATCGAGCGTCCCAATATCGCCTATACCGTTGGCGCTGCGGTCTTCGCCATTCTGATTGATTTCATGCCGTTGATTTTTGCATTGCTGATGGTGCGACCGCCCACGAGCGAGGTCGCGCGCGCCGAAAGCGAGGCTCGCAGTGTGACCGGCGGTCGGCCGAACAAGCGGCCAAAGGTATTAAACCCGCCGTCGCGGACGCCGGGCGCAGGCAAAGCCGAAACGGGTTGATTTTGGTTCTTCTATTTTCGGGAGCAGATCATGTCGGGTGGAAATGACAACTCCAACGTGGCCCCTATCCGGCGCGCCATTCCGGGGATGCCCAAAACGGACTACACACTCGATCCGGAGCGGCCAGCCCCACCGGAACCAGAACCCACTTCGACGCCACCTCCTTTTGCCGACTCTCAATCGACGATTCAGGACCGGTTTCCCCTGCCCCCGCCCGATACACGTCCTGAGCCGTCACCGACCACGGCCCCATTCCAATCGTCGCCATCGACTGCCAATACGTCCGCGAAGTATGACGATACCGACGATTTCAACGGTCCCCTGCCGCCGCTCAAGACAGAGTTTCCCCAACAGAGACCGCTGGCAGCCGGGGTGCCGTGCAACTACATTTTCACCGTAGGCCGCGCGGGCAGTGGCAAATCCACATTCCAGAGTCACATGCTGCGCTATCTGCTGACGTCGGGCGACCACGTCGCCGACCCTGACATTGAGCATGCCCGCGACAATCCTAACTTCCGTCGCATGCTATTGGATTGGCAAATGCAATGGAACAGCGGGACGTTCCCTAGGCCGAATGAGGTAAAGCGTGTCACGGAATTCCGGTACATCGTGACGCCGAATGGCGGCCAGAAACCGATCCTGTTCGGGTTTCTTGAGATCTCGGGCGAAGACTTTAAAGTCCTGGTCGATCCAACGCGTTCGCCGTCAGAGATCTTGCCGGAATTGAGCGACTTTCTCAATAATCCTGACATCAAAGTGACATTTCTTCTGATCTGCCAGGGCGAGGACATGAACGGCGACGACATGCTGTTCAGCGAATTCCTCAACTATCTTCGAGTCCACACGCGGCGGACCAACCGACTCAACTCAAGCATAGCGCTGATCCTGGCCGACCCGGTCACGTGCCAGCGGCGCCTCGCCAAGCGACTGAAGGTTGAGTACCGCGGTGAACCGCTCGATGCTGATCGCTTTGTCGATTACTTCACCAAGCAGACCGCAGCAAGGCTCGCCGCTTGGGGCGATCGTGCAACAATTGCCACGTTTTCGGTCGGCAAAGTCGAAACCAGGATGGTGAACGGCGAAGAGCGCAAGATTATTACTGAGCCTTCGTTCGAAGACACCCGCTACATTTTTAATTGGCTTTATGAGCAGTACACCGGGCGCACCGTCGGCCCGGGCTTCTGGAACAAGACCATGGAATGGTTGCGCCAGTTGGGTGGCGGTCGATGAGCGGCGACACTTTGCAACGCCGCAACCCCGTGGGTGTTTGCGTTTTCGGCACGTGGGAAGGCCTCACGTTTCGCGGGACGGGCTGCTTTTCCCAACCATCACACGCTACCGCGCGCATTCTCGATCTGCGCACGCAACGGATGGGCCGCAATGAGGTCTTGTGGTTCTCGATCCCGGCAGCCTCTGGCGGGGTTGCCGTCCGCATCATCGGGCGGGTGGGATATACCCGCGACTACAAGGGCCGCGACGGTATCCTGGGCGCGTGCCTTGCCGTTCCCGATCCGGTTTTGCTGGCGTCCGGTTACAGCGGGGCCATCTACACGGCTGAAAATCTCTACGAAACATTCGTGCGCGCTTGCGTTTCCACAGACGGCTCGTCGATCGATTTCGGCCGTGCCGACGACGTGCTTGCCCGCTTCCCCATCGATAAAGGCCCGCCACTGGAGGTTGGAGAACTCGAACTGATCCGCATGCGATTGCCGCGTGATTGGTTTAGCTACATCTCGCTGCCGGAATTCTTCCGCGTGGTCCCAACGCACCACGACTTTGCGGCAGCATCCATCCGCGGGTTCGTTTTGCGTGACCATGACGCCGCCGAGGTCGATCTCGATGTCTCGACGCGGTATCTCCAGTCCTGGAGCGCAAACATTTTCGGCCAGAAAGAGCGCACCGATTTTGAGCGTCATCTCGCCAAAACGCATAGTTCCTTTCTTGAGCAGAAGAAGCGGGCGGACGACCTCGTCACCGATAACGTTGCGCTCGCGAAAAACCTGGAGAAACAAAACCAGTCGATCGGACAATTGCAGAACCAGATAAAATCACTTGGAGACGATCTGCGCAGTGCCAACGACAACTGCAAGCTTGAGCGCGGCGAACGTGAACGGCAGACGAGGGATTACGAGAGAGAGTTGGGTCGAGTCAAAAGCGACCTGGAAACGGCGAGAACGGCACTGACTAAGGCCACCGAAACAGCCAACGCCCGCAATGGCGAACTCGAAAAACAGCTCAAGACCGCCAAAACAGAGCTGACGACGGTTATTAATCAGGCCAACAGCACCATCAAGACCTGGGAAACCGACTATAACGGTGTTCGCGCTGAAAGAGATAAACTAAAGTCAGAACGCGACACCCTTCAACTCGAACGCGATGAGCTACAGCAGTCGTTAGCGTCCCGCCCCACCAATTCTGACGTCACCGCCACACAACCGGTTGACGATTACTGGGTAAGATCGCGCGGCGGCGACGGGGGGCCAACAGGCCCCGTTGGTTCGATGGTTGAGACGACCTCCTACGGCTCCACGCGAAGAAACACCCCCAGCCAATTACCGGCCCAGCAGGATCGTTTTGGGGGTTCAACGGGGCCGCATGTTCAAAGCTACGGCTCGCAACGCGATCGGCAATCCGGGCCGTTTTTTTCAACGGCTATGAGCCTTGTTTTTCTGAGCGCCGCCGTCGCAGGCCCAATGATCGGATACAGGGTTCGACCCATTGTAGAAGCGTGGTTTGCAGGCCCGTCGAATGGCGAAAAGCAAGTAGCTACTGTTCAGCCTGGTCCGCAGAAGGCTCCAAAAGTGGAGACTTATACCGCTAGCCGACAAGAACTACTCGCTGAACGCAACACTGCGATGGATGCGGCGGCGGAGTGGAAGCGCAAGGCTGACGACTACGCCAATGAAATGCACGCAGCGCGCGACGAGAAAAAGGCGGCTGAAAGCAAGTTGAGCGAAGCCTGGAAGTCAAGTAACGAAGGATGGGCTCAAGCTAAGCGCCTTGAACAAAAATTGGCCGAGCTTGATAAAAAAAATAACGTTGATGGGGGGAAACCCGACGATCTAAAATCTAAGGATAACAAGGCTTTTGAAACCGTCCTGCCGGCTGGAACTTCGCCGCCCCCCCCAGAACGAACGCCGGGGGGCACTACTGACCTAGCATCGAAGCATACGCGGAAAGATCCCGCCCCGCAACCGGCTGATTCGTCCGCTAAGTCAGCGGCCTTTGCGTTCACCATGCCTAGCGACGCGAATGTCAGAGCAGGCATTGCGAAACGACTTAAGGATTGCGGGGCCACTGCCCCGAAAGGTGATGGCTACAATTTGTTGACGTATGCAGATAATATTCAAACATGTTTTCGAAAGGATCAACCGCAATTTCGAGGTATGTGCGGGGAATATACGACTTCGGATTATTACAATAGATTAAACCGTTTTAAATATTGCGACACAATAAAAATGAAATGCAAGAATCAGGCTGATGGGTTGCTGACAACCGGGCCCGATAAGTTCGAGAACAAGCCGGAAGTGCATGCAGTCGTGCAGCCTTTTTCAGCCCTGGTGCAATGCCTCATAGATAATCCCTGATCCTCCATTCAGAAAAACCATTTTTTCAAGCCGGACCAAACATGTCACAACACGGTGCGATCGTTGGCCTTGATTTCGGGATGACCAACTCGATTCTATCCTATCCAGGTCCAAATAATGAGCCCATCGCACATGTGATGGCGGGAGCCGAAACGCCCGCCGTGCCGACGGCAGTCGATCCCTCCCTAATGGACCGGGTTTTCGGTGCATTCGCCTGGACGCGGCTCAATGTGCGCGAGAATTTCAAACATCTGCTGCCGCTCGTTGGACTTGATGCGCGCGAGCGCCGAAAAAACCCCGATTTTATCGCCGCATCAGCGTTTCTGGAACTCTTGCTCAAACAGTACTTGGCTGAAAACGGCCACGCCAGATATGCCAACGTCGTGGCAACGGTCCCAGAATCGTGGCTGAGCGGCAAACAACAGGGCGGCGTCGAAACGTTGGGCCAAATCCTAACGGAGATCGGCATCGACGACCCTGAATTCCTGAGCGAACCCGTCGCTGCTGCCTGCTATTTCGCCCATAACTACCGTCGCGCATTATTCGGTGATGCACCCGGCAAGCCCTTCGATGGTCATATTCTGGTCTACGATCACGGGGGCAGCACGCTTGATATCGCGGTTGTCCGTGTCGAGGACAATACCGTTGAGGTCATCAGCAGTTTTGGCGACGCAGGGGAGCCCGGCAGCAGCGGCTTTGGCGGCGTTGAATTCGACAAACGGGTGATGGCTCGCGTGTGTGCCCGCGAGCGCAAAAACCTCAGCGGGCAGGAGCGGGCAGAGTGGCTTCGCGACTTCGAGCGCCAAAAGCGCAGTGCCGTCAGTGAAATCGAGAGGCGCTGCAAAAATCCCGATTACTATAACCTGCGGGTTGATGAAATATTCAAGGTACAGAAGTTGAGCGTGACACTTGGGGATCTGGTCGATACGTTCGAAGCGGTTTTTGCAGATCGGATCAAGTCAGATATCAGCCAAGTGCTGTCTGATGCCTGCACCAAAGTCAAAATCGCAGTCGACGATCCTAAGCGCTTTAAGGTGGTGCCGATCGGCGGCTTTTCGCAATTCTATCCGATCCAGCGGCTGATCAATACTCACTTTGGCGTCGCCCAACCGGGGCCTGGCACTATCATCTATACCGGCATCAAAGGCCCAGATCGTTGGCAGGCTGTATCGAAGGGGGCGTGCCTTGTCGCTTCCAACGTTATACAGATCAATCGCACCTGCCCATTCACGTTCGGCTTCGTTTATTATGACCAAACCGAACCCTACGACCAATACTTCATGAGGACCGGCGCCGAGGTCCGCCCCTATCGCACACCGAAGTTTCTGGATGAATGGTTTCGCCTCGCTGTCGATCCCGCCAAGCCTGACGCACGGTCAATTGTTTTATTCATTGAAAATGGCGGCAATCGCATACTCCTGCCAATGGCGAAGAGTTTTGAACAAACACTCCCCGACCACGGCAACGCTAAACGTTGGCAACTTGGCTGCAAGGTCGACAATGGAACCGTATGGCTTGCGCTGAAAAGCGAAACCGGCGAGTCCAAAACGATCAGGATCGGCAAACTTCTGCGCATGATCGAGGGACGGATTGAAGACTGACGCTGGAAGGCTGTCGACGGCGGACGGGGGGGATCGATGGACGAGCATACGCGGGCAGAGGTGTTCATCTCCTACAAGAGCGAGCGCCGCAAGGCTGCCGAACATCTGGCGGCCGTTCTGGAATGCTATGGCTACAAAGTCTGGTTCGATTATCATCTCATCGTGGGCCACGATTTCGGCATCCAAATAGGCCAACGCCTGGAAGAATCGAAAGCCGTCATTGTACTGTGGTGCTCGATGTCGGTGGCTTCGAAATGGGTCTTGGAGGAAGCGACTTTCGCTGAAAAAAACAAAACGATCGTGCCAGTGATGATCGAGCCATGTCAGCCGCCGCCTGGGTTCGCTCGCAACGAATATGTCGATCTCTGCGAATGGAAGGGGTCGCCACGCAGCGAACGGCTTGACAAGCTTTTAAAGGCCCTAGAAAAGCGAACGGGTCGCGATATCGAGGTTCTCAACAAGGTCCGTGCTTACGAAGCGACCTGGCGGCGTTTCGGCTCACCGGCCTTGAAGGCTTTTGCGCTGGAAAGCCCGATCGTCAGCGCTGGTGCGGAAAGTTCCGATTTGCAGTCGAGGTCGGCCTCTGCCGGCAGAATTCTGACTGAGGCGCAGAAATCTAAAAGCGAGCAGGCCGCTCTCGATTGGCCCGCTGCCCGTGACAGCGCCAATCAGGATTCGCTCTTGAGTTTCGAGCAGCGCTATTCGGATACGCCTTACGCGGAGCGGGCCCGCGAACACCGCGCCGTCTTGAGCCGCTTGTTGCCAAAGCCAACCGATAACCTCGAGCCGGCGACGCAAGCCTATGTCCTTGAGCGGCTACGTAGCGAAAAGCGCATTCAAGTTAGGGCGGCCTCGTATGCCGGCGCTCCCGAGTGCGACAGCGCGGGTTGGTTTCTACCGGGATCGGGAGAAACGGAATGGTTCAAAGACCACGAGGAAGCTCCCGAGATGGTGTTGGTACCGGCGGGTTCGTTTGTGATGGGGTCGACACAAGCGCCCAACGAAGGCCCAACCCGCACCGTCACATTCGCGCGGCCGTTGGCGGTCAGCCGAGCCACGATCACGTTTGCCCAATGGGATTCTGCCTTCCGGTTGGGCGGCATCAACAAAAACCCGGGAGACGAGTCTTGGGGGCGGTCCAATCATCCGGTCATCAATGTATCCTGGCACGACGCGGTCGCCTATTGCTCCTGGCTGAAGCGTTTGACCGGGCACCCTTACCGGCTTCCCACAGAAGCCGAATGGGAATTCATGTGCCGGGCAGGGACGACGACGCCCTACTGGCAGGGATCCATGCTGCGTTCGGATCAGGCCCAGTTCGCCAGCAACGACGATGCCGAGGAAGCCGGGGTGCGCCGCCGCCGCACGGTGCCGGTCACGACTTTCGCCCGCAACCCATGGGGTCTATACCAGGTGCACGGCAACGTTTGGGAGTGGGTCGCCGACGGGTGGCAGCCTAGCTACGACGGGGCACCATGCGACGGCTCAGAGCGCACCATACGCGACCCGTCATTGCGTGTCATGCGCGGTGGGGCCTGGTCCAGCGGTGCCAACGCACTTCGCTCGTCCTACCGAGGCCACTTTGCTGCGGAAGACGAGGACTATAACATCGGGTTCCGCGTGGTTCGGGCCGTTTGATCCCGGCCCACACCGCAGCCTCTAGCTTATCCTCGCTCAGGGGCCGCTCTGCCCGTACGGACACTAAATCGCGATCTCAGCACCATGGGTGCGGCCGGGATTGTCTTGAAAGTATCATGGAGATTATACGGAGACTTAAATAGCGTTGGGCGGAGGAGGAGCCCGCGTAACGGCAAACGTTTGTTGTGGGTCTTGGTCGTGTGGAAATGATTTTGGGCTGCCCTTGCCCCCCTCAGATGGCCACTGGATAGCGTAGAATGGCCGAACGGAGCAAATTATTCCAGGGGCTCTCGATCCGGTGCTGGCGAA
>Ga0247844_1003601_pt1 | contig 22412 bp, 22 predicted proteins | sample LaCtaG_FD_192421 | JGI IMG/M metagenome (GOLD analysis project Ga0247844, IMG submission 192421) | Freshwater microbial communities from meromictic Lake La Cruz, Castile-La Mancha, Spain - LaCruzMarch201714.5m_1 | ecosystem: Environmental > Aquatic > Freshwater > Lake | place: Spain: Castile-La... | reverse complement strand
ACTGTGATGGAACGTTTGTCACAAAAAACGCACGTTTGACCGGAAACGGAATATGTTTGGAAAACTCAACTGCCATCAGATCGCCGCGAATATCGGACGCGGTATTGAATCGGATGAAATCGACTCCTGAAACCGAACTCTGATACTCCTGCGACAATATCGAGTCCGTAACTCCCCCTGAATTTTCGTTCGCATATCCCGAGATGCTCGCAGGATTTCCGATGACAATCGCATGGGACGGCACATCGCGAGTGACCACCGATCCCAGGGCGACGACGGCCCGACGGCCGACAGTGATTCCGGCCATCAGCGTCGCTCCTCCGCCAATCGAAGCACCTGCATGAACCGTGGTTACCAGCGGTACCGTTGCACCACTTTTCTCTGGTTCCGAATCAAGGAAAGTGACATTCGCACCAATTCTCACGCCTTCTCCAATCACGAGGGTTCCAGATAGATGGGAACCGTGTTCGACGGTGACATTGTCGCCCAGCGAGACTTCAGCGCCAACGAAGGTTCCCACGCCCAGACAACAGCGGGAACCGATTCTCGCACCGGGTAAAATCACGCAGAAATGGGAAACTTCGGTTCCGACACCAATGTTGTCGGTCTGCACGTCTGCGGTGGGATGGATTTTGATCATTGTCTTTATTTGTCGAATATTGTGACAGGATAGAAAAGTCTAACGATGGATTCCTGACTCAATTGTCGAGGTAGATTAAACGTGAAACCATGCGTTCGGCGATTAGCTTCGATTCCGGTAAATAGTCGTAATATCGATAATTCTCATCTTCTCCGATAAACAGGGCGCCGCACATTTCATGCCACTTCCAAACGCGCGTGTTTTCTTTCCGCACATCAATATGCACGACCGATTTCGATAGTGTCTCGAAAGCAAAATGCAGTGGCATCAAATAGGTCTCCAGTGAGATTGCTGTCGGTGTTCCAGCCTTCATCACCCAGCTTCCACCAGTGCATTCGTGGTCGTTGATGCGATAAAGCCGAACGGTTCCGCAAGCTTTGTCTTCCATGTCGCATGCGATGAAATAGTATTCAAGTCCTTCACTGTATCGCTGCAAATAAGAAACTATCCAATCAGCCTGAGCTTCAATCGTTTGAACGCCTTTTGAAATGTATGTCGATTTTCTTTCATCATTGCGCAGCCTCACGATGAAGCCAGCGTCGTTGACCGTGACGGGTCTTAGTTTGCAGAATTTTCCAAGGATGACCCCGCTTTCGATTCTAATGTTCATGGTTTTCAATAGATTACTTGCTAATTGCGATCTTCCCCCTTCCATAGGCGAGGACGACCAACTCAATACCCCTGATGGTGGTCCCTATTCGGCAAAGCTCATTCACCAAAGCGACGGTGACTGGACCGTATCCGCGGTTTGCAAGGTGTGTATGTTCAGGTGAAACCGCAATGTGGAGCATTTGAAGAGTTGTTCTATCCCGGCGAGTGAACACCATCACACCCAACAATATTTCTTGAGACCCGCTCCTGTCCAACGCGTAGAGTGTCTGGGCCTCGGGAAGCTTAGGCAGGTGAATTCCAATAGTGCCATCAGTTTTGGCAAGTTGGGGAGAACCGGAATTGCTGATTTCCTCAAGGATGCCTTCTGTAAAGTCTGACTGTTCAGGGTGAAAATAAAAGAGACGTTCCAGAGATGCAGAATGCGAGCACGCCAAGCGCGAGGTGATTTGGATGTTCATATCCGTGAAAAAAAATCAGAATCGAACGACGCAGGCCCCCCAGGAGAGCCCCACCCCAAACCCTATGAACATCACCTTGGCGCCCGGATGGATTCTTCCCGCGGAAATCGCATGGTGAAGTGCGATCGGAATGGTGTTGGAAACCGTATTGCCCACACCAGCAAACCATGTGAAGAATTTTCCGCCCGGTATTTCGCACTTCCTTCTAAGAAAATCCAGCATGTAGGCGTTTGCCTGATGGAAAATGAAAAGATCGATGGTGTCGCGTGTCTCGCCAGAGCGTTGTAGTAACTCCTCGACAGCCGTTGCGACTTCCCTCACGCTGAAGGTGAAGATTTCTCCTCCTTTCATACAGAGGCCGCATGTTTCAGTCAGTGGTGTGCCGGGGAAGCGCATTCCTCCGTTGCGGACCATCAAGTAGTCTCCTCCACTTCCATCCGTTCCATAGACAAACGGGCCGATCAATTCCGCGTCGCTTTCCTTTGTTGAGATCAGCGTGGCGGAACCCGCATCACCAAACAGTGTCCGAGTGCTCTTGTCATCCGGTAGGAGGAGTTTGCTGTAGGTCTCACCGGTGAGTAGCAAGACGTTCTTGGCTTGACCGCTCTCGATTATCCCCTTTGCGATGCCAAGCCCATATACGTAACCCGAGCAACCAAGATTGAAGTCCAGTGCCCCGGCCGATTTCGGGACACCGAGACGGTCCTGAATGAGGCATGCACTTGTCGGTAGGATGTAATCGGGTGTTTGCGTACAGAACAAAACATAGTCGATATCCGCCGCAGCGCATACTCCAGTCAAGAAGAGCTTTTTTGCCGCGTTTACAGCGAGATCGGAAGAGAACTCATCAGCGGCAGCAACATGACGGTTGGTGATGCCAAGTTTTTCCTCTATCTTTTCAGGTGTCCACTCCGGAAAGCGCTCGGAAAGTTCCGCATTCGTAACAACTTGCTGTGGAAGATAATATTCTGTAGCTTTTATGAGTGCGCGAATCATGGATCTTCAGGATGCTGTGTAACCTCCATCAATCACCAAAGTGGTTCCGGTGATCCATCGTGATGCGTCAGATACTAAGAACGCAGATGCGTAGGCAACATCTTCAGGTTTCCCAATTCCAAGTGGATGCCTTGCGTTTAATGCATCCAGCGCGGTGGATGGAAGTGCATTTAACTCGGCATCAACCAGTGGGGTCTTGACGAGGCCAGGAGCGATAACATTAACTCTTATCCCTTCGTTGGAAAGTTCGATGGCCAGTGATTTGGCTAAGGTAACTAGAGCCCCTTTTGTGGCACAGTAGGCAGACAGGCCGGCTTGCCCAACTACGCTCATTACTGAACCAATGAACAGCAGCGAAGCGGATTTGGTGCATACACCTTTCTGCCGAAAAGCTTTCGCAAGAAAGTAAGAAGACTCAAGATTGATTTTGAAAATTTGATCATAGGAGGCTTGATTCATTGCACGGATAGGCATGGTTTTAGTCATTCCGGCGGCATGGATTAGGCCATCAATTGCGCCAGTGCGCCGGGAGACTGATCTCAGCCAATCTACGATTTTCTCTCCGCAATCGAGATCAAAGACTTCAATGGTGTGTCCAACTCCCGATAGATGTCCAAGGCACTCTTCCAGTCGTGTCTCGCTTCTGGCGACTAGAATTATCTGAGCCCCGAGCTTGCTTAGTTCAATAGCGCAACTGCACCCTATACCAGAGGATGCTCCAGTGACTAGAATGCGCTTTCCCTCCAAAGAGAAGGGATGGGTGGGGGCGGACGACATGTTATTCCAGGAAGTTTACAGGTGGAACTTTGATTGGGCCGAAATCTCCGATACAACCCGCCCACGACCATCCAACTCCGAACCCCATCATCGCCAGTTTGATGTTGTTTTCGGAAATCTGTTCACCCAAGCACAGGGATATTTTCACTGCGACGGAAGCGCAGGATGTGTTGCCGAAATTTTCCACAGTTGTGGGAACGCGGTTGCTTTCGATACCGATTTTTCGTGTCAGATTATCGAGAAGAAATTGGTTGGCCTGATGCATCACCACCGCATCGATTTCATCTCGTTGTGTACCGCTGTGTTCCAGTAACTGCTCGAAGAGTGGAGGGACTTCACGGAGTGTGAATGCCATGACTTCCGAGCCGTTCATGTAAAGTTCCTGTGGACTGCGAATATTTCCACCTTCCATCTCGACTCTTTTACACAAATCCGGGGTCATTCGTTGACGTGCCTGGCCTGCGCGGATGATCAAATGTTCGGCCCCACTCCCATCTGTGCCCAAAACGAATGTTGTGTTGGATTCCCCCTGCTCCAATGCGGTTGCGCTTCCGCTGTCTCCGAAAAGGAAGGCCACGGATCGGTCGGCTTCGGACACAATTCGTGTTAAAGTGTCACCGACCAGCAATAGCACACGTTTCAGTCCACTTTCTACGAGAGAAGAGGCGAGCCACAGACCATAAATATAACCGCTGCATCCCATGTTCACATCGAAGCAGGCACAGGTGTTTGGAAGGCCCAGTCTCTGTTGAAGCGTGCAGGCAGTGGCAGGAAGAATGTAATCCGGGGTTTGAGTGACAAAAACCAGAGCATCGATGCTTTGCAGGTCCCATTCCAAATCAACGAGTAGTCTTCCGGCGGCATCCACACAAAGGTCGCTTGCGCATATTTCGGGGGGGGCAATCCGCCGTTGTGAAATGCCTGTCATCGCTTTGACTTTCGTAGCGTTCGTCCCAAGTGCTGCAGCGACCTCAGCTGTCGTAATAATCTGACGCGGCAGCGTGCAGGTTATTCCGGCAATTTTGCTTTTCGTAAATTGAACAATGGCCATTTCAGGCTGGATTGGAGATGAGTGAATAGAGGTCGGACACGGTCTTTGCGTCAGCGAGTTTCGAAGGCGAGACGGCAACGGAGTATTTTTGATCCGCCATGGCGATGAACATGACTACGGTCATGGAGTCCCAGGCGATTTCGTCGAGATTTTCATTACCCTTGATGGTGTCTGCATCCAATTCAAGCATCTCTTCGAGGTCATGATGGAGTTGATTTTGTGTGATCATGGTTTTAGTTTATGGTTCGATTTCGATTTATATATTGTGCAATGAGAAATTAGTAGGCAATGAGAATCTTGAGGAGAGATTCAAGAAAATACAATGAGTTGGAAACGTAATAAAAAACAGCGTAAAGTTAGTTCTTGATCTGTAGAGAGCGTAGGTAATCCGCGTAGGAGGTCTTTCCGAGTGCGGTGATGGAGGACTGGAGTTGGGCCTGATCCATCCAGCCGTTGCGGAAGGCGATTTCCTCGAGGCAGGCGACCTTGAAACCCTGGTGGTGCTCGATGGTGCGGACGAACTGCGAGGCTTCCAGCAAGGATTCGTGGGTGCCGGTGTCGAGCCAAGTGTAGCCGCGGCCGAGGATTTCGACGTGAAGATCACCTGCGTCCATGTAGGCGCGGTTGATGCAGGTGATTTCCAGTTCACCGCGCGGGGAGGGTTTGACCTGTTTGGCGATTTCGACAATGCGTTCGTCGTAGAAATAAAGGCCTGTGACAGCGAAGTTGGATTTGGGATGGGAAGGTTTTTCCTCGATGGAGATGGCTTTGCCGCTGGAATCGAATTCAACAACGCCGAAGCGGTGCGGGTCATTCACCTCGTAGCCAAAAACCGTGGCTCCGGAAGGCCGGTTGACGGCGGTTTTGAGCTTTGGGGAGAAACTCTGGCCGTAGAAGATGTTGTCGCCAAGGACGAGGGCGCAGGAACCGCCATCGATGAATTCCTCGCCAATGAGGAAGGCTTGAGCGAGGCCGTCGGGAGAAGGTTGTTCCGCGTAGGAGAGGTTGATTCCAAAACGCGAGCCGTCGCCGAGCAGGCGCCGGTAGAGCGGCAGGTCATGGGGTGTTGAGATGATGAGCAAGTCCCGGATGCCGGCGAGCATGAGCACGGAAAGCGGGTAGTAGATCATCGGTTTGTCATAGACCGGCAGCAGTTGCTTGCTGACGGCCATGGTGACCGGGTAGAGACGGGTGCCGGAGCCGCCGGCGAGCAAAATACCTTTCATGGTGTGTATGGGATGCTATGGAAATGCATAAGAGCCGCAAAGTGGAATGAAAGCTGACTTATGGATCTTTGTTGATGAAGTGTTTTGGAATTGATGGCCGCAAAAAGGCGCAAGAGGCGTAAAAGGAAGAGGGAGGATGATTTGGCAAGAATTTGGAGTTTGTTAGCCGCAAAAAGGCGCAAGAGGCGCAAAAGGAAGAGGTTTAATTTGTAATTCAGGAATAGAGGCAGTGGATCATTGAAGAACCGGAGGTGTTTCGTCGAATGAATGCTGGGATAAAACGAGTTTTTTGACCCATAGTGAGGGTGCTCCAAAATTGATGAGTAGACCGTGCTCCATTCTGGAAGCCCGTAAGTAGCCAAGTATTTGTGCCATGTGATCATCCACGATCGAACGACATGCTTTGAGTTCGACGATTAGTTGGTTTGCGATCAAAAGATCTGCATAGAATTCCCCAAGAAGAGTGCCGTCCTCATCGAACACCTGAAGTGGGTGCTGTTGCTTGACATCAAGACCAATTATCCGAAGGCGATTCACTAATCCATTTTCATAGACTTTCTCTGCATGACCATGTTTGAGATACTGATGAAGGGAAAACGAGGCTTCGCGCACTCGGTCACAGAGTTCAAAAATGGGATCTTTCATTATGATTGCAGGAGTTGGAATAGCCGTGAGTAGGACGTTAGGCGGGATGAGTAGTCGATTGAGAATTTAGATTTTATGGGCGCAAAAGGGCGCAGAAGGCGCAAAAGGAAGAGGGGGAGATGAGATGGGAAGAATTTGGAATTTGTATGGCCGCAAAAGGGCGCAGAAGGCGCAAAAGGAAGAGGGGGAGATGAGATGGGAAGAATTTAGATTTTATGGCCGCAAAAGGGCGCAGAAGGCGCAAAAGGAAGAGGGGGAGATGAGATGGGAAGAATTTGGAATTTGTATGGCCGCAAAAGGGCGCAGAAGGCGCAAAAGGAAGAGGGGAGATGAGATGGGAAGAATTTGGAATTTGTATGGCTGCAAAAGGCGCAAAAGGAAGAGGATGCGCTTTGAAAAGGATGAATATTGAACTAATAAATTAGAAACTATGAAATCTGTTTTTGCGCATTTTGCGATTTTTTGCGGCTAAAATACTCTTCAGCTCTTCCCAAGTCTTTCTAGGCGGTAGTCACCACTTAGTATCTCCTTCCACCACGATTCATTATCCAGATACCACTTCACCGTCTTGCGGAAGCCGGACTCATGATCTTGTTTGGGCTCCCAGCCGATTTCGTTTTTGATCTTGCTCGCATCAATGGCGTAGCGGAGGTCATGGCCCGGGCGGTCTGTAACGAAAGCTATTTGATCTGCAAATGAAGAGCTTTTTCTCATTTCAGCTTTCAACTTTCCGCTTTCAACTTTTTCGTCCAATATCCGACAAAGCAACTGAACCAGCTCAATATTCCTCATCTCGTTGTTGCCCCCGATGTTGTAGGTTTGGCCGATTTGGCCTTTTTCGAGGACGGCAATCAGGGCTTCGGCATGGTCTTCGACGTAGAGCCAGTCGCGGATGTTTTCGCCCTTGCCATAGACGGGGATCGCTTCGCCCCGCAGAGCCTTGAGGATGACGACAGGAATAAGTTTTTCAGGAAACTGGAATGGGCCGTAGTTGTTGGAGCAGTTGGTGATGAGGACGGGAAGTCCATAGGTATCATGCCATGCGCGGACAAGGTGGTCGGATGAGGCTTTGCTGGCGGAATAAGGAGAATGCGGGGCGTAGGGAGTGGACTCGGTGAAAAGACCGGTATCGCCGAGGGAACCGTAGACCTCATCGGTGGAGACGTGCAAAAAGCGAAAAGCAGAAAGCGGAAAGTTGAAAGCGGAGATGTATTCGCGCGCGGCTTGGAGGAGAGTGACGGTGCCGACGATGTTGGTTTGGATGAATTCCATAGGGCCGTCGATGGAACGGTCCACGTGGGATTCTGCGGCGAGATGCATGACGGCGTCTGGTTGGAAATTTGAGAATGCAGCCTGGATGGCGGATGCATCGCAAATGTCCGCTTGGAGGAATTCGTGATTGGGATTGCCATTCAGATCGCGAAGTGAAGATCGATTGCCGGCGTAGGTAAGTTTGTCGATGTTGAGAACGGTGTGGCCTCTGGAGACTAGCAAGTGGACAAGATTGGAGCCGATGAATCCGGCTCCTCCGGTGATGAGGATGCGCATGGTAAGGGTGGGCTGGTTTGGGACTTCTGCCCGTCGGGATCGGAGACTTGGGGTAGATGTCAGAGGGACGGCAAGTTCACTCCATTTGCATTTCTGCCGGAGAGTGGTGAGAACGAGGGGCAAATGAAAAAACGAAGAATCGCTACCTCAGAGCGTTCCCCTGTTCATGCGAGATGTGTGACCGCGGGTTACGTTTTAGGATATATGGCATCCGCCTCAGCTTCACGTAAGCCGGAAGCGGCAGGTTTTTTTCAAGCAACCGGACCATGCCATAAGACAGCACCAATGTAGCGGCATCCTTGCCGAACTCGCCGAAAATAAAGGTAAAAAAGATCGGTAGGACGATGGCGGGGATTCCGGTGTAAAGAGCGATGGGATACCATTCCGTTCCCCGACAACGGATGATCTGGCGGTGGGCGTGGACGGCGACACGGATCATACCAAGCAGGAGAACCGTGAGTCCGACATAACCGACGATCCGAACGCTCTGGACCGGGCCGCTGTGATAGCCACCAGTGAGCATCATTGCTTCTTGTTGGGCCGTCATCCCGGAATGCATGGAATCGAGGCCCTGGCCACCCTCCATCATCGACTGCATCATTTCCATTTCCTTGCGGGTTAAGCCGAGACCATCGCCGAGCAACTTGTTCTTAATCCAGAATTCAGTGAAAAGGGCCTCTTTCCACATATCTACCCGCCATTCGGTGGATTCATTGGCCGCATCGACATAGCGCTTCTCCCAAGTGCCGGGAAACGGGGAGAGTGCGCGCTGCACGTTGGGCGGAAGCGGAATGGCGATGTTCACCAATGATAGAAAGCCGATGAAAAACGCGCCAGCAAGCATTGAGAGCATCACTCCCATGAAGCCGCTCCGGTAGGCGATAGCAACCAAGTAGATCAGACCCACCATGGCAATGCCGTTGCGGTAGCCGCTGGCTGCCGCCGCAGCGATGGTGAACAGGATGACAGGTGCCCACAGAGGATGAAGGCAGGCGCGCAGCGGTGAAACGTAGCTTGCCACGACACGGGAGACATTTGTCGCCAACCAGGTCAAAGTTCCGCTTCGGCTGGCACCTTTGCCATCGTCAAGGCTGCCCTGTTCGAAAGCGGCGGTGCCGCCGCCCAGCCGCATGCGAAAGGCCGTAAGGGCCACTCCCATAATTGAACCGAGGATCGACAGCCTTAATGCCCATTTGATTTCTAGCGGAGAAACAACAATGTTCGCAAGGAGAATACCTGAGAGGAAGGCAAGGGTGAACATGAAATATGGGCGGGCCCCGACGGAACCGGCACCAAAAATATTCAAGCCCACCGGGTTTCGAAGATAGACTTGGGCGACGCAGGCCGCTAACAAGAGCATCCAAATTTCTAATTCGCCGAATTTTAATTTAAACGGCTGGCGGCGCAAGAGAACGATCAGGAAAGTGAAGCCGATGAACAGAACTTGACCAAATTCGGTAGTTCCGAAGCCGCGGATTAACGGAACGTTGAGCGCGGTGAAGAAGATGAGAAGCAGCCAGATCTTTCTGCCGAGTAAGATGCAGGTGAGAAGCATGATGACCCCGGCCACCTGCAGAATGGTCTCTGTCTGGTCGGTGACGATGCTGATCCCGAGCCAGATGGCGAGGCTGGCAGCCAAGGTGAAGACCGCGATGCCGCGGATTGAGTTTGAGATGTCCATGCGGAAGAGAGAGAGGGAGCGCGCGGCGTTATTGATTCTACACTTCGATGTTTAGCGTTCGAAGTTGGATGTTCGAGAAGACGCTGCGCGGTCTAAAGTTTGAAAGTCAAAGGTCTAAAAGTCGAAGAAGAAACGCATTACGGTCAGTTCAAAAATCAACACTCAACACTCATCAATCTGAGGTGAGCAGTGAATAGGAATCGGAATAGAAAGTCCATGGTCGGATTGAAAAGCCCTTCGATGGTCATTCTCTGCCTGCTCATGTTAAGAATTCTTATTCAGATTTTTAAACAGAAGGTAACGAAGGAAACGGAGGGGCTTCGCGCGGGGAAGAGGATTGAATGACGATTGATGATTGTTGATTTTGGATTGTTGATTTGGAAGAGGAATACGATTCTCGGGGAGACTACGCGCCCTGGCGTGGGGTATTTCGCGCCCTCGCGGAAAACTGGCGGCGTAGAACGAATGGGAGTCGGTTCTTGGGTGACGCCACCATGCCGCGAGGGCGCGTCATGGAACACGCGAGGGCGCGTGTTCTCCCCTTTTATTCTCGGGTCGGTAAGAGAAGACGCTGCGCGGTCTAAAGTTTGAAAGTCAAAGGTCTAAAAGTCGAAGAAGAAACGCCTTACGGTCAGTTCAACACTCAACACTCAACACTCATCAATCTGAGGTGAGCAGTGAATAGGTAACGAAGGAAACGACGTTATGGGTTACTGGTTCCGAGCCGGGAGAGAGCGTGTTCCGGGTTGGGACGGGTTGTGTTCCGAAGTGAACGAGGAGTGTCATGGGTCGGGAGGGGGTGTTCCGTAGGGGAAGGAAGGTGTTCCGGGTTAGGGCGAGGGTTGTTATGGGTTGGGACGGGGTTGTTCCGGGTTGGGACGAGGGCTGTTCCGAGTTGGGACGGGGTTGTTCCGGGTTGGGACGAGGGTTGTTCCGAGTTGGGACGGGGTTGTTCCGGGTTGGGAGCACCAGATTAGAGAGAAGAAGAGAAGAAGAGAAGACGCAGCGGGACGCAGCTTGTAGGGGCCGTGGCGGGACGCCGCAGCTACTTTGGAGAGGGGTTTTTACAGGAGGGAACGGAGGAGTAAGTTAGGTTATTTGCACTTGGTTGTGGATTTTTTTTGACCTGTTTTTGCGCATGGAGCTTTTTTCCGGCAAAAATCCCACCATGTAATAATTTTTATTACCTAGGGCCATAAGGGTTCCAGAGAAAATAGCATTTTATGCTTGGCCGGAATTACGGATAGATTAAATATTCACATCGCCGCGTACGGATGCGCGGCCGAACGGAAGCGGGCGACGGATGGTCGAGGTCGTTTTGCCCCGTTTAGAAACACGTAAGAAAACCAAAATGATGCCCAGAATATCGAAGACGATAGTGGACCGGACGGAGACATTTCGCGCTGCATGGCGTGAACTGGCTGCGGATACCGAGTTTGCCGGGATGACGTTGGCGGAGTTTGAGGTGGCGAGTGCCGCACCCTTGAATTTGCGCGGCGAAGTCGTGGTGCTGGAAACGAAGTTGGGTGGCAAAAGGACAGAAATGTCGATTGCCGACTCAGCTGCGAATGAGTTGTTGGATCTGGTGGTGAACTCCGTGAGGGGGACACCGGGATTCGGCCAGGATTGCGCGCTGTATCGTGCCTTCGGATACGTCCGGAAGAGCGATCGGAAAAGCGGCCTGACCCGTAAGGGGACTGCCACCGCCGTGGATGCGAACGTTGCTTGATCTGCCCGTCGAAAGATGGATCAAACAACGCCGCATCGCGGGAGTAATCGGCCGTCGATCTCTTTTACGAGAGGTCGGCGGTTTTTTCGTGGGAGAGTGTGGGATATTGGAGATGGAGGTAAAAGCTGAAAAGCTGAAAGAGGAGAAAAAATACAAGATAGAAGAGGAAGAGAATTGATTGATGAATGATGATTTTTATTTTTGATTTGGAAGAGGTAGGGGGGTGTCGGCTAGTTCGGAGACTTTTTCCTCAGATGCTTCGGTCTCTGGGTCTCTGGGTCTCTGGGTCTCTGGGTCTCTGGGTCTCTGGGTCTCTGGGTCTCTGGGTCTCTGGGTCTCTGGGTCTCTGGGTCTCTGGGTCTCTGGGTCTCTGGGTCCAGTGATCTGGTTAGTGTTGAACGTTAACGGCGGCGAAGACCGAAAGCTGGCGCTCTTTTCACGTGTTTCAGGACCATGATCCGCACATGCGAACCAGCTTCCCGGAATAGAATGACATGAGGGAAGGTAGTAAGCAGGCAACGCCGGTAGTGTCGCTGTTTTTGATAGAACGGAAAATGTCGTGGCTCAGTCCGAATTGCAGAGACTGCGCTTCGAAACTCGGTTTCGAAGCGGTCGGCTACCTCCGGTCCGACTTCGGACTCGTAATACTCGAGAATTTCATTGAGGTCTCTCTGTACAAGAGGATGGAAGCCAATACTGGCGCTCATGGTCGTTTACGATGCTCCGTTATGCCTTGCCAGAATTCGGATTCATCGAGAAGGGTAACTGTTCCCGAATTGATTTCGTTTTCGCGGCGGACCGCTTCATCAAGTAGATCCCGGCAAGACGTTTCCGGAGCGATGCTTCGAAGAAGATCACCAGCCAGTTTGAGACGCGACCGTTGCGGGAGCCTCAAGGCCAAATCGTGAATTTCGGATGCGGTGTTCATGATTAAAGTTTTGCACACTTTGACGCAGCTGAGAAGTAAAAGCTGAAAGAGAGATGGGGGACGGGAGACAGAGAAGAAGACGCTGCGCGGTCTGAAAGTCGGGTGAAGATTTTTGATTTTTGATTTTTGGAAGAAGGAGAAACGCCTTTCATGTAGTTTAAAAAACAACACTCATCCATCGTCAATTTCTTACTCTTTTTTCTCTTCACTAATCTTCTTCAGCGAGATTGCTAGGGCTTGGCTGCGGGCGGCGGTGCCTTTATCGGAGAGGTGGAGGCCGGAGTCGGCGAAGTTTTCGATGCCGTCCATGGCACCGCTGAAGCCGTCCTCGATGACGGGCATGATGGTGGCGATATCGGCGAGGACTTTTTGTTTGTTGGCGCGGTTGTGGGCGAGGGAGGCGGTATCGGTGAAATACCAGGGCATGGAGTAGGCGAGGCGGACGCCTTTCCGTTTGGCAGCGGCGGCGAAGGATTCCAGGAGCATTCGGCCTTCGGGGTGAAGGGCGGTGACACTTGAGTCGCCCCCTCCCCGCAGATCAGGATCGCGGGTATCGGTGCGGAGGATGCCGCGGTATCCGATGTCTTCGGGTTTGTAGCGGTAGCCTTTTCCCGTAAGGCCGCGTCCGGCGAGGGTGATGAGGTAATTGGCTCCGGGACGGGGCAGTGTGAGGTAATCGGAGATGCCGGGGATTTCCCCGAAAGTGGAGCCGCCAGCAGAGGCGGTGAGGTTGCCGCGCGCCGCTTCGAGGGCGAAGCCGGTTTTCGAGGGGCTGGATTCCTGAGCAGGGAAAGTGAGGAGATCGGGCTCGAGGCAGACGACGATGAGATCGCCGGGTTCCGCTAGGCGGAGGGCTTGGTGGAGGATGTAACGCGCACCGGCGGAGGCGGGGAGGCCGAGGTTGATGGCGGGACGGCCGGTGGTTTCTTCGATGATTTTTGGTGCGATGGAGAACGCGCAACTTGATCCGCCGGTGAAGAAGGTGATGGTTTCATCCGGCGATTCCCTGCGGATGGCAGCGGCGGCAGCTTCCCTTTGCGCGACGGCCTCCGCCCAGAAGGCGGTTTCCGGGTTCAACGTGATGGTGAGCGCGGCAGAAAGCGCGTAGGCTGCGATGAGGCACGCGAGAAGTGTGAGGGGGAAACGCATGGAGGGGGCCGCTGTGCGGCGATTTTGGATTTTGAATTTTGGATTTTGAATGGAAGAGGGGCCGCTGTGCGCTTGATGGACTCTATGTCGTTGATTAGGGGTGAGACTTGATCTTCTGGGAGATGTTGCCGTCGCGAGTGAGGCGCAGCCAGTAGTGGGATTCGCGGGCCTCCTTGGCGGCGATGCTCATCTTTGACCGGAAGTCCGCGCGACTTTGAGCAGCTTGCGCCTCCTCGACATTTGCACCAATGCTTGTTCCGGCTCTCCAGAGTTGCGAAGCAAGATCATACTCGCGCAGATCACGAATCAGTCTCGAAACACACATGATTTTCAATGCAAACGAGTAGGACTTTTCGATGATGACGTTTTCTTCTTTCATCCAAAATTCAACATCCAAAATTCAAAATTGATATCGCATCCAAAGTGTCGTTTGGGTTTAGAAATTAAAGTAGATAAATCGCGATTCCTCCATGGGGGCGAGGAAGACGATGAGGAAGATGAGGAGAGCGGAGACGATGCGGGCGCGGCCGAAGTGGTAGGGTTCCTTGTTTAAGCGCATCCCAAGGCCTTCGGCGAGAAGGGCGATGAAGGCGATACCGAGGATGAGAGCGAGGGTGAGGGCGTCGAGCGGGCCAGCGAAAGCTGCGGGGATGGCTTTGATCTGGTCTAGGCCGTAGGATAGCGGGTTGATGAGGCCGAGGGCTTTTTCCCGGAGCAGGGCGGGGTTGCTTTCCATGAAGAAAAGCCATGCGGCGGTGGTGTAGAGGAATGTGGTGATCCAGCGGACGGACCAGGGGAGTTTGCTTGCTGCTTTGGGCGAGGCGCAGAGTGTGACGCCGATGCCATGAAGGAGGCCCCAGATGAGGAATCCCCAGCCAGCTCCATGCCAGATGCCGGAAACGAGGAATACGATGAGGGTGTTGAGGATCCAGCGGCCGTTTTTCCTGCCGCCGAGGGGAAGGTAGATGTAATCGCGCAGCCATGCGCCGAGGGTGATATGCCAGTTGCGCCAAAAATCGCGAAGGTTGGCAGACCAGTAGGGGCAGCGGAAATTCAGCGTGAGGCTGACCCCGAAGATGAGGCCGAGGCCGATGGCGATAAAGGAGTAGCCGGCGAAATCGAAGTAAATCCGCATCCCGAATGTGAGGCTCTCTAACCAGACGTGGAAGGCGTTCGAGGGATCGATCTGGAATTTTTCGGGTAACAGGCCAAGGTTGTCGGCGACGACCATTTTGTAGGCGAGGCCAAGGACGATCCAACGGAGGGCGGCGTCGATGTTCTCCGGATGGATGCGGAAGCGGTCGGACTGGATCTGTGGTAGGAGATCATCCCGTTTCTCGATTGGGCCGGCGACAATTTGTGGGAAGAATGAGGAGAAATTCAGGTAATCGAGGAACGTCGGCCGGGGTTGAGGAGCGCGGAGGTTGTCGATCCAAAAGCCGATAGTCTGGAAGGTGTAGAAGGATAGCCCCATGGGGATGAGGACTGAGGGATTCCTCAAATCGAGGCCGAAGATGTCGTTGAGAACGAAGTTCCAGTATTTGTAGTAAAAAAGCGGAGCGAGCTGGGCGAGGAGAAGAAGTAAAAAAACGAGGTGTTTTAAGCGACCAGGCAAGCGTGAGTCACGGAGAAGCACGCAGATCCAACCAAGAATGACAACCCATAGGAATGCCACGAGTGTGAGTGTGTTCTCGGATGCGAGTAGGATGAGCGCGGTGGCTAACAGACAAAGCTTGGCAGTGGTGGCCTCCGCCGCAGGCCGTGCCACTCGCACCGCCGCTAGAATAAGCCGTGAGCCTACGAAGCAAAGAATGAGGAGTTTCCAGAAATCGTAGGAAGCGAAGTTCACTGGGTGGGTGAGGGAGAGACGTTAAACGTTATTTGTTAGACGTTATTGGGGAAGAGGGGGAGAGGGGAGTGGAGAGAATTTTGGATTTGGAAGAGGGAGATGCTTCGCGGTCTGAAGGTCTGAAGGTCGAACGTTTTAAAGTCAGAAGAGGAAGCGCGCGGCGTTATTGATTCTTCACTTCGATGTTCGATGTTTAGCGTTCGATGTTGGATGTTCGAGGAGAGCTTCGCGCTGATCTTGGGCATCGACGTTCATAGAACGACGCTACAAGCGGTTCGGAGGTTAGAAATGGAGGGGCTTTGCGCTTTGTCTTCCGCTACTTTGATTTTAGTTTTCTTGCAGTGAATGAGTGAATTGGCGGGTCCATGGTTAGTTTGAAAAGCCCTCTGATGGTCATTCTCCGCGTGCTTCTGTTCAAATTCTTAATATTCAGATTTTTTGAACAGGAGGCCGCAGAGGGGTGTGGAAGGGAGGAGCTATCGCGCTTAGTTTCCGCTACTTTGATTTTAGTTTTCTTGCAGTGAATGAGTGAATTGGCGGGTCCATGGTTAGTTTGGAAAGCCCTCTGATGGTCATTCTCTGCGTGCTCCTGTTCAAATTCTTTATTGAACAGGAGGAAACGGAGGGTTGAGAAATGGAGGAGCTTCGCGCTGGGCTTTCTCGGTTCAATTGCGTTTCGCCTGCGGGGGTGAAGTGGGCGGACCGGGCCGGATCGCGCCCTACCGGCGAAAAATAAGGAGCTACGACACTCTTGTCGTAGGGAGGAAGGAGCGCCAAACGTCGTCGATCATGGAATTGAGAGGGCTATGGTGCACCGACTGAGGAGTCAGCCTAGGATCCACTTGTCATGAAGGTGGCGGATGGGGAGTTTTTCCTCGGAGGCGAAACGTTCCACGGCTGCCCGGACGCCGCTCCAGTCCCAATCGTCGCCGAAGATTTTGCCTCCGGGTGTGAGGAGGACATGGTAGTCCAGGAGATCTTGATAGACATCTTCTTCTTCATGGCTGCCATCGATGTAAATGAGGTCCGCCCGCAGGTCGGTTCGTAACAGCCACAGGGCGGCTGCCTGCGAGGGAAGTGGAAATGGGACGATTTGTTGTTGGTGCCCGCGGTGGCAGACATTGGCAAGGAACCGGTAATAGACGGAGGGGTAACCGTGTTTGCATTCTAAAGCTTGGAAGCGTTCAGAATCGGTTTGGTCGGACCAGAATTCCAGTGCTCCCAGCCAGGTATCGATGCAAAGGATGCGCCCTTCGATGCTATTGGCAATGAGAGCATTTGCCATAGTTAGAGCGGAGGCACCCTTCCAAGATCCCACTTCGATGATGAACTCCGGCTTTGTTTCGCCGATAAGCTGTGCAAAGGCTGCAGAATCACCACCCCAGCCGGTCAAATCCTCGGGATGACTCTGGAAATCGAAACTCTCGTAGATGTTGCAGCCATGGATGGCATGCATCAGGTTTGCTGTGGATATTCGGATTTCCCCCGTCGCCCCTGCTCTGCGGATTCCCGGTCGACGCCGTTTGATGGAATACCCGAAACGACCGACGAACCGTTGGAGTATGGAAGCGAGGTGCATGCGGGAGAGGAGATTCCTGATCTGCGGGGTGTTTTTCGACGCTGCCGCCCTTGGTTGCGGTCTTGGGCGGAGACGGAATTGGAGAAGAAATCGGGTGGTGAGTGAACGACCCAAGGAGGTCGGGCGGAGAGAGGTTGGGACAAGAGTGGGTTTGTTCAAGAAAAAATGAACACGAAGGAGGAACAAGAGAATAGGGGGGGGGATTGGGGATTGTGGATTGGGGATGGGTAGGGCAGGGTCGGGGGCGCTGATGACAATATTGAAGACCATCCTGAGAGACCGGCGGTTTCACCGATTGGCGGGGGGCTTGTTGATTTTGGGGATGGGGGCGGGGTTGGTGGCGTGGCGAATGGGGGTGGATCTTCAGGTTTTGAAGGCTTGGTGGAAGGTGGCTGAGGGGTTTTTGATGGATCGGCCGTGGCTGTTGTTCGCGGGGTTGGTGGTGCTGCCGGGCTTGCCAGTGCCGACGAGTGCGTTGTTGTTGTTGGCGGGCACGGTGTGGCGGGATCGGCCAGTGATGGCATGTTTCATTTGCCTAATGGCTTTGGCGCTGAATATGAGCTGGACGTATTGGGCAGCAGCGAAGCCCGGGCGGGGCTTGGTGGAGAAATTGTTGGTTTCGGGCCGGTTTAAGATTCCGGAGATGCCGCATGGGAACCATTTGCGTTTTATTCTACTGCTGAGGCTGACGCCGGGGTTTCCGCTATTTTTGCAGAATTATCTACTGGGTTTTTTCCGGGTGCCTTTTCGGTTGTATTTGCCGGTGTCGATGGGATGCAGCGGCTTGATCGCTTGCGGGGTGGTGCTGAGCGGTGCGGGGGTGGCGGATGGAAATCTAACGCCGATGATCAGCGGGGTGGCGTTGATCGGGGTGGGGTATATCGTGGTGCGATGGGTGAGAGCTGCGATGCTTTAAACAATCATTCCGGCGGCTACGGTTTCGTTGGTGCCGGGGTCGATGAGGATGAAGGAGCCGGTGGAGCGGTTGCGGCGGTAGGAATCGTGGATGAGGGGGACGGCGGTGCGGAGGGAGATGCGGCCGATGTCGTTCATTTGGAAGGTATCGACGCCCTCGATTTTGTGGAGAGTGTTGATATCGACGTGATATTTGACTTCCTGAATGATGGCTTTGGTTTCCTGGGTGGTGTGGCGCAGGACAAGTTTGGCGCGAGGGGGCATGGGCTTGGAGGAGAACCAGCAGATCATGGCTTCGATGTCCTGGCTGACTTCCGGCGGGTTGTTAGACTTAACTAGGGTGTCGCCGCGGGAGATATCGATCTCGTCGGTGAGGGTGAGGCAGATGGATTGTGGGGCGAAGGCTTCGTGGATATCGCCGTTGGGGGTGTGGATGCCTTTGATGCGGGATTTGAAACCGGAGGGCAGGACAGTGACTTCATCGCCAGGTTTGAAGACGCCGCCGGCGACGCGTCCGGCGTAACCGCGGAAGTCATGCCATTCGTCGGACATCGGGCGGATGACCCACTGGACGGGGAAGCGGGCATCGACATGGTTTTCCTCGCCACCGACATAGACGTGTTCGAGGTGATAGAGAAAGGTGGGGCCTTGATACCACGGCATGTGTTCGGATTTCTCGACGACATTATCGCCGTTGAGAGCGGAGATTGGGATATCGGTGATTTCGACGATGTTATCGAGGCGTGAGGCGAAGTCGCGGAAATCGGCGACGATCTTGTTATAGACTTCTTCCGAGTAATCGACGAGGTCCATTTTATTGACGGCGACGACGAGGTGTTGGATGCGGAGGAGGTTGGCGATGAATGAGTGGCGCTTGGTTTGCTCGATCACGCCTTTGCGGGCGTCGATGAGGATGATGGCGAGGTTGGCGGTGGAGGCACCGGTCACCATGTTGCGGGTGTATTGGGTGTGTCCGGGGGTATCGGCGATGATGAATTTGCGCTTGGGGGTGGCGAAGTAGCGGTAGGCGACGTCGATAGTGATGCCCTGTTCGCGTTCGGCTTTGAGGCCATCGGTGAGGAGGGCGAGGTTGACGTTTTCATCGCCGCGGCGGCGTGAGGATTCCTCCATGGCTTCGAGTTGGTCTTCGAAGATGGATTTCGAGTCGTAGAGGAGTCGGCCGATGAGGGTGGATTTGCCGTCATCAACGGAGCCGGCAGTGGAGAAGCGGAGTAGGTCCATGGGGAAATTTATTAGTTATAGGTTAGAAGTTATTGGAGAAGAGGAGAGAAGAAGTGATTTACTATTTTCTAACATATATTTACGATTATCTTCCTGTGAGTGTTTGGGCGGCTTGCCAGTGGGTTTCTAGGTGGAGGTTTTGGATTTGGGTTGAGAGGATTTCCTGATCGAGGTGTTGTTGTTCGATCATGCCGGCGATGTCGCGGAGGTGGCGTTGATGGCCTGATTCACGATAGAATTCGAGTTTGTGCAGGATGACGTATTCGGGAGGAGCGACGGTGATTTCGCAAGTGGTGGTATGGATGCGGCGGGTATGTGCAAGTGCCCAGGGAAGAACCGGGTGATTGCGTGAGAGGTAGATGTCCGCTTTAAGCCCGGTGTGGTGATGGATGATGTTGAAGTGTCCGTGTGCTTCGCGGCGGGCTTCGATGGCAACCACATCGGAAGGTGGAAGGTAGAAGTCTTCTTCAGAAAAGAGTTGCGGGAGAAGTGGGATTTGGTCGGGTTTGATCAATACGACTAAGTCAATGTCGAGGGTGTTGCGTGGTTCGCCATAGATCGAACTCGCGACTGATCCGGTGATCATGTATTGGATTCCGGCGGCTTCGAGTGGAGCGACAAACAGGGAGATGAAATCAGGGTCTTGCATGGAGCCAGATGTGGGCGAGTTTTTTTTCGACGTCTTCGGGTGATGCTTTTGGGTGGCGCAGGCGGATTCCCATGCGCTTCAGTTCGCGGGCTTGACGGACGGTTGCGGCGAGAAGGTTGTATTTCTCGGATGGCGTCATCGCTTTCCAGATTGCGGTTTGTTGGGAATCGGGGAGGGACATTTTGGTAAATGCTTAGATGCTGAAAGGAATTGGTTATTAGTTATTGGGGGAAGAGGTAGGGCGCGCCCGGGTAGAGCTCTGCTTGGTTCTTAAGTGGTTCAGTGACGGTTCGCCCTTGGGGGTAAAGTGGGCGGACCGGGCCGGATCCGCCCTACTGGTTTTTTTTTGAGTAGGGCTCAAAAATAGCCTTCTTTTTTCCGATCTTCCATGGCGGTTTCGGAGCGTTTGTCGTCGGAGCGGGTTCCGCGTTCGGTTTGGCGGGCGGCGGCGACTTCGGCGATGACTTCGTCGAGGTTGGAGGCTGGGGAGCGGACGGCACCGGTGCAGGTGGCATCGCCGATGGTGCGGAAGCGGACGATTTCGCGGGTGACGGGTTCGTGGTCCTGGGGTTTGAGGAAGTCGGTGACGGCGAGTAGGGAGCCGTTGCGTTCGAAGATGTCGCGTTCGTGGGCGAAGTAGATGGAGGGGAGAGGGATTTCTTCGCGTTGGATGTACATCCAGATGTCCATTTCGGTGAAATTGGAGAGGGGGAAGATGCGGAAGTGTTCGCCGGGGTTTTTGCGGCCGTTGAAGAGGTTCCAGAGTTCGGGGCGCTGGTTTTTGGGGTCCCATTGGCCGAAGTCGTCGCGGTGTGAGAAGAAACGTTCTTTGGCGCGGGCCTTTTCTTCATCGCGTCGGCCACCGCCGAGGCAGGCGTCGTATTGGTATTTCTCGATGGTGTCTAACAGGGTAACGGTTTGGAGTTTGTTGCGTGAGGCGCTGGGGCCTTTTTCTTCGACGACGCGGCCGGAATCGATGGAGTCTTGGACGAGACCGACGACGAGGGTGGCGCGGATGAGGTCGACGAATTCATCGCGGTAGCTCATGGTTTCGTGGAAATTGTGGCCGGTATCGACGTGGACGAGAGGGAAGGGCATGCGGGCGGGCCAGAAAGCTTTTTTGGCGAGCCAAGCCATGACGATCGAGTCCTTGCCGCCGGAAAAAAGGAGCGCCGGATTTTCGAATTGGGCGGCGGTTTCGCGGAGGACGAAGATGGCTTCGGCTTCGAGTTGATCGAGATGGCTGAGGTTGTAGTTCATGGTTGAAGAGGAAGAAAAGTTAAACGTTATGGGTTAGACGTTATTGGGGAAGTGGGAGGAATTTTTGATTTTGGATTTTGGATTTTGAATTTTGGATTTTTGGAGGGGTTGCGGGGGTGGGGTAGGAGCTGTGGGGAGGAGGGTCAAGAAATAATTAGTAAGTTGGGTGATTTTGTAAGGTAGTGAGGAGAGGGAGAGGAGGTCTGAAGGTCTAAGAGTCGAAAGTCGAAGAAAAAAACAAAAGAACAGGAGAAGAGAGGAAGATTCTCGGGAAGACTACGCGCCCTTGCGTGGGGTTTTTCGCCCCCTTGGGGAAAACAGGCGCGCAAACTGGGTGGGTATGTCGATTGTGATGGTGACGCCGCCATGCCGCGAGGGCGCGACATGGAACACGCGAGGGCGCGTGTGCTCCCCTTGGGAAGAGCTTAGCGTTTATTCATGGGCAGGCCGACGGGGACGTCGGCGATTCCGTGAAAGATTCAGGATAGGGTGCCTAGGGTCAGGCCTGCTTGGGTGGCTAGGGAGTTTTGGCGTTGATCGAAGCTTAGAAAGACGGTGGCGCTGATTTCCAGGGCGCATGCGACATGGAAAATGTCCATGGTCCGGCAACCGAGACGGGGAGTTTCCGCGCTGAGATTGAGGAAGCGCTTCATGAGTGAGTTTCGATCAATTTCGGGAAACGTGTAGAATCCTTTTTTGCGACGGGTTTGAAAGAGGTGGATTTGTGTTTCGGCTTGGGCGGGTGTGATTTCTTTCCAGAAAGCCTTCAAACGGAGGGCGTTGACGAGTTCGGCTTCTTGGATTTCCCAAATTGGCAAGGGAAGATCCTGGGAGACGATGTGGGCTTGAACGGCCTCCGAGCCTTGCTCGCGGATGTAAAGTTTGAGGAGAGCGCTGGTGTCGAGATAAAGCATGGTTTACCAGCGGCCCTCCCGGTCGGCGGCTACGGTTTCCTCAGCGGAGCGGCCGGATGCGGGGATGGCAGTGGCGAGGTGATCGTCCCAGACTAGGATGCGGCGTGGAGTGGCAGGAACAATGTGGACGGTGGGGCGGCCACGATTGATGACTACGAAGGTTTCACCGTTACGGACTTGAGTTTCGACCTCGGACCAATGGGCTTTCATTTCCCGGACGGTGATGGTTTTCATGGGTTTAGAGTGCTTTTGTTTTTCAATTTGTCAATCTTTGGGTTTTCAGAATGAAAAACAAGGGGGGGGAAGTGATCAGTGGGCAGTGATCAGTGAGCAGAGAAGAGAGGACGCTGCGCGGTCAAAGGTCTTAAAGTCTTAAAGTCGAAGGTCGGGAGAGGAAGAGAGATCTGATCTACGATCAGTGCTCAGAGAAGAGGAAGATTTGTCGGCTTCCCTGATTGCGCGACAGTTCAAAAATAGAGTAAGAGGGTTGCGGGGTTCACCCCAACCACCATGAAGAAAAGTCGATTCACCGAGACCCAGATTGTCTCGATACTCAAGGAAGCC
>Ga0247844_1003597_pt1 | contig 22430 bp, 17 predicted proteins | sample LaCtaG_FD_192421 | JGI IMG/M metagenome (GOLD analysis project Ga0247844, IMG submission 192421) | Freshwater microbial communities from meromictic Lake La Cruz, Castile-La Mancha, Spain - LaCruzMarch201714.5m_1 | ecosystem: Environmental > Aquatic > Freshwater > Lake | place: Spain: Castile-La... | reverse complement strand
AGCCTTGCAAATATACGTGCTCCGATCCCTTACGATATGAGGGCTTTGTGCTTGGATCGAAGGGCCAGAACTTGCCTCCAGCGGAAGATTGAACCCTTATTTTGACGCCAATGGGCAAATGGTCTAAATGGCAAGCATTTCTTTTGACAGCATTTCTTTTGACGGCACCTGTAAAAAAAGGGCTGGTTTTCTGGTAGTGAAATTGCCATTTAGGGTGAAGTCCGATGAAAGATCCAGTGGCCGGACAGGATAGGGTGTAGAGAGTTGGTGATGCGCAAGCTGGCCCTTGATCGTCCAGATCAGTTTTGGTGCAAGACACACTCCCTACGTGCCAATGCATCGGGGCAAGGAGTATGAAAGCTATGCCGCAGTGGTGATTTTAAAGAGCCCGACGCGGTGCTCACTCAGTCCACATCTGAACGGAAGGGTGAGGCGGGGATGCCTTCCTTGTTGTAAAGGTTCACATCCGGGACGTTCGCCCAGCCGTAGCGGACTGCTTTGGGATCGGTCACGGCCTCGGCGGAGACAACTACCGTAGCGCCCTTGATCTCGGCTTTGGCGGGAACGAACTTGCCGTCTGCGCCAGCGATGGTGAAGCCCTTCAAGTCTCCATCCTTGGCGACCAAACCGCCGCCGGTGTGGGTGAAACTGACTTCAATCTTGCCGCCTTGCGCTTTCATCGACTGGTAGAGCGGGCCAGAGTATTCGATCTTTTCGCCGTAGGCGAGGGCCCGCGCCGCCAGTGCCAGGCGGGCGCCGACAGGTTCCTTCTGGTCCGGGTGGATGTTGCTGGCATTTCCGGCATCGGTGATGACAGCCATTGCGGTGTTTTTCGATTTGGCGAGCGTGAGAAACTGCGCCTCGCGGATTTCCGGCGATTGGCCGCCGTGGGGCGCAATCTGGACAAACAGGAACGGGAAATCGCCCAGTTTCCACTTGGCGCGCCAGTCGGCGATCATCGCCGGGAACAAGGTGCGGTATTGGCGCGCCTGCTTTGCGTTCGACTCGCCCTGATACCAGATGACGCCTTTAATGGCGTAGGGAATGAGTGGGGCAATCATGCCGTTGTAGAGGGTTGTTGGACTGCTCGACGAACCTTCAGGGTCTTCCGGCGGCTTTGGTGGCGGGCTTGACGGGGCGGGCTTCGGTGGCAGCGGCTGACCCTCCTGCTTTGCTTTCACGGTCGCCTCTTGCCATGCCTTGATCGCCACCTGCCAGGTCTTGCCAATGGTTTCATCCCAAGTCTTTTTCCCGGCGTGGTAAGCCTCGAGCTTCGCCTGATAGTCCGCCACTGTGGCGGGATACATTTCGACGCTTTTTTTCGTCTTTTCCGAATATTCCTTCAGCTCCGGATGGTTCTCAAAGCCCTCGATGCTGGTCCATGCCTGCGCCGGAGTGCCACCCCACGAGCTGTGAATCATGCCCACCGGGATGCCGAGCTTCTGGTGGACGTCCTTCGCGAAAAAATAGCCCACCGCCGAGAAGCCGCGCACAGTCTCCGGCGAGCACTCCACCCAGCTTCCACCCAGCTCCGACGTGGGCATGGCCGAAGTCTTCGGCTTCACGGTAAACATGCGGATTTTCGGGAACATGGCCTTCGGGGTCTCCTCCTTGACCGTCGCCGTTTTGGCGAAGGCAACCCCCATGTTGGATTGTCCCGAGCAGACCCAAACCTCGCCGACGAGGAGGTTGTTGATGGTCACGGAGTTGTCGCCGGAAACCTTCATCGTGAACGGACCGCCTGCCGCAAGCGGTTTCAGGCTCACCCGCCAAGTGCCGTTTTCTGCGGTGGTAGAGACTTTCTGGTCGCCGAGTTCCACGGTGACCTTTTCTCCATCCCGAGCGGTTCCCCAGACGGGGATTGGCTGGTCACGCTGGAGCACGGCTCCGTCGGTGAACAGGTGGTTCGGCTTCACCTCGGCAAGCAGGAAACCGGACGACAGAGCGGCTAGCGAAGCGGCCACGATGATTCGAGTGGGCATGGATGTCATGTTGAACCACCGCTACGTGTCGGTTGCGGGGCCTATTTCAAGGAATTTTTTAGACTATCAAGAAAGCGTTTGCCTGCATGGGGTGCGCTAGGTAGCCGATTCTGGCTCCAGTTTTTTGCCATGGGTTTACGCCGCTTAGACACAATTTTCCGCGAGTCACATTTTTACTGCCGCCGTTTAAACAAACCCCTTTTCCCCTTCCCGGACAGGTTCTTAAGTTTATTCTCAGCGCTAGGTGAAAAAGCACAAATTCCTAGCATTCAAATGGCTTCTCAATCACGAACGCTCATACGCGGATATTTGAGCTGAATTGGCTTGTCGCTTTTCATTGTCGGCACAATTGGCAGTCTATCGGGAGCTGAGCTGTCGAGTTGCCATTACCAGTCCAAGTCTAAACGCTTATTGTCGCTTTAAACGGCGCGGATCGATTCAAGTATGTTTTCAACAAAGGCGGAGCAATCAACGGCATCTTCGATCTGAAGATCGCCCCGGACAAAAACCTGATCGGGAAGTCATTCAGAGGCGAGACAACCGATCGCGTCCTCCAATGGACTTATTGGAACGGACGCTACAAGGCCCCCGAAAACCCCATTGGCAGCAGGGATTGCCGCGCCAACGCCACAATGGAAGGTACGTTCGATAACACCCCTGCGAACAACTCTCTGCTTCTTCCGATGGCACCGAGCGAACGCTGAAATTCAAGTCGCGCATCCAGCATTGGTTTTACTCCAATCTTGATAAACACGGCACACCCGACTTTGAAACCACCTCGGTCTATGAGGTGCTCGAAGACGGCAGCCTGAAGCTCATCCGCAGCGTACTAAGGAGACCTTGGAACCTCACCGGCGTCTACGAGACTCATGATGGCAGCATGACGGTACGCGGAGAACTCCGGAATCAGACGAAAATGGTCTGCGAAAATCGAGGTCACCGGTCGATGAGCTCATACTTCGAATCATGGTCCACATTCAACCGAAACGTCCTGCCCCGACAGCTTCACGCCAACGGCGCATTCGATGGCGACGGCTACCGTTTCTGGAAACCCCAAGACTTGGGTGGCTGGGCCATGGCCTGTGGTCCCGATCAGGCCGTAGCGCCTGTTTTCGAAAAAACCAACATGGGCGACGCCAAATACAAACTGCAAGTGAGCTTCAACAAACAAGACCTTCCCAACCACGAACTCAATGTTTTGCTGCCCGCGGTGGAGACCACATGGCCGGACAATACGACAATGACACAGGTTCTCGTCATTGTTCCTGGCGCGCCCGACGATGTTAAACTGCGGGTCGGCGCCCACGTCGATAGCGTGCCCGCCTCAAATCGACGCTCAGAGCACTGAGGTCAAGTTGCCCAAGTATGACTGTTTTGCGAATTGAATCGTTTTCCTGCCAATAAGCCGTGCGGGACGTTGACCCCGCCCCGCGCGGAAGCTGAAAAACTGGCGATGATCATGTGACTTCGACTGCTACGATTTCAGCAATCGAGAAATCGACGTGCGGAGGGAAAGACCGAAACGCCCTTGACCCGAGTCGCGGATCTGGCAGACGTGTGATTGATGGAAAGAATCCGCCACCACAGCCGCCGGCCAGACCTAGATCGTCCGCGCCGCGCGGGTTTCATTTCCCCGCTGAGTCGCGACAGATTTCCCGGATTCCATGAGGATTCCATTAAAACTGCCGCTTCTGCGTGCGTCACCCTGCGACACCGGTAAAACCCAGTGATACAGCAATGCCCATGAACACGAAGAAAAACGTATCAGCGTATAGAGTCCTTGCCGTTCCGCCATTCTTCGCTTCCGTTTCGGAAGCTACGAATGGCAAGCCAATTGGACGCTCTCTCTAACCGACGAAGCGCTGGACGATGGGCATGCGACGGCCGATGCCGAAGGCTTTCGATGTGACGCGGAGACCGGGAGCGGCTTGGTGGCGTTTCCATTCATTGAGATCCACGCGGCGTTGGACCCAGCGGACGGTGTTTTCCTCGAATCCGCGGGCGATGATTTCATCGGCGGAATGGTGGTGCTCGATGTAGAGCTCTAGAATGGCATCGAGGATTTCGTAGGGCGGGAGGGTGTCCTGGTCTTTTTGATCGGGGCGCAGTTCGGCGCTGGGAGCTTTGTCGATGGTGTTCCAGGGGATGATCTCGCGCTCGCGGTTGATCCAGCGTGAGACTTCGTAAACGCGGGTTTTCGGTAGGTCGGAAATGACTGCCAAACCGCCATTCATGTCGCCGTAGATCGTGCAGTAGCCGACGGCGAGTTCGCTTTTGTTGCCGGTGGTGAGGAGTAGGTGGTTTTCTTTGTTAGAAAGCGACATCAACAGCAATCCACGAATGCGGGCCTGCATGTTTTCCTCGGTGACGTCCTCGGGTTTGCCGTCAAATATCGGCCGCATGGCGTCTTTGATGGCTTGGAAGGGCTCGGCGATCGAGACTTCGTCGCAACGTATGCCTAGGTTTTTGGCGAGGGCGAATGAATCGTCCACACTGCCGCGTGAGGAATACGGGCTGGGCATGGTGAGGCCGCGGACATTTTGCGGGCCGAGCGCGTCGGCGGCGATCACGGCGGTGAGTGCGGAATCGATGCCGCCGCTGAGGCCGAGGCAGACGCTTGAAAAACCGCATTTCGTGACATAGTCGCGCAGTCCGAGCACCAGTGCTTGATAGATATGGGCTGGCTCGCAATCGTCGAGCGACACGTCGGTTTCCACGGTTTCGAAGGTATCGACGACGTGGCAGGTTTCGGTGAAACCAGGGACTTGGTGGGAAATCCGGCCATTGGAGCCGGCGACGAGCGAATGGCCGTCGAAGACGAGTTGGTCGTTCGCGCCAACGGTGTTGCAATAGACCAGCGGGACTTTGGCGCGGTGGGCGATGCCGGCGATCATGGCACGCCGCAGGATGGGTTTTCCAAGGTGGAAGGGTGAGGCGCTGATGTTGAGTAGGATGTCGATGCCTTTCGCGACGAGTTCATCCACCGGATCGCGGTCATACAATGGACGCTGGAGGTAGGCCTCGGTCCAAATGTCTTCGCAGATGGTTAGACCAATGCGTTTTCCGTTCCAAAGGATCGGTTCGCAGGATTCGCCGGGTTCAAAGTAGCGGTGTTCATCAAAGACATCGTAGGTGGGCAGCAGGGTTTTGAGGACGCGGTGGCGGATTTCTCCGTGCTCGAGCCATGCTGCGGCGTTGCGGAATGGTTTGCCGGGGTGCTTCGGGTGATTGCGGTCCACGTAGCCGACGATTAGTGGCACGTCGCGGCTTTCTCCGGCGAGGTAATCGAGGGCTTGCAGGCATTTGGGCACGAACTGCGATTTGAATACCAGGTCGCGCGGCGGATAACCGGTGAGCGAAAGTTCCGGCGTTAGCACCAGTTCCGCGCCCGCATCGAGGCATTGGCGATAAGCTGCTAGAATGCGTTTGGCATTGCCGGGAAAGTCACCGACTACCGGATTGATTTGGGCGATGCCGATCTTCATGGCTGCGAGATATAAACTTCCGCGCCTGCTTCGGCGAATTCCCGGGATTTTTCCTCCATGCCTTTCGCCAACGCCTCTTCTTCGGCGATGCCTTGTTCGGCGGCGTATTGGCGGACGTCCTCGCTGATTTTCATCGAGCAGAAATGCGGTCCGCACATCGAGCAGAAGTGGGCGGTTTTCGCGCCGTCTTGGGGCAGGGTTTCGTCGTGGTAAGAGCGAGCGGTTTCCGGATCGAGGCCAAGATTGAACTGGTCCTCCCAACGGAATTCGAAGCGGGCTTTGCTTAGGGCGTTGTCGCGGTATTGGGCGCCGGGATGGCCTTTGGCGAGGTCTGCGGCGTGGGCGGCGAGTTTGTAGGTGATGACGCCGACTTTGACATCATCCTTGTTAGGGAGGCCGAGGTGTTCCTTGGGCGTGACGTAACAAAGCATCGCGCAGCCATACCAGCCGATCATCGCGGCACCGATGCCGCTGGTGATGTGGTCGTAGCCGGGGGCGATGTCGGTTGTTAGCGGACCAAGCGTATAAAATGGCGCTTCGTGGCACCATTCGAGTTGTTTTGCCATGTTTTCCTCGATCATGTGCATTGGCACGTGGCCGGGGCCTTCGTTCATCACTTGGCAGCCTTTGGCCCAGGCGCGGGTGGTGAGTTCGCCTTGCACTTCGAGCTCGCCAAACTGTGCTGCGTCGTTCGCATCGGCCACGGAACCGGGGCGGAGGCCATCGCCGATGGAGAAGCTGACGTCATAAGCGGCGCAGATATCGCAAATTTCATCCCAATGGGTGTAGAGGAAGTTTTCCTTGTGATGGGAGAGGCACCACTTGGCCATGATCGAACCACCGCGTGAAACAATGCCGGTCATCCGGCTGGCGGTCATCGGCACGAATCGCAACAAGACTCCGGCATGAATGGTGAAGTAATCAACGCCTTGCTCGGCTTGTTCGATCAGGGTGTCGCGGTAGAGTTCCCAAGTGAGATCCTCGGCTTTGCCATTCACTTTTTCGAGGGCCTGATAGATCGGCACGGTGCCGATGGGAACCGGCGAGTTGCGCAGGATCCACTCGCGGGTGGCGTGGATGTTTTTACCGGTGGAGAGGTCCATCACGGTGTCTGCGCCCCATTTGGTGGCCCAGCGCATTTTTTCGACTTCCTCTTCGATCGACGAGGCGACGGCGGAGTTGCCGATGTTGGCGTTGATTTTGACGAGGAAATTGCGGCCGATGATCATCGGTTCGCATTCCGGGTGGTTGATGTTGAGAGGGATGATGGCGCGACCGGCGGCGACCTCGCTTCTAACAAACTCGGGAGTGATTTCGGAGGGGATACGTTGCGGGAAGCGTTTGAAAACGTTGGGGGTGTAGGGGCTGTCCGGTATTTGTGTGGAGCCGGCGTGCTGTTTTCCGAGGTGATTGCGGACGATGTCGTCTTTCAGATCGGAGATTTGAGATTTGAGATTTGAGATTTTCAGGTTTTCGCGGATGGCGATGAATTCCATCTCGGGCGTGATGATTCCCTGATCGGCATAGTATTTCTGGGTGACGGGCTTGCCGGTGGCGCGGAGTGGTTGGCGGCGGGCGGCGGTGAGGCCGGGAAATTCGAGGAATTTGTTAGCGCGCTCGGACTGAGAGGCGAACTCGACGTGTTTTTCGGTGAGGTAGCCATTGTCCTGCGGTTGGACCTTACGGCCATCGTAGATTTCCACATCACCGCGATTGAGAATCCATTCGCGGCGCAGCGGTGGCAGACCCTCCTCGGCGGTGCCGGTGAACGCCGGATCTCCCCACGGACCGGAGCAGTCATAGACGCGGACGGGTTCGTTCACCTCGATCCGGCCATTGAACGATTTGGTGTCGGACAGGGCAATCTCGCGCATCGGGACCCGCACGGATGGGTGGATCTCACCCTGCAAGTAAATGCGGGTCGAAGCGGGTAGCGGAGTGCGGGACTCGTCGTGGGTGGCGGGCTCGGGGGCGATGGAGTTTTCTGGCGAGATCATGCGGAAATATTGATGGTTGATGGTTGTGAGCAAGAAAAAGGCCGTGCGGATGAGGCACGGCCGGGGAAGCGGGAGCGGTGGACTCGACTTCCTACGGCGGCACAACCCGCGTCAGGTTCGGAGGGTCTTTTCCGCGCGTCGGAAAATCTCGGCTCTGCGGTCGGCAAGCACCCCTGTCGTGCGAGTAGCTTCGGTTTTCAAGCTGCCGCTGTCAAGTTGCAGGGTGAATTTCAGATTGCTGCAAGAAAACCTTGCATCCGGGTTCGGAATCGCAAAGGGTCCGCCCCCGTGCACGGGGCGTAGCTCAGCCTGGTAGAGCGCCTGCTTTGGGAGCAGGAAGTCGTCAGTTCGAATCTGGCCGCCCCGACTCTCTCTAAATCAATGACTTAGAGAGATTTCAAGCCTAACATTTTTTCAGGTCGCTCACCCTTCCCTCACTTTATTTTGGGAGTCTGTTAGGCATTATGCGGGTATTTCAGCACGTCTGGTGAGGAAGGCTGGTCAGTATCAAGTCTCCCTTTGAGGTCAACTTTCGGATGATCCTCCCTCAATGTGCTTCCTCACGCTGGGAATGTGGAACCTTCGAATCCCCTCGAATTCAACGCACGGGATCTTTTGGTTATCGGCCCATTTGTACACGGTGGAAGGATCCACATCGTAGATTTTCGCGATTACACGGGCTTTGACGAGACAATCATCAGGATTTAGCAGTAGTTGGCCTTTACTGCGGCGGGCAGAAGACATGGCGGCGGGTGTGTTCTACGCCATCCACCTCCGCCGGGCGCTACCCGGTCGGTCTGGTTGACGTGGTCAAGGAGCCTATGCCCCAATGACGTCTGACAATTCCCGAGCCACATCCCGGCGCATCGGCTGACCACACTCGTGGCCACTTCCCGGGATTTCGTGCTAACCCCGTGTTGATTACCGACCCTAACTGGTGCTAATATCGTTTGTCTCTTATATCGTTTTTGTCGTGTATTGATGAACGTGATAGGGCGCATTCGCTTGGAACAAACGCCAATTTCCGCACGGAGATGTCTCCGAATGGTTGTAAGCAGTTCTCGGTTGGAAACGCTATTTATCACGCTTACTAAAATTTCATTTTTTTTGGAAGATCGCAAGGAAAAAATATCGGATTCTACGGAAAAATCTGAGGCTGATTAAAAATCGGTAAATTTGCTATTCTCAAAACCTTTAGCCCCGGGCCGATTTTCCAGCGGACGTGATCAGCGCTTTGCGGTGAGTGTTTCCAAAGTCATTGTTGCTGGATTGAGGGATGTAGAGATAGATGGCATGTTAAAATTCAAACGGGCCGGTTTGAATCCGAGGCGATCATTGCGGCGGCGAGATGGCGCACAAAGTCAGAGACCCAATTGATGGGAGCTCCTTTGAGCTCATAGATGTAGGAGAGTGGAATTTCTGCCACCCAAAGCCCGGGCCGAGGCGTTGCTTCGAGGGTCCAATCCAAATCCTTGATGATGCCATGCAGCTCAATCCAGGTCATGTCACGTCCCATCCCAATGCCTCCTTCATGTATCGGGCAATCCTTGTGGAATAAGGTAAAACGGGGGCCCTTGATGCTGACCCGGAACTGGCCGGCAAAGTGAGGCACCCAGCCTCCGGACGGCAGCAATTTGCGGTGATGATCCACCAAAGACCGCGAAAAAGTATCGATGCGGTGTATCGTGTGATAACCTGTCGTAAGGTCAAGGTGGTGCAGCAGTTTGGGTATTTCGCCTCTGTTTGATGTCATTTCATTCGGGTTCACATATCTCCTTTTCCGGGTTTCCATGGGAATATCCATTTCTTTTCGGCTGATTCGATAGAATACCGGTTCAGAGAAAGAATGGCTTACATTTCAAAGCCCGTCGTGCCGCGTCCCTGGCCACCCAATCCTCGATGGCACCCGGATAGGTCGTCCACGACCCTCCGACCTTGATCGACGGGTGATAATATCCCTTTGCGCTCAGGGTGTCCATGTCTCCGCCGACGCACAGCAGTCGTGGTGCTCGCAGCTTAGTCACGGATGTTGCCAAAAAATCACCACCAATGGTGTGCAATTGCGGGGCATGTAAAGATCGAGTGTGATCGCCCAGAAGAAATCCGCCGCCAATGGATTCCAAAGCTGCCAGAATGACAGTTTCGGCCTTGTGTAGAATCAGGCTCCCACCGACATGCCTGAGACGAGAAGAATCGAAACCAAAAGTCCAATATGCGCTGAATATGCCACCGACGGATTCTAGCAACGGTGGAACGTATCCTGCAATCAACAGATTGCGACCGACGACACGGAGTCTGGGAGCAAGCAGCAAAAAACCTTTCAAGGCTTTGAAACTTCCGCCCACCTCGCGCAACTGGGGTAGGTAAATCCGGCGTTTGGTTTTTGCCATCAGATGACCGCCTACACGACGCAGGTTGGTCCCGTGGACGGAAGCGTTCGAGGTCACCACAAGGCTGCCATGGATTTCGGAATAGACGAGTGTTAGAGGATTGGTTCCCGTCCAATAGAATGACGTGCGCAGTACGGGACCCATCTTGTCATAGATGACGCGGCGGGACTCAGACAGGATAGATGCGCTGATCATTTTCAGGATCGACGGGCCGATCGGGGGCTTCCACATGATGGTGTCGCCACGCCACCTGCCATGCTGGTCATAGTAGGGAATCAGAGCATCATCAATGATGCCTGTGGCTGCGTAATTTTGGATGAGTTTGTGGAGTTCGGTTTGTTTCATGGGTGTTATTCCAGGGTTTGGGTTTGGTTTCAGAGTAAGTCGATGAGAGGTAATTCCATGGATTCGATAATGTTCCTGAGCTGTGGTCGCACTCGGGTCAGGTGCTGATAGATGCTGCTGCGGTGCACATTCCGCCACTTGGCGAGATCGCTGACATGAGTCCCGTTTGCGTAGACAGCCTCCGCCACTGCGGCATTGACAGTGCTGATTTTCCCTTCGAGTAGCGCCACGCGAATTGCCCTACGGCAAAGATCACGCATGATTGTCGTTGGCCAGTCACAGGGACGGATCAAAACCGGGTGGCAGGTCGTTGTGGGGATGGTTGGAATGCGATCTTGGCGCTCTGCGTCGCTTAGCAACGCCTTGAGGGTGTCGCGCTTGATGATGCGCAGCGCGCCGGTGATCGCACGCGGTGTGTGCCAGGCTTCAATGGGCTTGTCGTGATCGATACGGTCGCCCTGAAGATACCAAGTCAGTGCGAGAAGAATGGCTTGTTGCCGGATGTCTTCTTCTTGTCCTGTTAGATTTCCCTTCAAGACCCCGTCAGGAAGACGCCGTCGTGCCCGGTCCGTCAGCTCTTCGGCAATCTGTTCCAAGGTGTCTTTTGACGTCTCTCGACCACTGAATTTGTTCGTTTTTTGTGGATGTGTTTTGGTATATTTGGATGGGTATGCTTTCATGGCAATCGGGTTTTCCAATTGCTGGATCGATGGTTAGAAAGAACTATCGATCCTGACTTGCATCAGGTTTTGGATACCTTGCGGAGGTGCGAATTATGAAAGCCGCAGGACCTCAGGCGGGCCGAGTCTGCCGGCCCGCGCATGAGCGACACGCACACAGATGTTGGTTCCAATGTGGGTGACGCTGGAGCTGTGGGAGTGACCTGTCAGGATTGTGACTTTACGAGTCGGGAACGCGCTCGCGATCCCGCGGATCGCGAGGCCTGCCGAAACATTGGCATAATGCGGCAGGTGAAGGGGGTCGCATGGTGCGTCATTGAAGCGCACGGCCTCTGCAAATGGCGGCGTGTGTGTCAGCACGATCACATGATGAAAACGAGACAGGGCAAGGGGCAGGATCTGCCGGATTAATTTCGCTGAATCCCTGCCCAGTTCCCGCATCCGGATCATGGACTGTTCCTGTGTGAGACCTCGAAAATCGCGAATGGCTCGGTGATCCGGGCTCCGCAGGTAAGAGCGAATACCATATCCCGCCCGAGCGTCAGGCCAACCATTGTGACCGATCAGACAGGTATGGCGATTGAGTGGGATGATCTGCCGCCCATCCAGAAAGTGAAGATTCCCGACTTTCGCACAGAGAGCTTTAATGTCGGCATCCACCTCGGCAAACGAACTGCCGTAATAGTCGTGGTTACCACTGACAAAATAGACAGGCCTCGGCATGCAGGCCGTCGCAAGAGCGCCAAGGTGATCAATCAAACCGCGCGCACTGGAAATGTCACCGGTGATGACGATACAGTTGGCTGAGGTTTCGGAGATGTGTTCGAGCAGGCGTGCGATTTGACCATCGTCCGCTTTGTCGAGATGGAGGTCGCTGAGCCAGAGAACGGTGGTATAATTCGTAGATGAGGTGTTTGTGGTGGTTGTCATGGTGGTAGCGAATGGCATGTTTGCGCCATTCACCCCTATTAGGTGGATTTTCGAATCGGTGTACAGTCGGCTGTATAAAATAATTTCGAAAATAATTGTCGGTCAGCGGCTGAACAAATTGCCAAAAAGTGCCCTAATACAGGTGATGAAACAGAATACACATTTATTTGCCGGCCGGGGTCGGGGAGCCGAACAATACGCCGAGCCTTATCGCCTGCTCGAATGCGCCGAAGGCATGGTGTTTGCCATCTTTGTGACCTGCGGTGGCGTGGAGTTTTTGCGCGCCTATTGTCGCAAGGCCCTCATTGATCAATGGGGGATCCATTGCTACGACCCGTTTGTTCGCGGTAGCGACTCGACCATGATTCACGCATGGGCAATCCCTATGGGTAAGGACCTGATCCTGTTCAAGAAAACGACTTTGGAACTTCTCCCTGAGCGGGCGTGGATGCGAAGTACATAAGAATAGCCGGACCATTCTGTGGGAATGTTACCTTTCAAGTGGTAATCCCGGGGCCGGCTGGATCATGGGTTGGCTCTGGCGACGCGGCCATCTGGATAGAGAGATGTTCATGAATAGCGACTTCGAGCAGCAGTTCCTCGAAATACCGGGGACCTTGGGCGAGGCGGGTGGCTTCCGGGATGCCATCACGGGCGAGCATCTTGTATCGGCCGCGCCAGCGCTGAGGAAGTGACGGTAGAATGCGGGCGAGCATGTTGTGGTAGTCGGTTTCCTGCAGGCGGGGCAAGATAACCATCTGCGAGCCAAAGCGCCGGGTGAGCTCGGCAGGGATGTATTGGGTGAGACGGTTCAGATCCGGTGGCAGGGTATCGGTTTCGGATGCACCAAAACCGATCGAGTTAGAATCCCAGATCTCTTGAAATGCTCCACCGGCAAGGATGAGGGTTTTGTTTTTCAGCGTGGTTTCGGCCTTGGTGATCTGCTCGTCCGCGAGTCGGTCTCCTTCCAGATCGTTGAGGCTTTTCGGAAATTTCCGGTCGAGCAGGAAAAACACCTCCGTGGTTTGGTAGCGGATCCACTCTCCCTGGCTTTTGAGGGCGCCAATCTTGTCGAGTTCGTCTAGGAAAATTATGCCACCCGCTTCGTTCTCCAGTTGCTGCATGAACTGGTAGATGGTTGGCCAGGTCGAGGGCGCGCTGCGCTGGTTGGCACCCATCACGATCCATTCCGCCACCGAGATCGGAAGGCAGGCGAGTCCAAGGCTGCTTGCCACAACTTGGGCGAGATGGGTCTTGCCGGAGCCGGAAGGCCCGACGAGAAACACGTTGCCGCGCGGTTTGATGGGTAACCCAGTGAAGTCGGTGTGGATGAATCCGTTTGCGATGGCGCAGAGCCGGTCATACGCGGCTTGCTGGTAGGAGTAGATCAGGGGGTGGGTTGTCGGGTTGTCTATAGGCTTTTGAAGCATGCTGGGGTGGAAAACAGAAGGAGCGGCGAGACAAACGTCTCGCCGCTCGCTTGGGTTGTTGGGTTTATTGTTGTTCGATGGCCATGCGAATTGCGGTGACCTCGGCTGCGGGCATGAGGCGCTCAAGGCGTTCCCATTGTTCCTCCTCGGTCATGTGGCGAACCACGTTTTCGAGGGGTTGGAGGGCGGCAGATTCGCATCCGGGCAACTGAGCGAGCAGTTCCGAGATCCGCGAAGGCTGACGGCCTGCGCGGAGGATGTAGCGCGGGTATTTGGATTCCTTGCTGACCACCTTTTCAATGCAGATCTGGACGCCGTCATCATCGCCGAGGATGTTGTGGGCCAGATCTCCGTTTTCATCGCGGTCACTCGCCATCTGCAGGATCTGGTAGCCTAGGCCCGGCGTGCCGCCACGCTCGCCGGAGTAACCGCTCAGCGACAGCAAGCGCGCCACATGAGGGCTGTCATTGGCCTGACCGCTGCGGGTGATCACCCAGCAAAGAGAGAGCGGCCTGGGCAACAGTCGCAATCCCTCGCGGTTCGATTTCGAGTACAGTTTTTCTGGGGCATTCTTGTTCAAGTAGCCGTAGATGCTGTCCCAGACGCCGCGCTTTGCAGGATCGAGGGTTTTCGGGTGGACGAATTTGCCTGTAGGTGTCTCCAAGACATGCATCGCAAGCAGCCAATCGGAGGAATTGCTGACGTTTGCCGGCACGATGCGCATCCAGTTAGGACCTTCCGCGAGACGCAGTAGGCGATCTTCGGATTCGGGCATCAGCAGTTCATCGCTGTAGCGTTTGGCTGCTGCCTTCTTCCAAGGATCGACAATTGTCGAGCTGACGGGTTGGTGTTCGATGTGGTTCATTTTCATGAGTTTGTTTTTCTGTTTTTGTGTTCTTGTTATATTTTGTCTTTTCCGAACCCAAGGGTTGTTGAGTGACTATCGGATGACGTAGAGATCTTTAACTCGGACTAACCGGTCGAAAGGCCGGGGGGTAACGAGTTGATGCTTTTGGGCGCGTGGCACGGGTTTGATCGCCCACAAACTGGTTCGTCAGCACGACACTGGCAGCAATCTCCTCTCTACAGTCTTATCAAGCTAATCAGTGCCTCCGGTCCAGCTTCCCATCATCGGAGGAAAGCGCTTTGAGTAGGAAGCCCAAGATCGAGCGCTTAAACGGGGCAGACTTTTGATTCCCGATGATATGAGAGAACGGCTCGACATCGCTACGGGAACCGAAGTGGTCTTCGTGGGCCGCTCTAACCATTTTGAGATCTGGAATAAGGAAAACCTCGATACTTTACGGAAGATTGATCCTACGTTGCCTGAGAACAAAGATTCTGAAAAGTGAATGCAATCGAAAACCGATCCAGATTCGACACATCAAGCGGACAAAACCGTTAAGTGCGTGGTTTCATGGTTTGGATCAGCAGGACTTTTCAAAGTCCCCCGTCCTCTGTTTCAAGGATTTAGAAGACTTTCAGATCAAGGTCGTCAAAATCGTCAGGATCATCCGCCGTATGACCGTCCAGGATCATGCTGCGGATGAAGAGGTAATGGGTAATCTTTTTATGATGAGCGACCACCAGGTCTACGATTTGATAGGGCTCGGCGTTGGACAACTGCTCCGCAACGCTCGCGCATTCGCGGACGACAGATACGTCCGCCAGGACAACAAGGTGAGCGCATTCAATCAAACTATCGGGAATTTTGCCGACGAGCGCCTGCGGATCGAGATCGATGGCCGCGTCGCAGAGCGATTGAAAGAGTTCCGTGAGATGGTCTAATTTACAGGGTAAGTTAAACATAGGGGTATAGTGTTGGTTGTTGAGATGTGAGGATTTGATCCAGATTCATGTAAGGGCTTGTTTCTGCCCTAGACGCCTGCCCGGAAACGGGGAGGCTGTCGAAGGATTTCACCGACTCAGATACGTGAAGAAACCCGTGTAAGGAATCTCCTCCACCCAAACTTGGTAGCCTCCGGTGCAATTATTCAGCAGACTAGGACAGCACCCATGAGATGGGACCGCCCAAGTAATCTACCAACCTAGGCAGCCGGAAACATTTGTTTTCCAGAGAAAGCGATCAAGCGGACGAATCCAGCGTTGCTCAAACTCAATCCGAATATGTCAGATCCAGAGAGAAGGCCTATCAAAGTCCTGGATATTTGTTGTAGAATTTTTTCTGGCATGGAATCAGTTGCCGGTTGAGCCCACAATGCAAGCTCACCCAAGAGTGCGTAAGGTTTTCGCGAAAATGCCTACGGAATGTGAATTCCATCACGATTAATGAGTTACAATCCCTTTACCCAAAAGTCACCGCCCTAGCCTTCTGCCAGCAAGCTGCGGAAATAGCCGATAGTGGCGTCCAAGCCCTTATCCAGAGTCACCTGCGGCTCCCAGCCCAGATCGGTCCTGGCCATGGTGATGTCCGGTTGCCGCTGTTTCGGGTCATCGCCGGGTAACGGGAAATATGTGATCTTCGAAGAACTCCCGGTTTTTTTCAAGACCATTTTGGCGAGTTCAAGCATGGTGAACTCTCCGGGGTTGCCGATGTTCACAGGTCCGGTGAGCGACGGGTGGTTCATCAGCCGCACAAATCCCTCGATCAAGTCGTCCACATAACAAAACGATCTGGTCTGGCTGCCGTCGCCATAAATCGTGATATCCTCACCCCTCAGCGCCTGAACGATAAAGTTAGAAATCACACGTCCGTCGTCAGGCAACATGCGCGCGCCATACGTGTTGAAAATGCGGACCACACGGATATCCACATGGTTCTGCCTGTGATAATCAAAAAACAGGGTTTCCGCACATCGTTTGCCTTCGTCATAACAAGCGCGGATCCCGATGGGGTTAACGCTACCCTTGTATGACTCCGGCTGCGGGTGGATCTCGGGGTCACCATACACCTCGGAGGTGGAGGCCTGGAACACGCGGGCCCCCAGACGCTTGGCCAAACCAAGACAATGAATCGCCCCCAATACCGAGGTCTTGATCGTCTTGATCGGGTTGTGCTGATAGTGCGGCGGCGACGCCGGACACGCGAGATTGTAAATCTGATCGACCTCGTAACGGAACGATTCAGTCACATCATGGCGGATCAATTCGAAACATGGATTTTCCAACAAATGCGCGATGTTGCGTTTTCTACCGGTGAAAAAATTGTCGAGACAAAGCACCTCGTTCCCCTCACGGATAAGACGATCACACAAATGGGAGCCAAGAAACCCCGCCCCTCCTGTGACTAAGATACGCATGGGCTGAACCAAACAGCATCCATCTTGGGAATCAAGAGTCGATTCCGCCACAGAAGAATGCGGGGTGAAAAGAGAATTAGAGTTCAAAGTTAAGAACACGTAAAATTCCGGCCGTAGCACGTAGTTTATCTATCAAGTCCACGGGTGGTTCGGTATCCACCTCGATTACGATGACGGCGCGGGACCGGTCCGCCGTGCGACTATACGACATATTGGCAATATTGACTGCCGCACTGCCGAGGGATGTGCCGATCAGTCCTATGATGCCGGGGCGGTCGTCGTTTTCCACAAAAAGGAACCGGCCTTGAGGACTGGTTTCCACATTGTGTCCAGCGATGTGGACGATGCGCGGGGCCTTGCCAAAGAAGGTTCCGGCGACAGTGCAGACGTCCTGGCCTTTCACGGCAGAGACCTCGATGAGTTCGGTGCAGTTGGTTGCGAGGGCTACTGTGGACTCGGAGATGCCGATTCCGAGGGCCTTGGCGATGGCCGGGGCATTCACGAGATTGACTTGGGAGTCGCAATGGGCGGTGGCCAGGTAACCGGTGAGCGTCATGCGGGTGATGAGTTCGGTGTCCAGTTCGGAAACCGGTCCGAGGTAGGAAACGCGGATCGAGTCGCACTGGGCGGGGGCGATTTTGGACAGCAGCTTGCCCAGCGAGTTGGCGAGATCGAGGTATGGCCCCACGCTTTCGAGCGTGCGACTGTCGAGATTCGGCATGTTCACCGCATTGCGGATTTCGCCGGTGACGAGGAAGTCGCGCACTTGTTCGGCCACTTCGATTCCCACGTTTTCCTGTGCTTCAGCGGTGGAGGCTCCGAGGTGCGGAGTGAACACCGATTTTTTGGCGGAAAACAACGCGAAATCAGCCGACGGCGGCTCGGTTTCGTAAACATCCAAGGCGATGCCGGCAAGGTGGCCCGAGTCCAACAGCGCCTTGGCGGCGGCTTCATCGACCAGTCCGCCGCGGGCGCAGTTGATCACGAGGGCACCGGGGTTCATCAGGCGCATGCTCTCGTCGTTGAGAATGTGTTTGCTATCCGGCGTGAGCGGGATGTGGAGGGTCACCACGTCCGCCCCGGTGAGGGCCTCGCAGGCGCTTTGCGCGAGACCGACCTTGAGCGATTGGGCGCGGGCTGCGGTGAGGAAGGGATCATAGGCGACCACGGTCATGCCGAAGGCTTGCGCGCGCTTGGCAAACTCCGTGCCGATGCGGCCCATGCCGAGGATGGCGAGACGCTTGCCGTTCATTTCCATGCCTTCAAACGACTTGCGGTCCCATTTTCCAGCGATCATCGAGGCATGGGCCTGCGGAATGTTGCGTGCCAGCGAAAGCATCAGGGTGAACGCGTGTTCGGCTGTGGAGATCGTGTTGCCGCTGGGTGTGTTCATGACGACGACGCCGTGAGCCGTGGCAGATGCGCGGTCAATGTTGTCCACGCCGACCCCGGCGCGGCCGATGACTTTGAGATTTTTTGCGGCAGCTAAAGCTTCGCAAGTGACCTTGGTTTGAGAGCGAACGACTAGACCATCGTAGTTGCCGATGATTTTGAGAAGTTCCTCCGGTTTGAGGCCAGTTACTACATCGACGGAAATACCCGGTGCTTGGCGGAGTGCGTCCACACCTTTTTCCGAGATCGGGTCCGACACTAAAACGCGATAATTTGTCATGGTTTTGTATGTTAGTTGTATAGTAATGAAGTGATCGTGATGATTATTCCACGGTGACGGATTTCGCCAGGTTGCGCGGTTGGTCGATTTCGCAGCCGCGCAGGCGGGCCACGTGGTAGGCGAACAACTGCAGGGCCACGGCGCTGGGGATGGTGGCCACGAGCGGATGGCACGGCGGAATCGTGATGAAATCGTCCATCGCGGCGGCGGCCTCGTCGTCGCCTTCGGTGACCACGCCGAGGATCCGTGCGCCGCGGGCGCGGCATTCTTCGACGTTGCCCATGGTTTTTTCCTTGCCCGGCGCGTCGTTCATCATGGCGACGACCGGCGTGCCTTGTTGCAACAGCGCGATGGGACCGTGTTTCAGCTCTGCGGCGTGATAGCCTTCGGCATGGATGTAGGAAATCTCCTTGAGCTTGAGAGCACCTTCGAGAGCGACGGGAAACTGGTATCCGCGGCCGATGAAAAACGCGTGTTCCTGCACGGCGTAACGTTCCGCGATGGTGGCGATCTTGTCATTGTTGGCGATCACGCGGCTGACAAGTTCCGGGATGGCTTCGATTTCGCGGGCGAGCTGGATGCCATCCTCGCGTGAAAACCGCCGGCCGCGAGCGAGCTTGAGGGCGATCATCAGCAGGACCGCCACCTGGCAGGTGAAGGCTTTGGTGGATGCGACGGAAATTTCCGGCCCGGCATGAAGATACACGCCGCGCCCGGTTTCCCGCGCGATGGTAGAGCCGACGACATTGCACAAGCCCATGACGAAGGCTCCCTTCTGATTCGCCTCGCGCACGGCGGCCAGTGTGTCGGCGGTTTCGCCGGATTGCGAAATCGCGATCACCAGATCCTCGCGCTCGATCAGAGGATTGCGGTATCGGAACTCCGCCGCCTGCTGCACCTCGGCATGGATGCCTGCCAAGTCCTCGATGGCGTATTCGCCCACCAGTCCGGCGTGCAGCGAGGTACCGCAGCCTAACAGGACTACCCGCCGGATTTCCGCGAGGTCGCGCGGCGAGGTGCCCATGCCGGAGAGCACGGAAGAACCGAGATGGAAATCCAGCCGTCCGCGGATTGCGTTGCGCAGCGACTCGGGTTGTTCGTGGATTTCCTTGAGCATGAAATGCTCGTATCCGCCCTTCTCAGCGGCTTCGGCATCGAAACCCAATTCAGACACTCCGCGCACCACCGGCACGCGGTTGAAGTCCCGCACCTCGACATTGCCCGCTTTCACGATGGCGATGTCGTTGTCCTCCAGATAGATCACCTGCCGGGTGTGGGAGATGATGGCGGAGGCATCCGAAGCGATGATGGACTCGCCATCGCCCACGCCGATCACGATCGGGCTGCCGCGCCGCGCTGTGATGATGATGTCCGGTTCCGCAGGTGAGATCACCGCAATGCCGAAAGTCCCCTCGACCTGGTGCAGGGCATCGCTCACGGCCTGCATCAGATCGTTCTGATAGGTTTCGCCGATCAGATGCGCGAGCACTTCGGTATCCGTGTCGGACAGGAATTGGTGTCCTTTCGCCTCCAGCCGTTGCCGGAGGGAGCGGTAGTTTTCGATGATTCCATTGTGGACCAGCGCGATGCGCCCGTTCTGGTCGGCATGGGGGTGGGCGTTGGTTCGCGTGGGCGGACCATGGGTGGCCCAGCGCGTGTGGGCGATGCCGATGGCGGCACGGTCGATGCGTGCGACGTCCCACTCGTTCCGAATGACCTCCTGAAGCGCTGACACCTTGCCTGCGGCCTTGCCGGTGGCAAGGGTGCCCTCATCGATCACCGCCACGCCCGCGGAGTCATACCCGCGGTATTCCAAGCGGCGCAATCCGCCGAGCAATACTTGTGTGGCCGAAGCCTTGCCTACATATCCTACGATTCCGCACATGAGCTTGTTCTGTTTATGTTAGATCGTTCCGGACCACCTCACCGGGCCGGGTCGAGGTGTGGGGGAAAAGCTTCCTTCCCGGATAGATCGCCGTCTGAATGCCGGTGTGCACGCCGTCGCCGACGATGGTGCCGAATTTCCTGCGTCCGGTGTCCACCAGTGCGCCCTCGACGAGGGTGCAGTGGTTCGCGCCATCGTGGCGCAGGTTCGAGGTGGTGGTGCCGGCACCGAAGTTCACCCGCTCGCCGAGGATGGAATCGCCGACATAGGAAAGGTGGCCGACGTTGGTTTTGGCGAGCAGGATCGAGTTCTTGATTTCCACCGCGTTGCCGACGTGGCAGCCGTCGCCGATCGAAGTGTTGCCGCGCAGATAACAATTCGGGCCGATCTTGCAATGGCGACCGATCACCACGTTGCCCTCGATGAAGACGCCCGGCAGGAGCCGTGTGCCTTCGCCGATGTGCACCACGCCTTCGATGACTGCCAGCGGGTGCACCTCGCCATCGATCCGTGACTCACGGATTCCTCCGACATGCTGTTCGTTGGCGCGGAGCAGGTCCCATGAGTGTTTGATCAAAAAGGAGCGTGTGGCGACGATACGCGGACCTGGGTCGGTTTCTCCGCCGTGCCATGCAAGGGTGGCCCCGTCCGGATCCACAAGGAACGAACCTGCGGCGAGTCCTTCCAGATCCTTGAGATCGATCCACGCGTTCCCGGCAGCATGCCAGCCATCCGGCAGCGCCTCATGGTGCTGCTTCAAGAGAATGTTGCCGATGGGGAAATCGGCGGCGGATCGTGTGAGAAGAACTGGCATGTGGGGAGATTGGTGAAAACCTTTATTTAGCCAAGCTCCTTTGCGACGGTCTTTGTGAACCGGTCGATCCAGTCCTCAACAGTCGAGGCCACCTTGTGTTCGACGAGGATCCGGATTTTTTTCTCCGTGCCGGAGTAGCGGATGATGTGGCGGCCGTCATTACCGAATGCGGTATCGGCTTCCTTCATGAGGGTTTGCAGTGCTGTTAGATTCTCCAGCGGGGGCTTGGAGGAAACAGGGAGGTTCACCAGTTTTTGCGGGAATTCCTCCATGCAGGCGGCCAATTCCGCCAAGGAAGCATTGCGCCGTTTCATCATGCCGAGCACTTGGAGCGCGGAGAGAATGCCGTCGCCCGTGGTCGCATTGTCCGCGAAAATCAAATGCCCGGAGTTTTCCCCGCCGAACGAATGCCCGTTCTCGCGAAGTGCCTCGATCACATTGCGGTCGCCTACGGCGGTGGAGATCACGCGGATGCCGTAGGCGTGCATGGCCGCGTGCAGGCCGAGGTTGCTCATGCAGGTCACCGCGATGGTGTCGCCGCGCAGGCGTCCCTGTTGCTGGAGGGAGAGTGCGCAGAGGGCGAGGATGCGGTCGCCGGAGACCGGCTTGCCCCCGGCATCGGTGAAGATCACGCGGTCGGCATCGCCATCGAAGGACACGCCGAGGTCGGCTCCGTGCTGGCGCACCAGCTCGCCGGCGTGTTCCGGATGCAGGGCGCCGCATCCGGCGTTGATGTTCAAGCCATCGGGATCACAGCCGGTTTTCACCACTTCCGCGCCAAGTTCGCGGAAAATGAGCGGCGCGATCCACCACGCCGCGCCATGGCCGCAATCCACCACGATCTTCAAGCCGTGGAGGCCGATGTTGTCCGCCGTGTGTTTGGCGTATTCGATGTAGCGGCCGCGGGCATCATCGATGCGGTAGGCCTTGCCGATGGCTGCGGGCGCGACGAGATCCGTGGTGGATTCCCCGCGCAGGATGTATGTTTCGATGGCATCCTCGAGCGCGTCGGAAAGCTTGAATCCATCGGGTCCGAAAATTTTCAGGCCGTTGTCCTCGAATGGATTGTGGGATGCGGTGAGCATGATGCCGGCGGCGCAGCCCATCGACTTTGTGAGGTGGGCGATGGCCGGTGTGGGCAGCGGGCCCGGCAGATACACATCCATCCCTGCGGAAACCAGGCCGGCGGTCAGAGCTGTCTCTAACATGTACCCGGATATCCGGGTATCCTTTCCGATGACCACCCTGTTGCGGGTTTTCCCCTGGGATTTCAATAAGCGCGCCACCGCCTGGCCGACTTTCATCGCCACCTCGGGTGTGATGGGAAACTCATTCGCCCGCCCGCGGATTCCGTCCGTTCCAAATAATTTCATGTTTTCAGTTGTTAACGCCGGGACTTCGAATTAATGCCATTTCATGGAAGCAAAAACGCTTTTTTGTTACACCACGACGGGGTTCCTCGTAGCTGAGTTGGATGAACTCGCCCATGCTGCGGTTCGGATAGAATCCGATGACTCCCTTATCTCTCACCCAGCGGATGATGCGACGCATCTCATCTTC
>Ga0247844_1003596_pt1 | contig 22432 bp, 22 predicted proteins | sample LaCtaG_FD_192421 | JGI IMG/M metagenome (GOLD analysis project Ga0247844, IMG submission 192421) | Freshwater microbial communities from meromictic Lake La Cruz, Castile-La Mancha, Spain - LaCruzMarch201714.5m_1 | ecosystem: Environmental > Aquatic > Freshwater > Lake | place: Spain: Castile-La... | reverse complement strand
TCAAAACGAAGCTTTAATTGATTATATAGTTTCATATACTAATAATTTTTAGCTAAGATAATAAATATCAATGATATATACAAATTTTCAAGCAACTTTTTGACTAAAAAAACAGACTCTAATTAAGCGGTTTTATTACATATTCATTGTTAGACAAAGGTTTAGCTACTCTTCATTCTTTATATTTCTCGATTTCATAAAAAATACGCTTCGATATATAATAATTTCTTTGGTTTTTGTAGGTTTGAGGAGGATAAATAATTCCAATATCGATTATATAAAACACTTCCGAAATAGCTGCAATTATCGCTAAAAGAATTTTAGTACTGCCACATAAGAAAATGTATATCCTATCTAAAATAAACTTTCAATGAAAATTACTCTACATACTAAAAAACTAAAGTTTATATTGCTGCTACTAGCTGTGGTAATGGTGGAAATGGCGTGGGGAATTGTAATCGTCAATTTCCCTTTGGAATCTGGAAATACGGCACTTGAATACTCTACAGGTAATAGTGCATGTTTATTAACTGAAACTGCAACGTTCGGACCTAGTTATGATACTAACACAGGAGCTACTGTAAGTGGGTGGAATGGAACTGTTGGTAAACACTGGAAAACATCCGTTTTTAATACTACTGGATATGTAACAATAACTTTGAGTGCGCAGGTTAAATCATCTGCAACTGGTCCTAGAGATTTTAAATTACAATACAGCCTTAATGGTACAACATTTATTGATGTTATTAATCTTCCATCAATGACAGCAACAATGACAGGAACAGGAACATTAGCTTTACCCGCTGCATGTGCAAATCAATCGACAGTTTATATAAGATTTACAACATATTCATTACTAAAACTAGATGGTACTTCCATGGGGTCTACTAGCAGTGGCACTTCTTCTATTAAAGGGTTGGTTATTTCAGGTGAAGAACCTGCAAGACCAACCACTCAATCATCTGCCGTATCATTGATTGCAATTACTCCAACTTCAATTAAAATTGGATGTACATCAGGCACAGGCGACCATAGAATTATTGTAATGAATACTACAAATACTTTCACTGATCCTGCTGACGATTTTAATCCTGCTTCAGGTACAGTCAGCGAAAATTACACTTCTGGACAACAAATAGTGTATAATGGAACTGGTACCATTCAAACAGTATATGTTTCAAGTTCATCTAACGAATATTGGTTTCGAGTATATGATTATAATTATAATGATGGAATGTTTCGTTACATTATTTCAGAAGCATCATCTAATCCAAAAAAATGTCTGCTTGAAACCTGTATATTACCTACTCATACAAACATAGGATTAATAACTGCCACATTAGGAGGTACTATAACAGATCCTCCAACTGGTCCAACAAATTCAATTACTAGTAGAGGGATATATTGGAGTGATGTCACAGGTGTATCTGTAAATGACAATAAAGTCTATGAAGCTGCAAACACAACAGGTATATTTACTATAAATATTACAAATACAAATGGATTAGCTAGGAGTACGAGAATTTATTACAAGGCTTTTGTAGAAAACCTTTCAGGCAAATCATTTTCGGAGGAATCATATTTTGATAACATCCCAATATTCACAGGAACAGGAACTTGGGAGACCCAATCGTTGTGGAATGTGAATGAAATCCCAGGTTCTGTAACAAATAAAGATGGTAGTGAAGAAGATAGTCCAATTATAGATGGAGACTGTACATTAACAGCTACAAATAGTTGCAATGTGTTAACTATAACCACTGGAAATAAACTAACAATTCAACCTGAAAAATCACTTACTGTTGTTGGTGATTTAATCAATGAAGCAGGAACATCAGGTTTAGTAATTAAAGCTAGCTCAACACTTGCTAATGGGTCGTTGATTTTCCCACAAGACTTAACAACTGTCCCTGCGACCGTAGAAATGTATTCAAAAGCTTCGTGGAATGCTAGTCTTCTCAACACGGATAACAGTAAGTACAAATGGCAATATTTTGGCATACCTGTTGCATCTTTACCTGCTAATCCAACATTTTATGGTGGATATGTTCGTTACTGGGAAGAAACAGGAACAGCAATTGATAATCATTGGTTACCAATGACAACATCTTCTACATTAAACCCATTTACAGGTTATGAAATTTGCCAATTAAACCCTAAAACCTATTCATTTACTGGAGATTTAGTCAATACCGATTTCAGCCAAATAGATTTAGCTTATACAACAACACCTGTTGCTTTATACCCAGGACAACATATTTTTTCAAATCCATATACAGCTGCCATTAATATTTCTTCACTAGCAGGTGCATTTGGATCAAATATGGAAGAGGCTGTTTATCTTTATAATGCAGGAACTTATAGTCAGTGGGAAGCGACTAGTGGTGCTACTACAAATGATAGCATTACCACAACACCGGGTCAATATACTGTGTCAACACCTATGTCGGCAGGACGTGCAAATACTGGTGTACCTACACAAATTCCTTCTATGCAAGCATTTTTGGTAAAAGCAAAACCTGGTGCCGATTTTACGAATAACACTTTGAATTTCAGCTATAACAGTGTTGTAGGAATAAACACCGAATTACAACGAGCTCGTTCTACTCAAAGCACAATTGCAACTCGCATCGATATTCGCAGCACACATTTCGCAGATAAAATGTGGATATTCACCGATTCTACTTGTACGAATAAATATGATAGAGGCTGGGATGGAAAAAAACTTTTTGGTTCTCCACGCACACCTCAGATTTTTGCAATGGAGCCAGATGGTAATTACCAAATCAATGCGGTGGCAGATATGAACAATACCGATTTGGGATTTATAACTGGCGAAGAGAAGGAATTTACCATCAAGTTTACGCATGAGAATGTCGACAAACAGTATTCGTCTATCTATTTGTACGATTTAGTGGCAAAAACCACCACAGATATTACATTAAGTGGTTCAGAATATAAGTTTACAGCCGAGCCCAATACCAAGGTTGTAAAACGATTTAAAATAATATCAAGTAATTTGAATGAGACGTCCAATGATGAGTCACAATTGAAAATATACAGTGCCGATGGATTGATTATGATTCAAAACAATGGTACTGAAAATGGTGAGTTGAAAATATATGATATGTCGGGACGGTTCATTCAACAAGCCACTTTTGGAGCAAACAACACGACTGCAGTATTTAAAAACCTATCACCTGGTGTCTATCTTGCAAAGACAATAAGCAACAGCAAGGAATTAACCAAAACTTTTTTAGTTCGCTAGACAAATGAGTAAGAAAGAACAAACATTACTAATCTGGATATTAACTGTTGCAGTTTCTATCGTACTGGTGCTTTATTCGCCGGTAGGAAGTCCTGAGATGTATAATCACAAACAATACATGGCAATGAACCAGGGGGTTAGTTTCTCCGGGAAAATTCAGAATGCCCCAAAATCAATAAAAAGTCGACAAGATAGTAAAAATGAATTATCATCCTTGACCAAAGATGTTGAAGTAGCCGACTATAAATTAAGTACGGGAGAGGAAACTGACGCAAAAATTGAAGCTGCTGACCCTACTGCAGGAAAAGAAATTCCCACTTATTCCAACAAGCCAAAAACCAAAGCCAACTACGCTGTAAACAATACTGGTGGTAGTTCAAGCAAAAACAATACAACTTACGCTGTTAATCAATCCTCCGCCCACATCGAAAAGGCAAGTTCACAAGGTGGAGGCGGTGCTGGAGGTGGCATGCCTACCTACAGCTCAAGTAGAGGCAACAACAACAATTCTGGACCGCAGAACACAGGTTTCACAGCCATGAGTATTGACATGTCGATATTTAGTGATTCTACAAGTAACAGGCAGCAAGCAGGATATGGTGAACTTTTGGGAGGAACTGACCCTGGTGGAAATCCAATTGATGAGCCTATTCCAGTAGGTGAAGGGTGGTGGATATTATTGACTTTGGCTACCTTGTATGCTGTATATACAAAATTGAGAATTGCAAAAGCTTAGAATTCGTGAACATCATAAATCGGTTGAATTTCAGAAATGAAGTTGAACCGATTTTCATTTTGAGGATTAATGATACGAACAATAAATGTGCAAAATCCTACGGAATATCATTATCGATCCATTATAAAAAAAGCCGCTACAAAGTTCGCAGCGGCTTAAATTTAATTCTAGGAATTCTCAAAATGGTAGATCGTCTTCTACAGGAGGTGCCGATTCAATTGCATCGGTTGAAGGCGAAGAAACCACAGTGGTTAATGCTTCGGTATGCTCTGGACGTTTGCCAAGTAAATTAATTGTTTCAGCCAATATTTCAGTAATGTAGTGTTTTACACCATCTTTCTCCCAGGTGCGAGTTTGAATTTTACCTTCCACATACAGCTGACTTCCTTTGCGAATGTACTTTTCGGCCACATCAGCCAATCCTCTCCAAGCCACAATATTGTGCCACTCGGTACGTTCTGGAATTTGTGTACCATTTTGCAAAGTGCGAGCTCTATCACTTGTTGCCAAAGTGAATTTTGCTACAGCTAAATCTTTTTCTAAATAACGAACTTCGGGATCTTTTCCCACATTACCAACTAAAATAACTTTGTTTACAGACATAGATTTTTAAAATTTACAGGTCAATAACTGATTTGTTAAAGCGCTGTAAAATTATAGATTTATTTTGTAATTCTAGCATCAAATTGAAATTATTTCAAACAAATCGAAAAGTTTTTTTATTTTTGCCTTATTAAAGTTTTAAATCATCCACTTTCAATCCCACATTTCCTTTCACGTTAACCTGAATTCTAACTGCGCCAGGCACTAAACTCAAACTTAATACGCTCATATCATTCAGATTACCTTTCAATGATACACCATCCATAATTGAATAATTCCCCATCATAAGATTTACATCCTTTTTTAATTTATCTAAATCATTCTTTACCGGATAAGTCAAATAAGGTGAAAGTTGTTTCAAAATCATTCCATGTAGTAACCAACTGGCTGATTTTGCAAGACTATTTTTGGTCTTTACATCAAATTCGGGGTCGGTAATTTCCACGGCCATTTTTTCAGGATTATAAACCATATTTCCATTAAAATAAATTCGACCCTTTAAAGACCCAATCACATCAACCACAAAAACAGCTTTTCCTTCGTTACCAAAAATTGACAAACCTGTTATGGTTATTGATTTACCACTCTGTGAAAACGATTTGTTGAGTAATTCTTTTTTTGCCATTTCAGCAATCTTGTCAAAAAGAATATCGCCCGCAATGTTCAGGTTGAATTGTTGTGCCGGTCTGCTAATGTACTTGAAAACTGGAAGTGGAACCGTTGCATTAGCAGCAGGCTGACTGCCGATAAATGATTCTATTTGAGCATAAAGCGCAACTGACAAGTTGAGTTTATTACCCGTAGTAGTAAATGGCGAAACATAAACATCTTTGGGGGTAACACGCAACCAAACACTATTTTCAGCATTTACTTGTTGTGGTTTTTGCACGCCAGTCCAAGCTTGCGTCACATATTTTTTTATATCCACCGATTCGGCCAAAGTTTTATCTATTTGCTCGGAAATCAATTTATCGCAGCGTGAAAGTGCTAAATTGGCAATGGGTGTAACAGGCACGCTCACTCCTACTACATTCAGTTTTGGTGTTTCAATCCATTCATACCCCGACCCCGCAGTTTTGGAAACCAGCTTCCAGTTTTTATCAAAACTAATGGTTGTTTTATAAGTCAAAGCTATGCTGCCAGTTGCCTCGTAGTTATCGCCCACCGTGAAACCAAATTTCTCCACTTTCCACGCAAAACGCGACCAGACTTTAAGTGGCACACGGTATTCAATCACGTTGTTTTTAATGGTGAAAGTAAAATTCTGTGCCTTCGAAATCTTCACTGATAAGTCTTTATCTGAGAGATTAGCTCCTTCAAAAATGACACCATTCATTTTTTTATTGATGGAAGCTTCCAGTTTTTTCACATCAAGTTCCACCTGCAAAGGAAGCTCTGATTGAGCTGGAGCTAAATTGCTGGGTAAATAAGTTTCTTTTGGTTTCTCAATTTGCATTGTTTTGCAGGAAGGTATTAATAGCAATACTGTTGCAATTAACACTAAAATGTTTTGTTTTTTCACTTTGGTTGCTTTTTAAAATATATTAGTTCGTCAAATACGCTGCAAAATTAACGCATTTTTATGAAGATGACAACTTTTATCTAGTAAAAGAACATAACATTAGCATCATAATCTTCTTCCACTTACAGCGCCTTGTGAACATCACATTATCCCATGTGATGTTTGTGTTCATTGTGTTTTTCCTTTTGTTCCGTCATCATGGCCTGGTATCCAATAACATAAAGTAGTGCCGCACTTAAAAACACCACAAATCCAGGGATAGCATAATAAATTATACTATCCAGATTGTTGAGATTAAAAAGCAGATAAAGAATTGTGAACAAAAGACTCCCAACACCCACCATTAGGTAGATATTTATTGCCACAAATAAGAATTTGTACTTCTCGCTCTGTAGAACAGGAAGAAATCTAATTTTTTTTCGAATTGTTTTCATCTTGATTTTTATTTATATAATTGTAAAACAATCAATTACTCTAAAGCTTTGTATTTTTCAAAAACGCAATTGTTTCCTTAATACCATCTTGATAAGTTGTCGGTTTATATTTGAAGTATTCGTTGAATTTTGTTGAGTCAAAATAATATTCAGACTCATATTGATACAACATTTCGTATGATTCAGATATTGTTTTATTAAAAATACTAGCCATGTGAATCATCCATTTTTTAAGCACTGAGTATTTTGTATCAACACCAAGTTCTTTAGCAATCAGTTCTATAAATTTTTCTCCATCAATTGGTGGATTTGAAGTCGGTAAATGCCATACTTGTTGAAAGCATTCCTGTTTTTGACCAAGCAAACTTAATCCTTTGGCACAATCAATTGTATAAGTAAAAGAATGAGGCATTTGGGCATCAACCAACCATTGCGCACTTTTGCCTTTCATCATTTTTTCGATAGCCATAAAATAGGGTATGCTGTTTTGTGTAATATAAGGTCCATATAAATCGGCCGCACGGGCAATAATGGCTTTTATGTTATTTTGTTCAATTTCAGCTTCTAACCTACTGGCGATAATGGCTCTAATTTCACCCTTTTTGCTACAAGGATTATAGGGAGTGGATTCAATCATTTTTTCTTGCACATTGCCATACATATATACATTGTCGAAAAATATCAATTTTGCCCCCACACTTTTGCAGGCATCAATTACATTTTGCATAATTTTTGGCCACAATTCATTCCAAATGTTTGAATCGTACGGAAGTCCGGCACACAAATAAACGATATCTGACCCTTTCACACTGTTCAAAGTCTCTGGATATGAAGTAATATCAGCTTTCATCGACTCTGTACCAGTAATTGAAAAATTACTTCGGGAAACCAACCTAATGTCTGCCTTTGATTTTAATAATTCGTAAGTTAGTGCATTCCCAATAGAGCCGCCAGCACCTAAAATAGTGTGTTTCATATACTTATTTCTTTATTGCAATTGATTTTATCCTATATTGAAATAACATTTTAAGAAGTAGTTGGTTCATTTTAAAGTAAAACAATTTTTTGTTGACAAAATCTTAATGCCAATTTATGAAATTCAACTTTAACAAGCAAACTTAAAATAATTGAAGGGTTAGGAGATATCTAGTCATTGGTATTCCTCTGCACTCCCCTCGTACCATCAATACACTTGCTATATGGTTCCTATATATTTAGTCCATAGTATAAAGTTAGTATATTTTTAGAATAAACATTGAATATACTTAGATATTACTTATTTAATTAAGTATGTTTTTAATAAGTATCTTTTAAGTTCTATATATGTATTATGTAAGTATTATACTTGAAGGATATAAGTAGGAAGTCTATAGGAACCCTATAGGAACATAGAACAAAGCGCGGAGATGAACCGTTGTGACATGGAACAAAAATAGTGATAAAACCAAGTGATAGCAGAACCCAAACATTCAAAACACATCGATATTTTAATATTATGGATATTTGTAAACATTTCATATTCAATTACTGTTTATACTTTATAACAATCAAAAATCAACCATTTAAAATCTAATTTAAAATGAAAACAATAAAAAAAATTGGACTAGGCCTATTGGCAATCATTGTAATCATATTATTTGTAGCTTTATTTGTGCCTGTAGATTTAAACTACGAAAAATCGATTAGCATAAATGCGCCCATCGATAGTGTATGGGTAAAGGTAAACAGCCTTTCGGCGTTGGACAAATGGAGTCCGTGGAACGACCACGATGCCAACATGAAGAAATCATGGGCAGGAGTGGATGGAACCATTGGAGCGGTGCAAAGTTGGGAAAGCGAAATTGTAGGAAGTGGAAGTCAAACAATTAGTAAAATTGAGAAACCGACCTTATTCCAAACAAAATTGGATTTTTACAAACCGCGTGAAAGTCATGGAATAGCTTACGTGAAACTTGTTTCAGAAGGAAGTACGACAAAAGCAACTTGGGGGATGACTAGCAAAATGCCTTATCCTATGAATATCATGATTCTATTTTTGAATATGGAAAAAACCCTTGGAAAAGACTGGGACAACGGACTCTCGAAATTGAAAATGTTGAGCGAAAAGTAATCACTCATATATCTGATTATCAACAATTATTATGAATCCGAACAATTTAAATCTTTCAAACAACAGCACGGGCCGCATGCCTGTGCTGTTTGTTGGTCATGGAAGTCCGATGTATGCCATCGAGGAAAATGAATTTGTAAATAAGTGGCGAAATTTGGGCGAAACACTCCCAATTCCAAAAGCAATTATCTGTATTTCTGCACATTGGGAAACCCGTGGCACGCAAGTTACGGCCATGCAAAACCCGCCCACCATACATGATTTTGGTGGATTTCCACGTGAACTGTACGAAATCGAGTATCCAGCACCAGGAAATCCTGAGTTGGCAAAAGAGGCGATTCAAACAATTTCTGGAACCACTGTTCTCCCCGACGAAAAGTGGGGTCTTGACCATGGAACGTGGAGTGTGATTCGTCGTATTTATCCAAAAGCAGATATTCCAATTATTCAAATGAGTCTGGATTATAATAAATCGCCTAAGGAACATTATGAATTGGCCAGAGAATTGGCGTCGTTTCGTGAAAAAGGGGTGATGATTATTGGCAGTGGTAACATTGTTCATAATCTGCGACACGTGGCATGGGATAAACCTGATGATATGGAATATGGGCACGATTGGGCAATTGAAGCCAATGACTTGGTAAAGAAATTGATTGTTGAAAATAATCATCAAGCCTTGATTGATTACAAATCATTGGGTAAAGCGGTGCAAATGGCTGCACCATCACCCGACCATTATTTGCCCTTACTTTATGCGTTGGCATTGAAAAAAGACGATGAAGAATTGTCGTTTTTCAATGATAAAGCGGTGATGGGTTCATTAACAATGACATCATTAAAGATTGGATAAGTAATATTTCATTCAATACTGCAACTAACCTACTAATTGTCAGCACTCAAGTAAAAACAGAAAAGAATGAAATTATTTTGGCTTAAGGCTTTGTAGATTAAAAATAAAAGTGTAATTTTGCACCTCGTTTCGGATAAGGTATACAAGAAGCAATGCGCTAAGCACCTCACCTTCCCGATATAACCCGAAAAGTTATTCAAAAAATGTACGCAATCGTAGAGATTTTGGGACAACAGTTCAAGGTGGAAGCCGGAAAAAGACTGTTTATCCATCGCATGAATGAAGCCGACAGAGGCGCAGAATTAGAATTTGACAAAGTATTATTGATCGACAACGACGGAACAGTTACAGTAGGTGCTCCAGTTGTTGCAGGTGCAAAAATCGTTTGTGAAGTATTATCGCACGTTCGTGGCGAAAAAGTAATCGTTTTCCACAAGAAACGTCGTAAAGGATACCGCAAACGCAACGGTCACCGTCAAGATTTTACAGAGTTATTTATCAAGGAAATTATTGTAGCTTAACCGATAAAAAATAGAAAAAAATGGCACATAAAAAAGGGGCTGGTAGCTCAAGAAACGGTCGTGAATCGGAAAGCAAAAGACTTGGCGTTAAAATTTACGGTGGTCAATTTGCAAAAGCAGGTAACATCATAGTACGTCAACGCGGAACTGTACACAACGTAGGTGAAAACATTGGAATGGGAAAAGACCATACATTATTTGCTTTGGTTCCTGGAATCGTAGTATTTAGAAAAAAGAAAGACAACAAGTCATTTGTTTCTATACAACCTATCGCTGTAGCTGAATAAGTACCGTCGATACGCATCTCACAAGAATCTCCTGTTGTTTTACCGTAGTGTAAAATTGCGGGAGATTTCTTTTTTCAGTCAACCGGTATCAGTTTACAGTTATCAGTTACTTATTGAACTAAAAGTATTTAAATATAAGTCTTTAGACCTTTGTCATTAGACTTTAGACAAAAAAAAACATGCTTACACTCAAATATATCACCGAAAATACAGACGATGTTATTCAGCGTTTGGCAAAAAAACATTTCGACGGTACTGCAATTATTGCCGAGATATTGGAATTGGACGGTTTACGCAAAACAGCACAGGTTCAAGTGGATAATGCTTCAGCCGAACTGAACAACTTGTCGAAAGAAATTGGAATGCTTTTCAAACAAGGAAAACAGGCCGAAGCAGACCAATACAAAGAAAAAATAGCCGAACTGAAGGAAACCATCAAAACGCTTGGCGACCAACAAAACGGTGCTGAGTTAAAGTTGAATGAGTTATTGGTACAAATACCAAACTTGCCACATACAAGCGTACCAGAAGGAAAACGACCTGAAGATAACTTGGTGGAACGTGCGGGTGGCGAAATGCCCAACCTTCATTCGGAAGCAGTTCCTCATTGGGATTTGGCAAAAAAATACGACCTGATTGATTTTGAATTGGGCGTAAAGATTTCTGGAGCTGGATTTCCGGTTTATAAAGGAAAAGGTGCAAGATTGCAACGCGCGCTTATCAACTTCTTTTTGGACAATGCTGTGGAAGCAGGATATCTGGAAGTTCAACCACCTTACGTGGTAAATGCTGCTTCGGGCTACGGCACTGGGCAATTGCCTGACAAAGAAGGACAAATGTACCACTGTACAATTGATGATTTGTATTTGATTCCTACAGCTGAAGTGCCGGTAACCAACATTTACCGTGATGTGATGCTGAATGAGAATGAATTACCTATCAAAAACACTGCTTATTCTGCTTGTTTCCGTCGCGAAGCCGGTTCGTATGGCAAAGATGTGCGTGGTTTGAACCGTTTACACCAATTTGACAAAGTGGAAATTGTGCAAATTCAACATCCAGACAAATCGTACGAAACGCTTGACCAAATGGTAAGCTACGTGCAAACATTGGTGGAAAAACTTGAATTGCCTTGGCGTATTCTTCGATTGTGTGCTGGTGATATGAGCTTTACTTCCGCTTTGACTTTCGATTTTGAAGTATATTCTGCTGCACAAGAACGCTGGTTGGAAGTAAGTTCGGTTTCTAACTTTGAAAGCTACCAGGCCAATCGCCTGAAATGTCGATTCAAAGGTAACGACAAGAAAACGCAATTGGTTCATACATTAAATGGTAGTGCAATGGCTTTACCACGCATTGTGGCGGCATTGCTCGAAAATAACCAGACGCCAGAAGGTATTCTTATTCCAAAAGCATTGATTCCTTATACAGGTTTTGAAATTATCAATTAATGCTTAGAAAATAACTTACAAGAAATTAGGAGCTCATTATCGATTTGATTTTGAGCTCTTTCTTCTTTTTAATAGCATTAATGTTACTTTGTCCTTTTAAGTATTGAATAATCAAAATTACGTGAACAAAATACTATCTTTTCTGTTTAATTTTTTGAAAATAATTCTACTATAATTAATCAAAACGATTATGAAAAATCTAAAAGTTGGAATTCTGATGGGTTTTGTAGCTGGAGTCATTGACATCATTCCCATGTTGGTACAGCAATTGACTTGGGATGCCAACATCTCGGCATTATCAATGTGGATGGTGGTTGGCATATTTATTGCTACCGTTGATTGGAAAATAAATTCGATTCTAAAAGGCGTACTAATTTCATTATTGGTGTTACTTCCTTCTGCAATACTGATAGGATGGAATAATCCAATTTTATTAGTACCAATATTTTCAATGACCATTATTTTAGGCGGAGTACTTGGTTTTTCAATTAACAAAATAAAAAAAGCAGACGCAACAAAAATTAAAAAAACAATAGCATTATAAATGAAATATAAAGCACTGATTTACACCTTACTCCTTAACGTTTCAATTCTTTCGGCACAATCTTTTACAATCAGTGGTTACATTACTGACAAAAAAACAGGCGAATCCATAATTGGCGCCATCGCCCTAGTTAAAAGTAACGCTCATATAGGAAGAGTGAGTAATGATTATGGCTTCTATTCATTATCATTACCAAAAGGAAACTACGAATTAGTATTTTCATATATTGGGCACCAGAAACAAACTATAAATGTCGCACTTACAGGAAATAAAACCCTGAATGTGGAATTGGAAGATAATACGGCAAGCCTAAAGGAAGTGGTTGTCACTGGAACCCGTGAGAATGAAAATGTGCGGCAATCGCAAATGGGTGTGGAAAAAATGAGTGTTGAAACGGTCAGTAAATTGCCTGTCATCTTTGGCGAAAGGGATATTCTGAAAATAATCCAATTGTTGCCCGGAGTAAAATCGGGTGGCGACGGACAAAGTGGTTTTACGGTTCGTGGAGGTACCATTGACCAAAACCTAATACTCCTTGACGATGCGCCAGTATACAATGCTTCCCATTTATTGGGCTTCTTTTCTACATTCAATTCTGATGCCATCAAGGATGTATCACTTTACAAAGGCACTGCTCCTGCACAGTTTGGAGGGCGTATTTCGTCGGTGGTGGATGTAAAAATGAACGAGGGCGACAATCAGAATTATGGTGTGAGTGGTGGAATAGGTTTGATCTCATCAAAACTGAACATTGAAGGACCGTTGCAAAAAGGAAAATCATCGTTTCTTATTTCGGGCAGAAGAACTTACGCGGATGTATTTCTAAAATTAACCGACAAGTTTAAAGATAATCAGCTGTACTTCTATGATTTTAACGCCAAACTAAATTACCGTTTTTCGGACAAAGACCGTCTTTTTGTTTCTGGATATTTTGGTCGAGATGTGTTGGGATTGAGCAATCGATTTAGCATTGATTGGGGTAATACAACTGGAACCATGCGCTGGAATCACCTGTACAACAGCAAATTATTCAGCAACACCTCCTTGATTTACAGCAATTACGACTACAAAATCAATATTAGCAGCGATAGTATTAAATTCTCAATATTATCCAGAATAAGAGATTGGAACCTGAAACAAGAATTTCAATATTTTCCGAATTCCAATAATGAATGGAAAATTGGTTATAACATTATACACCACACCATTACACCTGGGCAAATTACAAGTGGAACAATACTTGCCAACAACAAACAAATTAGAAACGGTGTAGAATCTGCTTTGTACTTTGCTAACGATTGGCAGGCAATGGAAAATTTGAAGATAAATTATGGACTTCGATTGAGCAATTTCACGGTTTTGGGTGGTAGCGATTATTACAATTTGGACGCGAAAAAAAATGTGACCGATACCATTAATCAATCAGGAATTGTTGCAAATTACCTACTGTTGGAACCACGCGTTTCGTTAAGCTACACCTTATTTGAAAACAGTTCAATAAAAGCTGCTTATACCCGAAATTCACAAAACATGCACCTGATAACGAACTCTGTATCTGGCAGTCCGACCGACAAATGGATAATGAGCAATAATATCGTCAATCCCGAAATAGGCAATCAATTGTCGTTGGGTTATTATCTAAATTTCAAGGACAATATGTATGCATTTAGTGCCGAAACATACTATAAACACATGCAAAACCAAATTGATTACAAGGACAATGCAAATAATCAAGCACCAATAATTGAAACCCAATTATTGTATGGTAAAGGCAGGGCGTACGGGCTGGAATTATTGCTAAAAAAGAACAAAGGAAAATTCTCTGGCTGGGTCGGTTATACACTTTCACGGTCGGAAAAGCAGATTGATGACATAAATAATAGTCAGTGGTACGCAGCCCGTCAGGACAGAACGCACGACATTTCGATAGTAACGATGTACGACATTTCAAAACGCTGGAATGTATCGGCGGTTTGGGTGTATCAAACGGGTAATGCCATTACCTTTCCAAGTGGAAAATATGAAGTTTCAGGAAAAAACATATGGCTTTACACCGAACGCAATGGCTATCGTATGCCATCCTACCATCGTTTAGATTTGGGCGCCACCTATAAATTGAAAGAATATAAACGCTTTACATCTGAACTGTCATTCAGCCTTTACAATGCTTATGGACACGAAAATGCATACATTATCACCTTTGATGAAAGCAAAACAGACCCAAACAAAACTGTAGCCACGCAAACATCATTATTCAAATGGATTCCATCAATTTCTTGGAATTTTAAATGGTAAAACATTTATTTATAATGTATTGTATCAATTAAACAAAGGCAAAACAAAACCATGAACAAATATAAACACTCAAACTTACTAATTATTTTCCTGTCGTTGGTGCTTAGCAGTTGCGAAAAGGAAATTAGTATCAACCTCAACAAAAGCAATCCAAGATTTGTGATTGAAGGAGAAATAAGCAACTTCGCTGGCGAATCAATTGTGAAAATTACAAAGACTTTAAATTTTGATGAAACCATTGCATTTCCTGCGGTAAGCGGTGCGCTGGTAACAATTTCCGACACACTTCTGAATAAAATTGACACACTAATAGAATCAAAATCTGGCATTTATAACAATTCAGACTTATTTGGTGTAGTTGGTCACACCTATAAATTACAGGTTAAAATTGGAAATGAAATTTATACATCTTTGTCTACTATGCCAAGTCCGTTGGTACTCGATTCATTTGTACAAATAATCCCCAAAGCAAATGACCCGAAACCACCTGCTGGAACGCCTGGTGCAGATAATATTCAATTTCAGGCATTATACAAAAACCTACCGAAAATAGATAAATATATTCAATATGTCATTATAAGAAATGATACTTTATTGAATAAAATAACTGTCAGAGCTAATATAGCTACTACTGGTTATTTTTCTATTCCATTTTCTATTCAGGCTAGAAAAAATGACGAATTAAAAATAGATATTCAATTCATTGACAATACAGTGTATGATTTTTTAAACGAATTGAATGGTAATATTGGTCAATTTAGTGCAACACCATCCAACCCAACTTCAAATATTAGCAATGGTGCATTGGGATTTTTCAAAGCGCACACTTCTCAAAAAATCAAACTAATAGCTAAGTAAACAAATATTTATCTGCGTCATTAATTTTGCATTTAGTTGAACAACCTTATTACACAAAACCGCCACATTGCAATTAAAGCAATGTGGCAGTTTTGTATGATATATTAAATTATACTTGCAGAAAGTATTGTTAATCACTATGAGCGCATAACTTTATGTTGAGAATTAATGACATTTTTCTGAAAATAATTTTCTACCCAACGCACCATTTGACGCTCGGTCATTGTATCAGCCGATTTCACATCTAAAAGGTGTCTGTTTAACTTTGGATTTTTCTCTATTTCGGCTTCAAGCTCTTTTTTTATAACCGAAGGACCAAATAATACAACTTCGTCCACATCTTTTATTCCCATCAATATACTTCTGAAATACTGTTTTTTTTCATTCTTCAGTTTGTGTGCATTTTTAAGTTCTGTACTATAATGCTGACTGCCAAAGCGTGAAAATTCTTTTGTATCACCCGGAATTCTTAGTTTTGTTTGAATAGTTGAGGATAGAATTGCTTGTACTTCATTTAATTCTCTAGGCAACTTGCCTATCCTTTTCCCTTGTTGGATTTGATGCACATGAAAAGATCGTTTCTTTTCATTTAACGATATAAATACAGCTTTCTCTGTATCTAGCCATACACCTATTTTCTTTTTCATACCATTTGAAATTAATAAAAATGAAATTCATTAACTTTAAAACAAACAATACCAAAAGTCAACAATCCATGGATTTAACCATTTATAATAGGAGACGGTTGACCCAAAAACACATACAATTATCTATAAATTCTAACAAAAACGGGATTGAAAAGTTTGAAAAGATTTGGATTTGAAGATTGCTTTTAATTTTGTAATTAAAAGCAATTATTTCATCCTATTCTTCGCCTTACTTCTACTAAATCTGATCTAGTATATTTTCACTCTTGCCTTTCTTTTACTTTACTAGTACTTTCAAATAATACCATATTCCTATCTTTAGAACAGGAATCAATAAAAACCTCATCTTTGACTTTAAGTTAGATGAAGTCGAATTGAATATCAAAAAAGCAATTAATATTTAGTGGAATAAAGTAAATAATTAGCTTGTTTTGGTATTGACTAAATACATAGAACATTCATTATAAACATACTAAACAGAAAATAGCAATATTTATTCGAGGTTAAATATGAAATTCGAGGGCTATTCTCAATACTTCTCCCAACTCACAATTTCTTGCAATGGTTTTCTTTTCTTCACGCGTAATGGCTGTGCTGAATAACCTAATAGTATAACAAGCATAACCCTTTTATTTCTTGGAATATCAAGCGCTTTTCTTACTTTTTTCTCATCACACCAACCAATCATACACGACCCAAGTCCTTCGTCGGCTGCCGCCAAGCAAATATGAGAAGCCACTATGCCCAAATCGATGAGTGGATAATGTTTATTGGTTGCCCAACCGCCAACTGTAGACGTGAAATTGGCATTTTCTTCTAACAATACCAGTTGAACAGGGGCTTGTTTAGAAAAATGATTCATTGACAACACTTTACTTGCAGTAGCATCGGCAACTTGCAATCGCTTAACAGGGTCAGTAACCACAACAAATTTCCATGGTTGTGCGTTACAAGCTGAGGGTGCTAAATGTGCCGCTTCCAAAATTCGCTCAATTTTATCCTTTTCTATAGGTTTGTCAAGATATGCACGGTCGCTTTGGCGCGAATTTACTAAATCTAAAAAAGTTTTCATAATATTATAGATAATTGATTGGTAAACTTTAGCTAAGATTAGAGGATAGGAAAAGTTATCTCTAAAAAATTAATACCTTTGCCAATTGAATTACATTGGCTCATCTGGTATTGAGAATGTCATTTTAATCTGCAAAGATACTTAATAACGAACATGATTATGCAACATAAAATTCAGAATTACATAGAAAACCATAAATTACTTGTGCCAAAAGGACGTGTAATTGTTGGTGTGAGTGGAGGTGCTGATTCAATGGCATTGCTACATGTGTTGTTAGAACTTGGTTATGACTGTGTGATAGCACATTGCAACTTTCATTTGAGAATGGATGAATCTGATTCCGACGAGACTTTTGTTCGCAACTTTGCGAGATCGCTGAAAGTACCATTCTATAGTATTGATTTTGAGACAACTAAATACGCTAAAGACCACCATATTTCCATTGAAATGGCTGCACGCGATTTACGTTACGCCTGGTTCAACGAATTGCTCCAAAAACACAAAGCGCAGGCCATTGCCGTGGCCCATCATGCAGACGACAGCATTGAAACTTTGCTAATGAATTTGGTTCGGGGAACGGGTTTACGAGGCTTAACAGGCATTGCCCCCCGAAATGAAAAAGTGGTGCGCCCCCTACTCTGCTGCACCCGTAGTAAAATTGAGAATTATATTATTCAGTATAATTTGGAGCATATCACCGACTCGTCAAATGCTACGCTGGACTATCAACGGAATAAATTTCGGAACGTTGTATTGCCTTTATTGGAAGAAATAAATCCGTCGGTAAGGCAAACTTTGTATCAAACCATAGACCGATTTGAGGGTACCATGGCTATTTATCAACAAGCATTAGTTCAAATTGAAAAAGAGATTGTTCATAATGAAGGTGAAACAGTTTTGCTGGATATCGAACTATTGAAAAAACAAGCCCATTTGCCTACCGTGATGTACGAACTGCTCAACAAGTATGGCTTTGGAAATGCTACTATTCTACAAATCACAGAGCTTCTTGATGGTGAATCAGGTAAACAGTTTTTTTCTGAAACGCATCGTTTGATAAAGGACAGAAAGCAGTTGATAATCAATAAAACTGAGCCGATTACTGAAACAGATTATTGGATTTCTAGTTCCGATACCGAAATTACTAAGCCATTTCACATGGAAATTAGCAAGTTTAGCGTGAACAGTGATTTTCAACCTTCCAAAGAAAAGAATTGTATTGACGTAGTTGCCTCTAAGTTGCAATTTCCACTACAACTTCGACATTGGTACGAAGGTGACTCCTTTATTCCATTTGGCATGAAAGGAAGCAAGAAAATCAGTGATTTTTTTATTGATAATAAATTCAGCCTGCTCGAAAAAGAACAAACCTGGTTGCTTGTTTCTGGCGATGATATCGTTTGGATTGTTGGTCATCGTATTGACAATAGGTTTAAAGTGAATATTGAAACAAATGATGTATTTCGATTCACCATCAATTGATTAAATGATTTAAAATGCAGCAACACATGGATTCAAACAATACCCTCGAAACTCCATTAATCGATCAACAATATCAACTTAGGAAAATGTCTGGCAAAGGAGGTTGGACTTATGCTGCTATCCCCGAGATTTTGAAAGATAAACATGCCCATTTTGGTTGGGTAAAAGTAAAGGGAACAATAGATGACTATGAAATAAGCGATTACCACCTCATGCCAATGGGCAATGGAACCCTAATTATTCCGGTAAAAGCAGAGATCCGTAAGAAAATTGGCAAAAATGAGGGTGATTGGGTACATATTAAACTCTATTCGCAAAATTTACCAACGGTTGTACCCGAAGATTTTTTACTTTGTCTGAGAGATGAGCCTGAAGCATTTAAGAACTTCTATAATAAGACTCAAAAAGAACAGGAAGCGCTGATTGATTGGATATATTCCGCTAAAAGAGATGAAATAAAAGTAGAACGAATTGTACAAACCATTGACAAATTATTAATTTTAAAATGAACATATAAGGTATAATTGTTGTTTGAGGTTGAGTATATCATAACTAAATCAACCCTTTAGTATCAATAATAACATTTCGATTTTGTCTATCAAACGCAATTTAATAAAAAAAGAAGTTCATGCCATTCGAACAGTAGCTGATGGAGTATTTGTAATTTCATTTGTTCGTGATTTTAAATTTAGGGCCGGTCAGGTAATTGCCATAGATATTGTACCCGACGGACAACCAAGGCTTTACAGTATCGCTAGTGGTGAAAAAGAAGATTATATGGAAATTCTTTTTGACGAAAAACGGAATGGACAACTTACTCCTTATTTGTCGAAAATGAAAGCTGGTGATGCGATTTATGTCTCGGAGCCTTTTGGCACTTTCGTTTCCAGTTCAGAAAAAGCATACTGGATTGCCGCTGGAACTGGTATTGCGCCATTTGTATCGATGGCACGATCGGGATTGGCAGCAAATAAAATATTAGTACACGGAGCGCGTTTTGATGAGAACTTTTACTATTCCAGCCTACTCGAAAAAATACTTCCAGAAAGATACTTCAGATGCTGTTCACAACAAGATGATACGCTGCATTTCAACGGCAGACTCACCGAATGGTTGAAAAACCAACAGGACTTACCTCTGAATTATCAGTATTATCTTTGCGGTAGTGCCGAAATGGTGGTTCAGGTACGTGATATCTTAATTGCGAAGGAAATTCCATTCCAGAATATCATCTCGGAAACGTACTTTTGAAACTATAACAATTAAATTGTTTTGACATATAACCACAATAGACACATTAGAAAAGATATATAAATAAGTTTTTACCTATTGTGTCTTTTGTGGTTTCATTTTTTTTTGTGTTGAACGAAAATCAACACTAACCTTTAGGATTTATTACATTTATCATTTTATGAAAACCAATCTCTTCGGCCTCACACCTGACCAATTAAAATCCGTAGTAACGTCACTAGGTTTACCTGCTTTTACTGCTACTCAACTGGCAGACTGGATGTATAAAAAACGAGTAGTTACCTTCTTGGAAATGACTAATTTATCGAAACAATCTCGTGAGAAGCTTGAAGTCGATTATACAGTAAACCTTACTTCTGCCACTAAAGTAGAAACCTCGAAGGACGGCACAAAGAAATACCTATACCCAACACAAACAGCAAAATTTATTGAAGCTGCCTACATTCCAGATGATGACAGGGCCACTTTGTGCGTATCTACTCAGATAGGGTGCAAAATGGGATGCTTGTTTTGTATGACAGGAAAGCAAGGTTTTCAGGGAAACCTTACAACTGGAGAGATAATAAACCAGGTACAATCATTGCCGGAATTTGAAAAACTCACCAACATTGTGTACATGGGCATGGGTGAACCTATGGACAATGTGGATGCGGTGCTAAATAGCATTGAGATAATGACTTCTGATAAAGGTTACGGTTGGAGTCCAAAGCGCATAACGGTTTCTACCATTGGTATTATCCCAGCTATGATTACTTTTCTTGAAAAATGTCAGGCGCATTTGGCTGTCAGTCTTCATTCTCCATTTGATAACGAGCGTCAGGAGATTATGCCCATTCAAAGCGTGTATCCCATCACCGAAGTGATTAGTGAAATCCGGAAATGGGATCTGGGTCGTCAACGCCGCATATCATTCGAATACATCATGTTCAAAGGGGTGAACGATACACCGAGACATGCCAATGAATTGGTGCGATTGCTTAACGGTATAAAATGCCGCATCAACCTTATCCGCTTCCACCCTATCCCCGATACACCCTTGGAAGGTACTTCTGATGCAGGAATCGTATTTTTCCAGAATCATCTCAAAGCCAAAGGGCTGACAGTTACCATTCGTGCATCACGTGGCGAGGATATTTTTGCTGCTTGCGGTTTGCTATCTACCAAAGAATTGTTGAAGAAACAACAGGAAACAGACTTCTAATCAGCAGTTTACAACCGAATGGCAAACTTCTTCAATCTTGCATCCAGCATGTGAGCTGGAATTATTTGCTTAATACATTCAGCCACGGCATTCAGCATTCCTTCACGTACAAAATCGTGTCGAATTACCACGGAAATTTCTCTATTTGCTTCTGGATTGACGATATTCCGAAGATTGAGCTTTTGTTTTTCACTCAGCAACTCTATATGTAGTTCCGGAATGACGGTATAGCCCCCATTTACATCCACAATTTTCACCAAAGTATCTATGCTGCCAGCTTCATAAGTTGAGGTATGTTGCACTTTTTCAGTGCAGAAATTAAACACCTGGTTGCGTAGGCAATGGCCCTCTTCCAGTACCCACAATTGCTCCAGTGGCATGTCGTTTGCCGATAGTTCAGCTCGTTCGTAAATTGCTTCATTGGGAGAAATATAGGCTGCAAATTTTTCGTAATACAAAGGAACCTCAAGTATCTTAGCATCCTCAAGTGGCGTTGACAGTATGGCCATATCTATTTCGGCAACGCGCAACTTCTCTATAATCGTACTTGTATGCATTTCGCTCACTTTCAATGAAATCTGCGGATAAGATTTTTTGAAAGAAGCTATGAATTGCGGCAATAAATAAGGAGCTATGGTTGGAATTATCGCTAAATTCAATGTTCCAGAAAGCAATTCCTTCTCTACTTGCACAGTTTCTTTCAATTGATTGGCCTGAATAATAATCTCTTGCGCCTGGCGAATTATCTGTTTCCCTATCTCGGTAGCTTCAATTGGATTGCGAGAGCGGTCAAATATCTTGCAATCCAGCTCATCTTCCAACTTCTGTACCATAGCACTCAATGTAGGTTGGGTAACTCCACATAATTCGGCAGCACGAACAAAATGACGGGTTTTATCCAATGCCAAAACGTATTCCAATTGTTGTAAAGTCATAACTATTAAACTGAGAATGTAAAATGTGAGAATGAAATGCCCTTTAATAAATGGCAATTACCATTTATATTTGCAAAGATAATGATTAAGTAATTAACATTGAACAATTATAAATAAATAATTTCAATCCAATTGATAATAATTCAGTTTAAATCCGAATAAGTGCTTTAATTTAGTCGTTTACGAATCCGAAATAATGATTTTTAGTACCTTTGTCAAAATAATTAATCATTTATTGTTTGAAGTCGTCTTGACTTTTTTAGGAGTTTAAACAATATTTAAAAGAAGGGAACGTTTTGTATGCGACAAAACAACAATAACATTCCCTTCATGGTGTACCAAGTACTTGACAAAGATACAATAAG
>Ga0247844_1003595_pt1 | contig 22435 bp, 15 predicted proteins | sample LaCtaG_FD_192421 | JGI IMG/M metagenome (GOLD analysis project Ga0247844, IMG submission 192421) | Freshwater microbial communities from meromictic Lake La Cruz, Castile-La Mancha, Spain - LaCruzMarch201714.5m_1 | ecosystem: Environmental > Aquatic > Freshwater > Lake | place: Spain: Castile-La... | reverse complement strand
TTTGTAACAAAACGTTTTCCTTGCCGAGTCCACCACAATTGGCGCGCCGCAGGCATAGACTTCGTAGGCTGATAGATCCACAAAATCATCTAAGACGGCTTGGTGAACAAAGCCGGTTCGACCCGTCCACTGGTCTTCGGGAAGCGCGTCGGAAACCACAGGAATAAAGGTCAAGTTTGGCATGAGGGCCAACTGCGCAGTGATCCAGTCTTGCAAATACAAATCCGAGGGTCGACGGCCGCCCCAGTACAAAGTCGTAGGGCGAATAATTCCTGTGTGTTGCATGTGTTCCAGCAACGCTTTGAGCGGTGCAAAGCCAGTTCCTGAAGCCAAAAAGACCATGGGTTTGTCTGAATCTTCACGCAGATAGAAGGACCCAAATGGCCCCTCCATACGCAATATGTCTTTTTCCTTCATCGAGCCAAAAACCAGATCGGTGAAACGGCCTCCGGGCATGTGGCGAATGTGTAATTCCACACTGGGCCCATTGTGTGGGGCATTCGCCATGGAGTAACTGCGCCGTGAGCCATCACGCAAAATGAACTCGATGTACTGGCCAGCCCGAAATGCAAAAGTGTCATTCGCAGGAAGCTGTAAATGCATCAGTACGACATCAGATGATTTTTTTACCAAGCTACTTACGCGGGTTGGCATTTTTTTAATCGGCAGTGCGCCCAGCTGCGTGACTTGGCGGGATTCCAAAACGATATCGCTGTGGGGTGTGGCGCAACAGGTTAGAACAAACTGATTGGCTTCTTCCTCTTCGCTTAAGGCTTTGCGTTGAAAGTTTGCGTGTGTGACCGTACCCGAAGTCATCTTGCATTTACAAGAGCCGCAAGCGCCATCTTTGCAGCCATAGGGCAGCCCGACGCTTTGTCTGATGCCCGCTGCCAAAATGGTTTCATCGGAAGTGCAAGAAAAGTTGACCTTGCTAGGTTCTATGGAGATGGAAAAAGCGGTTGCGCTGCTGGTCATTTTTTATGGGTATCCTTGGGGCCATTGTTTTTTTGCAAGTCCGTATTTTGCCTTCAATCCAATCCCCCTTAGGTGCGCTGCCTTCTCGGTTTCGTAGAAGCCGAGTGCTCATTGTCGGTTGTGGTGATGTCGGTCTTCGCGTGGCGCGACTGCTTGCCCCACGGGTTCGCGTCCTGGCTTTGACGTCCAGTGCCCAACGTGTACCGCTCTTGCGCTCAGTGGGAATCCTTGCTTTATCAGGTAACTTAGACCAGGGGGCGCAACTGCGGCGAATAGCGGGAATGGCCCAGCGTGTTTTGTATCTGGCTCCTCCCGATCCAGAGGGAAAGTCGGATGGACGTTTAGTGGCCTTTACGCAGGCCACACGTTTGCGCGCACCGCCTAAGGCCTTGGTTTATGCGTCTACCAGCGGAGTTTATGGCGACTGCGAAGGGGCATGGGTTACCGAGTCAGCAGCCATCGATCCGACCACACCCCGAGCGCACCGAAGAGCCCATGCGGAGGCAACGGCCCGTTTTTTTGGGCGATCCGCAGGCATGAGAGTGAGTGTGCTTCGGGTGCCGGGGATTTATGCCAATGACCGTGAAGGTGGAACACCTCTGGCGCGTTTGCAAAAAGGCGCACCCGTCTTGCGTGAAGATGAAGACGTTTACACCAACCATATCCATGCAGATGATTTGGCGCGGGCCTGTGCCTTGGCTTTGTGGCGTGGAAAATCCCAACGCAGCTACAACATCAATGACGATACGGATATGACAATGGGTAATTATTTGGACGCCGCTGCCGACCTGTATGGCATGACTAGACCCACACGCATGACAAGAGAAGAACTCAAAAAGGAAGTGTCTGCAATGCAACTGAGCTTTATGAGCGAGTCACGCAGGTTGGTGAACCAACGAATGAAAAAAGAACTTGGCCTGCGACTGCTTTATCCAAGTGCGCTCGATGGTTTGCTTGCGTCTAAATAAATAAAGTGGGCTTGGGTTGGTAAAGTCGATTCAAAACTTTCCAAATCACCCAACTGCACATCAAGGTAATCGGCGCAGCCCACAAGACATCGCTTAACCAATGCGCTACAGCCGCCATTCTTGCAAAGCCTATGAGCAGTCCCGCACTGGTTCCAATCAAAGCCCAAATGACTTGCCTGCGCCGATGCAGCAACATCAGCGAGGCAAAGAAAAAGCCGCAGGCCACATGACCGCTGACGAATGAGCAGTTTTTAGTGCATTGATCGGTCATCACTCCGGCGCGGCTAAATTTCTGGGTTCCTCCAAAATTTTCTACTTGGTAAGGCCGTGCGCGCTGCCATTGGTCTTTAAACCCTGCGTTAACGAGCAAGCCAGGCCCCAAAAGGCCCGAAAGTACGATAAATGCCAGCGGCAATCGCCAATGCGACCACTGCACCTTCAAGCTTGCAACCAGCCAAAGCACCAACGCTGAAAAAACCATGATTCGAAAAGCCAGTGGCACATACCGATTGATCGTTTCAACCCACCACCAATTCACTGCTGCGATTTTTGGCGCATCTCCGGTAAATAGAGCGGCTGCTTGAAGGTCTAATTCCGGCCAAAGCGTTGGAATCAGAGCGAGAAAGACAAAAAAGCCGACTAAAGCAAAAAACAATGAGGGAGTTTTTCGGAGCGTCTCTCGGTGATGGGGCGAAGAGTGGTTGGGCATGGTGAGATTATCCACGGATGCTGCCGCCATTTAAGGAGCGCTGGATTGTTGCCATTTTGTAAAGTTCGCATTGCGTGTCAACAATAGCGAGCATTCTTGCGTTGTTGGCGTAACTCTTTGGAGGTTTCCTATGAAGCAATGGTCTTTTCTCTTTTTAGCGGCAGCTAGCGTGGCAGGTGTCGGAGCGCAGGAGCTTGGCCGAGTCATCTCTTCAACCCCAGTGGTTCAACAGCTGGCGGTTCCCAGGCAAGTCTGTACAACGGAGCAAATAGGGGTTCAGCAACCCAATAGTGGTGCGGGGGCTTTAATCGGGGCCATCGCGGGCGGCGTTCTAGGTAATGCTGCAGGTCAGGGGGCAGGGCGCGGGGTGGCCACTGCGATTGGCGCTATAGGCGGAGCCGTATTGGGGGACCGTTTGGAAGGAAACCCAGCGGTTCGCATTGATAACGTTCAGCGCTGCGCGGTACAAAATTTTTATGAGAATAAAACGGTCGCTTTTAATGTGGTGTACGAATATGCTGGCAAGCAGTATTCAGTTCAAACGCCAAACGACCCCGGCCCCACGATAGCGCTACAAATTGCTCCAGTAGGAACCGTGATCACTCCCCAGGTAACAACAGCGGTTGTCGTTCAGCCCGTACCCACTTACATCGCCGTTCCGGTGCAGCGGACGTATTACTACCAGCCTTATTACCAAACCTATCACCCGCCGGTTCGATTCCCCTTTGGCCCATCAGCCCGCTTTGGCCATGGCGGCGGACATCGCCATTGGCAATAATGATTGAGACTAAGAAATAGCGACCTCGGGGTCCACAATCGGCCCTGTACCACTAAAGCGGTCGAGTGCCAAGTACAAAACGGGAGTGATAAACAGCGTGATCGCCTGAGAAAAAACCAAGCCACCCACGACTGCAAGTCCCAAGGGTTGGCGCAGTTCAGCACCTGCACCAATGCCTATCGCAATCGGTAGTGCGCCCACCAATGCGGCAAGTGTAGTCATCATGATGGGTCGAAACCGAAGAATGCAGGCCTCGCGAATCGCTTGCTCGGGTGTCATCCCGCCGTGACGTTGCGCCTCTAGTGCGAAGTCAATCATCATGATGGCGTTCTTTTTCACAATACCGATCAGCAAAACAATACCAATGGTGGCGATCAAGGTCAGGTCTTGCCCAAACAGCATCAAAGTCGCCAATGCGCCAACGGCAGCCGACGGTAGTCCAGCAAGAATAGTGATGGGGTGGATGTAGCTTTCATACAAAACCCCAAGCAACACATAAATCACGATAAGCGCAGCAATAACCAAGATCAATTGGCTACTTTGCGAGTTCTTAAACACGGCGGCATCACCCCCGTAAGTGGTGATGATGCTTGACGGCATTTGAATCGCCTCAGAGGCGGCATCGATTTTTGCGGTGGCATCGCCCAAAGCCGTCCCCGGCGCAAGATTAAAGGAGACCGTGACGGCTTGGAGTTGACCCACGTGGTTGATTGACGTTGGTCCTACGGTTCTCTCTACCGTGGTAAAGCTCGACAGGGGAACCAAGGTGCCGAAAGAGGAGCGCACATAAATGCCATTCAACGCTTGCTCATCCTGTTTTGCCTCAGGTGCGACTTCCATGATGACTTGGTAGCTGTCGGTTGGCAGGTAAATCGTAGACACCTGACGCTCACCAAAAGCGCTAAAAAGGGCAGAGCGGATGGAGTCAATCGACACTCCCAACGTATTGGCCAGATCGCGGTCAATTTTGAGTTGCGCTTGCAGGCCGCGTAACTGCGAATCGCTGGTCACATCGCGAAACAATGGGTCAGCACGCAGCTTTTCTTGCAGCTTGGTGGCCCAGGCTCCAAGTTCATCGGCCTTCACACTTTGCAAAATGTACTGGTATTGGGCTTTGCTCTGTCGTCCTCCGAGTTGCAAGTTTTGGACTGGGCGCATAAAAACGTTGATACCAGCAACCCCCCGGAGTTTCTTCCGCAAAGTCTCAATCACTTGTTTGATGGGGAGTCGTTCATTGTGAGGATGCAGCGTAATAAACATGCGTCCTGAATTCTGTCCGCCTACACCCCCATTGAAAGAATTCACCGCTTTGACGTTGGGATCGGCACGAATAATAGCGGCTGCCCGCTCCTGAAGCTGCACCATGGCGGTGAATGAAATATCTTCGCTGGCCTCGGTAGATACCGTGATTTGACCAATGTCTTCTTCGGGGAAAAACCCTTTGGGAATCACGCTGACTAACCAAAAAGTCGCAGCAAAGGTACTTGCAGCCAAAAGCAAAATGAACTTGCGATGGTTCAGTGCCAAATCTAAAACACGTGTGTACCCGGCCAACGTATTATCAAATGCACGCTCAAATAAACGGACCAAAGCGCCTGGTGGTTTTTTATGGGCTTCATCGCTTAAGAAGCGGCTTGCCAACATAGGGACCAAGGTGAGAGATACGAACGCGGACACCAAAATTGCTAAACCCACGACCACTGCAAACTCATGGAACAACAATCCAATGACGCCAGGCATGAAGAAAATAGGAATAAAAACCGCAATCAATGACGTTGAAATAGAAACAATCGTGAATCCAACTTCTCGCGCACCCACCAAAGCCGCTTGAAACGGATCTTCCCCATCTTCAACATGGCGGATGATATTTTCTAAAACCACAATCGCATCGTCGACCACTAAACCCACCGCAAGCGTCAGACCGAGGAGGGAAATATTGTCTAAGCTGTAAGACATTCCCCATAACAGTGCCACCGCGCCCATCAAGGAAATAGGCAAGGACAGCGTAGGAATGACGGTGGCGACAAATCGGCGAAGAAACAAAAATATCACTAACACCACCAAGACAATCGTTCCTATCAAGGTCAGGGTCACGTCGTGTAAGGCTTCTCGAACAGAAAGGGATCGGTCGTTAATGGGCGTCAAGCTGATCGATTGCGGCATTTGGCTTTGCAGTGCGGGCAAAGCTAGACGAATAGAGTCCACCACCCGCACCGTATTGGCACCCGGTTGGCGTTGAATGGCCAAGGTAATGGAGTTTTCTCCATTAAAGGTCGCCCAACTTTTGAGGGTCTCAATGCTATTTTCTACTTTGGCAACGTCGCGCAGGCGCACCGGTGTGCCGCCTTTGTTACTGATAATCAAGTTCGCAAAATCAGCCGCATTTTTGAGTTGGCGATTGGCTTGCAACACCAGCGTCTGCTTAGGGCCTTCGAGGGTTCCCACGGGGGTGTTGACGTTGGCAGCACGCAGCGCCGCACTGACTTCGTCTAAGCCAATATTGCGCGCCACTAGGGCGGCAGGTTGCACACGCACACGTACCGCGTAGCGTTTAGAGCCGTAAATAATGACTTGTGCCACACCGTTAATCGTGGACAAGGTCGGGGAAATTAAATGCTCGGCATAGTCTTGTAGGTCTGCCGGGGTCAGCGAGGGTGAGGTCAGAGAAATCAGTAGCACCGGCGCATCCGCAGGGTTGACCTTTCGGTACGCTGGCGGTGACGTCATGTCTTGCGGCAAGGAGCGTTGGGCGCGTAAAAGGGCGGCCTGAACGTCAACCGCAGCCGCGTCAATATTACGTCCTTCTTCAAACTCTAAGGTGAGAGAGGTGCTACCTAAGGTGCTGGATGAACTAAGCGTTTTGAGACCAGGAACCGTTTGAAACTGCTTTTCTAGCGGCAAGGCCACCGAGCTGGCCATGGTTTCCGGATTGGCGCCAGGCAATGAAGCCGATACGTTGATGATGGGAGTGTCGTAACTCGGCAGGGCAGCTACAGGAATTTTCTGCAAACCAATCACACCCGCGCCAACAATAGCGACGTTAAGCAGTACCGTCATCACCGGACGGCGAATAAATAGTTCTGAGAAGTTCATGGTGCGCGGCTACCAGACGCCGCGCCTGCGGGGGCATTGGCCTTCGCATCTTTGGCCCGCTCCACGACCATCGAACCGGGGCGTACATTTTGTTTGCCATCTAAGACAACAGTTTCACCCGCTTTAAGCCCCGAAACAGCAGCCTCGCCACTTTGGCCCATGAGTTGTTTGATCGGGCGCATGACGGCTTTGCCGTCTTCAACCACGTACACAATCGTGCCGCGAGCGCCTTGAATGATGGCAGCCTGAGGGACGATGATGGCCTCTTTGAGGGTGCTCACGGTTTGAGAGATCTCCACAAAAGCCCCTGGCCACAAGCGCTCTTCTTTATTAGCGAAAACCGCTTTGGCCTTGACAGCGCCGGATGCAGCATCCACCGTGTTGTCGACGAATTTCAGTTTTCCTTTGAAACTACCGCCGTTATCGGCCAATGTGGCCGTCACGCTGGCCCCCCCATCCTTGAGCGCTCCGATGGCATCCACCAAGTTACGTTGCGGTAGGCTAAACCCCACGGCGATGGGGTCGAGTTGGGTGATGGTGACCAGCGTACTGATATTGCTTTGAACTGCGCTACCGGTTGACACATTGATAGCTCCAGCCCGCCCAGAATGGGGCGCCCGAACCTGAGCGTAAGACAAAGCAACCCGAGCGGCATCAATAGCGGCTTGATCGGCGGCAACCGTGGCCGTGGCAGCTTCAACAACGGCTTGGGTGGTGTCAACCGCACCTTGCGAAATAAAGTTTTGAGAGAAAAGCTGTTGCGAGCGTTTAAATTGGCGTTGGGCATCGGCCAAAGTGGCTTGGTCTTTGGCCAACTGGGCGCGGGCTTTGGCAACATTGGCCTCATCAGTTCGCGCATCCAATGTGAACATCAAGTCACCCGCTTTGACAAACTGCCCCTCTTTAATATGCACCGTTTTGACCAAGGTACTGGCTTGGGCTTTCACATCCACGCTGGTTAAGGGCATCACCGTGCCGGTGGCTTTCAGTACCACGGCCATATCGCGGACTTCAGCTTTGACGGTGGTTACGCTTACAGGCGGGCCGGGTGGGGCGGCGGGTAAGGCTCCCGATGCGGCTGGGCTGGGGGCTGGGGCAGATGCACTCGATGCGCTGGGTAGAGGTGCTGAAACTGCCGCAGCTGTTTCAGCTTCATTTTTTCCCGAGCAAGCAACAAGGCCTAAGGTGACGACTGCACCCAGAAAATAACGGGAGACCAACGAATCTGTCATATTTACTTTAGGTAGCGTGAAACTATCCGCTATCTTAAAGGGATTCAGATGAATCCGTTGGTTGTCTTAATTTAGACTTAATTCCACTCCAAATTCGCGCGACGCATCGATTAGCGACTCCAATTGCCCAAAGGCGTAGGTGCTGAAAACATACAGGTCAAAGGATTGTTCCCCTAAGCGGTGAACTGTGCAGGGGACATGGTGGTGGCCAGTCAGGGCGATGTCGTTCAGCGCGAATGCAGCATTGCGAAAATCAAGGACAAAGAGTTTGCCCAATGCTTCTTTTGCCTTGGTTCCGCTGACATGGATCCGGCAACGGGCGTGGCTCAAATCGGTAATCGACCCTACGTCCGAATAGATATGTGAGCGCAAGGTGGCTTGGGCATCTTGATCGGTGCTTCCAATAAGCATCCATTCTTGTGGCCCGGTTCGCATCAACAAGCCTAAAGTGCATTGCACGGTTTTTCCAGTGGCCTGTGGAATGGAAACCTGCAGTGCTTGCGTCAGTGCCTCCGCGAGTTTGGCTTCTCCGCGCACCCACGTACTGATGAGTGTGACGCGGGGTAAGACGTGTGCGTTGACATGCACTTGAATCTGACCTTGCCTATCGGGCTGAGATTTTGCGTGGTGCCCTGTGAAGGGGCTGCGGATTAAAGTCGAATCAAACACGGTAACGCACTCCTTCTGCATCTAGGAAGCAAGGATCGACCACCCGCAGTCGGTACTGTCGGCCTTGTGTGGGAGATGCAGCAATAATTTCTTTGCCGACATTGGCGACTCCGCCTTCTAAGAGACCTAAGCCAATGGCTTTGCCCACGGATTTACTGAAGGTTGTGGAGGTGATGTGACCGCGGCCATGGCCCTGAATCGCGTCGTCGGCGAAGAACAAGATAGCGCCGTTGGAGGGTGCATCGTCTTTGCCAATGGCTTCCAAACCCACCAGGGTGGGCCGGTTGTTGCGCTGCAAGCTCTCGCTTTGGCGCAGCGCCCCCCCCCAAAAGGGTTTGAGTTTGCTCGCCATTTTTCCCATACCCATGTCATCTAAGGTGGTGCGGCCATCCATTTCAGAGCCAACCACGTGGCCCTTTTCAATCCGCAAAGAACCTAAAGCCTCGAGGCCGTAGGGGCGCAGTTGCCATGGTGCGCCGCTGGCAATAAGGTGTTCCCAAACGCGGTAACCCAGATGGGTTGGGGTGAAAACTTCATAGGCCAATTCGCCCGAAAAAGTCAGCCGCAGAATACGCAAAGGTACACCTGCTAGCGCACCGGTGCCTACTGTGTCGAGTACACCCATATGCGGGAAAACATCGGTACCGAAATTCTCACTGGGGAACGCAGCTTCTAATACTTTACGCACTTCAGGACCCGCTACGCTCATCGCCGCCCATTGGTCAGACACCGACGCAACAGTCACCCGCAACTCAGGCCAGACCACTTGCAACAAAAACTCCAAGTGGCTCATCACTCTCGCGGCTTGTGCCGTGGTGGTGGTCATAAAGAATTGGGTTGGGCTGATGCGGCTGGTCGTTCCGTCATCCATCACGATGCCGTCTTCGCGCAACATGAATCCGTAGCGGGCTTTGCCAACGGCTAGCTTGGAGAAGCCATTGACATAGACGCGGTCTAAAAACTCCGCCGCATCCGGGCCTTGAACATCAATTTTCCCTAACGTGGATGTATCGGCGATACCGACCTTTTCACGAACGAAGTCCATCTCCACTTTGTAGGCCTCAGACAAGGTCGCCCCGTGGGTGGAGTACCACAGTGGGCGCAACCACAGGCCCGCCTCCATCTTGACGCCGCCGTGGGAAAGATGCCAGTCGTGCATCGATGTTCGCCGCTCAGGCTGAAAGTGGGGTCCGATATTGCGACCGGCCAAAGCTCCCAAGGAAGCCGGGGTGTAAGGCGGTCGAAACGTGGTTGTACCAACAGCAGAAATATCCATGTCGCGTTTGGCCGCCATCAGGGTCAAAGCATTCAAGTTAGACGTTTTGCCCTGGTCGGTTCCCATGCCCGAGGTGGTGTAACGCTTAAGGTGTTCTACGGATTGGTAGCCTTCGAGGTGCGCCAGTTCAATATCAGAAACGGTGACGTCGTTTTGAAAGTCAATAAACGCTTTGCCCTTAGACCGCGCGCCGAGCAAGGGTCCAGCGGGAACAAACGCCATGGACGTGGAATCGTCAAAGATTTGGGCTTGTCCGTTGGTCTTCAAACCCAACACGCCAGCGGCTTGCGCACCAGCAAGCCAGCCCGATTCAATCGCGCCATGCCACGTTTGTTCACCGACCATGGAGCCTGCACCAAACTGGGCGCGATCAAAAGATCCGGGGACAAAGCAAGCGATATCGCTGCGGTAGATAGGTTTGACGTTGCGGTGTGAGCTCAAATGCACCGTGGGAGTCCATCCGCCCGACATGGCGACCAGATCAACATCTAAACGCACTGTCTCACCTTGAACTGTTGCGCTTGCAGCGTCATAGCTTGAAAGCGTGCATGACTTAGCGTGTAAGCCCCCTTGCACCTCGGTGACTGCTGTGCTGGCGAAGACGGTAACACCCAGCTGTTTGGCTTGGCTGAGCAGGCTGGCATTAACAGACGCACGAAGGTCTGCGATGTGAACGGTTGCACCGGTTCGCGCCAAGTCAAAAGCACCAAGGTAGGCCGCATCGTTGTTGACGCAAAACAGCGCGTTCTTTCCAGGAGCAACCGCATAGCGGTTCACGTAAGCAGGGACGGCGCTGGCCAGCATTACGCCGGGTTTGTCGTTGCCCGCAAAAACCAAAGGCCGCTCAATCGCGCCACACGCCATCACGATGGCTGCCGCCCGAACGGTACGCATACGTTGGCGGGGAACGCCAAAGGCTGGATCTGTCACACCCGGCGCGGAGCGCTCAATGACTCCAACGGTATTGCCGTCGTACACCCCAAACGCGGTGGCGCGGGTGAGCCGCTTGACTTTGCCGGTGGCATCAATGTCTTGTAGCGTTTGCTTCAACCATTTCGCTTGCGCACTGTCAACGCTGTGGTTGAGCAAGTCGCCACCCATCTCAAAATCTTGCTCTACGAGCATGACATCGGCCCCTGCGCGGGCGGCGTTGAGCGCGGCACTTAATCCAGAAGCTCCGGAGCCAATCACCAGTACGTCGGTGTAATCGTTATGCCAGTCGTAGCGGTTGACATCCGCATCAATGGCGGTAGCACCTAAGCCCGCTGCTTTGCGAATGAAGTGTTCATAAAGCATCCACGCCCCACGGGTTGGCCCCATGAAGGTTTTGTAATAAAAGCCCGCCACAAAAACGGGTGACAACACCGAGTTGATCGCCATCAGATCAAACTTTACGGAAGGCCAGGCGTTTTGAGTTTGGGTTTTCAGTCCGGGCTCAATTTCTAAAACCGTTGCTGCAATATTGGGCTCACGCGTTCCGTCTTGTCCAACGGTCAACAGGGCATTGGTTTCTTCAACGCCTGCACCCATAAAGCCGCGCGGGCGGTGGTACTTAAATGAGCGAGCAACCAAGTGTTGGCCGTGGGCGATGAGGGCCGAGGCTGCGGTATCTCCCGCAAACCCTTCAACGGTTTTTCCGTCCAACGTAAAGTTTACTTTTTGGCTTCGGTCGATGCGCCCGCCAGTAGCGAGGCGGTAAGCGCCGCCTGTGTGTTGGGTAGCATTCATGGCAATGTTCTTTCTGACGCAGGGATGACCGATTCAATGTCATGCGTCACGGTATGGCGTTTAACAACCAACCAGCGGCGGCAACCTAATGTGTGTTGCCAAAACTCCGTATGGATTCCGCGAGGGTTGTTCCGCGTGTAAACGGTATCGACCCAAGCGTCATGGTTTTCCACTTCTAAGCCGGGGTAAGGTTTTGTGGCGTCGCCAAAGTAGCTGAACTCCTCGTGGTCGCGTTTGCCGCAATAGGGACAGTCAATTCTGAGCATGGTGCTGCGCTTTCTTGGAGGTCGCTAAGGTTAGGGCTGCGTGTTATTGCAAATGGTTGTAAGGACCGGTACCGGCTTCATCGATGTACCGGCCTTTAGCAAATCGGTCCATGGTGAAGCCAGCGTTAAAGTCGTGCGCTTTGTCGTTGGCAATCGTGTGCGCAAAGCACCAACCCGAAGCGGGGGTGGCTTTAAAGCCGCCGTAGCACCATCCGCCATTGAGGTAGAGGCCATCTACAGGAGTCGTCGTGATGATGGGGCTGCCATCGGGCGTCATGTCCATGATGCCGCCCCAATGGCGCAATACGCGCAAACGCGCTGCGCTCGGCATCGCGCTGACCAAGGCCTGCGACACTTCGCCCACGTTGGCGAGATTACCGCGCTGGGCATACGAGTTGTAGCGGTCAATGTGCCCGCCAAAAACCAAGCCACCTTTGTCCGACTGCGAAAAGTAAAAATACGATGCCGACCAAACCACAACGTGGTTCACGATGGGCTTGATGGACTCGGTGACATAGGCCTGTAAGACGTGGCTCTCAATGGGCAACGCTAAGCCGGCTTTTTGCGCCAAAGGTGAAGTATTCCCCGCCACTGCAATGCCTACCTTGGCTGCGCTGATATCGCCTCGGGTGGTTTTCACGCCCGTGATGCGTTCGCCCGACCACTCGTAGTCTAAGACTTCGTAGTTTTGAATGATGTCGACGCCGAGATCGCTGGCCGCGCGGGCGTAGCCCCAGACCACCGCATCGTGCCGTGCTGTGCCTGCATCGGGTTGCAGCATCGCTCCGTAAATGGGGAAGCGAGCGTTGGCAGAAAAGTCCAGGTAGGGCGCTTCTTTCATCACGTCTTCACGCGTCAAAATCTCTGCGCGAATTCCGTTCAGACGCATGATGTTGGCGCGGCGAATTTGTGCGTCCAGCGCGTTCGGAGACATCACCACGTACAAATAGCCCCGTGGTGAAAACATCACGTTGTAGTTCAAGTCGGCCGACAAGTCGCGCCACAAGGACATGGAGTGCTCGTAGAACGGGGTGTTCTCTTGCATCATGTAGTTGGAGCGCACGATGGTGGTGTTGCGCCCCGCATTACCCGAACCGATATAGCCTTTTTCAAGCACGGCAATATTCTTGATGCCGTGGTTTTTGGCAAGGTAATACGCCGTTGCTAGCCCATGTCCTCCGCCCCCGACAATGATCACGTCATAGGTTTTTTTCGGTTGCGGGTCTCGCCAGGCCCGCTCCCAATGCTTATGTCCGGTGAGCGCATTGCGCAACAAAGACCATGCCGAGTAATGAGACATCAGGACAACTCCTACATGCGCATGCGCAAAGCCTTGGGATCAAACGGAGGATCCATTTGCAATGTGGCAGATCGTCGATCTCCCAAAATTTCAATTTGGAAACTCAAATCTGGGCCACTCAATAATTCGGTCGGCACATATCCTTGCGCCAATGACTGATTGACGTGGTGCCCAAAGCCGCCCGAAGTGACCCAGCCCACCACTTTGTCTTGGTGCCAGATCGGCTCATCGCCCATAACGTCAGCAGTAGTGGCATCAACGACCATGAAAACACGAGTGAGTTTAGGACCGTCTTCTTTTTCTTTTAAAGCAGCGGCTCGACCAATAAAGTCGCCCTTGTCAAATTTCACAAAACGCTCAAGACCCGCTTCAAACGCACCGTAAATAGGACGGAACTCGCGGTACCAGGTACCAAAGTTTTTCTCCAAGCGCAAGCAAAGCAGGGCACGCATACCAAAATTACGCAGTCCGAGGTCTTTTCCAGCTTCCATCAAAGCATCGTACAAGCAAAGTTCGTATTCAGGCGAGACCCAAATCTCGTAGCCCAAGTCACCCGTGTAGGTAATTCGGTTGGTCATGGTGGGAACATTGGCAATCACCATTTCGCGGTAATCCATGAACTTGAATGCTTCGTTTGAAACATCTTCATCACACACCCGAGCCAACAAGTCACGTGCTTTGGGACCCGCGATAGACAGGCCAACGAGCTTCATACCATAGGGTTTGATGACAACGGAGCCATCTTTAGGCAGCGTCTGTTCAAACCAGCGCATGTGGTAAACCTGCGCTTGGCTAGAACCCCACATCAGGTAGCGGTTATCAGCGGCTTTAGCGACCGTAAAGTCACCGATCAATTTGCCGTTCTGGTTCAACATGGGGGTCAAAACCAAGCGGCCTGTCTTTGGCATGGTGTTGGTCATGACCTTGAGGAGCCAAGCCTCAGCGCCTGGTCCTGTGATCTCGTACTTTGCAAAGTTGGCAATCTCGGTAATGCCAACGGCTTCGCGAACAGCCTTGCATTCGGCTTTGATGTGTTCGAAATCATTAGATCGGTGGAAAGACACAATGTCTTCGGCCTTGCTACCTTTGGGGGCAAACCAGAGTGGTGTTTCCATCGCCCAGCTGTCGCCCATGACCGCGCCTTGAGACAACATGCGATCGTACAAAGGGGTGGTTTGTAAAGGACGCGCTGCTGGCAATTCTTCGTTCGGGAAACGAATACGAAAGCGACGTGAGTAATTTTCGCGTACTTTGGCGTTGGTATAGGTGCGGCTGGCCCAGTCACCATAGCGGCTCACGTCCATGCCCCACACGTCAAACTCAGGGTCGCCGTGCACCATCCAGTTAGCCAATGCCAAGCCGACACCGCCACCTTGGCTAAATCCTGCCATCACACCGCAGGCACACCAGAAGTTAGACAAACCTTGAACCGGGCCCACCAAGGGATTACCGTCGGGTGCGAAGGTAAACGGCCCGTTGATCACTTGCTTGATGCCGGTATTCTCAAGAATAGGGAAGTGCTTGAAAGCAATTTCTAAAGACGGCAGCAAGCGGTCAATATCGGGCTGCAGCAACTCTTGGCCAAACGACCAAGGCGTATTTTTTGGAGACCAAGGCTTACCAGCGCGCTCATACGTTCCAAGCAAGACGCCGTTACGCTCTTGGCGCAAGTAGCTCTCGCCGCCAAAGTCAATCACATGGCCTAATTCTTTGCCACTGGACTTATTGAACGCCATGACTTCTGGAATATCTTCCGTGATCATGTACATATGTTCCATGGCCAAAACCGGCAACTCAATACCGACCATGCGTCCCACTTCACGCGCCCAAAGGCCGCCAGCGTTGACCACATGTTCAGCCACGATAGTGCCTTTGTTGGTGATCACGTTCCAACCGCCGTCGGCGCGAGGCTCTAATTTTCCCACCATGGTCTGCAACTCAATGGTTGCGCCGCCCAAACGTGCCGCTTTGGCATAGGCGTGGGTGGTTCCCGATGGGTCTAAGTGGCCTTCGTTAGGGTCGTAAAGCGCACCCAAGAAGTGTTTTTCATCGAGCAAAGGGAAATGCTTTTTGGCTTCGGCCATCGAGATAATTTCCGTCTCCATGCCTAGGTAGCGACCTTTGGCTTGGGTGTGCTTTAAAAACTCCATGCGCTCGGGGGTGTCGGCCAGCATCAAACCAGCGGACAAATGCAAGCCGCACGATTGTCCAGAGACCTCTTCGAGTTCTTTGTACAAATTCACGGTGTAGGTTTGCAGCTTGGCCACATTGGGGTCGCCGTTGAGCGTATGAAATCCACCGGCTGCGTGCCAGGTGGAGCCCGACGTCAGTTGGTCGCGCTCGAGCAAAACCACGTCCTTCATGCCGAGTTTGGTAAGGTGGTAAAGCACGGAGCATCCCACGACTCCGCCACCGATAACTACCACTTGTGCTGTTGTTTTCACGTCCGGCATCCTTTAATCAAAAAAAAGAAAAATGTTTTTAATAAGTTAGAAGTCAGTGGGCACGCCGCCCTCAGACTTGCGTTTTGCCACAAAGGCGTCTAGTTCTTCTTCAATGGCTTTGTCCATGGGCGGGCGCTCGTAAGCGGCCAGTTCCTTTTGCCAAACCGAATTTGCTTTGTCGTAAGCGGTTGGTTTACCGGCTTCTTCCCAGGTCTCAAAATTGCGCCAGTCCGAGATGATGGGGGAGTAAAACGCGGTTTCAAAGCGCTCAAGGGTATGGGCGGTGCCAAAGTAATGTCCACCGGGTCCGACTTCGCGCACGGCATCAAGCCCTAGGCCAGCAGGGCTGACGTCCAGCGGCGTTAAAAACTCAGCCACCATTTGCAATAAATCGCAGTCGAGAATAAATTTCTCAAAAGAGGCGGTAAGCCCGCCTTCCATCCAACCGGCGGAATGCATGATGAAGTTGCCACCCGCCTGGGTTAAGGCCCACAGCGAAAACACCGACTCATAAGCCGCTTGGGCGTCCACGGTGTTAGCCGCGTTGACATTGGAGGTGCGGTACGGCACGCCGTATTTGCGGCACAACTGCCCGCCGACCAAAACCGCTTTCATGTACTCCGGGGTTCCAAACGCGGGCGCGCCCGTTTTCATGTCCACGTTGGAGGTAAATCCACCGTAAACCACTGGGGCTCCGGGGCGAATCAGCTGGGTAAACGCAATGCCGGCCAAAGCTTCGGCGTTCTGTTGCGCCAAAGCGCCCGCAATCGTCACCGGTGCCATGGCGCCTGCCAAGGTAAAAGGCGTCAGGATAATGATTTGGTTGCGCGAGGACATTTCCATGATGCCTTGCAGCATCGGAGTATCCAAACGCAAAGGCGACGAGCTGTTAATGATCGAAAACAAAGAAGGTTCCCGGTCCATTTGCTCTTTGCTAATGCCCCGGGCAATACGCGCAATCTCTAAGCCGTCTTCATTGCGCTCTTTGCCCAAGGAGTAAGCGTGAAAAGGCTTGTCGGTGAGCTTGGCAATATCCGACAAACAATCCAAATGCCGAATCGAGGCATGCAAATCGACCGGCTCTACGGGGTAACCGCCAGAGCAATGGATCACGTCATAGCGTTGGGCCAGCTTGACCAAGTTGCGGAAATCGCGCTGGTTACCAGCGCGGCGCCCGCCTTGCATATCAGAAGCGTTGGGGGGGCTTGCCACTTGGGCAAATGCCAGGCTTTTTCCGCCTATGTGGACATTGCGCTCGGGGTTACGCGCATGCAGTGTGAACTCGGAGGGGCACGTTTTGATCGCTTCAAGAATCATATTGCGGTCAAATCGCACGCGCTCGGAACCCGCACGTACATCGGCTCCGGCTTTTTTCAGTATTTCACGCGCACCTTCGTGCATGAAATCCATACCCATTTCTTCCAAAATGGTCAGCGAGGCGTTATGGATGGACTCCAATTCATCCTCAGAGACCATCGGAGTGGGTGTAAACCGGTGCTTGAGATTTCGGTATTTGGTGGTGGAGGGCGCGACACGAACCGTGCCGCTTCCGCGGCCTGTGCGCCTTCTTGAGGAGCCGCTGGGCGTTGTTGCTTCGTCTGACATTTTGGAAGTCTCCACGTTTTACCGTTCAAAGGGGGATGCATCAAACTGGCCCCGCACATGAATAAAATCTGCGGGCTGCCAGCCACTGCGTTGAATTTTATGCAGTAAGCCCCAGTAAATGACTGTCAAAAGCCCAGGAAGCAATTTATAAAATTGAATAAAACAGCCATGAAAAAAGCCGCAAGAGAATGAATTCTTGCGGCTTTGTCAGTGGTGCCCGGGGCCGGACTCGAACCGGCACGCCTTGCGGCGGGGGATTTTGAGTCCCCTGAGTCTACCAATTTCACCACCCGGGCGGGTAACTTGTGAAGCCTTAAATTATGTCACAGATAAGACGCGAACTTTAGCTAAAGGAAAATTATTCGAGAGGTTGGGGCTTAACTTGATTCATTAGTGCCCCTTAGGTGGTTCAACCTTTTTCACTTCTTCAACCGGTACTTTGATTTTTCTTGGGATGGGAGTTCGGCATTTTCCTGAACCGGAATTGCTATAAACCACAGCGGCCTTACTCTTTCCTTCATCACGGCAAATATAGTGGCAAACAAATTGCCCGCCCGTGGCGATTTCTTGCTCTGAAAGATCGCATTGGGTGTCAATCACTTTGTAGATTTTGGGTTTCATTTGCGCGAAGGACAAAGCGGGGAGTATCGCCACTGCGGCTAGAAGCAAGATGTGCCAAGCGGGGTTCTTTGAGGGATGCGTGGGCTGCGTCATGGGGTCATCTCTTTGGTTGTTTTAAGTACGTTCAAAATTGTGGCACATTAAAGCGCATGATTTACCCTACTTTAGAAAACGTTATTGGAAAAACGCCTTTGGTTGCTTTGCAGCGCATTGGCTCTGAAACCAGCGCGTCACGCCACAACATCGTGCTTGGGAAACTTGAGGGAAATAACCCCGCCGGCTCGGTCAAAGACCGGCCTGCCTTGTCCATGATTCAACGGGCCGAAGAGCGCGGCGAGATTCAACCCGGCGACACCTTGATTGAAGCAACTTCTGGCAACACGGGAATTGCGCTTGCGATGGCTGCGGCCATCAAGGGGTACCGAATGGTCCTCATCATGCCCGAGGACTTATCCATCGAGCGCGTTCAGACTATGAAGGCCTTTGGGGCGGAATTGATTCTGACCCCCAAGAGCGGCGGGATGGAGCATGCGCGTGATTTGGCAGAGAGGATGAAATCCGAAGGCAAGGGCCATGTCTTAGATCAATTTGCCAACATGGACAACCCTCGCATTCATTACGAAACCACGGGCCCAGAAATTTGGACTGATACTGCTGGAAAAATCACCCACTTTGTCAGCGCTATGGGCACCACAGGCACCATCACGGGCGTGTCTAAGTATTTAAAAGAAAAAAACCCAGCTATCCGAATCATTGGCGCCCAGCCTTCTGAAGGCTCGCGCATTCCGGGAATTAGAAAGTGGCCGCAGGCTTACCTTCCCAAAATTTACGACCCTGCCAACGTCGATGAGCTTGTTTATGTCAGCCAAGACGATGCAGAAACGATGTGCCGACGCATGGCTCGCGAGGAGGGTATTTTTGCGGGTATTTCAGCCGCTGGGGCTTGCTGGGTGGCACAAGAAATTTCTAAGCGCGAATCCAACGCAACCATCGTGTTTATCGTATGCGACCGCGGCGACCGCTACCTTTCAACCGGCGTGTTCCCCGCTTAAAGCAGAGAGATCAAGCGATGAGCAATGAATTTAAATTCTGCCCGCAATGTGCTGCTACCTTGGCTTGGATCAGCCAAGCTGAAGATGGTGGAGATAAATTGCGTTTGCGATGCCCGGCTTGCAGCTATACCCATTGGAACAACCCGACCCCTGTGTTAGCCGCTGTGGTGGAGGTGGATGGAAAAATTTTATTGGCGCGTAACGCCGCATGGCCGGGGAAAATGTACGCCTTGATCACTGGTTTTATGGAGGCTGGCGAGACAGCGCAAGAAGGCATTGCCCGGGAGATCGCAGAAGAAACTAACTTAACAACCGATGCGCTGAACTTGATCGGTGTCTATGACTTTCAAAGAATGAACCAAGTCATCATCGCGTTTCATGCGGTGTGCCACGGCGAGGTTCGGCTCTCGCCTGAATTGGTAGATTACCGAATGGTTGCCCCGGAAAATTTGAAATGCTGGCCGTCTGGAACAGGCTACGCCTTGGCAGATTGGCTCACTTCAAAGGGGTTCACGCCTGAATTTATTGAATGGCCGAAACCGCAAGAAGCAGTGCCAGAATCGAACGACTGAATCACACCCACCCAACGTCAACCATGCAGCCTGAATTCACCATTGACAAAGAAATTGATACCCGCGGCTTGAATTGCCCGCTTCCCATCCTGAAGGCCAAAAAAGCCTTGTCGGAAATGGTCAGCGGTCAAGTACTCAAGGTGGTTTCCACCGACGCGGGCTCTATTCGGGATTTCCAAGCCTTTGCCAAGCAAACCGGAAATACTTTATTGGAGCAACAAACCCAAGGCGCAGAACACAGCCATGTGATGCGCCGGCGTTAAAGTCTTCGCCCTTTAACCTTTAACCCAACCGCTTTAACTGCTCCTGCAACTTCGTTACCGTCTCAGCAAAATCGGCCATCCGCTTGCGCTCTTGGTCAATCACCGCGGGCGGAGCTTTCGCAACAAAGGCTTCGTTAGACAACTTGCCTTGGGCTTTGGCAATTTCACCTTCTAGGCGCAAGACTTCTTTACCCAGGCGAATTTTCTCGGCGGCCAGGTCAATTTCCATATGCAGGCAGATGCGAGCATCCCCAACCATTGCGACCGGTGCGGCCTGGGCCGCCTGAGACCACGCAGATTCCTCTACAAACAAGCGCACCTCATTGAGCTTAGCCAAGGCTTGCAAGACTGGCGCAGTGGCCTTCCAAAATTCGGTTTCTGCGCTACTGTGGGTTAAGACAAACAAAGGCAATCTTGTGGCGGGGGACACGTTCATTTCACCGCGCAGGTTTCGGCATGCGTCAACCAGTTGTTTGAGTCGGGCGACATGGGCTTCTGCGGCTTCATCGATGCGCTCGGATTGGCTGACTGGGTATGCCGCAATACTGACGGATGGCCCTGCACGCCCAGCCACAGGAGCGACTTTTTGCCATAACTCTTCAGTAATAAACGGAATGACTGGGTGCGCTAATCGCAAAATCGTTTCCAGCGTACGGATCAAGGTTCTGCGGGTGGCACGCTGCTGTTCTGGAGTTCCGTTGTTGATTTGCACTTTGGCAATTTCAAGGTACCAGTCACAAAATTCGTTCCACACAAATTCGTAAATCGTATTGGCCACGTTATCTAGGCGGTATTCCGTAAAGCCTTTGGCAACCTCAGCTTCCACGCGCTGCAGCCGCGAAGCAATCCAGCGGTCGGACTGGCTAAAGTCGAGATAGCCATGGGCAGGACCGCCGACAACGCATTCTGCTTTGGTGTGCTCTTTCAAGCCACAGTCTTGTCCTTCGCAGTTCATCAACACAAAGCGGGTAGCGTTCCAGAGCTTGTTGCAAAAGTTGCGATAGCCTTCGCAGCGTTTGCTGTCAAAGTTGATGCTGCGGCCTAAAGACGCGAGCGCGGCAAAAGTGAAACGTAAAGCGTCGGCGCCATAAGCGGGGATTCCTTCGGGGAATTCTTTTTGGGTATTCTTTTTGACTTGGGGTGCAGTTTCAGGTTTGCGCAATCCTTGCGAGCGTTTCTCAAGCAAAGGCTCCAAGGCGATGCCATCAATCAGATCTACAGGGTCCAACACATTGCCCTCGGACTTGCTCATTTTTTTACCTTGTCCATCCCGCACCAAGCCGTGGATGTACACGTGCTTGAACGGCACTCGGCCGGTAAAGTGCGTGGTCATCATGATCATTCGGGCGACCCAGAAGAAGATGATGTCGTAGCCGGTGACTAGGACGCTACTTGGTAAGTACAGGTTGTAGTCGCTGTTGGGGCCGCCAGCGAGCATGTCGGAACCGGTCTTGCTCATACTCGCTGCGCTCGCCAAATCGCGGCTACCGGTTTCGGCATGCTCGCTGGCTACATTGCTCCAACCCATGGTGCTGAAAGGTACGAGTGCGCTGGAATACCAAGTGTCGAGTACGTCTTCATCGCGCCGCAATGTTTTTCCTGGCGCTTGGGCTTGGGCCTCGGATTCGTTGCGAGCGACGATGACATTGCCGTCTTCGTCATACCACGCGGGGATTTGGTGTCCCCACCAGAGTTGTCGGCTGATACACCAATCTTGGATATTGTTCATCCACTGGTTGTATGTGTTGACCCAGTTTTCGGGAACAAAAGTCACTTCACCAGACTGGACAGCATCAATCGCTTTTTGAGCGATGCTCTTGCCGCTGGGGTCTTGGTCGCTGACTTTGTTCATGGCAATGAACCACTGGTCTGTCAGCATGGGTTCCACCACTTGGCCGGTGCGGGCGCAGATGGGGAGCATCATTTTGTGGGGTTTGATCTCCAGCATCAAACCCAGGGCTTCGAGGTCGCGGTTCACGGCTTTGCGGGCTACGAACCGGTCAAGGCCTTGGTAGGCGGCGGGGCCGTTTTCATTGACCTTGGCGTCTAAGGTGAAGATGGTAATTAGTGGCAAGCCGTGGCGCTGGGCGCAGGCGTAGTCGTTGAAGTCATGTGCGCCCGTGATCTTGACGCAACCCGAGCCAAAGGCGGGGTCTACGAAGTCATCGGCAATGATGGGAATTTGGCGGTCGCACAGTGGCAGATCCACCATCTGACCCACCAAATGCTTGTAACGCTCGTCTTCAGGGTGAACCGCGAGCGCACCGTCGGCCATCATGGTCTCGGGCCGTGTGGTTGCAATCGTCATACCTTTTTGCTTGACGCCGTCAATCAACTGCTCGCCGTTAGAGAACGGGTACAAGATGTAGTGCATCTTGCCCTCGGACTCGGTACTCTCGACTTCTAAATCGCTAACGGCGCTTTGTAAAACCGGGTCCCAATTCACCAAGCGTTTGCCGCGGTAGATGAGCCCTTGTTGGTACAACTGAACAAAGGTTTCAGTGACGGTGGTGGACAGCTTCGGATCCATCGTGAAATATTCACGGCTCCAGTCCACGCTGTCGCCCATGCGGCGCATCTGGGTGGTGATGGTGTTGCCGGACTGTTCTTTCCACTCCCACACCTTGCTCACAAAATTCTTGCGTGCCTCAAACGGTGTTGGCCCCATGTCGTGGCGGCTGATGCCTTGGCTTTGCAATTGGCGCTCCACCACGATTTGGGTGGCGATGCCGGCATGGTCGGTTCCGGGAATCCACGCGGTGTTGAAGCCTGCCATCCGGTGGTAGCGGGTGAGGCTGTCCATGATGGTTTGGTTAAACGCATGGCCCATGTGCAAAGTGCCAGTGACATTGGGCGGCGGGAGTTGAATCGCAAAGTTGGGTGC
>Ga0247844_1003587_pt1 | contig 22462 bp, 16 predicted proteins | sample LaCtaG_FD_192421 | JGI IMG/M metagenome (GOLD analysis project Ga0247844, IMG submission 192421) | Freshwater microbial communities from meromictic Lake La Cruz, Castile-La Mancha, Spain - LaCruzMarch201714.5m_1 | ecosystem: Environmental > Aquatic > Freshwater > Lake | place: Spain: Castile-La... | reverse complement strand
CTCGACACTGGCGTTGATCAGGCTCTTGATTTCCTTGGCCGCATCGGCAGAGCGCCCCGCCAGGGAGCGAACTTCGCTGGCGACGACGGCAAAGCCGCGGCCTTGTTCACCGGCTCGGGCGGCCTCCACCGCAGCGTTCAGTGCCAAAATATTGGTCTGGAAAGCAATGCCGTCGATGACCTGGATGATGTCAGAAATCTTGCGCGATGAATCGTTGATGTCGCGCATGGTTTCAACCACTTGACCCACTACATTGCCGCCTTGTACGGCAATGGTGGACGCGCTGACCGCTAACTGATTGGCGGTTCGGGCACTATCGGCGTTTTGCCGCACGGTGGAGCCCAGTTCTTCCATGGATGCCGCAGTTTGCTCCAGCGCACTGGCTTGCTGCTCGGTACGGGCCGACAGGTCGTTGTTGCCCTGGGCTATCTCGGCGCTGGCCGTAGCAACACCTTCGGAGCCTTGGCGCACGTTGGAGACGACCGACACCAGTGATTGCGTCATGGCTTCCAGTGCCGTCAGCAGTTGGGCGACTTCGTCCTTGCCTTGGGAGTGAATGGTCTGGGTTAAGTCGCCCTTGGCGACCGCATGGGCAATCTCTACCGCATTGTTGAGCGAACGGGAAAGGCTGCGCAGCAAGGCCAGACCAAACACCCACGCCACGGCCAAGCCCACCACGATGGATGCAATGGAGACCAGACGAATGGTCTGGTAGCGCTCAATGCCGTTGTCATATTCCTTCTTGGCCTCAGCGACCTGCAGCTTGAGCAGGGACTCCATGCCCACGCGCAGTTTTGCATACAACGGGGCGAGTAATTCGACATTGATTCGCGAGGTTTCGGCCCAGTCATTGGCCTTGAGTGCGGCTACCGCTGGTTTAAGGCCTTGTTGCACATAGGCGCTTCTGGCTTCTGCGACGGTTGCGGCCAGTGCCTTTTCTTCCCGGGTTAGCGAGCTTGCAGCGTAAGCATCCCAGTTCTTGGTGATCATTACGATGTTGGATTCAATTTCGGCGCTGTTTCTTGCGTAGGTTTCCTCAGTGGGGTCCAGAAGGGAGTCCGCAATGAGTTGTCGGTTGCGCAACTGCATTTGCAATACGTTGGCCAGAGTCTCCATGGGCAAAGTGCGGTCCACATAGACCGTGTGCAGTGCGTCGTTGGACCGAGCGATACCCACTAAACCCAAGCCCCCGATGCAGACAAGAAGTGCCGAGAACAGGCTCAGCAGCAGCAGCAGACGGGTGGAGATTTTGAGGTTGTTCATGGTGTGAAGGCTTGCCGTTCAATTAGTGGGCTGCGCTACGCGACTCTAAGCCCTGGCTGCAATTCGCGCCAGAGCCCATTGGAGGAAAATTGTCGCAGGTCTATTTCTTGCATTTTCCCAGAACGATGGTGAATGTCGTTGATCCGCGACAATCATTTGCATGAACGAATCTATGCGCCTTTGGTTTCGCCTTGTGCCGGCTTATGCCGCGGGATATTTCCTGTCCTACGGACTGCGAAGTGTGAATGCAGTGATCGCTCCGGAGTTGATGCAGGAGCTCAGCATCACTGCGGCAGGTCTTGGGATGCTTACTTCAGCCTACTTTCTGGCGTTTGGGCTGTTTCAGCTGCCATTGGGGCTATTGCTGGACCGCTTTGGCCCGCGCAAGGTGGAGGCTGCTCTTTTGCTTGTTGCGGCTGTCGGCTGTGTTCTGTTTGCGGTGGGTACTTCGTTGCAGGCCCTCGCCGTGGCGCGTGCCCTGATCGGCCTGGGTGTTTCGGCATGTTTAATGGCCAGTTTCAAAGCCTTCAGCCAATGGTTTCCGGTGGAACGCATGCCGTCTCTCACCGCGACCATCATGGTGGCGGGTGGCCTTGGCGTGTTGACCGCCAGCGTTCCAGTGGAGGCGGCGCTGCCGCTGCTGGGATGGCGTGGTGTGTTCTTGCTAGTTGGCGCGTTGCTGGTGCTGGCAGCGGGCTACTTGATGACAGTGCCTGACAAGTCAGCGGCGGGAGCGGGAGAGTCTTTTGGTCAGCAGATTCGCACGCTGGGTAGCATTTATGGCAACCGCACCTTCTGGCGGTTTGCGCCCCAAGGTAGCCTGACCGTGGGTGGCTTTATGGCGGTTCAGGGTTTGTGGGCTGTTCCCTGGCTGATTGAGGTGAACCATGTTTCACGAAGTGATGCGGCCGGTGTTCTGCTGCTGATGTCCATTGCCATGCTGGTGGGGTTTTTGTTTGTGGCGACATGTTCGGTCGGCTTGGCGCGCCGCGGCATATCGCCCATGACCCTCCTGACCGTGGGCATGGGTTTGGCGCTGGCAGTGGAGTTAGCCATCATCCTGGGGTTGGCGCCGGCGGCGTGGTTGTGGCCATTGTTGGGCTTGTCTTTCAGCCTGGGAAATGTGGCGTATTCACAGTTGGCTGCTGCGTTCCCGGTGGCGCTTTCAGGGCGCGTGAATACCGCGCTGAATCTGCTGGTGTTTGTGGGGGCATTTGTTCTTCAGTGGGGCATCGGTGCGGCGGTGGATGTTTTTGCCGCTAGTGGCATGGGCCGCGCGGATGCGTTCAAGGCAACGTTTTCTGTTTTGCTGGCAGCGCAGGTCGTGGCGTTTGTGTGGTTTTTGGTGCCAGTGAAGCGTGCGACGAGCTAAAAGTTTGAGCAAATCGATATTGACATGGGTCATTTGGTGAAAAAATTTCAAGCCTGTTCCAACTTGACCTTTCATCACCATGAAGCATGTCGTCAGCATTAGTCTGGGTTCCAGCAGTCAGGATTTTGACTTTGTTACCGAGTTTTTAGGGGAGAAGTTGCACGTTCGGAGGGTCGGCACCAATGGCAGTACGCCAGCGGCAGTCAAGCTGATCAAGCAGTGGGACAAGAAGGCTGCAGCGATTGGGCTAGGCGTTCTCAAGGACAGCTACAGGGTGGGGTCGAGACGCTTCATCGAGAAAGACAGTGCGCGCCTCAAGGCTGTGGCTACCCAAGTACCAGTGACCACGGGCGGACGCTTGGGCGATATTTTCCAGGAGTGGGCGGTGCGTCATGCGCAAACGCACTTGGGCAGTTTTTTTAACAATGCGCGGGTGCTTTTTTTCTCGGGAATGACCGATTACAAACTGGCCTTGTCGATTGCAGAATACACCTCCAATCTGCAGTTTGCCGACCCGCTTTTGCAATTGGGTGTGCCCAAGTTGTTGGGATCGGTGGATGCGCTGAATCTCTATTCCAACGGTGCGCACTATGTCAAAGACTGGACGCTGCCCGCCGCCATGGCCTCTGGCCCGGTGAAGGAGTGGACGCGGTTTGTCTTGCGCAAGGCCATGCAAAAAGCCAGCGTGATCGTGGCGCCCGTGCATGAACTTGACGACTTTGGTCTGGAGGAACTGGCCGGCAAAACGGTCATAACCGCCACGGTGAATGATGAGCGCATTGCCCAGATGCGCGAGAAGGGTGTTGCCACCATCATTGATGGTTCGCCGGTGATGCAGGGCCATGTGCTCGGGGCCAATCTGATGGACGCCATGATCATGGCAGCCACCGGAAAGCGGGGGATTGATATTCTGGAGGATGACTACCTGGAGATCATTGCCGGCATGCAATCGGAGCCGCGCATCATCCACCCCAACGGGTTCCACCGTATAAACCGATTTGCGTTTGTGATTCATCCGCTTTCGCAAGAGTATTTCAAGAAGGTCAAGCCCATTGAATTGCTGTCACAGGTTTCCCCGCCGGTGCTGATGAATACGCTTGAGAAGGCCATGGCCTACGCCCCGCCATTTGTCTATTCGCGGGTGACGGGTATTCAATCACCGACGGGTGTTGAGGCTGAAGGCTGGCTGATCTCTGTGGGGGGAACGCCCAAGGAAATCATGCGCCACAGCCCGGAGTTCACCTATCGGCGCTTGCTCGATGCGGCTGCAATGTCCAAGCGCCTGGGTGCCCAGATCATGGGCTTGGGTGCCTTTACCAAAGTGGTGGGTGACGCCGGACTGACGGTGGCCAAGCGGGCTCCGTTGCCCATTACGACAGGCAATAGTTATAGCGCGTCTGGCGCCCTCTGGGCGGCGCACGATGCGCTGCTGCGCATGCGTTTGCTGCCTGCTCCAAAAGGCAAGCAGCGGGTGAAGTTCAAGGCCATGGTGGTGGGGGCAACCGGAGCGATAGGCTCGGTGTGTGCCCGCTTGCTGGCCAAAGCGGCCGAAGAGGTGTACATGGTGTCGCCCGAGACCGCCAAGTTGCTGGCACTCAAAGAGTCCATTCTGCGGGAGACGCCGGACGCCAAAGTCTTTTTGTCGGCCCGTGCTGATAAAGACATTGCCGAGATGGACATGATCGTTACGGCGACGTCCGGTGCGGGAAAGAAGGTGCTGGACATCATGAAGGTGAAGCCTGGATGCGTAATCACCGACGTGGCGCGACCCTTGGACCTACCAGCCTCGGAAGTTGCCAAGCGTCCGGACGTGCTGGTGATCGAGTCGGGTGAGATATTGTTGCCTGGCGATGTGAAGATGAAGAACATCGGTTTGCCCAAAGGCGTTGCCTACGCCTGCCTGGCAGAGACCATTGTGCTGGCGCTGGAGGGGCGGTTTGAGAATTTCACCGTCGGCCGTGCCATTGAATGGGAAAAGGTTCGCGAGATCTACCAGTTGGGCCTTAAACACGGCATGAAGCTGGCCGCCATCTCTGGTGTGAACGGGCCATTCAGTGATGAAGATATTGAGAAAGTGCGTAGCCTGGCGCTCGCGGCGCGAGCCAAAGCGGCTCTGGGCATGCCCGCTGTGAAGCAGATGCCAAAGCCCAGAGCAAGAATCGCCAAGAAGCTGGTGGTCGCCAAGGCCAAGGCATAGGAGCAACGTATGCGGTGTGGTGCCAAAACACAACACATTGGGCGAGCTTATGTTGATCGTGTTACATTAGCGAGTCGCTTTTGGCGACTGGTCGCGCGACATACTTTAGTTACGCGTAAACGCCCCCGGCAGAGGGGTATCCGGTCCAGCCCCTCAATTGCGTTCACACGAAGCCTCACACGGCGTAGTGGCTTTTCCCCTCTGTTGACGTCGCCCCTGCTATGGCGCAGACCCATTTCATGGTTCGTTGTGAACCACCGAACGGGTTGACTGAATGGATTCTCTGGCATGGGGCATGCCAATGTTGATCGGGTCCCAAGAGCCATATTGCTCACGGCCCATTTGAATTTTTGATGATTTTTACTAAGACTATTGAACACACGCCCATTACGATGGGCAAATACCGCATCGCTGCTTGCCCCCGTCAATTACCATGTGGGCAGTTTGCCGCACAGGTGTCCATTGCCAGTGGCCGCGGAAGTGCCTGCACGGACCGTGTCATGCGCTTTCATGAAGAATTTCCGTCTCACGATGCCGCAGCGCAGTTTTCCATCGCGCAGGGCATTGACTGGGTACACGCCACCACGCGCACCCATTGAACCGATTACTTTTACAGGAGTTTCACCATGGCTAAAGAAGACTTGATCGAAATGATGGGCGTCGTCAACGAGGTGTTGCCCGACACGCGGTTCCGGGTGACGCTGGATAACGGCCACCAATTGATCGCCTACTCAGCCGGCAAGATGCGCAAGAACCACATTCGCATTTTGGCGGGTGACAAGGTGTCGCTGGAGTTGTCGCCCTATGACCTGAGCAAGGGCCGCATCAACTTCCGTCACATCGAAGGTCGTGGCCCAATGACACCACGACGCACCAGCTGATTTGCTACTAATTTAGTAGCGCTCTACGCCCATTTTACGGGGGCTAGAGCCTGTTTTTATCAGTATTTGTCAGTCGTTGACCTATCGGGGTGGAAACGGGGCCAAGTGGTCGGGCTATCAAGCCCTCAAAGTCGCACGAGACATCCATCTTGGATTCGGTATGGCGTGTGGTTGCGCTGTGCGCTGACACCAGAGCCGATTTCACATTGCTGGCAACGGTAATGCCTATCTTGCGTTCATCGGCAAATATTTCGAAGATGAACAAATCTGCAGGGGCATTGGCCATATTTTTCTTGAGTCATTTCGGTCTTCTTGTTAAGACAATCAAAGCGACTGTAACCCGTTTAGTCTATGCAACGTCAGTGGATACTCTGATTGACCGTGACCGTCCAATGCAAAGCAAGGCTGTGCACACTAAGCGCCGAGTACAAAAAGCCCTATCGACTTGAGGTATTCGTACGTTTCGTCCTAGAAGCTGCAAGAACGGGTTCCATCCGAATCATCACCGTTGGGTACGACAATGATCATTCCTTGGCGAGCTCTGGTAAGGAGCACCCGGTAGGCATTCTTCAGATATTTCTGCCTTTCGGCTTTATGAATGTTTTGCCCGGTGCCTCCCTCCGCCAGACGAGCCATACGTTCAGGAGTATCTAATTTGACCGCCCACCGTGCCGGTCATCACTGGCTTGAGTAGACTGCAAGCTTTCAACCTCGCTGGTCAGCCTGTGCCAACCAGCCAACTTGGTGTTCAATGACATCTCCCGCTTCCATGAGGGACAGCATCCAGAAGTTGCTAAACACCACGGGTTTTGCCGTACTTGCCACTGAAAATGCGGGGCAGCCACACACCAGTTTGATTGCCTTTACACCAGTCGATGAAGGCCAACGGCTAATTTTTGCCACTTACCGCAACACGCGAAAATTCACCAACCTGATGCAAAACCAGCGGGTGTCGGTACTAATGGATGGCAGTCGACGCGATTGCCCGGACGGCACAGCTACCAGTTTTGTTCTCAGTGCCGTCGGGCGGGTGCAAGAAATCAACGCCACCACGCACGCCGAACTGTTGGATGCTCACTTGGAGAAGCATCCCGACCTCGAGATGTTTACTCAGGCGCCAGACTGTGTGCTGCTTGAGGTAGTGGTGGAGGCCTACCAGGTGGTGCACGGCATAGACGATGTCACCTGGTGGACCGTGGACGACCTCAAAATGCTCCTCTGAGAAAGGTTAGCGCAGAGTAATCAACAGTAACTTGTGAGCGCCTGGCCCGCAGACTCTTCAAGACTTACGGAGTGTTGACCACAGGCAGGTGCCCCGTCTTCACCAGAATAAGGCAGCCCTCCCGACTAAAAGGCTGGTGCTGGCTGAGATGGGGACTGCGAATCCAGCTCCCCTGGGGGTAGCTCCCATATTCGTCAGAAAAAACGCCCCCAACAACGAATATTTCTTCACCACCGAAGTGGCGATGCAGGTTGAAAAATGTTCCAGGTGCCCAGCGCACCATGGCCGTGTGCTGAGTGCCAAATTCGGCCAGTGGCAAAACCGTCAAGCCCTCAACCAGCCCCTGATACCAAGGCGACCGGCCGGTATCCACCACCCGTCGATCGGCATCTGCCGGGTCGATATGGCGGAGCTTTACAAACAGCAGGCAGCCATCTTTTGAAAACGGTGCGTGCCGAGAGCCTGGTGGATTTTTCAGGTAGGTGCCTGGCCCGTAGTCACCGGCTTCGTCGCTGAGGGTCCCATCGAGTACCAAAATCTCTTCACCCAACTCATGTAGGTGCGATTCAAAACTTGCCCCTGCAGCGTAGCGAACAATGGACGTGGCCCTTGCGACCTCGCCACCATCGCGCTCCAGCAAACGGCGTTGCACCAATGCCGAGGGCGAGGCATGCCAGGCCAACGCATTGCTGTCCACGACGCAGCGCTGGGAAAAGTCTGTGTTGAGTTGCGTGCTGTCCATTGCGCTCATTCCGGATCTGAACTGGCTGCAGGCAGCGCCAATTCGGGTTCAAAGCTGGCATGTGGCAGCGCATCTGCGCTCGGCCGGCACATTTTTTCTCCATCCCATTGCTGCCCGCACCAACACAGGCCGTGGGCGTCAATGATGCAGGTTCCCGTGCCGCAGCAGCGCTCAATGTCTTGCATGGCTATCTCTCGAAAAGTCGGTGAGGATTGTGCGGAAATGACCGCAGAATCCCACCAGATAAGGGTGGTGTGGCAGCATCTATCGCTTGCGGCAATTTTGCCTTGTTTGAATATCGCCCACCGGCCTGAGGATATTGAATCGACATGACAGCATTGAATGTTCTGGGAGGCCCGCTGCTGGCATGCTCCTATGCCCCGTTATCTGGGTTTTTTCGAGATGGCTGCTGCCATACGGATGAAAATGACCATGGAACCCATGTGGTTTGCGCCAGGATAACCAGTGATTTTTTGGCGTATTCACTCGCGCACGGAAACGACTTGATAACGCCCCGACCCGAATACCGGTTTGCCGGACTCAAACCGGGCGACCGGTGGTGCTTGTGCGCAGTGCGCTGGAAAGAGGCCTTGACGGCTGGTGTCGCGCCGCCAGTGCATCTGCAAGCAACCCACGCCAAAGCGTTGGAGATCGTGTCGTTGGAGCAGCTGACGCTGCACGCGCTTTAAACCACGCCAAATGACTCCCTTGCATCCCAAAAAGCTGTTGCTGACCAAATGGACTGCTGTGCAGCCGATAGCCAGAAACAAGCATTTCCTTGTATCGCGGGTGATAGAGCCCGAGCCACCGGATCTGGTCGTTCAGTGGGTTGAAATGGAGGCCGTGTACTCAAAAACCGTCACGCGCATCCACTGGCGGCAACTCCAAGACGAGACACTTTGGCTCAGAGGTTGGCAGCGCGCAGGAAGCCAACAACCCTAAAAGTTCAAATGTCGATGTTGCCAGCGCGCAAGGCGTTGGTTTCAATGAAGTCGCGGCGCGGCTCCACTTCGTCGCCCATCAGCATGGTGAACACGCGATCGGCTTCGATCGCATCGTCAATCTGCACGCGCAACAGGCGGCGTACCGTGGGGTCCATGGTGGTTTCCCACAATTGGGCAGGGTTCATTTCGCCCAGTCCCTTGTAACGCTGGCGGCTGGTGGCGTTCTCGGCCTGTACGATCAGCCAGGCCATGGCTTCGCGGAAGTCGTTGACCTTTTCTTCCTTCTGGCGCTCGCCTTCGCCGCGCATGACGCGGGCGCCTTCGGAGAGAAGGCCCTTGAAAGTGTTGGCGGCTTCGGCCAGTGCGGCGTAGTCGGAGCCGTGGACAAAGTCTTGCGTCAGCACGCTGCTCTTCACGTTGCCGTGGTGGCGGCGGCTGATGCGCAGAATCGGTTTGTCCGTGCGCACGTCGAACTCGCCGGCCACTTCGGCGTCGGGCAGGCGGGCTTGCAGGGCCGCAGCCGAGGCTTCTGCGTCGGCTACGGTGTCCAGGTTCAGCGCCACGCCATCGGCAACCGAGCGCAGGGCTTCTGCATCCATGAAATTCTTCAAACGGGCGATAACGCCCTGGGCCACGATGTGCTTGCGGGCCAGTTCGGCCAGTGTGTCGCCAGTGATGGTGGTGCCATTGGGGCCGCCCGTGAACACGGAGGCGTTTACCAGGGCGATGCGCAACAGAAAGTTGTCCAGTTCATTTGAGCCTTGCAGGTACAGCTCTTCTTTACCCGCCTTCACTTTGTACAGCGGTGGTTGCGCAATGTAGATGTGGCCGCGCTCGACCAGCTCCGGCATCTGGCGGTAGAAGAAGGTCAGCAGCAGCGTGCGGATGTGGGCACCGTCAACGTCGGCATCGGTCATGATGATGATGCGGTGGTAGCGCAGCTTGGCAACGTTGAAGTCGTCATTGCCCGTGGTTCCTCCGGCCTTGCCGATGCCGGTACCCAGGGCGGTGATGAGCGTCAAAATTTCGTTGCTGGTCAGCAGCTTTTCGTAACGCGCTTTTTCCACGTTCAAAATCTTGCCGCGCAACGGCAGAATCGCCTGGAACTTTCGGTCACGGCCCTGCTTTGCGGAGCCGCCGGCGGAGTCACCCTCGACGATGTAGATCTCGCACATCGCCGGGTCTTTTTCCTGGCAGTCGGCCAGCTTGCCAGGCAAACCCATGCCGTCCAGCACGCCCTTTCGGCGCGTCATGTCGCGCGCCTTGCGGGCGGCTTCACGGGCACGGGCGGCTTCAATGATCTTGCCGACAATGATCTTGGCGTCAGCGGGGCGCTCCTGCAGATAGTCGTACAGTAGCTTGCTTACGATGTCTTCGACAGGGCCGCGCACCTCGCTGGAGACCAGCTTGTCCTTGGTCTGGCTGGAGAACTTGGGCTCGGGGACTTTCACGCTCAGCACGCAGCACAGGCCTTCGCGCATATCGTCGCCGGTGACTTCGACTTTGGCTTTCTTGGCCACCTCAGTGTCGTCAATGTATTTGTTGATCACACGGGTCATTGCGGCCCGCAGACCGGTCAGGTGGGTGCCGCCATCGCGCTGGGGAATGTTGTTGGTGAAACACAGCACCTGTTCGTTGTAGCCGCTGTTCCACTGCATGGCTACTTCCACGCCGATGTTGGTAGCCTGGTCGCTCTGGCGGTCGCCCATGGCGTGGAAGATGTTGGGGTTCAACACCGTCTTGCCCTTGTTGATGAAGTTCACAAATCCCTGAACGCCGCCGGCACCCGAGAAGTCGTCTTCCTTACCGCTGCGTTCGTCTTTGAGGCGAATCTTGACGCCGTTGTTCAGGAAGCTGAGTTCGCGCAGCCGCTTGCTCAAAATTTCATAATGGAAATCAGAGTTGGTCTGAAAGATTTCCAGGTCGGGTGCAAAGTGCACTTCGGTGCCACGTTTTTCGGTTTCACCGATGACCCGCATAGGTGAGACTTCGATGCCATTGACCGTCTCGATCAGACGGTTCTGCACGAAGCCTTTGCTGAATTCCATGACATGCACTTTGCCATCGCGACGAATCGTTAGACGCAGCATCTTGGATAGTGCATTCACGCAGCTCACGCCCACGCCGTGCAAACCGCCAGAGACCTTGTAACTGTTCTGGTTGAATTTGCCGCCAGCGTGCAGTTCGGTCAAAGCGATTTCGGCAGCTGATCGCTTGGGCTCGTGCTTGTCGTCCATCTTCACGCCGGTCGGGATGCCGCGGCCGTTGTCGACCACGCTGATGGAGTTGTCGGAGTGGATGGTGACCAAAATGTCGTCGCAATGGCCGGCCAACGATTCATCAATCGAGTTGTCCACGACTTCGAACACCAGATGGTGTAGGCCCGTGCCGTCGGACGTGTCGCCGATGTACATGCCAGGGCGTTTGCGCACGGCTTCCAGACCCTCAAGAATCTGGATGGAGCCTTCGCCATAGGCTTCGGTTGCCCCGGCCTGGTTGGTGTCGATAGTGGGCTGGAAGTTGGAGCTGTCCGACCCGCCCTCGCCCGTGTGCACGTGAGCATCATTGTTCTCGGGGGTGTTGTCGGGCTTGTTTTCTTCGGTCATGGCTCACTTCTTTTCACTAAATCTCAAACTCTTGAATGACCAAACCCCCGGGAGGCCGGGGGTTTGCGTCGCATGGCGCTACATTTTTAGTAGCATTAGATCCTCATCGGCATCACCACGTACTTGAACGTGGCGTTGTCGGGAATGGTGAACAGCGCCGAGCTATTGCCATCGGACAGCTCCAGTTTCACCATGTCCTGGCTCATATTGGCCAGCGCGTCAATCAGATAGGTCACGTTGAAGCCTATCTCGATGCTGTCACCACCATAGTCGATGTCCAACTCGTCCACAGCCTCTTCCTGCTCGGCGTTGTTGGAGGCTACGCGCAGGCTGCCGGGATCGATGTTCAGGCGCACGCCCTTGAACTTGTCGCTGGTCAGGATGGCGGTGCGCTGCAGCGTGGCCAGCAATGCAGTGCGGCCCAGCGTGATGCTGTTCTTGTGGTTCTTGGGAATGACACGGTTGTAGTCGGGAAATTTGCCCTCGACCAGCTTGGTGACGAACTCCATGCCGTCAAACACAAACTTGGCCTGGTTGTTGGCGAACTGCATCTCGATGGCGCCCTCATTGTCCGACAGCAGGCGCTGCAACTCCACAACGGTTTTGCGCGGCAAGATCACTTCTTGCTTGGGGACTTCGATGTCCAGCGTTGCCGAGGCAAAGGCCAGTCGGTGGCCGTCGGTGGCAACCAGGCTCAACTGCTTGCCTTCGGCCACGAACAGGATGCCGTTCAGGTAGTAGCGGATGTCATGCACGGCCATTGCGAACGACACCTGGCTGAGCAGGCTCTTCAGAGTCTTTTGCGGCACGCTGAATACGGGACCAAAGTTGGCAGATTCCTGCACCAGCGGAAAGTCTTCAGCGGCCATGGTTTGCAGCGTGAACTTGCTTTTTCCGCCCTTCAGGATGATCTTGCTCTGGCTGGATTCCAGTGACACCGTCTGGTCAGCGGGCATGGTCCGAAGGATGTCGATGAGTTTGCGCGCACCTATGGTTGTCGTGAAGTCGCCAATGTCGCCACCCAGCTCTGCCGTCGTGCGGATCTGGATTTCCAGATCACTTGTCGTGACTTGTAGCGAAGTGCCGGTTTTGCGAACCAGCACGTTGGCCAGAATAGGCAAGGTGTGACGGCGCTCCACAATGCCAGCTACGGATTGCAGAACCGATAGGACTTTGTCCTGCGTTGCCTTCAAAACGATCATGTCAACCTCTTCTTTAATGTCTGCTGTAGCACTGGTTCGCCCACGGGTGCCCAATTTTTTTGAAATCCTGCTATTTTCTCTGTTTTAAGTGCAACTTTGCGCAAAGTAGCGTTTTATTCCTGCTCAACCTTTGAGCGTTTGCTCCAGAACGTGCAACTGTTGATTCAGCTCGGTCATCTGTTGGCGCTCGCCACCGATTTTGCGTACTGCATGGAGCACCGTGGTGTGGTCGCGCCCCCCAAACAATTCCCCAATTTCCGGAAGACTCTTTTGTGTCAATTCTTTTGCCAGATACATGGCGATCTGGCGAGGCCGGGCGATGCTTGCCGGGCGCTTCTTGGAATACATGTCAGCGACCTTGATCTTGTAGTAATCGGCCACCGTCTTCTGGATGTTTTCCACCGAGATCTGCCGGTTTTGGATCGATAGCAGATCGCGCAGGGCTTCCCGGGCCAGTTGGATGGAGATTTCCTTCTGGTTGAACCGGGAATAGGCCAGGATCTTGCGCAAGGCACCTTCGAGCTCGCGCACGTTGGAGCGCACATTCTTAGCAACAAAGAAGGCGACTTCTTCGGGCATTTCCGTGCCTTCAACGCGGGCTTTGTTGATGAGAATCGCCACCCGCATTTCGAGTTCGGGTGGTTCAATGGCCACCGTTAACCCGGAGTCAAAACGGGAAACAAGACGCTCGTGGATGTCAGTCAACCCCTTGGGGTAAGTGTCACTGGTCATCACGATGTGTGATTTCTTGGCCAGCAATGCCTCAAAGGCGTTGAAAAACTCTTCCTGGGTACGGTCCTTGTTGGCAAAAAACTGCACATCGTCAATCAACAGCAAATCCAGCGAGTGGTAACGCTCTTTGAACTCATCGAAAGTTTTGCGCTGGTAGGCTTTAACCACATCCGAGACAAACTGTTCTGCATGGATGTAGAGAACTTTGGAGCCGGGCTTGTCCGCCAGCAGCCGGTTGCCTACGGCGTGCATCAAGTGGGTCTTGCCCAAGCCGACGCCGCCATAAATGAATAACGGGTTGTAGAGATGCCCAGGAATGGTGGCAACATGCATGGCGGCAGCGCGTGCCATCCGGTTAGCAGTTCCTTCAACCAGGCTGTCAAAAGTCAGCATGCTGTTGATGCGATTCTTCGGCAAACCCGATGGAGCCGCTTCGCTTGCGACAATGCCTTCTTCTGCTGAAATGAACTCCACCGCCTGCGACGATGGTGCAGCTCTGGCAATGGTTTCGCGCGGAGTAATCGCTAACTCAACGAGTACTGGCTGCCCATACATCTTTTCCAGCATGGCCGAAATCCGGCCGCTATATTGGGCCCTGACCCAGTCCAGTTTGAAACGGTTGGCTACAAAAATGGTGACCTTGGAAAAGTCCTCCAATACTTGTGCACTCAGGGGCTTGATCCAGGTGTTGAACTGCTGCTCTGGCAGTTCCTGGGCCAGTTGGTCAACACAGCTCTGCCAAAGACTTTGGCCGATGTCATGCCCCGCCGACAGGGCGTGGCTGGATGGAAGTCCCTCTGTCATTATTCTTTTCAGCTTCTGTGGATAGTTCTGGATTGCAGCGCACCCCATTGTAATTTATCAAGCGCTTATCCACATTTTTGGTTGAGCGATGGAACTTACAGCGATACCGGGTGTTCCATGCGTAAGGTGTTGCCCCTGTTCAGAAAATTTGCGATAATCGGCGGTTCCCCTGATTGCATTCGGGGCGATTAGACCGCGATCTTCCCTTGTAGGCTCCTGTTGAACGGGGTAGATCCAAACTGAGCCTGTTAGGAATTCCAAATGAAACGCACTTACCAACCCTCCAAAATCCGTCGCGCCCGTACCCACGGTTTCCTGGTTCGCATGAAAACCCGTGGTGGCCGTGCCGTGATCAACGCGCGTCGCGCCAAAGGCCGCAAGCGCCTGGCCGTCTAATTACTGGCCGCGGGCATATCCCAGCACATGCACATCCTGGCACTGCTGGCGTGCCGACCGGTTGTGGCACTGCTGTGCAACGACTAAAGACGCGGCCCCAGTTTCAGGCGGTTTTGGCAGGGGCTACGCTAGCCCGAACTGCACACTTTGCTTTGCATTGTTGTGCTCTGGAAACGCGGGTTTCAGTGGTACCAAACCCTGTAGCGCCTGCTCTATTTCCGGTTCGGGCAGTATGGCTGGGTGCCATGGTGCCCAAACGGTGGGCCAAGCGCGCGGTGACGCGAAATTCCATCAAACGCCAGATATACAACGTGAGTGCCGATTTCGAACCGCAATTGCTGGAACGCGCGCATGTGGTACGTCTGCGCGCGTCGTTTGATCGTGCCCAGTTTGTCAGCGCGACGTCGGACGTGCTCAAAGCTTCGGTGCGTGCTGAGCTCCAGCAGTTGTTTTCGCGGGCTGTGCCGCAATCTGTCGCATGATGCAATCGATCCTTTTGGGCGTCGTCAAAGCGTACCGCCTGTTCCTGAGTCCTTGGCTGGGCTCGGCCTGCCGGTTTGAACCCACTTGCTCTGTATTTGCCTTGAAGGCGTTGCAAACCCATGGGGCTGTAGCCGGCTCTTACCTGACGGTAGCGCGCCTTGCCCGCTGCCACCCCTGGTGTGCGGGCGGCTCTGACCCTGTTCCCGCTGAACCTCCCCGGCTGTTTACCCGGCTGATCTCTTCTCCTTCTGAAAAGAAACCATCATGAACGACATTCGCCGCACCATTTTGTGGGCAATCTTTGGTATTTCCATGGTGATGCTGTGGGACCAATGGCAGGTGTACAACGGCAGGAAGGCGACTTTTTTCCCGAGCCCAGCCCAGCAGATTGCGCCGGTTGCTGGCGGCGCATCGGGCACTGTGCCTAGTGCCAATACGGCTGGTGTTCCCGGCGTTGCTGGGTCTGCCCCCAGTGTGGCGGTTGTACCCACTGGCACATTGGCAGCGCCTCTTGCCGCACCAGCACCCAAAGAGCGGATCGAGGTCACTACCGACGTGCTGAAGCTGACGTTCGAGACCGAAGGCGGATCGTTGGTGCGCACCGAGTTTCTCAAACATACCGACATGGCAGACAAGTCGCGCAATTTCGTGTTGCTTGATGACAGCAAGGACCGTGTTTATGTGGCGCAGACTGGCGTCATTGGCGGGAGCTCAGCCGGTGCGTTCCCAACACACAAGACGCCTATGACGGTGAGTGGCTCGCGCGCACTCAAGGATGGCGAAAATGATATGACGGTTCAGTTCACGTCCGGTGATGTGGGCGGTATCAAGCTGGTCAAAACCTATACGCTGCATCGCGGTGCGTACGACATGGCTGTCAAGCATGAGCTGACCAACGTATCGACTGCACCGCTGTCGCCGCAGTTGTATTTGCAGTTGGTCCGCGACGGCAGCAAACCTTCGGGCGAGTCCTCGTTCTATTCCACCTTCACGGGTCCAGCGGTCTATACGGAGGCCAAAAAATACCAGAAGGTAGAGTTTGACGAGATCAAGAAGAAAAAGGCCGACTACGAGAAGCAGTCATCGGATGGTTATGTGTCGATGGTCCAGCACTACTTTGCAAGTGCCTGGATGTTGCCGCAAGGCGTGCAGCGCAGCATTTCGATCGATGGAGTGGACATTGGGTCTGCGGTTGCAGACTGCTGCTACCGTGCAACCATGATTGCACCGATGGAAGCGATTGCGCCAGGCGCCACCAAAGCGCTTGAAGCCAAGTTCTTTGCCGGCCCGCAAGTGGAGACCCAACTTGAAAAACTGGCGCCTGGCCTGGAACTGGTTAAGGACTATGGCTGGTTGACTATCCTCGCCAAGCCGCTGTACTGGTTGCTGGATAAGTTGCACGGGTTCATTCAGAACTGGGGTTGGTCCATTGTTGCGCTGGTCGTTTTGCTGAAAATTGCGTTTTACTGGCTCAATGCCAAGGCTTATGCCAGCATGGCCAAGATGAAGGCGGTTAACCCCAAGATCACCGAAATGCGGGAGCGCCTGAAAGACAAGCCGCAAGAAATGCAGCAAGAGATGATGCGCATCTATCGCGAGGAAAAGGTCAATCCGATGGGTGGTTGCTTCCCCATCATGATCCAGATCCCGGTATTCATCGCTTTGTACTGGGTGCTGCTGTCCAGTGTGGAAATGCGCAATGTCCCATGGATCTTGTGGATCAAGGACTTGTCGTCGCCAGATCCTTACTTTATCTTGCCTTTGGTCATGACTCTGACGACCCTGTTGCAAACGGCGCTGAACCCTACGCCTCCGGACCCCATGCAGGCCAAGATGATGTGGTTCATGCCGTTGATTTTCAGCGTGATGTTCTTCTTTTTCCCGTCCGGCCTGGTGTTGTACTGGATTACCAATAACATTCTGTCGATTGCCCAGCAATGGATCATCAACACCCGCATGGGCGTGCCGCCGCAGTTCAATCTGCCTAAATTTAAATAACCCCCCGAGGCGCTATGCGCCTCCCCCCTTTGAAAGGGGAGGCGATAACAGAGGCCCGGCAAAGCCGGTTCCACGGTATCCCTGGCAAGACAACCCTTTCCTCCGTCTCCTATGCTCGCTCGGCACCAGGACCCCATCATTGCGATTGCCACTGCACCCGGACGCGGTGCCGTTGGGATTGTGCGGGTGAGCGGCAAGGCGCTGGGACCGTGGGTGGAACACCTGCTGGGGCGCACGCTGCGGCCCCGCGAGGCGACCTACCTGCCGTTCCTTGATGCGCAGGGGTTACCCATAGACCAGGGGCTGGCCCTTTTTTTCCCGGGGCCGTATTCGTTCACCGGTGAGGATGTGCTGGAGTTGCAGGCCCATGGCGGGCCAGTGGTTTTACAGCTCCTGCTGGCGCGTTGCCTGGAACTGGCCGCCCAGATGAATCCGGCATCCGGGCTGCCGTTGTTGAGCGGCATGCGCATTGCGCAGCCGGGTGAATTTTCCGAGCGGGCCTTTCTGAACGACAAGATCGACTTGGCCCAGGCCGAGGCGATATCTGATTTGATTGACGCCAGCACTGAGGCAGCTGCCCGCAGCGCTACGCAATCCTTGTCGGGTGCCTTTTCCCGCGAAATCCATGTGCTGCGCGATGCACTGGTCCACTTGCGTATGCTTGTAGAGGCGACGTTGGACTTCCCGGAAGAGGAAATCGACTTTCTGGAGAAGTCCGATGCGCGGGGCCAACTGGACCGCTTGCAACAGGGCTTGCAGTGCGTGCTGCAGAAGGCTTCGCAGGGCGCCTTGCTGCGCGAAGGAATCACCGTGGTGATTGCGGGGCAGCCCAATGCTGGCAAGTCGTCCTTGCTCAACGCGCTCGCCGGTGCTGAACTGGCCATCGTGACACCCATTGCCGGCACCACCCGCGACAAGGTGCAGCAGACCATACAGATTGAAGGTGTGCCCATCCATGTGGTTGATACAGCCGGGTTACGCGCGAGTGAAGACGATGTCGAAAAGATAGGCATTGCGCGGGCTTGGGAGGCGATCGAGGGCGCCGATGCGGTTTTGTTCTTGCATGATCTCACCCGCGCAAATGCTATTGATTACATAGCAGAAGATATAGATATCACGGGGGCTATAGCCCAAAAACTATCCAAAAATGTGGCAGTTATCGATGTCTGGAACAAAGCTGACGCCATGCCGCACATGGCACAACCCTCAAACGGGATCACGCTGTCGGCGAAAACGGGTTATGGATTGGATCAGCTGCGCCGCCGTCTGCTAGAGGCGACAGGTTGGCAAGCTCCAGGCAGTGGGACTTTCATTGCGCGTGAGCGCCATCTTCAGGCCTTGCGACAGGTAGATGCACATTTGGCTGCGGCCGCCCAACACCTTGCAGTGCAGGACCAGGCGCTGGATTTGTTGGCCGAGGAGTTGCGGTTGGGGCAAAACGCGCTCGGCGAGATCACCGGAGAATTCACGTCGGACGATTTGCTGGGCGTCATCTTCTCTCAATTTTGTATTGGCAAATAGCTGGCATACACTCCAATCGTCGTTGAAGCCGAAAGAAAGAACAATGTCGCTACTGAACTGGTTCTCGAAAAAGCCACCCGCCCGGCACTCTGTGCCTGCGCAGAGTTCGGGTTTGGGGCATGTCGATGCCACGGTTCCTTTAAGCCCATCGGGTAAAGAGCGCGCGCGCAGCCCCAGCACACCGCCTGGTAGTGCCGCCAATCGCAAGAGCGAACGTCTGGAACGCCGGGAAATGCTGTATTCAGTGGTGCGTGAGGCGATGATCAAAGCGGGTGTACTGACGTCAAGCTACAAATTCAAGGTGCTCTCGCTGGACTCGCGTGGGCGCCAGTACCTGATCATGATGGACCTGGCTCGCCAATACGCGGGGGAAACTACCCGGCTTGCCGAGATTGAGGGATTGATCGCAAAGCATGCCAAGAATCGGCATGACATTCTGGTGACTGCGGTGTATTGGCGTGTGAACGAGCATGTCACCGCGGGCCTCACACGCCAGGCTCCGGTTGCGTCGGTTTCTGCTACCCCGACGGTGCCTCCCAAAAAGAGCTACGAGCCCTTGCTTCCCGAAGAAATGGCTGCGTTCAAGATTGCGCTGGCCTCTGTAGAGCCCACAAAACCCTTGTCGGCACCGGGCGAAATCGTGCATTCTGGCCGTCGCAATCCATCCGATCCCCCCCAATTTTGCGATACCGAGGTTGAAGAACGGCCTTCGCCATTGAGTGGCACCCAATACGGCGATTTGAACTGACCCTGGGGCGCCCTTTCGCCGAAATCAGTGCCCGCTGAAGTCGACGAGAGTGAACAGCGGCAACCCGGAGTCACGTATTTTTTGTGATCCGCCCAACTCGGGTAGATCCACAATGGCAGCACCTTCCATGACGTGGGCACCCAGGCGTTCAAGCAATTTGCGGCCAGCCATCATCGTGCCACCGGTGGCAATCAGGTCGTCGATCAGCAACACGCGGTCGCCCGCCTTGACTGCGTCAGTGTGCAATTCGACCGTCGCACTGCCGTATTCGAGTTCATACGTTTCTTCTACGGTTGTGAAGGGCAGCTTGCCCTTTTTACGAATGGGCACGAATCCGACGTTGAGTTCATAGGCCACAACAGCGCCCAGGATGAAGCCACGTGCATCCAGACCCGCAACGATGTCGGGACGCATGCCGGGGTCCATGTAACGGTGGACAAAAGCATCAATCAGGACGCGAAATACCTTGGCGTTTTGCAGCAGTGGCGTGATATCGCGGAATTGCACTCCTGGCGTGGGCCAATCGGGCACGGTCCGAATGTTGTCGCGCAGGTACTGGTTGATGCTGGTATGTTGCATGGTCATGCCGGATAGGTGTTTGGAAAACAATGCTGTGGCAGTCACCATTGTGCCCCCGCGAATGGCCGAGCTGTTCCTCTAACCTTTGAGGATCTTTTGCTCGGCGATTGCCAATACCTCGGACTTGCCGGAAAGAACGAGCGTGTCACCGTCTTTGAGCAGCATGTCGCGCGTAACCGGGACAGGCGATCCGTTGCCGCGACGCAAGCTGATCACGCTTACACCAATCGCTTCCAGCGAAAAGACTCCCAGCGGCCGGCCGGTTGCCTTGGCCCCCGCGGGCAGGGTGAGCGTGACAAGCCTTTCATGCTGAAGCTCATCCACCGAGTCGTCATCGGCACCGTGGAAAAATCCGCGCAGCAGGTTGTAGCGGGCGTCGCGCTGGTTCTGCACAATGCGAATCACGCGGCGCATGGGCACCCCAACCAGAGCCAGTGCATGGCTGGCCAGCATCAGCGAGCCTTCTATGGTTTCAGGCACCACCTCGGTCGCTCCGGCGGCCCGCAGGGTATCGAGATTCAGGTCGTCCTGTGTTCGCACAATGACCGGTACCTGGGGCGCGTGTGCACGGGTGTGTCGCAACACCTTGAGTGCCCCGGCAACATCCAGGTAAGTGATGACGACGGCGCTGGCGCGCGCCAGGCCGGCAGCAATCAGGGCCTGAAGCCTTGTGGCATCTCCAAACTCTACCGAGTCGCCTGCAGCAGCTGCCTGGCGGACACGGTCTGGGTCCAGGTCCAGCGCAATGTAGGGGATGCCCTGGCTCTCCAGCATCCTGGCCAGATTCTGGCCACAACGGCCGTAGCCGCAAATGATGACGTGCCGATTGGTGTTGATGGACTTGCGTGCAATTGCCGTCATTTGCAAGGACTGTTGCAGCCAATCGCTTGCCACCAGTTTCATGACGATGCGATTGCTGTACATCACGATGAATGGGGTTGCCAGCATGGACAACACCATGCTAGCAAGGATGGGGTTGAGCAGCGCCGGCGGCACCAACGAATGGGCCTGCGCCAGTGTCAGCAAAACAAAGCCGAACTCGCCCGCTTGAGCCAGGTACAGGCCGGTGCGAAGCGACACGCCGGAACTGGCGCCCAGGACTTTGGACAGTGCTGTGACCAGCGCGGCCTTGAACAGCGTGGGAACGACCAACAGCACCAATACCAGTGGCCATCGTTCCAGAACCAGGCGCCAGTCCAGCAACATGCCGATGCTGATGAAGAAAAGGCCCAGCAACACATCGTGAAAAGGTCGAATGTCGGTTTCGACCTGGTGTTTGAACTCTGTCTCGGAAATCAGCATCCCGGCAATGAAGGCGCCCAGTGCGAGGCTCAGCCCCGCCATTTCGGTCAACCATGCCAGACTCAGCGTGATGAGCAGGAGGTTCAGTACAAACAGCTCTTCACTTTTGCGCCGGGCCACGAGCGTGAGCCAGCGCCGCATGACGTGTTGGCCACCCACCAGCAAAACGGTGATCAGGGCCGCGGCCTTGAGCGCGGCCAGCAGCAACTCGCCCGCCAACTGCTCGGCGGATGCACCCAGCGCCGGTATCAGCACCAGCAGTGGAACCACCGCCAAGTCCTGAAACAGCAAAATACCCATGACCCGCTTGCCGTGCTCGGATTCGCGCTCCAGCCGTTCGACCATCAGCTTGACCACGATGGCGGTACTGCTCATGGCCAATGCGCATGAGAGTGCCAACGCAGCCTGCCAAGGCATTCCCCATACCTGCGGAGCCAGCAGGGCCAGGGTCATCGTCGCCAACGTTGCAATCGAGATGGTGACCGCAACCTGCAAGAGCCCCAGACCAAAAACGTACTTGCGCATGGCCCTCAGCTTGGGCAGGTTGAACTCCAGGCCAATGACAAACATGAGGAAGACGACACCAAATTCGCCCAGGTGGCGCACGCCGTCGGCGTTTTGTGACAGGGCCAATGCGTTAGGCCCAATCGCCACGCCGACCGCCAGATAGCCCAACATGGGGGGCAACTGAAAATAGCGGCACACCACCACGCCGAGCACGGCTGCGAAGAGGTAGAGCAGGGTTATTTCCAGTCCGGTCATTCGGCCATACTAGCAAGAGACGCGGTGGTCTATAAAATGCCCGCATGAATGACCAGGAAACGCGGCACCCAGTATCCCCGGCTCAGCGCGCGATTGCGCTGGCGCATGAGACTTTCGATATCGAGGCGGCCGCCGTTTTAGGCCTCAAGAGCCGGGTAGGCGCAGCCTTTGCCCGGGCGGTGGAAATGGTTCTGGCAACCCGGGGCCGGGTCGTTGTGATGGGAATGGGCAAAAGCGGGCACATCGGGCGCAAGATTGCAGCCACCTTGGCTTCCACCGGAACACCCGCCATGTTTGTGCACCCTGCTGAGGCCAGCCACGGTGATTTGGGGATGATTACTGCAGCTGATCTGGTTCTGGCTATTTCCAACAGTGGCGAATCCCAGGAAATGGCGGCTATTCTGCCGGTTCTAAAACGACTGGGTGCCCCTGTGATTGCGATGACCGGAAATCCCCAGTCCACCATGGCGGTGCATGCCGATGTGTGGCTCGACACCGCGGTTGACAAAGAGGCCTGCCCTTTGAACCTGGCTCCTACTGCGAGCACGACAGCGCAGTTGGCTTTGGGCGATGCACTGGCCGTGGCCCTGCTTGACGCCAGAGGATTCAAAGCCGAGGATTTTGCCCGCTCTCACCCTGGTGGTGCGTTGGGGCGCAAGCTGTTGACCCACGTCAGTGATGTAATGCGAGCAGGTGCCGCCGTGCCCC